>WNFF01003447.1_pt1 | contig 19432 bp, 13 predicted proteins | sample 5400441 | NCBI WGS metagenome assembly WNFF01 (sample SAMN13153345, study PRJNA577476) | soil metagenome | isolation source: 120 cm saprolite under Douglas fir tree site 2 hole 3 replicate 1 | place: USA:California | collected 2015-04-18 | reverse complement strand
CGGCCGGGCGAACACTTCGTCGGTGGACCCGGCCTGCACGACGCGGCCGTGGTCGATGATAACAACGTGGTCGGCCATACTGAGCGCATCCGCTCGGTCGTGCGTCACCAGCAGGACGGGAACGCCGGTCCGATCGTGCACCTCGCGCAAAAGCCTACGGAGCTCGTGGCGTACCGGAGTGTCCAGACTCGCGAACGGTTCGTCCAGCAGCAGCGCCGAGGAGCCTGGAGCTAGAGCACGCGCCAAGGCCACGCGCTGACGCTCGCCGCCAGAGAGTGTCTCGGGATGGGCATGCCGGACCCTTTCAAGCCCGAAAGACTTGATCAGCTCGTCGACCCGGTCCTTGCGCTCGCCCGAAGGCAATCGCTGGAGCGCGAAGTCAATGTTGCTCTCGACGTCGAGATGGTCGAAGAGCGCGCCTCGTTGCGCGACGTAACCGATGTGCCGCTGCTCGGGCGGAATGTCGATGCCTGTGGTCGTGTCCATGAGCAAACGGCTCCCCAGCGAAACCCGACCCGAATCGGGTTTGAGCAGACCGGCAATGGTCTTGAGCGTGAGCGACTTGCCGGCACCGGAGGGACCTAAGAGTGCGACAAAGCGCGCGGGCGCCTCGAAGCTGACGTCCAATCGGAAATCATGCAGAGCGAGCTGCGCGGTCACCGCGATCGGCAACACCCTGGAAGCAGTGTCAACGGGTGGGATCCAGGAAAGGGGAGCGGATGCGCTTGGCTCGCCATGCTCTTCCTGTCGTTCAGCTTTTCGGACTTGTCGCGCATCAAGCCAGAGCATCGCGCCTGCGGCCAGGCCACCGACGAGGGCGAGCAGCAATCCGGCTGAGATGGCGCTCGACAATCCTTCTCCAGTCAGACGCACGTAGGTCAGGATCGGCAGCGTGTAGGGGTGATAGGCGACCACGGCCGTCGCGCCGAACTCTCCCAAGCAGCGTACCCAGCCGAGCACCAGCCCAGTGGCAAGCCCGAGCCGCGCCGCCGGCACTGTCACCCGCACCAGTTGCTGGAACGGAGTGCATCCGAGGGTCCGGGCCGCGTCCTCCAGGTTGCGATCCACGCCGGAGAAGGCCGCGCGCGCGGAGAGAATCACGTAGGGCGACGCCACAAACGTTTGGGCGAGCACCGTCCCCGCGAGACGATCCACCGGCAAGAGGCCGACCCGCTCGAGAAAACCGCCCAGCCATCCCTGGCTGCCAACCCAGAGCAGCAAGGACAAACCTCCCACCACAGGGGGTATGGCGAGGGGAATCAGAACCGCCACCGTGACCGCGTGCCTCAGCCTTGAATCCGTCCTGGCCAGCCACAGCCCGAGGGGGAGGCCGAACAGTCCGGCCAACAGCGTTGCCGCAGTCGCGGCGAAGAGCGTGACGATGAGCGCCGGGAGCGCACCTCCACCGAAGTAGGCCGATGAGTCCGCCATCGGCAGCGCGCCGAGAAGCGACAGCAACGGGCCGACCAGGTACCCGAGCATGAGCATGGCCAGAAGAAGCAATGGCCAAGGCAGCAATGCGCCCGCGGCCCGTCCGCTCACGGAACCTGCACGTATGACTTGAGGGTTGATGGAACGGCCGACGGATCACCTTCCAGCAACGGGGCGACCGGCAGCAAACCCGCGCTTGAGAGAATGTTTTGGCCTGTCTTGCTCAGCAGGTATTGCACGAACGATTCGGCGCCTCGCGGACGGCGAACGGTGCTGGGGATGGTAATTGTGTACAGAATCGGCGAGCCGCTGTATTTAATGCCCTTTTTGTTCGTGTAGCTCGCGCGTGCGTAGTTGGAGGATTGCGCCGGGTCGCTTTGATTCACCGCGGCAGGTAGGCGCAGATGAGGAAGTCCAGCCTCAATGGCCTCGATCAGATAGAAGATGCCGGCATCGAGCTCGCCGATCTGAAGCCGGGCCACCAGCTGCTCCTCTGGGAAGATCTGCGCGGGATTGTTGGGCGGGCCGAGGATGCGCTGCGCTTCGCCGTGCTCCCCGGTTCGTTGCTCATCGAGCTGAAAGAGGAACAATGCTCGGTATCCCTTGGGGTCCAACTCCGGATCGGTTCGGCCCAGGCGAATGCCCGGTTTTTCCAGCACCGACTCCCACGTTCGCTTGCCGGTCTGCGCCTCCTCGAAGTCCTTGCGGAACTTGCTCTTGGGGCTCCATCCGATCACCATCTCGGTTCGCGCGAAAGGCGCCCACCAGGAGACGTAGTTGCCGTTGGGATCTCCCTGGAGCGATGCATCCACCGTGGGATCCGCGCTGATGAAGACATCCGGCGTCTTGACCTTGCCCTTGATCAAATTTGCGATGGCGACGGATCCCTTTCCCTCACCCTGGAAGGTAAAGCCGCTGGCCCCCTCGAAAGCTGGCCCGAGCTTCTTCTCGAAAAATCGGGTCAGCGAGCCGGCATACATCACGTGAACGGGACCCGACCCTCGAAGCTCACTGTTCTCCGAGGCGGAGGCTCCGAAAGCGATCAGCGTGGCGAGGGTGAAAACAGATGCGAAAATGGTCCGCGCTGCATTTGTTCTCATGTCGCTCTCAACTCCTGGACGAGTGCCCTGACTCCGATACCTGATAGCCACCGAGGCTCGCCAGCTCACGGCGGAACGCCCGGCTCTCGAGCGCGTCGACCAGCCGTTGGATGCGAGGATCGCTCGAGAGGTCCTCGGACAAGACGAGGTCGGAACGCTCCTCGGTGAGTGGAACGAAATCGAGCGCATGCGCCACTGCGGCCGCGCGTGTCGCGATCCCCACGTCAGCAACACCCATCGACACGGCTTGCGCAACCGCAAGATGTCCTGCGGCGATCCGCTCGTACCCGTGCACCGTGCTCGGGGGAGCCCCCGCTTTTCCCAAGAGACGATCGAGCAGACTCCTGGCACCTGCGCCCACTTCGCGGTTGATAAAGCGCACTTCTGCTTGCGCCAGATCCTCGACGGCCCGAATCCGGAGCGGATTACCGGAGTGAACGACGAATCCCTCCTCCCACCGAGCGAGGTTGACGATGACCATCGACCGACGTGGAAAAAGGGAACGGACGAACGGGACATTGAACTCGCCTGACTCCTCGTCGAGGAGGTGGGTGCCGGCGACGTGTGCCTCGCCACGCGCCAGGAACTCGAGCGCGGAGAGGCTGGGGGCGTGCAACCAGGCCATTCGCGAGTCGGGGTGCCGCTCCCCCAACCACGCCGACAACAGCCCGATGGCCGGATCGCAACCAATCGCCAGGATGTTCTGCTCAAGGGCGCCCCGGCTGCGCAGCGGCTGCACCTGAACCAGTCTGGGGTGGCCGTCTGTCTTGCGCGGCCGCGTCAAGACTTGCGCAAGGCCGTCGGCGGGGATGCACGTCGAGGCAGGGTGCTCAGCCGATAGCGAATGCGCGACCCATTGACCGCCGACCAAACCCAGAGCAACCCGCGAGGGCGGGGTGCGGCGAGCATCCGGCATCTGCGCCAAGCCCGGGGGTCCATCCTTGCGCGGTTTGGCGAGCGTCTTGCCATTGGCGAGCGTTGCCCATCGCGCTTGAATCTTTTTGGTGTCCTCGTCCAAACAGAACAGGTCCTCGACTCTGCAACGAAGAGCGCTGGCCAACCGCAAGGCGACGGCGGTGGACGGGCATGACCGGCCGGCCTCCAACTCGCTCAACGCCTGCCGACTGATGCCGGCCTTTCCGGCCAGTTCCTGCTGCCCAACGCGCAACTCGTGCCGCACGCTTCTCAGTGTGCTCCGGATGGTCCGAAGGGACATGCGGTCGCGAAAACTGCCGCTTTTGAACGACCGATGTCAAGTAGAGACGACAGTAAGAACAACTGGAGACGGGCTCAAACTCGGAAACTCGATCCCATCCGGGATGCCGCGAGCGCGGTGGGATCGTTGAGCACGCCTTCAGCAATCCGGGCGGGCGTTAGTTTGCTGTGGTCCGGGAAACCATCCCGTTACTGGGGAAGGGAATCCAGCCATGCCCTCAGAAGCGCGAGCTGGTCGTCGTTCCAGGGTACGCCACCGAATGGCATGAAACCGGTGCGCAAGAAGTCGGCGATCACGCTTCCGTCCCATCCCCCGCTCACGATCGCGCCGCCGTCAAAGAAGCGAAGGAAACTCTCGACTTGCTCCTGCGTATCTCCGAAGTAGAGATAGCTTGCGTCAGGCCCGATATGGCACCCACGGCAGCTGTTGCTCCGCTCGCCCGTACAGGGGATCGAACGCCGGCTGGGTCATGATCGCGAAGACCCCGTCAAAGGGGTTGCACGTTCCAGTGCAGGCGCAGTCGGACGGATCGCACAGACACGCGTCGCGGTTGCAGGAGCAATCGGAGGGATCGCACGTCGCATTGCTCACGGCGAGCGCAATCGAGGAGGTCGCCAACGACAAAACGAGAGCCAACAAAAATAGCATCGCACGCATGGGCCCCTCGCTTTCTGTATGGTTCAAAGCGGTTACCGCGATAGGTGCGTCGACCCTCGCGGGTAATTGAAGTTAAATCGAGCTACACAAGGTTTGCGTTCAAAAGGTTTGCGTTCAAAGGCGGTCCAGACGCGAGCGCCCGCATCCCTGGCGGGTCGCAACTGCCGACAGGTATTATTGCATCGGGGGCGTATAGCTCACCGTCAGCAGGGGTTGCAAAGAAGGGTCCACGTTCTCGCGCGTATCAAAACGCTTCGCCGACATCGGGAAAGACTCGTCCGCGACGATGACCCCCCAGCCAAAGTTTGTCTCGGGTTGATCGAGCCATTGCTGCAGGTCGGCAACGAGTCCGGGATCGAAGGTAGAGTCAAACGTATAGAACCCAATGCTATCCACGGCCGCGCTGGAGGTGACCAGGGTCGAGAAGTCCCCGCCCTCGGCAGTCCAGAATTGGCTGTCATAAAATGTGTGGAGCCAGGTCGCGTCTCCCGGCTCCGCAGGCGCGCCCATGCCCTCCTCACCGGGTGCGATTGAAGCTCCTTCACCCCAATCGGCAAGGGCGGCGTGCAGGTCTACTTCTACCTCTGGGCCCATCGCGCGAGAAACGTGAAGCGTGAGCGTCACGCCCTCGATCGTCGATCCGGCTGGAATATTGCCGGCGACGTCGAACGCGACGACTCCCCGCAGAATCAAGCCAGCGGCCGTCCTGCCGGAGAAGAAATGCTGGCCCTGCCCGTTGCTCGTGCTTCCGGAATCATCCTGGTACAGCGTGTTGTCCTTGATCGGGTTAAGCTGCACGGCATCGGCGCTCACCCGAGCGCTCACACCGACTAAGACGAGAAAAGGGACTGCTGCGTTCAGTTTTAATGCGGTTGTCATCGTCCCACCTTCCAGGCGACCGGACGCCGCCGGAGTTCGAGACGACGGCGGCTGCGCCTTCCGTCCATCGGCGCCTCAACCAAGCTGTACATCTCGTCAAGCTCCGCGAACGTCGCCTGGACGAGTAGCAAGTCCTCAGCGAGATCCGGACGAGGTACCGCGCGATCGAGGACCGCGCGAAGGTGCGGGATCTCTCGCGCCGCCACCACCAGCACTCGACGCTCTTCGTCCGTGAAACCCCACATTCGCATGGCTCTCGTCACGCTCGCAGAGAAGCCCGTGCGCCTCCCCGCGTCAATACCTCGCCGCAAGTTCGAAAACTACTCCCGGTAAGCCGCTTTTTGATCAAGCGGCACAGCCGCGTCCCCTTCTTGGGGCAATGGGATCGGACATTTTCCTCGATGGCCTTGCCTTGGCCCTGGGACACATCGAGCTTTAGTGCGCAGGCTTCTTCAGCTCGCGTGCCGGCAAGGGCACGTTGCACAGCTCGACATGACCGACCGGATACACGAACCAAGGCTCGCGCCGGTTTCGCCGCGCCTCCACCCACTGCTGGAACGTGGGTGTGTCCGTCCGCAGCGCTTCCCACTCCGTTCGATCGGCGGCAGAAATGGCGGAGGCCAACGTGACGCGTTTCAGGGGGACCCGCTGCTGAGGCTTTTCATAGAAGCCCAACGCTCCTGTGCCGCGCGGCAGGCTGGAGAGCAGCTCCATTCCCTGGAGCACCCGGCCGACGGCGGTGATGTTGCGGTCTAGGTGGCGTGGACTGTGGCCGGTGACGACGTAGAGCTCGGCACCATTGCTGCTGTCGGCCGGGTTGTTCCTGCCTGCGCCCACGATGCCATAGCAGTGAGCGAGCCAGATCTGACCGGTTCCTGGGTCACGTCCGACCGGGAAGCCGTCCGCCCATCCCACCTCCCGTGTGTACACGTCGCCGTCCGAGAGCTTGGTGAAGGCCAGCCCCTGGGACGGGCGCGAGAACTCCGCCGGGAGTTTGGTGCGAGCCGAGCCTAGAGACTTGGCATGAGCGCGGTCGCCGGCGTTCGCGCGGTCGTCGGCATTCGGGTCGCCCCACTGGGCCACGTAGTTGTCCTGCGAGCGCAGAATGGCCAAGTCATCAAAGTAGTGTTCCCGCGCCAGCGTGCGGATGTTCTCCACGTGCGCGGGAGCGAAGCCAGCCGCGAGCTCGATCACCACTCGGCCACCGGGGGGAGGTCCAGGTAAAGCGTATTGGAAGGGTCCACGCGGCGCCAGTCGGAAGGGGAAGACTCGTCGAGCACGCGTGCGGACGTGAGAACGCCGGCGTCCGGAGATGGAGCCGCCAAACAAAGGGAAGCCAGGACGATCTGAAGCATGAACATCTCCTACTTCATTTCCGGCCTCAGTCAGTGGATGATTTCCGTGAGCCGCGCAAAGCGTACTCTTTCAGGACACAGTCGGCGTCGGACAAGAGCCTGCCGAGATTTCGTCTGAGCATGATCGAGCCGCTTTGAGTTCAGTTGCGAGGAACGGGCTGGTCGGCGGCAATGTCCCGTTATCGTTTATGCCGGGAGACTCAGAAAAGCTCTCAGCCACAATCCGCGGACGCGATCCCATCCAGCGCAAATGCTCACACGTCTGGTTTGGTTGCGGTCGTCAGGCCGCGCAGCGGCCTTCGCGCAACAACCAGCCCAGCTGGCACAATGCGAGGACTTGCTCTCTCTAATGCCGAGGAGAATGAGCGGTGGCTCCGATCGATCGTAACTCTCTTGGTGAGATCCGTAATCAAGATCGCTTGAAGCGCCGCTTGTCGATCTTCATGCTCTGGATCTTCGAGGAGAGCGTGGTGGCCGGAATTCCCAGCTTGACCGCAGCGCCCGAGGGACCGGAAACCTTGCCGCCCGACTCCGCCAGGGCGGTCTCGATAATCTTCCTCTCTTCGTCGTCCAGGTGCTCGTCCAGCGTTCGCGCGCTCGGCTCGATCGGAGGCGGTCTGGCAGCGAGCCAATGCTCGTCCACCGAGAATTCCCTGCCGTCGCAGAGGATGACCGAACGCTCGATCACGTTCTGCAGCTCGCGGATGTTCCCCGGCCAGTCGTACGACCGCAACAGATCGAGACTCTTCTTGTTGATGCGGTCGAACCTCTTGCCGCCTTTGGTCGCGAAGCGATCGAGGAAATACTCGACGAGGAGCGAAATGTCCTCCCGGCGTTCGCGCAACGAAGGCACCTGAATGGGAAAGACGTTCAGGCGATAGAACAGGTCGCGGCGGAACACGCCCGCGTTCATCGCCGCCTCCAGGTTGCGGTTCGTGGCGGCGATCACGCGCACGTCGTTCGGAATCGACTCGGTTCCCCCCACCCGCTCGAATCGGCGCTCCTGGAGCACGCGCAGCAGCGCGACCTGGGTGTCCGGCGGAATCTCTCCCACTTCGTCGAGGAAGAGCGTTCCGCCCTCGGCCAGCTCGAATCGCCCGACGCGCCGCTGCAGCGCGCCGGTGAATGCGCCTCGCTCGTGGCCGAACAGCTCGGACGCGATCAGGTCCTTGGGAATGACCGCGCAGTTCACCGCCACGAACGCCCGCGAAGCTCTCGGCGAGCGCCGATGGATGGCGCGCGCGATCAATTCCTTGCCGGTGCCCGTCTCTCCGGTGATGAACACGGTCGAATCGGTGGGAGCGACCTTGCTCAGGCGCGAAAGCACCGCCCGCAACGGCGGCGAGCTGCCGACGATGTCTTCGAACATCGACGCCTTATCGACCTCTTCGCGCAGCGCCACGTTCTCCTGGAAGAGCTGGTCGCGCAGCCGGCGGATCTCCTCGAAGGCATTCCGGGAGGCCGTGATGTCCTGCACCGCTCCGACGAACTCGACGCGGCCGGAGTCATCCTTCAGTGCGTCTGCGACCACGTGCACGTGCTTGACCGCGCCGTCGGCCATCACGACGCGATGCTCGAAATCCATCCCTGTTCCGTTCCGGGCGGCTTCCTCCAGCACTTGCCTGACGAGCGCCACGTCGTCCGGATGCGTGCGCTGCAGGGCCGCCTCCACGCTCGGCCTGGTCTTCTCGTCGAGCCCGAGCATGTGGAACGTCTCTTTCGACCAGACGAGCTCCTCCGGCGACAGCCGCAATCCGAAGCTGCCGGTGTGACTCAGGCGCTGGGCCTGGGCGAGATAGGCTTCGCTCCGGCGCAGCGACTCCTCGGCGCGCTTGCGATCCTCGATGTCGGTAGCGGTTCCAAACCAGGTGACGGGCTCGCCGGCCGCCCCGCTCAGCGGTACCGCCCTGCCGAGAAACCAGCGGTACGTTCCGTCGGCGCGCCGCAGCCGGACCTCGATCTCCGTCGGGTCGCCGGAGGGCAAGAACCTCTGCATTGCGGCCGTTACCCGGTCAAGATCGTCGGGGTGGACGTCAGCGAGCCATCCTTGGCCGAGCTCTTCCTCCAGAGTGCGGCCCGTATAATCGAGCCAACGCTGGCCGAAGAAAGTGGCCTGGCCGTCGGGAGCGCCGCTGCAGACCAGCGCGGGAATGGTATCGACCACTCGCCGGACTTTCTGCTCGGCCTCCCGCGTCTTCTCTTCCGCGGCCTTCAGATCCGCATAGAGGTGGGCGTTCTCGAGCGAGATCGCGGCCTGCGAGGCGAGCAGCTCCAGCACCTTGATGCGCGCGGGGGTGAAAACGCGGGGGCTGAGATTGTTTTCCAGATAGAGCAGACCCTTAAGGCTGCCCTGCTTGAGCAGCGGCATACAGAGCACCGACCGCAAGGTCTTGTCCGCGAGGTAGGGGTCCGCGGAAAACGGGTTCTGCGTCGAAGCATCCTCGAGAATCACGCTCTGGTGCGTGCGGATGACGTAGCGGAGCAGCGATTCCGGCAGCTCGCCGGTAGCGACGGCCGCTCGGCGCAGCTCCACCACGACCCGTTCGCGGTCCAGCCTCGCTTCCGCCTCGACTCCGGGTTCGCCGCCGCGCAGGAGGATCAAGAGCCCCCGCTCAGCGCCGGCATGCTCGATGGCGCTGACCATGAGCTTCTCGATCAGTTTCTCGAGCAAGATCTCCCCGGACAGCGCCTGCGACGCCTTCAGGACCGTCGCAAGATCGAGCTGCTCGAGGAGCGTGCGTCCCGCAGGAGCGGACTCCTCGAGGCCGGGATGACGCTTGTCGAGCTGGGCCACCTTGCCCAGCGCCCCCCAGCGCAGGTAGCAATTGCGGCCCGCTCGCAGGTACGCATTGGCGATGGTCGGATAGCCGCGGGCGAGATGGAAGCTTGCCGCCAGCTCGTTGGCGATCGCTTCGATGTCCACGAAGCGCTGCTCCCGCGCGAGGCCGACGGCCTTTTCGTAGAGGCGCTCGGCCTCGAGCTCCTTGCCTTGGAGCCGCGCCAACTCCGCGGCGACCACGGTCGCCCGGCAGGCGAAGTTCTCCGGACAGTCCTCCGCCCAGCGCGCGAGTTGATCGTGATGCTTCTCGATCAGATCCAGCCGTTCCTTCGCGGCGGCATGCGCGAGCGCAGAGTAGAGATGGTATTCGGCCAGCTCGAATCGGTCTGGGATGGTCCAGATCAGGTCGCGCGCCCTGGAAGCCGCCGCGAGCGCATCCGAGATCTCGCCGGCGTGAAAGCGGGCCTGCAACTTGCGGACAAAGTACCAGGTCGGCGTCTGGGCGACCGCGATCTGTTCTCGCGAATACTGCTGCTCGAAGCGGCTCTCGCCCGATTCATCGTCGAAAAACCCGAACCTCGGCGTCAGGCCGCGGAGGGTCCGGATGAGCGCGAGCTGGTTGCCGACGTACCCGACGCAGTTATCGACCTGCGAGCGCCGGGCGAACTCGGCGACCTTTTCTGCCTCGAGGTGGACGTCGTTGAGCGGATCTGCCGCGCCCAGACGCGCCGTGACAGCGAGGAAGCCGGCGTAGGCCGCATAGGCGACGTCGCCTCCGTCCAGGCACGCCTGGAACGCGCGCTGGCAGATCGCGCGGCTCTCCCCGAGGTGGCGAATCCACGTCAGCACGCTCGAAGCAAAGACCACCCACATGCGGGCTTTGAAGCGGCCGAATCCGCGCTTTTCCATCAGGTCGATGCCCAGCTGCGCGAACCGGAAGCCTTCCCGGTGCCGGCCGTAGCGAGGCCGGAGAATCATCCCGCCCAGGAAGACGTACGCCATCGCCGAGGCGTCGGTGTTCCCGCGCTGGAGGCTCAGCCGGGTCATGTAGACCACGGCGAGGGCGCTCAGGTTGATGCTCACCGAATAGGCGGGACCCAGGAGCCCCGCGAGCACGTCCATGGTCGCGCGGCAGTCGGCATCGATCATGCGCGGCAAGTCGAGGAACGATTCGAGCGGCCGCTCCCCGACCTCGCTCCACAGCCGCTGCATCTCGCGGAGCACGTCGTCATCCGTCGGCCGAAGCGGCCACACGATTCCGGCTCGTTGCAAATACTCCAGGCAAATCTCGACCGCTCGATCCTCGCGGTTCGTCATCGTGCACAGATTGATCTGGACGCAGACGACGCTGGCGAGGTCGATGAGGTCCCGCGCGCGCCGCGACAGCTGCGAGAGGCGCTCCTCGGCCACGGCGGGTGCGCCGTTCAGGTACTCGCACTCGGAGCGGGCCAATTCGATGGCGAAGGCGAGCGGATAGGAGCGTTCCCAGCAATTCTCGGGAAGCAGCGCGCCGCCGTGGCTGAGGTAGCCGAGCGCCGAGGCGTAGGCCGCCGTCGATCGCGCGCGCCGGCCGGCGGCGAGATTTAGCCCGGCGATCTCGATGCGCTCGTCCGGGGAAGTCACCAGCGCGGCGCCGCGATTGAGCTGTCCAGCGATGTCGAAGATGAACTCGTCGCGCCTCTCTGCCGGCGCGCGCGAGAAGAGGCCCCGGCCGATGTCCAGGTGAACGCGGGCGCGCTCGTCCAGCGAAATGAGGTCGTACGAAGCCCCCTGGATGCGGTCGTGCAAGAAGGACCAGGCGCCGTCCTGGTGGACGACGAGCCCCGCCTCGACTGCTTCGCGGAACGCCGCTTCGAGCGCCTCTTCGGGAGTGTCGCGGGCTGCGCTCAGCATCCAGTCCGGCGCGGGGCTTCCCAGGCAAGCCAGCTGCTTGAGGCCCTCGCGCGTGGTGGGTGAGAGTCGGGCGAGGCGCTCGACCATCAGGTCCGCGATGTTGTCGGTGTAGTTCCTCGCGCGGATACCGGGCAGGTCCCAGGCCCAACGCCCTCGCGACGAATCGAATTCGATCAGCCTGCCTTCCAGGAGCGTGGCGATGAATTGGAGGGTGAAGAACGGATTGCCGCCCGTTTTCTCGTGGACGAGCTGCGCGAGGGGCTGCACGCTCTCGAAGTCGCACGCGACCGCGTCGGCCAGGAGCCGGCCGACGTCGTGGTCCGAAAGCGGCTCCAGATGAACCTCGCTCACGCGCGCGCCGACAGCTCTGATGCGTTCGAGCGACCTCGAGAGGGCGTCCTCCGGGCCGACCTCGTTGTCCCGATAGGCGCCGATGATCAGGAGATGCCCGACCTCCCCGTGCGTGACGACGTACTCGAGGAGCTGGAGCGTCGCCGCGTCGAGCCACTGCAGGTCGTCGAGGAAGATCGCGAGCGGATGCTCCCGGGTGGCGAGCGCGCCGAGCAGCCGGCGGAACACCAACTCGAATCGATTCTTCGCTTCTTGCGGCGGAAGCTCCGCGACCGGAGGCTGCTTGCCGACGATGAGCTCGATCTCCGGAACCACGCTCGCGATCAGCTGGCCGTTGGATCCGAGCGCGGCTCCGATGGAATCACGCCATCGACGGAGCTCGTCGTCTCCCTGGCTCAGGATGCTGCGGACGACGCTCTCCAACGCCTGCGCGAGCGTCGCATAGGGAATTTCGCGCTTGGACTGGTCGGCCTTCCCGCCCGCGAAAAAGCTGCCGGCCAGCGACTTCTGCAGCTCCTTCACCAACGACGACTTGCCGATGCCCGGCGCTCCGGACACGAGCGCGAGCTCCGGAGCAGAGTTCGCCGCGAATCCTGCGAACGCCGCGCGAAGGCTCTCGACGTCGCGCTCCCGCCCGTACAGCCGCTCCGGCACCGAGAGGCGGTCGCGCGCGTCCTGCGAAGCGAGCGGGAACGGATCGATGTGGCCGGCCGACTCGAGCTCGGCGAGACACCTGCGCAGGTCCGCTTCCACTCCCGCGGCGGTCTGGTAACGCTGTTCGGCAGCCTTGGCGAGCAGCTTCAAAACGATCGCCTCGACGACGGCGGGGATGCCGGGCGCGCGCTCTCGGGGAGGCGTCGGCGCTCGGGCGACTTGAAAGTGAATCCACTCCACCGGCTCCGCGGCGGCAAAGGGGAGCTCGCCGGTGAGCATCTGGTAGAGCGTCATGCCGAAGGCATAAAGGTCGCTCCGCGAATCGACTGAGCCGTTCATCCGGCCCGTCTGCTCCGGCGCCATGTACGCGGGCGTGCCTGCGATGGTCTCGGGCTGCTCGGGCAGAATCCTCGAAGCGATGCCGAAGCCGGTTAGCCAGGCCTGGCCGGTGCCTGGCTCGACGAGGATGTGCGCCGGCTTGATGTCCTTGTGCACCACGCCCTTGACGTGCAATTGGCGGAGCGCCTCGGCGATTCCGATCGCGACACGGAGGAACTCTTTCAGTTCCCAGGGACGGCCCACCAGCGCGGACAGCACCTCTCCACCCGGGTCCTCGATGAGCAGCCCCTCGTTCACGAGCGACAGGGGACGCGTCGCCCACGCGGAGTCGAGGACGTCGCGCAGCTCGTAGACGCGCTCGAGCCGAGCGAGAGTCCCAGGCCGCTCGCCGAATCGGCTCTGGACGAGGAGACGCGAACCTCCGTCGTGGTGGACGCGGGAAACGATCCACTCGTCGTCTTCCCACTGCGTCTGCCTGTTTCCCGATGGAAGAGCCATGTCGCGACCTCGCTGCCGTAGCTATAGCCGCTTGCGAAGTATCGTGTCGCGATCACGAAAGCTCGTAATTCGCGACTTATCCTCGAGCTCTGGGGCGCCCGGCGAGGCAGCGGCGCCCTTGAGGGGCAGGAGCACTCGTGAAGGTGCTTCCGAGTTGTGCTCACGACTTGTGATTGCGACGGAAGGGTAATTCGGCCGGTTCGGTCGAAGAGAAAACGAAGGCGATGCGTCCTTGTTTCTTCGCGTGCTCGAGCAAAGCGGTAGATTCAGTCGGGCTGCGTCTTGAGGAGCTCCGTGATCCAGCTCATGACGGCACGCAGGTGGCGCGGCACGACTTTGAAACGTGCTCGAAGTCTTCTGGCGAGTCTAGATCGGTGACCCGCGAAGACGGCCAGCGAACCTCCACAGCGTCGGAGCGGTGCCGCTGGGCCACGCGCTTGCCGCAGCCGTCACCATCCGGGGCGCTACCGAGCTCACCGAGTCTTCCAGCGCACGTTCGCTCTGATGACCGAGCACGACGAGGACTGGGTCCAGCCCGCCGTCGACCGCGATGGAGACGGCGCGTCGTAACACGCTCAGGCCTCCTATCGGCAGCAACAGCTTGTTCCGACCCATTCGGCTGGATGTGCCCGGCGGCTAAAACGACGCCGGCGATGCACCCCGAGTCGACATCCGTCATGGGCATGATGCGCACCCCGTTGCCGCTACCTGCATTGGGAGTATCTCCTGCCATTGCGCGTGGTCGTGGATGGGTATCCGTCGCTCTCTGAGTAGACCGCCGGTACGCCGCGCGAGAGTTGCTTTGATCTCGGCGGCGATGGCGAGCGCGATTTCGTCGCAGGTCTCGGCGCCAATGTCCAATCCGATCGGCGCATGCAACCTGCGTCGCTGCTCCAGAGTTACATTGATGCCGGCCTCGCTCAACTCCCGCAGCAGCCGCGCGGACCGCGTCGCAGATCCAAGCAGGCCCACGTAGCGGACCGGCGACGGCAACAGTAGCTTCAAAAGCTCCAAATCGTTGCGGTAGTTGTGAGTCATCAACACCGCGACCGTGTCGCTGGTCAGCGGGACTTGATCGCTCACTTGCTCCGGGCGACAAAGCCTCAGCACATCAGCGCAGGGAAAGCGGATACGGCTCGCAGCATCACGTCTATGGTCCACGACGGTCACATGCCACCCCAACTCCCGCGCAAACTGCACGAGAGGAACAGCGTCGTAACCGCCGCCGAAAACAACGAGTGGAGTCGGCGGTTGGAGAATTTCCAGAAACACCTCCGCCCGCCCCGCTGGCAACTCATACCCTTGCGCTGCGGATCGCTGCGCCTGGAGTGACTGGCGAGCATCCCTTCGGATTCGGGCCGCAAGCTGCGGATTGATGATGTCATTCCACACCTCGCCATGGCTCCCGAGGAGAAGGCGGGAGCCGCGCCTCGCCATCTGCTGACTGCTCGCCCGCCATACGGTCGCAAGCACGCCTCTCTCCCGGCGTTGGAGCAACTCGTCCACACAGGGCAAATGACCCGGTTCCCCTGCGCGCGGCAGAGGCTCGATCAAGACGTGGATCACACCGCCGCAGCCCAGACCGGCGCCAAAATCGACTTCACGCTCATTGGTCGAGTCATAAGTGGCTAGAGTCGCTTGAGCACTACCCATCGTCCGTTGTGCGCGAAGGATCACGTCACGCTCGAGGCATCCGCCGCTAATGGTTCCCGTTGTCTGCCCTTCTTCGGTAATCAACATCCGCGCGCCAGGGCGTCGATAGGCAGAACCCTGGACGCTCACAACGCTGGCTAAGGCCATGGCCTTGCCGTTCGACCTAGCCTGCCGAAACGCTTCCGCAATGGCGTGTAACTCTCTCATACGCGATCGCTCCATTCACAGCGCGTGCCACCGCGCCTTTAGGACACTGAAAGCTCACTGGTATGGGCGTTGCTTTTGCTGAATGCAAAATGTTCAAGATCCTGAGGTCCTCCAGAGAGCACGGGATCGTCTATCTCGTGAGTGGTCGGATCGACGAAGTCGCAGTGTCCGAGTTGCGGCGGCTTTTCGAACAGGATTCGGCGGGTAACAGAGTGATTCTGGACCTCAAGGGCGTTCGACTCGTGCAGGCGGAAGCCGTCGAGTTTCTCGCGCGATGTGAGGACGCGCAGATCGAAATTCGGAATTGCCCTGGCTACGTGCGCGAGTGGATTGACCGGAGTCGGAGCTGAGGCTCGCACTTGCGGCGTGACGTTTTACGAATATTCGTGGAGAGATTTACGATCGCTCGTAATTGATCCTCGTTGCCGGGGGAAGGTGAGCTGGCATGACATGTGCTTCGCCGTCGAGACATCGACTCCGCGTGGGCTCCGGAGTCACGGGTACAGGAGCTGTGTCGGGTAGGCACCGAAGTCACGGTGATAGAGCCGTGTCCATCGTGTGACACGTCATGCGCGGGAGTCGTTTGTGACGCAGAGGAGGCAAAATTGGAGAAGCTCCGATTGGCGTTCTCGTTGTTTGTTGTGGTGTTTGTCTTTTCGAGTTGGAAGGCTCGGTCAGAAAACAAAAGCGCTACGCTCGAGGCTAAGCGCCCCGACGGGTTGACCGCCTGGGAAAGAGTTTATTCGGTCTTGACTTCTCCCCGCTGTGTCAATTGTCACACTGCGACCAACTATCCACAGCAGGGCGACGATCGCCACCGCCACTTTGCGAACGTCGTCCGCGGGCCGGAGGGCAAGGGCGTGCCGGCGCTCCAGTGCGCGACCTGCCATCAGGCGGCCAACGCCGACAGCACTGGCGTACCCGGAGCGCAGGGGTGGCACCTCGCGCCGCTGTCGATGCGCTGGCAGGACCGCAACGATAAGCCGCTCCCGAGCGCCGCGGTCTGCCGCTCGCTGAAGAGCCAGAACGTCGATCTCATCAAGCACCACAGCGAGGAGCCGCTCGTCCTCTGGGGGTTCACTTCAGGGCTGCGGCCCGACGGTACAGCGAGGACGCTGCCGCCGCTGACGCACGCCGAGTTCCTCGAGGCGACCCGCCGGTGGGTCGAGGCGGACAAGCCGTGCCCGACAGGAGGTCAGCGATGACGACTTACCGACTCACCGTGAATGGGCAGCCCAGGGAAGTCGCGGTCGATCCGTCCACGCCTGTTCTCTGGGTCTTGCGGGAGGAACTGAAGCTGACGGGGACGAAGTACGGCTGTGGCATCGGCGCGTGCGGCGCCTGCACCGTGCACCTGGGCGGCATCGCCACTCGCTCCTGCCTCGTGCCGGTGTCGCTGATCGGCGATCGAGCCATCGTCACCATCGAGGGCCTCGCCGAGGATTCCATCGGCCGGGCCGTGCAGGAAGCCTGGATCGACAAGGACGTTGTGCAGTGCGGTTATTGCCAGAGCGGGCAGATCATGAGCGCGGTCGCGCTGCTCAAAGCCATTCCGCGGCCGAGCGACGCGAACATCGAGGAATCGATGGGCGGCAACCTCTGCCGCTGCGCCACCTATGTGAGAGTCCGTGAAGCGATCAAGAGCGCTTCTGAGCAGGTGAAGCCATGAGGGCAATCCTCGAGGCCGTTTCGCGACCGCGTCTCAACCGGCGAGCCTTCCTCCGCGTCGGCACTGTTACGACGGGCGGGCTCCTGGCGTCGCTGTTCTTCGACTGGCCCGCCAGCGCGCAGGAAGGAGCTCCGCCGGCACCGCCCAAAGCCTATCCGCCCGACGCATTCGTTCACATCAAGCCCGACGGCCGGATCGTGATCACCGTGAATCGCGTCGAGCTCGGCCAGGGCGTGCAGACCGCGTTGCCCATGATCCTTGCCGACGAGATGGACGCGGACTGGTCGCAGGTGACGGCGGAGATCGCGCCCGCGGGAGAAGTCTACAAAGATCCCGTTCTCGGAATCCAGATCGTGGGTGGCTCTTCATCCATTCCCAATTCATTCACGCAATACCGCGAGCTCGGGGCGAAGATGCGCGCGCTACTGGTCACGGCCGCCGCGGACCGCTGGCACGTCGCGGCCGAGCAGTGCCGCGCCGAGGATAGCGTCATCTATGGACCCGGCAATCGGTCGGCTCGCTATGCCGAGCTCGCCACCGAAGCGGCGGGAAAACCGGTTCCGAACAAAGTCCGCCTCAAGAATCCTTCGCAGTTCAGAATCATCGGAAAGCGAGTGCGGCGCCTCGACAGCAAGGCGAAGTGCGATGGCTCGCAGAAGTTCGGATTGGATGTCGATCTTCCCGGAATGAAGATCGCGCTCGTCGCGCGGCCGCCCGTGTTCGGCGGACGGGTTCGCTCTTTCGACGACAAGGAGGCCCGCAGCATCGCCGGCGTGCTCGATGTATTCGAGATCCCGCTCGTGAATGGCACCGGCGTCGCGGTGGTGGCCGAACGATTCTGGCCGGCGAAACAGGCGCGCGATCGATTGAAGATCGAATGGGATCTCTCGGGGCTCGAGCGCGCCGACAGCTCCGAGCTGCTCAGCAGGTACAAGAAGCTGGCGCGCACGAGCGGACTGGTCGCCGCCAGCCGCGGTGATTCAGCCGCGATGGATCGCATTCCCGCCGAGAGGCGATTGGTCGTCGAATATGACTTTCCCTATCTCGCACACACTCCGATGGAGCCGCTCAACGTGACCGTCCGCTTCGACGGCGACCGCGCCGAGGCATGGACGACGTCGCAGATGCCGACGTTCGAGCAAGCGGCGATCGCAGAGATCCTCGGATTGAAACCGGATCAGGTGACGTTCCGCGTCGGGTTTGGCGGTGGCGCCTTCGGCCGGCGCGGCTCGTTGGACGAACACGTCGTTCGCGAAGCAGCGGTGGTCGCGAAGCGCTTCCGTGGAAGTCCGATCAAGCTGATCTGGACCCGGGAGGACGACGTGCGCGGCGGCTACTACCGGCCGCTCTTCGCGCACCGGGTGGAGATCGGGATCGGTAAGGACGGCATGCCGGCAGCGTGGAAGCATGTGGTGGTCGGCCAGTCCTTTTTGATCGGCAGCAAGTTCAAGCCGATGGCCGTCAAGAACGACGTGGACCCGCTGCTCGTCGAGGGTGTGGCCAACGCGGGGTACTCCATTCCCAACTTCCATGTCTGGCAACATCACCCCAAGGTCAGCGTGCCGGTCCTCTGGTGGAGGTCTGTTGGAAACAGCCACAACAGCTTTGTGATGGAGACCTTGATCGACGAGTTGGCTGCGCGCGGGCGGATCGACCCGATCGCGTATCGACTCAAGCTGCTGGACGCGGGCGCGAAGAAACAGCGAGCTGTCCTGGCTCTGCTGCAAGAGAAGAGCGGCTGGCGCAACAGTCTCCCGCCGGGCCACGCCGCCGGAATCGCCTGCACCGAATATTACGGCACGGCAGTGGCCTGCGCCGCGGACGTCTCGATCGAAAACAAGCGCCCGAGGATCCACCGTGTGACGATCGCGATCCATTGCGGGCTGGCGGTGAATCCGCTCACGATCGAAAACCAGTGCCAGGGAGGAGTCGGCTTCGGCCTCACGCAGTTGATGGCGAAGGGAGCGATCACGCTGAAGGACGGCCGCGTCGAGCAGCGGAACTTTGACGGCTACACGCCGCCGTACATCGTCGATGCCCCAGTGACGGCAGATGTCCACATCGTGCCGAGCACGGAGGCTCCCACCGGAGCCGGCGAGGCGCCGGTACCGTCCATCGCGCCGGCAGTGGTCAACGCCCTGTCCAAGCTGACCGGAAAGCGGTATCGCTCGTTGCCGCTGACGACGCTATGAACGGTGGTCTCCTCACCACCGTGCACATTCCGTTCGGCGCGCCCCTGCGATTCCTCATGCAACCATTTGTGACTGGTAAGGAAGTGCTCGGCGGCAAAAACCGTGAGCGCGGTTGCTTCGAAGACTGGCCCGAGCACCAAAGTGCGGCCAACGCTGGAAGCTTCCCGAAACCGCACCCGGACAAGAATCAGTCCCGCAACCAACGCGGCGACGCCCGCCCCATCATCCCCGAGACCTGTGCAGACATGTCCGCCTCCCGTGATTGAGGATTCAAACAGCGGCAAATTCGAACGAGCAACAGAGTACTATCTTACTTACCTGCGCATCGATCAGGACGAGCGCGCCTCTGCGTCGGCGCCGGCCTCGAGTAGAAAGGCGAGCAGAGCGTTGGAGATGGGTCTTGGCGTTCCGGAAGGGCTATCAAGCGCGAATCTTGGGGCTGGCTCTGGCCAAGCCGGGAGAGTCAGGCTGAGCGCTCGAATCGGGCCAGCCCTCGCGTTTGACTCGTCGACAAATCAGCCCTCGTGTTCATCGCCACGAATAACCGCTGGGGACTAAC
>WNFF01001391.1_pt1 | contig 19435 bp, 18 predicted proteins | sample 5400441 | NCBI WGS metagenome assembly WNFF01 (sample SAMN13153345, study PRJNA577476) | soil metagenome | isolation source: 120 cm saprolite under Douglas fir tree site 2 hole 3 replicate 1 | place: USA:California | collected 2015-04-18 | reverse complement strand
CGGATGCGTGCGCCTTGCCGTTCGAGAAGGGGGTGCAGCTCCACAACAGCTCATTCTCTGTTGCGGCCTCTCACGGTCTGGCCATCGTCACGACGAAATCGACGGCAACCGAGTCGGCCTTCGTCGATGGGAGCAACGTTCTGATGGTTCGGCCCAAAGACCCTGGCGCGCTGGCGGATCGACTGGATTCCCTCATGGATTCTCCAGACGTCCGCCGGCGACTCCAGGAAGGCGCGCTTCAGCTGACCCGGGAGTGGTTTTCCTGGGACAAGGCTTTGGAGCAAACAATGAAAGTGTTCAGCGGTGAGCGCTGAACGATTTCAGAACCCTGGGGATTGTTGGCATGTGCGTTTAAGGCCGCCGCGACAAGCCAGAATGTAGGCTGAGATTTGATGTCTGTGTCAGGACCTTCCGATACAGGCCTATGGTCTCCTGAGCGCAACGCGCCCAGGAAAATTGCTGAGCCTGCTTGCGACCCGCAGTCACCAAGCGGTCGGCGTAGGCGCGATCGTGCCAGACTCGGTACATCGCCTCGGCTATCGCGGTCGGGTCTTCAGGGTCGAAGTAGGAGGCGGCCTCACCAGCTGCTTCGGGAACGCTCGTGGTATTGGAGCAGACTACCGGTACCCCACACCTCATAGCTTCGACTATGGGGATCCCGAAGCCTTCAAACCGAGACGGAAAAACGAGCAGCCGGGCGCGGGCATAGATTCCGGCGACTTGATCGTAGCTCACCTGGCCGAGGTGGGTGACTTGCTGTGCCAGACCACGTCGCCGGACCTGCTCCAATAGCCGCGGCAACCGGTTACTGGTGACGCCCGTCAGTACGAGTGAGGGGCGGAAATTTCGATTCTCGGCTAACCAAGCCAGGGCGTCGAACAATCCCTCGTGGTTTTTGTGCGCCCAGTCTCCGGCGGGGTAGTAGGCGAAGTCCGTGGGCAATGCCAGGCTGTTGTCAGGTGACTGACTCAGATCGCCAGACAGGTAGATGACCGTAACCTTGTTCGAATCAACATCGAGCTTCTCGACCAATGACTGCTTGGTGTAGTTCGAGATTGCGATAATCTGATTGGCCCTGGCGGCCGAGGGCCCGAAGGCAGCCTTCCGATCAGCCAGGGCCTGCGGGCTGAATAGCTCAGGGAAATATTCGTGCTGCAGATCCATCACGGACAGAGTGATGGGCAGCGTGGTACCCAAGTCGCTCCTGGGAATGGTACTGAACGGGTAGTGGATCATCTGGACTCGGTACCGGCGCAGGAGCCGGTCCAGCTCGCCTTCGGGCCTTAACCCGAGTTTGCGCGAGACTCTGCGAAAGGCCCGGACAGGCAGCGCCGCGGGTTGCGCCCGGGTGCGCTCGACGATCCTGACCGGACCCCTCCGACGAATCGGCGGCAAGTCCAGCCCCGGCTGAATCAGCACGATCAGGCGATCCGTACCGTCTGTCTTGTCGAACTCTGCAATCAGATTGCGGACGTAAGTGGTGACACCTTCATGTCGCCCGGGCTCTAGCTGGGTAAGATCGAGCAGTATGTTCAGGATCAATCTCGTTGAATGGCACGACGGCTTTGCGACGTCACGTGTGGCCTGGCGGGTGTTGACAGGCTGGAGCGCTTACCCGACGCCGGCGCGGCCGTAGCCATCCTCGAGCCGGACCACATCATCCAGCTGCGGAGTGGAAACCTCGAAGACGTCGCAATCCTCGAGCGCGATCATGCGATGGCGCTTGCCCGTCGGGATGTGATGGGCCTCGCCCGCCTTCAACGGAATGGTCTCGAGCTGGCCTTGCTCGTTGTCAAAAACGAAGTCCATCTTTCCCGAATAGAGGAGGATCGTTTCCACTTTTTGCCGATGATACTGCAGCGACAGCTGGTGGCCCTTCTTGATGTGCAGGATCTTGCCGACGTAGTCGGTGGTATGGGCCCAGATCAGCTCATGGCCCCAGGGCTTCTCCACGCGCGTGATGTGCTGCTTGGCCATACTACTTGTCCTCCTCCTTACGGCCCGGGGCCAGAGGCGGCGGCTCGCTTTTCGTGAGGATAATGTCATCGAAGTCCACACTGGCCGTGCTGGCGATGTAGACCTGGTCGACCAGCTGAAAGCCAAAGATGCGCAGGGTAAACCATGGCAGGTTCAGGTCGTTGCCGAGAGGCAGGCCGATGGGGAGGGCCGTGAACTGGACGCGAATGGGAGTCCGCGGGTCGAAAAATCTCCCGATGAGCACGTTGACGTTGAAGTTGCTGAACCCCTCGATGCTGAGAGGCTTGGTCGGGATCTGCCGGTTGCGGGTCACGCGGTACCGAAGGCTCTTGACTCCGAAGCGTTTCCCGTCCAGAGAGCGGATGTAGAGCCCATGGAGCTCGTCGGGATTGCCGAGATGTTGACCCTCGAATCCTGACGAAAGGTCATTCGGGTGAAAATGCGCGCGCTTGAAGAATCCTTCGCGCGTGCCGATCTTGCTGGCCCAGAACGACTCCACCAGGAAGCCTTCCTGGACGAAGCTCGGGTTTTCGGTGCCCGTCCCGGGTTCGAATGGTAGCAGGGACCCGGCAATCCGAATGGTGAGCTTGGGCGGGGGGCCGGTGGAACTGTCTCCCTTGGTGAAGCTGTCCCCCTTGGTGGAACTGTCTCCCTTGGTCGATTGCCTGGCGGAATTGTCTCCCTTGGGCGCCTGTCCGACCGACCCGTCACCCCGCCTAACCTGATCGGACTTCTCCTCGGCCGAAGGCAACAGCTTGTCCAGTCCCGGCAGCTCGCGGTGCGCGGCGTCCGGTGAGTCGAAAGTTGGGTCAGTTCCTCGGACGACCACGTTGTCGAACGTGATCACATACTCGTAGGGCTGAGTATGGCCGGAGCCCGCCGCGAGACCGACGCCGACCACGGCGGCGAACGCATAGGTCAAGAAGAGCCTCGGGCGGCGTCCAATTCTCATATTTCTTCATCTTAGGTCACCCCTCGCGCCGGAGCAAGAAAAGCAAGACCTACGCGAAAATCACGAGGTTCGTGGCGCCATTTCCGAAGGCCTCGAGCCATGCCGTAGTAGACTGTCGAGTGGATGCCAACTTCGATCGTCGCGGGCGGCCCGCCGCTGATCGCCCACGTGATCTTCGGTTTGAAGACCGGTGGGCTGGAAAATGGCCTGGTGAATCTCATCAACCACATGCCGGCCGAGAGATATCGCCACGCCATCATCTGCTTGACGGACTATTCGGATTTCCGGCTCCGCATCCGCCGAAGCGATGTCGAATGCTACGCGCTCCACAAGCCGCCGGGTAAGGTCCCGGGGTTCTACGTGAGAGTCTGGCGGCTCTTGCGCCAGCTCCGGCCACAGCTCGTGCACACGCGCAATCTCAGCACCCTCGCCGTCCAGGTCCCCGCAACCCTGGCCGGAGTACCGGTCCGCCTCCACGGCGAGCACGGGCGCGACATGGGCGACCTCGACGGGAGCAACGTGAAGTACCAGCGTGTCCGCCGGCTGATTCGGCCTTTTGTGCATCACTACGTGGCCCTCTCGCGCGACCTCGAGCGCTATCTCGTGGACAAGATCGCCGTGGCGCCGTCGCGTATCACGCAGATCTACAACGGCGTCGACACGAGACTCTTCCGCCCCGCGCCGCCGCCGCGGTCGTCGTTACCGGTCGAGGGATTTGGCGGCCTCGGGACGTTCGTGATCGGCACCGTCGGGCGCATGCAGGCGGTCAAGGACCAGGTGACGCTCGCGCGGGCGTTCGTGTGCTTGTGGGAGTCCAGGCCGGACTTACGGGGGCGAGCGCGGCTAGCCGTCATCGGCGATGGCGCCCTGCGCGCGCCGGTCATCGATCTGCTCAGGCAAGCGGGTGTGCTCGATCAGGCGTGGCTCCCCGGCGAACGTACCGATATCGCCGAGCTGATGCGAGGCTTCGACCTGTTCGTCCTGCCTTCGCTGGCCGAGGGGATCTCCAACACGATCCTCGAGGCGATGGCGACCGGATTGCCGATCGTGGCGACACGCGTGGGCGGCAATCCGGAGCTCGTGGAGGAAGGACGGTCGGCCGCGCTGGTGCCGCCCGCGGAACCGAAGGCCATGGCCGCCGCCATCGCGGTCTATGCCGACGATGCCGCCAAGTGTGCGCAGCACGGGGCGGCGGCGCGCGCCGCGGTCGAAGCGCGGTTCAGCATGGAAGCAATGGTGAAGGCCTACATGGGGCTGTATGACCGCGCGCTCAAGGTGGCCCCTCTGGCGGCCGGCCATCCATGGTGAGGCTGCTCACCTTCTCCACCCTGTATCCAAGCTCGGTGCGCCCGGGGCACGGTATCTTCGTCGAATCCCGACTGCGCCATCTCGTGGCCAGCGGCTCGGCGCAATCCGTGGTGGTGGCGCCCGTCCCCTGGTTCCCGTCGTCCCGCTCGTGGTTCGGGAAATACAGCACCTTCGCGCGGACGCCGCGCCGCGAGGTGCATCGCGACATCGAGGTGCTGCACCCGCGCTATCCGCTGCTGCCCAAGATCGGTATGAGTACCGCCCCGTTCTTGCTCGCCCGTGCCTGCCTCTCGACCCTGCGCCACCTCATCGACAAGGGCTACAACTTCGATGTCATCGACGCGCACTATTTCTATCCAGATGGCGTCGCCGCCGCCCTCCTCGGACGGCATCTTGGCAAGCCGGTGGTGATCACGGCGCGCGGCAGCGATGTCACGCTGATCCCGCGCCATGCGGTGCCTCGAAGGCTCATCGTCTGGGCTGCCCGGAAGGCCGCGGCCGTGATCGCGGTGAGCGGGGCGCTGGGGCGCTCACTCGAGGGGCTGGGAATCGAGGCGGGCAAAGTTACCGCGTTGCGGAACGGGGTCGATCTGGAGGCGTTCCGACCGCTCGATCGCAAGGCCGAGCAGGCACGCCTCGGAATCAGCGGGACGCTGCTGCTCTCCGTCGGCAACCTTGTCGAGCTGAAGGGCCACGACCTGGTCATACGGGCCCTCGAGCAACTGGCGGACGCGACGCTCATTGTCATCGGCGATGGCCCGGAGCGCGGGGGTCTTCAATCGCTCGCGCGTGAGACGGGTGTCGCGCCCCGCGTGCGGTTTATGGGCGCCATCCCTCAAGTCGAGCTGCCACGCTACTACTCCGCCGCGGACGCGCTGGTGCTGGCATCGAGCCGGGAGGGGTGGCCGAACGTGTTGCTGGAGGCCATGGCATGCGGGACACCCGTGATCGCGACACGCGTGGGGGGCGTTCCAGAAATCGTCACATCGGCTGCGGCGGGAGCGCAGTTCGAGCCGCGCACGGTCGAGGCGCTGGTGTCGGCGACGCAACAATTGCTGGCGAGTCCGCCCGCTCGGGAGGACACACGCCGGCACGCGGAGCAATTCAGCTGGGAGGAGACCACGCGTGGGCAGCTTGCCCTGTTCCAACGTATTGTCGGGTCTCGCGGCGTTCCGGGGCGGCGGCCACCCGGTAGTGAAGAGAGGCCGGCGGACGACCGGCGTGCGGGAAAGCTATGTTAGCGGGGCGCTGTGAGCCCGCAGAGGATGCCCTGGATGCGCGTGGCGACGCGGGCCCAGGTGAACTCGTTGATGACCCTGGAGCGGCCCTGAGCCCCCATGCGCGCCGTGAGGGCCGGGTCAGACAGTAGCCGGCCCACTGCCCCTTCGATCGCCTCGGGCGAATGTGGGTCGACGAGGAGGCCGGTCTCGCCGTCTATGATGGCATCAGCGATTCCCCCTGACCGACCGCCGATGACGGCCTTGCCGCACGCGTTGGCTTCGAGAAACACCATCCCGAAGCCTTCGACGTCACACTGATCGAGCTGCTCGCGACTGGCCATGATGAAGAGGTCACAGAGGGCGTAGATCCGCTCGAGGGACACGTCTCTGACCTCCCCGGTCAGGACGACGTGGTCGCTCACGCCGACCTCTCCGAGCAATGTCTCGAGCGCTTGCCGATGGCGCCCTTCGCCCACCACGAGGTACACGAGGTCGGGATATCGCTTCAGAAGCCGCGGGAGGGCACGGATGACCATGTCGTGGCCTTTCCGCGGGACGAGCCCGCCGACCGATAGCAGGACCGGGCCCCCGTGACGCTCGCCAAGCAGGCGCCGCCGGAGGCCTTCGTCGCCCTCGTCCGGACGGTACGTCTCGACATCACATCCGGGGTGGACGATCTCGATGCGCTCGGGAGCCACCCCGGCGTCGCGCACCAGCCCTGCCGTGAACCCGCTGTTGGCGAGGACCCGGTCCGCGCTCACGAGCGCCCGCAGGGCCAGGGGCCAGGATGCCTGTACGGCCTGGAGCACCTCGTTGCCATGCGCGTACACCACGAAGGGAAGACCGAGCCAGCGGCGCAGCCAGAGGCCAAAATAGCCCTCGCTGGTGGTCGTGGCGAGCTGCACCGCCTGAGGCCGCTCGCGCAATATGATCTCGCCCATGGTCGCCGCCACGTTGAGCGCCTGCGTGAGCTTCGAGGCGGCAAACGCGCGGGGGCGCCGGTAGACCCGGACACCGTCGACCCCGTCCGTGGCGGCTTCGGGCGGGGGCACACTCGTGAGGCAACAGACGCGCTCTGGTCCAAGCGCCTCCGCGACGCTCGCCATGTAGTGCGCGATCCCGCCGTGCTCCGGCGGGTAGTACGTGCTTATCAGGAGTGATTTCATCGCTGAGACTGTGCCTGGTGAACCACCTCGCCGGAGCCCAAAGCATCCCAAGTTTATCTCGGGAGCTCGCTTCTGGCGGCCCTTCTTGTGCACGTCGATGCCAAGGGGGTCAGCACGGGCGGCATCCTTCGAAAGCTTCCTTTGGAGGTCGCCATGGAGTTAAGTCAAACTTCCCTGAGGCCGGATCAGAGGCGCCTCCGCTTCAGGCGACCGGGGCCATGCATTCAACAAGGGGGCAATGACGATGAAGCGAATCTTGCGAAGAGTATTGAGGCGACTCGCACAGCCCCTTCTTGATGAAATCAGACTCGCTTCTGAGAATCGCCCCATCGACAACGAGGCAGCGGCTCAGAAGGTGCTCATGGGCCAGTATCGCTTGCTCGCCTCCCAGGGACGTGACCGGCTGCCGAGTATCAGGGATGTAGGATTCCGGAAATACTCCCAGTTCGAGGAAGACGGCATCTTGCTCTATATCTTCTCCCTTGTCCCTCCTCTCAACCGGAAATGCGTGGAAATCTGCGCCGGAGAGGGTCGGGAATGCAATACCGCAAATCTGATCATCAATCACGGCTGGTGGGGATATCTGTTTGATGGGGACGAGGAAAACGTGAAAGCGGGGACCCAGTTCTTCGCGAGGAACAAGGATACGTTCCTCTACCGGCCGAGGTTCACCAAGGCGTGGATCACCGCCGAGAACGTCAACAACGTGATCGAGGAGTCGGGGGTTCGCGGGCCGATCGACCTGCTGAGTCTCGATATAGACGGCATGGACTACTGGGTGTGGAAGGCCATATCGGCTATTGACCCGCGGGTGGTCGTTTGCGAAACACATAGCCCCATACCGCCCGATAAAGCATTGACCGTTCCATATGACCCCCAATTCGTTTCCGCATCGGAGAACTATCGTGGCGCTTCATTGGCCGCCATGTGCAAGCTTGGCCGAGAGAAAGGCTATCGGCTCGTCGGCACCCATCGGTTCGGATTCAACGCCTTTTTCATGAAGAATGGGGTTGGAGAAGAGTTCTTTCCGGAAGTCGATCCCGCGTCCTGTGTGGGTGATCCGTTCAGTGAGCTAGCTCGAAAGGAGAGATGGCCCAAAGCTAGAGAGCTCAAGTGGCAAGAAGTTTGACTGCATGAGCACGGCAGCGGTGGCGGCTGATACGCTATACGGAGCGGACATGAGAGCGGGAGTTTTCCCTGGCCGCGACCATTGGATCGCCTCCCTCCCGATCACGGGAGGGTGCGGGTGAGCCGCATACTCTTCGTCTCGAGGCAGTTCCCGCACGAGATCGAGAGAGCGGTCCACGGGGTCTACATCCGCATGAGGCTTTTCCTCGACGCGCTCGCCGAACTTGCCGAGCCGATCGAGATGCTGTTCTACACTGAGCCTGGTGTCGATGCCTCGCCCGCCGCCATGCGAAGGGCTGAGGCCGACCTCAATGCTGCGTGGGGCATCCGTGCCAAGGTGACCCTGTGTCCCGTGGCGTCACCCGTGACTCCTGTTTCGTTCTGGAATCACTACCTGGGGCCGGCGACGAGCTTGTTTGCGCAAGCGTACTACGCAGGGACGAGCGGCGCGGCTCAGATCGCCGCCTTCGAGACCGCTCTCGAGGGCCGCCCAGACGCGGTCTTCGTCCATCGACTCGATGCCATGTGTCCGGCGCTCCTCACCCGACGCGAGCTCCCGCCCGTCTTCCTGGACCTCGACGACATCGAGCACGTGAAATTTGTCCGTCAGATCCGACAGCCGCCCTTCTGGCTGGGAAAGCGCCTCTACTACCTGCAGGTGCCCGCCCTGTTCTCCGGAGAGAGGCGTGCCGTCAAGCTTAGCCGCAAGGCGTTCGTGTGCTCCGATCTGGATCGCCGGTATCTGGCCAGGTGGTGGCGGCTGCCCCAGGTCCTCACGATCCCCAACGCGGTCGCGATCCCCGAGGACCATGGGATGGATCCCGCCTCGAAGACGCTGCTCTTCTTGGCCACGTATGCGTACGCGCCCAATATCACGGCCGCGGATTTTCTCATCAGGGAGGTCTGGCCTCTCGTTCGCGAGGCCTGTCCCGAAGCCCAACTCGTCATCGCCGGCAACAAGCCAGAGCGGATTCCGGACTTTGCCAGTCAGCCGGCCGGAGTAGAGTTCACGGGCTTCGTGAACGACCTGAACGCGCTCTATCGTCGGGTGCGGATCGTCTGCTGCCCGATCCTTTCGGGCGGGGGGACACGGCTGAAGATCCTCGAGGCGGGCGCCCACGGAAAGGCCATCGTGTCGACCACCGTCGGCGCGGAGGGGCTGGAGCTGCGGGACGGTCGGGAAATTGTCCTACGAGACGGTGGCCCGGCATTCGCGAGGGCGTGTGTCGAGCTCTTGAGAGACCTACCGCGCTGCGAGAGGCTCGGCGCCGCCGCCCGGGAGGCCGTGGCACGCGGCTACGATCGCAGGCAGATCGTGGCCCGCATCAAGGACGAGATCAAGTAGGCGGCCGTCACCCGGAAACGATACCGCGTGCCGCGAGCCGGCTGAGCTGGGAGGCCGTCAGGAAGAAATAGTTCACGGAGCGATCTCCGGGGCGACGGCGCACCAGGCGCCCCGCATCGAGCCAGTAGGCTTGATAGCCAAGCTCGGTGAGCCAGGTCACGATCCGATGGCTAGACGAGCCGACCGCATCGGGGTCGCCCGTGACCTCGACGCAGAGGCCCGGCCGGTCGCGCTCGATGGTGCGCGCGGCCCCGGCCAGCGCATCAGCCTCGTGCCCCTCCACATCGCACTTGATGAACGTGACGGGCCGCGCGGAGGCCGGAAGCGCCGAGTCCACCGAGCGCAGCTCGACCGAGATCCGTCGCAGAGAGGTCGCCTCCCCCGCCTCCGCCACCAGAGACGCCTGGTAGAAGTTCTCGCCGCCCGTCGGATACTCGGGCACCGTCATCACCGCGCGACCTATCTCGCGAGAGGCAGCATAGTTGAACAGGGTGACGTTTTGCATCCGGAGGCGGCGAACGCAGGAGCTCAAGAGGGCGAACGTGTGGGGGATGGGCTCGAAGCTATAGACCTGGCCGTCGGGGCCGACCGCCTTCGAGAGCACGTGGGTGTACCAGCCGGCATGGGCTCCGATGTCGAGGACACGGTCCCCCGCCTCGACGAGGGTGACCATGACCGTGGCCTCCGGCGACCAGAAAGAACGTACCGCGGCATGGTAACGCACGCGCTTGAGCGGTTGGAGAAGGGCATCGGGCATGAACCGTAACATGGCCGCCTTGACCACGGCGGCGGCGCTAGCCACGGGCCACCTTCACGCACGCTTCCGCGAAGGCATCGGCGGCACGGCGCCAGCTCACGTTGCTCTCGACGTAGGCCCGGGCATTGCCTCCGATGCGATCGCGCTCGGCCCTGTCCTTGAGCAGGCGAGCCGCGGCGGCCGCGAACTCCTCGGGGTCGTCCGCGAGCACGACGGTCTCGCCATCCCGGACGGGAAGCCCTTCGATGCCGACGCGGGTCGACACCACGGCCTTGCCCATGGCCATGGCCTCATAGGCCTTGATCCGGGTGCCCCCTCCGATGCGGAGAGGGATGATGAACAGGGCTCCGCGGGCGACGTGGGGACGGACGTCTTCGACCCGACCGAGAACGCGAATCTCGGGATGGAGCCGCGTGCGCTCGAGCAATCGTGCGGACGGGTTCCGGCCTACGACGGTGACGCGGACCGAGGGCACAAGGTTGCGAAGCCGGGGCAGCACCTCGTCGGTGAAGAAGAGGATGGCATCTTCGTTCGGCAGCCAGTCCATGGCGCCCAGGAAGACGAGGTTGTTGTCCTCGGGGGGCTCGGGCGCGGGTCGGAAGAACTCGGTGTCGACCCCCGTCGGGATGGCGTGGACATTCCTCGCCCCGAAGTCTCGCTCGAGCACCTCCTTGTCCTGCTCGGACACGGCAACGATCCCGTCGAACCGTGGGCACGCGTCGCGCTCATAGCGCCTCAGTTTCTGCCACTGCAGATACCAGAAGAGTCGAAGCACGGGATTCTTCGATGTTCGGTAGTGTCGCTCCCAGATCATGGACTCGACGTTGTGCTGGAAGAGCAAGGTGCGCGGCGTGTCGAGCGCGCGCAGGTTTAGCGTGGGTTGGAGGAAGTCGCAGACGAGCAGGTCATAGCGGCGCGCGGCCAGGAGCTCCCGGAGCTTTGCCACGGTGGCGCGTGAGTAATCGCTCAGCACGATGACGGGGTAGCGGGAGAAGGAGTAGGCGAGGACCTTCAGATAGAAAGCGGTCGAATACTTCCGCACTGTCGAGCGCGGCACCGGATGAAACTCGCCGCACAACGAGGCCATCTGATCCAGATGCGGCATGTCCCGCTTGGGATCGACATTGCTCACGAGGGTGATGTCGAAGGTGTCGCGCAAATGGCGGAGCGTCTGGCTCGTCCGAATCTTGCCGCCGGTATCCGCCGGGTAGACGAACGGCTGCGAGAAGAACAGCACTTTGAGACGATCCGGGCGGTCAGTTGAGCTCATGGGCGGCAGCCTTCTCGACAAGTTTCCCTCTTTTCGGCCGGTATCTCCTAGAAGTCATGCAGTCTCATCGAAGCGCGAGAAGCCTGGATTCCCAGGAGAGATCAGCAAGAGGCATGCCAGTCCAGAACGCGAGCTTGCAGCTACCTCAGTGACCAGCCAGAGGAGTCTCGTCGTTCTTGCTGAGTGGCCGCGGGTCATACGAGGAGGGCCGCACGCCGAAGAAGGCCCCGAGCGCCTCGCTGCTTTCACGGCACGCACCGCGATCCAGCACCAGCATCGAGCCGATATACGTGACGGCGCCCACGAGGACCAGCGAGACAAGGTGCAGAACGTGTTCGCTCTGACCGAACGCGACATAGTGCTTCACCCCGAACACCACGGCATACATGAGCAAGCTGGCCAGGATCGGCCGCTCCATTGTTCGCAAGATATCCGTGACGAGAACACCGGACAGTGTGCGGGCGTGCGCGATCGAAACGAGGAAGACGACCGGGTAAGCGAGGGCCCACGCGAGGCTGAGGCCGACCGGGCCCCACTGTGCGCCGACGAGAAACGCGATCGGCATGCTCAGGGCTCCGATCAGGAAGATCGAGACACTGGTGTCTGGCCGGCCCACGCCCCACAGGAATGGCTGGAGGGCGTTCATCAGCATCCTCAAGGGCATGACGAGGCTCAGAAGCTGTAAGGGCACGGTGGCTGCCTGCCACTTGGGCCCGAGGAGGAGCGCCGACATTTCCGGAGCAATGCTCGATATCCCGAGAAAGAACGGGAAGGCGAGAAGACTCATCAGGCGAGTCATCGTCAACAGGGCCGCTCGCGCTCCTCCGGGACCGCTCTGCGCCTTGGCAAATGCCGGAAGGGCGATCGAATTGATCAGTCCGGTGAGCTTGTTGATGGGAAGCGAGGCGAGATCATTGGCCACGGCATAGTATCCGAGCAATGTGTTTCCGAAGAATCTCCCACCGATGAATCGATCGGTGTCGGCCAAGGCAAATCGCAGAGCGCGGTCCACCGTAGCGGCTCGCCCGAAGAGCAGGTCTGTCTTCATTCCCCCGAGCGAGAAGCGTGGCCAGCAGAGGGAGCGCTGGATGAGATTCAGGCCCGCCATGCGAATGGCGGTGGTGGTCAAGGAGCCCCAGACGAGGGTCCAGACGCCGAAGCCGGCGCGGGCAAGAGTCAGAGCCATCAGGCTGCCTGCCACGATGGTCACGAGCTCCACGATCGACCGGCGCCCAAAGTTGATCTCCCGTTCCAGCTGGGCCTGGGGAAGAGTCTCGACCGGCAGCAAGATGAACTGGAGGGCCAAGATCCGGATGATGGCGGTCAGTCTCGGCTCGCGATAGAAGGCCGCGATCCAGGGAGCGGTTCCCAGGAAGACAATGAAGATGAGGAGATTCAGCACGATGACGATGCCGAAGATCTGGGCGCGGAGGTGATCGCTCAGGTCTTGCTTCTGCACGAGAACTGCGTCCAGCCCGGCGGTATTCAGCAGATAGAAGAGTGCGATGGGAACGGTGGCCATCGCCATGAGACCGTAGTCTTCAGGAGAGAGAATGCGAATGACGTAAAGGGTGACGGTCCAGGAGACGAGTTGTCCGAGAAATTTTGACATGGCCGTCCAGCGAAGGGCGATGAGGACCCTGGTCCGAATATCCACATCGTCGCCGGCCGCGGGGCCGGTCTCGACGTGGACTGACGGCGGGTGCTTACGATGGTTCTTTCGTGTCAGCATTGCTTACCCAGCGGCTCCAGATCCGGCCTTCTGTAGATCGTCAAGCAAGACCTACGCCAAGAACCAACGATGCTGCTCCGAGACTAGCATGGGCTAGCCGACGGATAGAGGAATTCGCCGGTTGCCGACGGTTTAGCTCGATCGGTTACCCTCGCGAGCAACAGATCGACGCTATAATTGAGTTGAAGATCGCGTCGTCTGCTGTTCACTCTGACATTGTAGGAGAGGGCAGTTGTTACAACGAGGGTCACTCCCGATGCCGGCAGAGCAGGAGTGGTCATGAGGATCACCTTCATTGGCCACGCGAGCATCCTCATCGAAGCGAACGGCGTGAGGATTCTTTCGGACCCGTGGTGGAATGGACCATGCTTCGGCGCCCAGTGGTGGCCGTACCCGGTGCCATATGTGCAGGCCATCCAGGGACCGCCCATAGACTACGTATACATCTCGCACGGACATCACGACCACTTTCACCCTCCCACGCTGAAGCTGTTCCAAGGTGCGAAGGTCTTGGTTGCGGCGGGGTCGGAGCTTTCCGGCTCAATACGGAACCTTGGATTCGAAGTTATCGAGAGTGACGGTTCGACCGACAGAGAGCTCCAGAACGGAGTGCGGTGCCGAATCATGGTGACGTACGCCGACGATACGCTATTGGCGGTATCTGACGGTAAGGAGACCTGCATCAATCTGAACGACGCCCTTCATGCCGCGCCAGAGGCGGTTCAACAGAAGTTCTGCCGGTTGATTCGACAATTCTATGGGCGACCAGACTATGTGTTCTGTGGCTATGGGACGGCTTCCCACTTTCCGAACTGTTACGTGATTCCTGGGAAAGATCCTTCCCGGACGGCGGCCATGCGTCAGGCTTACTTCAACCGCGCCTGGGCGAGGATCATCCATGACTTGCGGCCGCGATGTGGATTTGCCTTCGCGGCCGACGTGGTGTTTCTTGAAAGTGAGCTCTCTTGGTGCAACGAGGCCGTGCACAATGCGGAAAGGCCGACGGAGGCATTTGAGAAGCAGTTTGGGAGCTCGACGGAAACGCGGGTGGTTGACGTGGCGCCTGGATTTGAAATAAACCAGGGGGCGATTGTGCGAGGCAGCGTCCGCCAGCGCCTTTCGCAGGACGAAGTGAGGCAAGTGTACAGTGATGCCATCGAACGAGTAAACCGGAGCGCGCCGGTCGGGACTCAGACGGTGTGCGAGCTGAAGGATCTTCTCGAGAGGAACATTTTGAAGGGGGAGGGATACTTCGGGGGCTACGAGGGCGATTTCAGATGCCTTCTTCAGATCAAGGGCACATCGGTCGGAATTCGAGTGGCGAAGACAGGGCGGAAGGTAAATGTGGAAATGGTGGAGGAAGCCGGGGAGAACGAGAAAAGCTATGACGTTGTCTATCGAACGCGGGCGTCCTACCTGCGACAGAGCCTGGCCACCCCGTATGGACACGAAACGCTGTTTGTGGGCTCTGGGGGAATCTTCGAATTTCGCGATCGGTCCGCTCTCGGAGCCGGGATCCATCGAGAGCTGATGACCATGCTCAGGCCATTCGACGGCGGTGCCGTTCGTCGTTCAGTGGCCAAGTCGGGAGTCATCGCCGCGGCCAAGCGCAGCCTCAAACGCCTACTTGGTATGTCATCCTCGGACTTATACGATCTCGAGAAATGGACCATATTCCACAGGATCGACTGATCGGCGAGCCCAGCCGCTTTCGGGAAGGCAATCAGGAAGCGCGAGGAGCCCAGTGGCCTCCCATTCAGACATGATTACGAGGGCTTGATCGATCGGTTGCAGGGCGCGCGAAAGGTCTTGCATTGACCTGCAAATATATCGGAGCGCGGCAAGCCAGTAGAGTCCGCTGGCGTCCTGGCAGGATTAAAAGCTTGATCGACACGTTTGTAAGCTAGATCGAGCAGCGGATCTTTGGTGATCTCACGTTGTTTGGCGAGTTCCATTCCTCATCTAGCAGCACGGAGCAATGCGCGGCTTCAAACGCTAGTTGGAATCTCGTGCGGGGACCTCTGCGATCTGGAGAAATGGACGGTCTTCGGAGAATCAGCTGGTCGGTGAGTATCGCGCAGACGTCAGCCGGAGGGGCCTTGCTTCAGGGAAGCATCACCAAAGCTTGATCGACAAGTTGAAGCGCACGCGAGACCTCTTGTACCGACCTGCTAATATACTCGGAGCGCTGCAGGCCCGTATTGTCCACTGGGAATCTGGCGAGGTGCCAGGCCTCATCCACCCTTTTATGAGCGAGCTTGAGGAGTGGATCTTGGAATGATGTTTCACGCTGCATCTGGAGCTCCATCCCCCACCGGGCAGCGCGGACCAAGATGTAAGCCTGACGCGCATTCTGATGCACCCGGGGATCGACAGGGATGGAGTCGTCGACCGGGAGAGCCTGAATTTCACGGAGCGTCCTCCGACCCAGTACGGAGAACTGGCGGAGCTGGGCTTTGTAGACGGCGGGATCACGGCTGGGTTGCGGATCCTCTTGACCGTGAACTGATGCAGCCGACGTCAGGAGCATGGAGAAACCGACGAGTGCGACGACGCCCGAACGCAGTAGCGATCGCTCCATAATGCATTGTCCATTGATGTGCCCGTAAAGACAAGAAAATCCTGACCCGAGTGCGCCACCGATGAAGCATGCTCTCTTCCTCGCCTACCACTATCCTCCAGAGAGTAGCAGCAGCGGGGTCCTGCGGACCCTGAAGCATACGCGCTACCTTGGACGATTCGGATGGCGCGTGACAGTCCTGACCCTCAACCGAGAAGCCTATGACGTGACCGATCCGAAGCTCGAAGAGCAGATCCCGGCAGATGTGCGCGTGGTCCGAACTCGCTTCATCGACGTCAAGAGGCACTTCGCCATTCGGGGAAGCTATCCCTCATTTTTGGCCATCCCCGATCGCTGGATCGGCTGGTGGCCCTGGGCCGTGGCGGCAGGGCGGCGGGCGGTGAGAGATGACCGGGTGGATCTGATTTACTCCACGAGCCCCCATGCGACCGCGCACCTCGTCGGGTTGGCGCTTTCTCGCCCCGCCGGTATTCGGTGGGTCGCCGACTTCCGTGATCCATGGTACGAGGAACCTCCGGAACCGGGGACGACAAGGATTGCTCAGTGTGCCGCACGCAGGCTGGAGCGTCTTGTCGTGCGACGGGCCGACCGGATCATGGCGAGCACCGCGCGTCTTCGAGATACGCTCGCGGGCCGGTACTCATGGGAGCCGAGGGAGAAGTTCGTTGCTATCCCGAACGGATACGACGAAGAGGACTTCTCGCCTGCCGTCCCGCCATCGGGGCCGTCATCGGACGAGCTGCTCATCGTGCATGCGGGGAACATCAATAGCAGTTTCCGGGATCCCCGCCCCGTGCTCGAGGCGGTGCGTCGGGCCGGAGAGGCGGGATTGGTCGAGCCAAGGCGCATCCGGCTTCGCTTCCTCGGCGGCGGTCCGTTCGGGGAGTCGTCGGAGATGAAGGAAGCGGTCGAGCGCGCGGGTCTTGCGTCCAGAGTGGAGTTTCTTCCGCGCGTGTCGTATGCCACGTCCTTGGCGGAGCTGAGCAGGGCGGGCATGCTGCTCCTGCTGCAAGCGTCCCCGGACACCGTAGATCTCGTCCCCGCCAAGCTGTTCGAATATCTCAGAGCCGGTCGGCCCGTGCTCGCGCTCGTGCCGGATGGCGCGACCGCCGAGATCATGCGGGACGTGGGAGGCGGGTGGGTCGTGAATCCAGCTGACGGTAGCGCGCTGCGTGATGCCATCGTCACGGCCTACCGGGCGTGGGTGAGCGGCAGCCTCGATTCAGTGACGGCCGATCAGCCCGCGCTGCAGAAGTTCAGCCGAGAGCGCCTGGCCGCGCAGCTGGCGGGGCACTTCGATGCTCTGTTCGCCCCGGGTCGCTGACGTATCCGCAGCCGAGCGTCCTCGGCGGTAAACGTCCGCTCGATCTCGAACGTCTGGCCGAGCTCGATGTCACGGAACCCGAGCTCTGCCGCCTTCGGTCTCGGTCCGATCATCTGGTCCCGCCGACTGTCCAACACGGCCTATGCGTCGCCGCCCCCGCCTGTCTCCTGAACTCCTTGGCATCCATGCTCTGCTTGACGAGTATGTCGGGGGGCGTGGGCCGGATGATGCAGTCTTTGAGGGCCTGCTCCATGGCCTCCTTATTACTCACTCCGGCCTCGGCCAGCCGATTTTCGCTCTAAGGGGCACCTGGACGGACCGCCAGGGCAGCACCCGCGTCATGGCGCGCTCTAGAGGTCCGGGCGGCCGACGTCTGGCGGGCTTCACCGACTTTGTGGGGCACGTGTCTTTCAGATAGGGCTGATCTTCCCAGCACCCGTCGTGGATAGGATGCTGCAACTTCTTGTAGATCGCGAAGCGGCCTGACCAGTGTCGCGTGACTTCCTGCCATTTCGGGTCGGCACGCATGAAATCCACCAGGATCGTGCCTGACGCGATATTCGCGTCGTCAACAACCATCCAGCCCCCGATCTTGAGCTTGTCTGCGGTGTAAAACCAGTCGATGAACGGCATGGGAAAGGCGTGGTCGCCGTCAATCAGCACCAGGTCGAGGGGCGGCAGGTCCGCGGTTGGCCAATAGTCGTGCGATCGTGCCACCTCGGTGCGCAGGGGGCCCCTGTCGACGCCATGCTCATGGCAGAAGTTGCGGATTGCCTCGAACTCGTCCGGCGCCGGGGAGACGGCGATGTGCTGCGCCACTTGCTTCCGCAGGATGACCAGGGTGCTCAAGCCAGAGCCGGTCTCCAGCGTCACATGACCTGGATTGAGCGACTCGTCCAGGAACGTGGCCAGATCTTGGGTGTATGCCCATGGTGACGCTCCGCCCGGCGTGGATGAGCGGTTTGTCCTTCATGAGCTGGGTCAATGAGATCAACGAAACTCCTTGGCATCGATGCTGTGCTTGACGAGCATGTCGTGGAACGTGGGCCGGCTGATGTCGAGCACCCGGGCCGCCCGGCTGATGTTGCCGCGGCTCCGCACGAGGGCATTGACGATGAGCCGCCGCTCGCTCTGGTCGCGCGCCTCCCGAAGGGTGGGGAGCGCGTCGATCACGGCGGAAGGATTCAGGTCGAGGTCCGCGGACCCGATGATCCGGCTGGTCGCCATGATGACGGCTCGGTGGACCTTGTTCTCGAGCTCGCGGATGTTGCCCGGCCACTGGTACTTGACGATGGCCTCCAGGGCCTCGGGGCTGAAGCGAACCTTGCGCTTGAGGGCCTGGCCATTGCGCCGGAGGAAGGCATTGGCGAGGAAGACCACGTCCTCACCGCGCTCGCGGAGCGGCGGCAGGTGGATGGTGACCACGGAGAGTCGATAGTAGAGATCCTCGCGGAAGCGGCCGCCGCGCAGGGCTTCGTCGAGGCTCTGGTTGGTGGCCGCCACCACGCGCACGTCGATGGGGATGACCTCGCGACCGCCCACCCGCTCGATCTCGCGCTGCTGCAGGAAGCGCAGCAGCTTCACTTGGAGGGGCAGGCTCATCTCCGTGATCTCGTCCAGGAAGAGGGTTCCGCCGGTGGCCATCTCGATCTTGCCCTTGCGCTGGGCGTGGGCCCCCGTGAACGAGCCCCGCTCGTGGCCGAAGAGCTCACTCTCGAGCAGCGTCTCGGGGATCGCCCCGCAGTTGATGGCCACGAAAGGCCCGCCGCGCCGCGGGCTATGCGAGTGAACGGCCCTGGCCACCAGCTCCTTGCCCGTGCCGCTCTCCCCCTCGCAGAGCACGGTGGCATCCGTCTTGGCCACGCGCTGGATGACCCCGAAGATCTCGCGCATCTTGGGCGTGGAGCCGAGAATATCCGTGAAGCGGATGGAGTCCTCCTGCTGCTTGGCCTGCTCCTCGCTCTCCCGCTCGAGCTGGCGCAGGTAGGAGGCGCGGCGGAGCACCACCTTGAGGTCGTCGAGATTGACCGGCTTCAGGTGGTAGTCGAAGGCCCCGCGCTCCACGGCGGTCACGGCATTGGCGCGATCGCCATTGCCCGTGATGATGATGACCTTGGCATCCGGAGCGACGGCGAGGATGTCCTCGAGCGCGCGGAGCCCCTCCTCGGCCGTGTCGGGAGTGGGGGGAAGCCCCAGATCCAGCGTCACGATCTCCGGAGGCGCCTCCTGGACGGCGGCGGCGGCCCGTGTGCGATCTCCCGCCACGGACACGTCGTACTCGTCCTGCAAGGCGTACGTCAGCTGGGTGCGGATGTCCTCGTCGTCCTCGATGATCAGCAAGCGTTCGCGTTCCATCGATCAGTGCCTCCCCTTCAATGTGATGATGGCCGGGCGGAGGCGGCGAGTTGGTCGCCGCCCGCCACCAGGTCTTCGAGCCGCTCCAGGAGCCGGCTCCAGTTGTGGTTTGACTCGACACATGCGCGGCCGGCCGCGGCAAAGCGCTCGCGGGCGGCGGGATCTCGAAGCAGGGTGACGACATCGCGGCTGAACTCCCGGGCATCGGCGGCGACGAGCAGGTCTTGCCCCGCCACCGCGCTGATGCCCTCGAAGGCCGCGGGGCTGGCGACCACGGGCACACGCATGGCCATGGCCTCCAGCACCTTGTTCTGCAGGCC
>WNFF01003450.1_pt1 | contig 19450 bp, 17 predicted proteins | sample 5400441 | NCBI WGS metagenome assembly WNFF01 (sample SAMN13153345, study PRJNA577476) | soil metagenome | isolation source: 120 cm saprolite under Douglas fir tree site 2 hole 3 replicate 1 | place: USA:California | collected 2015-04-18 | reverse complement strand
CGGTCCACGCCACGCGCAGGCCCTTCACCCCGCCCTTGAGCGCCTTCACGTAGTCGACCCGGGGGCCGGGCAGCGAGAAGGGATCACGCGCGTCGGGCCCCGCGCAAGCGTCCAGCATGAGCGCGGCGTCCGCCACCGTACGGGTCATCGGACCGATGTGCGACAGTCCCCACGCCGCGCTGAACGGATAGATCGGCACGAGCCCGAAGGTGGGCTTGATGCCGTAGATGCCGGCGAGCGAGGCCGGGATGCGGATGGAGCCGCCGCCGTCGGTGCCGATCGCGAGGGGGCCGAGGCCGGCGGCCACCGCGGCGCTGGCTCCCCCGCTCGAGCCGCCCGGGGTGCGGTTGAGGTTCCACGGGTTGCGGGTGATGCCGAAGAGCAGGTTGTGGGTGGCTCCGATCCAGCCCATCATCGGGGTATTGGTCTTGCCGAGCTGGATCGCCCCCGCCGCCTCGAGCCGCTCGACGATGGGCGCGCTCTCGGTGGGCACGTTGTCGGCGAAGAGCCGGGTGCCGAACGTGGTGCGGATGCCCTTGGTGACCACGAGGTCCTTGGTGGAAAACGGCACCCCGTGCAGCGCGCCGAGCCGCGCTCCCTTCTTCCCCACCGCGCGCTCGGCGGCGCGCGCCGCCTTCATCGCCTGGTCCGCGGTGAGGGTGACGAAGGCGTTCAGGCGCGGGTTCAGGCGCTCGATGCGGGCGAGCACCGCCTTCATGACCTCGACCGGCGAGATCTTGCGGCGCTTGATCGCGGGGGCCATCTCGGACGCGGGCATCCAGCAGAGGTCGTCGGCGTTGGCCATGGGAATACCCCTCACCGTGCCCTCTCTCCAGTGGGGAGAGGGATGTTTGGTTAGGCGCCGCGGAGGCGCGGATCGAGCGTATCGCGGAGCGCGTCGCCGAGCAGGTTGGAGCCGAAGACCGCGAGGCTGATGGCCAGGCCCGGGAAGAGGACGAGCCACGGCGCCTTCTGCGCGTACTCCGCGGCGGAGACCGAGAGCATCCGGCCCCACGAGGGATACGGCTCCGGGACCCCCAGCCCGAGGAACGAGAGCGCGGCCTCCACCAGGATCGCGCTGCCGAGCTGGGCGGTGCACAGCACGATGAAGGGGCCGATGGTGTTGGGCAGGATGTGGCGGAACGCGATGCGCAGGTGACGCAGCCCCACCGCGCGCGCCGCCTCCACGTACTGCATCTCGCGGATCGAGAGCACGCTGGCCCGGATGACCCGCGCCGCCCGCGGGATGATCGGGATCGAGATCGCGATCACCACGTTCGGGATCGACGGCCCGAGCGCGGCCGACATCACGAGGGCCAGCACCAGCAGCGGCAGGCCCTGCAGGATGTCCATCACCCGCTGGGTGACGAGGTCGGTCTTGCCGCCGATGTAGCCGGAGAGGAGCCCGATGACCCCACCCAGCACCGAGCCCATGAGGGTGGAGGCCAGGCCCACGATGAGCGAGACCCGCGCCCCGTGGACGATCCGGGAGTAGATGTCGCGGCCGAGATGGTCGGAGCCGAGCCAGTGATCGGCCCCCGGCCGGGCCAGGCTCTGGCCCGCGTCGGTGGCGATGGGGTCGTGGGTCTGCAGCTGGTTGGCGAACACCGCGGTGAGCAGGATCACCAGCATCAGGAAGCCGCCGATCGCCCCCAGCGGCTTCTTGCGGCAGAAGCGTGCGAGCACCGTCCACGCCCCGGGCCGGCGCAGGGCCATCGCGACCGCCGGCACTTCGACGCCGAGCGGCCTAGTGGCCATAGCGGACCCGCGGGTCGAGGAAGCCGTAGAGCATGTCCACGAAGAGGTTCGAGAGGATCACCACGATCGCGATGAACATCACCAGGTTCTGCACGATCGGGTAGTCGCGCCACAGGATCGCCTCCACCAGGAAGCGCGCGAGCCCGGGCAGGTTGAAGACGGTCTCGGTCACCACGAGGCCACCGATGAGGAACGCGAACTCGATCCCGATCACGGTCACCACCGGCAGGATCGCGTTCTTGAGCGCGTGGCGCCAGATGACGACGCGCCCGGACTGGCCCTTGGCCCGCGCGGTGCGGATGTAGTCCTCGCGCATCACCTCGAGCAGCGAGGAGCGCGTGATGCGCATGATCAGGGCCGACGAGCGGTAGCCCACCGCGAGCGAGGGCAGCGCGAACTGCACGCAGTGCAGCAGGAAGTTCTCCCGCGGCGAGACGTAGGTCACCGGCGGGATCCAGCCGAACCACGCGACCAGGCTCAGGATGATGACCATGCCCAGCCAGAAGGAGGGCATGCTGAGGCCGGCCAGGCTGAACACGCGCAGCGCGTAGTCGAGCGCGGTGTCCTGCCGGACCGCGCTGATCACGCCGAAGGGCACGCCCAGCGCCACCGAGACGATGAGCGACAGCACCGCCAGCTCGAGGGTGACCGGGATGAGCGGGCGGATGATCTCCCAGGCGGGCAGATCGTAGCGATACGACTTGCCGAGATCGCCGGTCACGATCTGGCGCAGCCATTCGAGGTACTGCACGTACACCGGGCGATCGAGCCCCAGCTCCTTCTCGATCGCGGCGCGCTCGGCCGGGTTCACGTAGCCCCCGGTGGAGAACAGGATGTCCACGATGTCGCCGGGGGCCAGGCGCAGCATGCCGAAGATCACGATCGACATGCCGAGCAGGGTCAAGAGACCGATGCCCAGCCGCTGCGCGATGTACGTCTTCACGATTCGGACCCCGGGCGCGTGGGCGTTACTTGTCCCGCCAGACGTCGGCCATGCGGCCGAAGTTGTAGATGTTGTCGTGCGCCACCAAGTTCTTCACGTGCGGCCACACCGTGAAGTAATCGAGCCGCCAGTCGAGCAGCGGGCGCGCCGCGTCCGCCTCCACCTTCTGCTGCAGCGTGCTCACGAGGGCCAGCCGCTTCGGCACGTTCAGCTCCTGCGACTGCTGCTCGATCATCTTCATCACTTCCTCGCTGCAGTACTGGCTGTAGTTGCGCGGGGAGCCGCACGCGTAGTTCTCGTAGTAGTTGGCGTCGGGCTCGTCCACCCCGAGGCCGGTCAGGTTGGCCCCGATCTGGTACTCCCCGCGGGTCGCCATCGGGTGCCATTGCGCGGTCTCCACCTGCTTCAGCGTGGCCTCGATGCCCACCTGCTTCAGCTCGTTGATCACGAACGAGGCCAGGTCCACGTACATCGCGATGGCCCGCGTGCTCATCTCGACGCGCAGCGGGTGCTGCGGGGTGATGCCCGCCTCGGCGAGGAGCTTCTTGGCCTGCGCCTTCATGTCCGCCGCCTTGCCGTAGCCCGGCAGCGCGGCGAGGTCCCGGTCGAGCAGGCCCCAGACCCCGTAGGGCTTGGGCTGCTGCGAGGCCCCCGGCACCGCCCCGCCCTGGTGCACCGCCGAGATCAGGGCCCGGCGGTCGATCGCGTAGGCCACCGCGAGGCGCACCTTCGGATTGTCGAAGGGCGGCTTCTTGGTGTTCATGATGATGTTATCGCTCACCGCCTGGGCCACCGGGGTGATCACGAGACCGGGTACCGCCTTCTTGAGCTGCTCGGCCGCGGTCTTGGTGGTCTCACCCGGGAACGACACGTCGAGCTGGCCGGCCTGGAGCGCGGCGGTCCGAGTCCCCCGCTCCTTGATGACCACGTAGCGGAGGCTGTCCAGGTAGGGCCGCCCCTTCACGAAGTAGTCGGGGTTCTTCACGTAGTCGACGAACTCACCCTTCCGCCACTCTTTCACCTTGAACGGACCGGTCCCGATGCAGCCGGTCCGGTACGTCGCCGGGTTCACGTGCGCGGCGTAGACCGGGCTGTAGCCGGAAGCGAGCATCACGAGGAGGCCCGGCTGCGGACGCTTCAGGTGAAACACCACCGTGTACGGGTCCGGGGCCTCGATCTTCTCGACGTTGGTGTACCAATCCTTACGAGGGTTGATCCGGAGCTTTCCCACCGCGTCGGGCGCCTCGCGCACCATGTCGAAGGTGAACTTCACGTCCTTCGAGGTGAACGGCTGGCCGTCGTGCCACTTGACGTCTTTCCTGAGAAAGAAGACGAGGTTTCGATAGTTGTCCTGCCAGGACCATTTCTCGGCGAGCTCGCCCACCAGGTTGTCGACGGTCTCGGCGCGCTTGGTCTGATCGAAAACCACCAGGTTGTTGAAGCACGGCATCGACGGGAACGAGGTCGCGATGGTCGACGTCTCGTGGATCGCGAAGCCCTGCGAGAGATCCTCGCGCTGCATGAGGTTGAGGTGTCCGCCGGACTTGGGCGCCTGGGCCGGCGCCGGGGTCGTCGACGCGACGACCCCGGCCAGGCCCAGCGAGATCGCGATGGCGAAGGTGAGGGAACGCTTCATTGTGCTCCTCTCCTTGCGCCGGCCGAGCGGCCAGATGGTAGTCGTCGACAGGGCTGGCGTGGGGAAATCATCGCAAAATATACGGCATGGGCGGTGGTCCGACAACCCTTCTGCCCCGCCGCATCCTCACGCGGCGCGTTATCGGCGGGAGCGACGCTCGGCGGGGACGACCGGGGCGTGGAAGGCGCGGCCGCGCGCGCGAAGGAGCCACTTCAGCTCGCGCGCGCCCGGCAACCGTGGATGGGGATGCGGCCTAGTACGAAGTCGGTCGCCCGCGCTCGCCGCGCTCGCGAACCTCCCGGCGGGTCAGGATCTCCTCGAGCGCGATGGTGCGGGCTCCGCCCTGGCGGCGTAGCTCGGGCCGGGCCAGGATGGGGCGCTCGCGAATCCGGGCCGCGAGGCCGATCTTCACCGCCCGCTCGGTGTACAGGCGCTGCAGCGCGTGGCACATGAGCGGCCGGCCGCGGTTGTAGCCGAACTGCCGCTTGTACTCGTCCGCGTTCATCCCGTGGTTGCGCAGATGGGTGTTGGTGAGCTGCCGGAACCCGCTCCCGCAGACGAGACACCGGATGAGGTCGTGCTCCACCGCCTGCCGTGGATCCGCGCGCAGCATTGCGAGCGGCGAGCGTCGCGGCAGCGGGCGCAGGGCGATACCCAGACTCGCACTGTCGTGGGGACCGAGGATGCGGCCGGGCAGAACGAGCGGCCCGGGGGTGACGGACGGCGGGATCGGGTGGCCATGGAAGGCGGACATGTCGATCTCCTCTCCGGGTCGAGCGATGGCGGACATGTCCCTACAGGGATCGCAAGCGTGGTGCCACGATAAAGATACACGTTTCCGGCAAGTTGAGATCCACCGGTCAATATTTCCGACGGATGACTGGTGAAAACTTGACCATCTGCTTGACCAGTAAGGGCTTCTACGGCATGTTTGCGCGGTGGATCCGTTCATCGAGCTGCTCGGAGAGAGCCCGGCGATCGAGGTGGCCCGAGACGCGATACGCCGCCTGCTCTCGCGCCCGTTCAGCGCACGAAGGCCTCCGGCGATCCTGCTGGAGGGCGAGACCGGGAGCGGCAAGGGGCTGGTGGCCAGCGTGCTCCACCGCGCCGGCCCGCGCGCGGCCCGCGCCTTCGTGCCGCTCAACTGCGCGGCGATTCCGGAGACGCTGCTCGAGTCGGAGCTGTTCGGCTACGAGCGGGGCGCCTTCACCGACGCACGACGCGCAAAGCCCGGGCTCTTCCAGACCGCGCACCAGGGCACGATCTTCCTGGACGAGGTCGGGCTCCTGCCGGAGCCGCTCCAGGCCAAGCTGCTGACCGTCATCGAGGAGCGCGCGGTCCGGCGCCTGGGCGGCACGCATCCCGAGCCGGCCGACGCGTGGATCATCAGCGCCACCAACGCCGATCTGCAGACCGCCATCCGCGAGCGCCGCTTCCGCGAGGATCTCTACCACCGACTCGCCGTCCTCACCCTCCGCCTTCCGCCGCTGCGCGAGCGCGGGCGCGACGTGATCCTGCTCGCCGAGCATCTGCTGGTCCGCGTCTGCGCCGACTACGGCCTGCCGCTCAAGACCCTGTCGCCGGAGGCCCAGGAGCGGCTCCTGGCGCACCCGTGGCCCGGCAACGTGCGCGAGCTCAGCAACGTGCTCGAGCGGGTCGCGCTGCTGACCGACGGGGCGGTGGTCACCGCAAAGGTGCTCGAGCTCCCCGCCCCGGTGCGTGAGGAGGCCGCCGCCCCCACGCCCGTCGTCCCGCCGCCGCGCTCGCTCGACGACGCCCTGCGCGAGCACATGCGGGCCGTCCTCCAGCAGACCGGCTGGAACATCTCGCGCACCGCGGCCGTGCTCGGGATCACCCGCAACACGGTGCGGGCGCGCATGGAGAAGCTCGGCCTGCGCCCGGACGGGCCGGCGCCCACGAGCGGGCGGCGGGCGGCCGGCGACGCGGGGCCCGCTTCCGCCCCCGAGGCGCGTCCGGCTCCGGCGGTCTCCCTGCCGCCCACCGCGATCCGCTGGGAGTCCCGCCGGGTCACCCTGCTCCGCGCGGTCCTGGAGTGGAGCGACAAGGGCTCGGCGCTCGACGTGGTGCTCGACAAGCTCACGTCCTTCGGAGGCCGCATCGACGAGCTGAGCCCGACCACCGTCGGCGCGGTCTTCGGCCTGGAGCCGGTGGAGGACGCCCCGCGGCGCGCGGCCCACGCGGCCATGGCGGTGCAGAACGCGGCCGCGCGCGGGCGCGACGGCGAGCCGTTCACCGTGACCACCGCGATCCACGTGGGCCAGGTCCTGGTCGGGCAGTTCGCGGGCGATCTCCAGATCGACTCGGTGGCCAAGCGGATCGAGTGGAAGGTGCTCGACTCGCTCCTCGCGATCGCCCGGCTGGGCGGCATCGTGGCGAGCGCGGCGGCGGTGCCCTTCCTGGCCCGGCGCTTCGACCTCGAGCGGCGCGAGATCGGTTCGGGCACGCTTCACTACCTCCGCGGGCGCGAGGGGCCGGGCCTGGGCGTCGAGGGCGAGATGGCGGGCTTCGTCGGGCGCCGGCAGGAGCTCGACCTCCTCAACAGCCGGCTGGCCTCCGCCCGCGCCGGGCGCGGCCAGATCGTGGGGATCGTCGGGGAGGCGGGCATCGGCAAGTCGCGGCTCCTCTACGAGTTCCGCCAGGGGCTCCGGGGGGAGCCGGTCACGTACTTCGAGGGCCACTGCCTCTCCTACGGGACGTCGATCCCGTTCCTGCCGGTGCTCGAGATCCTGCGCACCGCCTGCCTCATCCGCGAGACCGACGGGCCGGCCGCGATGGCCGCCAAGCTCCGGAAGACCCTCGAGCGGCTCGAGATCGAGCCGGAGGCCGCGCTGCCCTACCTGCTCCGCTTCCTCGGGATCAAGGAGGGCACCGAAGCGCTCGACACGTCCCGGATCGACGGCATCCAGGTCCGCACCACCCAGATCCTCCGCCAGATGTGCATCCAAGCGAGCCGGCGACGCCCGCTCGTCATCGCGCTCGAGGACATCCACTGGCTGGACGCCTCCTCGGAGGCCCTGGCGGAGATGGTGAAGACCCTGGAGGGCGTGCCGCTGCTGCTGATCGTGACGTACCGTCCGGGGTACTGGCCCCAGTCGCTGGAGCGGTCGCGCCTGACCCAGGTCGCGCTCCAGCCGCTCTCTCCGGAGGACAGCCGGAGCGTGCTCGGCGGGTTCCTGCCTCGCGAGCGCCTGGCCGACCCGGTGTGCGAGCGGATCGTCAGCAAGGCGGAAGGCAACCCCCTCTTCCTCGAGGAGCTGGCCCGCACCGTCCGCGAGCAGGGCGGCCCGTCGGACGAGATCACGGTGCCCGACACGGTGGAGGAGGTGCTGCGGGCCCGCATCAACCGCCTGCCGGACCGGGAGCGGGAGCTGCTGCAGTCGGCGGCGGTGATCGGCAAGACGATCCCGATCGAGGTGCTGAGCCTCCTGGCCTCCGTCCGGGACGAGGACCTGCGCGCGATGCTCACCCACCTCCGGGCCGCCGACTTCCTGTACGAGATCGGCCCCGAGGGTCAGTACAGCTTCAAGCACGCGCTCACCCACGAGGTGGCCTACGGCGGCATCTCACCGACCGAGCGGCGCGAGCTGCACGCCCGCATCGTGACCATCATCGAGCGCATCAACCCGGAGCGGTTGAGCGACCACGTGGAGTGGCTGGCCCTGCACTCCACCAAGGGCGAGCTGTGGGACAAGGCGCTCGAGTACGTGCACCAGGCCGGCATCAAGGCGGCCGAGCACTCGGCCCACCGGCAGGCCGTCGCCTACTTCGAGCAGGTGCTCGAGATCCTGGCCCGGCAGCCCCGGAGCCGGGAGATGGCGGAGCGGGCGATCGATCTCCGTCTCGACTTCCGCAACTCGCTCCACGCCCTGGGTGACCTGGAGCGGATCCTCGAGCACCTCCGGGAGGCGGAGACGCTCGCCACCGCGCTGGACGACCGGCGCCGGCTGGGCCAGGTGTTCGCGTTCATGACCCAGTACTTCCGTTTGACCGGCGACCCGGACCGGGCGATCGAGTCCGGGGAGAAGGCGCTCGACATCGCGCGCTGGCAACCCAACTCCACCCTGTGGATCGTGGCGACCATGTTCCTGGGCTCGGCGCACGCCGCGGTGGGCAACTACCGGAAGGCGGCCGAGATCCTCTCGCACACCGTCGCGTCCATGCCCGAGCAGATGATCGATCACAACTGGAGCGTCAACGGCCTGCTGCCCGTCTTCACCCGCTCCTACCTCGGGTACTTCCTGGCCGAGCTGGGAGAGTTCGAGGCGGGCCTCCGGCACGCGGAGGAGGCGCTGCGCGCGGCGCGGGCCGCCGACAAGCCGTACAGCCTCATCTTCGCGTGCTGCGGGGTGGGCAACCTCCATCTGCTCAAGGGGGAGCTGACTCACGCGGTCGAGGTGCTCGAGCACGGCCTCGCGCTCTGCCGCGCCTCGAACCTGCCCGTCGCGCTCCCGGTTCTCGCCGCCTCGCTGGGCCCCGCCTACGCGCTGACGGGCCGTGCGAGCGACGCGATCCGCCTGCTCGAGCAGGCGGTCGACCAGGCCCGCTCCATGAAGCGCGCGGGCGGGCACGCCCTGCTGCTCCTGCAGCTGGGCGACGCCTACCGGCTCGGGGGGCGGATCACCGACGCGAGCGTCATCGCGCAGCACGCGCTCGACCTGGCCCGCACCCACAAGGAGCGCGGGCACGAGGCCTACGCCCTGCGCCTCCTGGCCGACATCGCGGCGCCGGGCCCGGGCGGCGCGCGCGGCGACGCGGAGTCGCTCTACGACCAGGCCCTCGCCCTCGCGGAGGAGCTCGCCATGCGTCCTCTCGCCGCCCACTGCCAGCTCGGCCTGGGGCGGCTGCACGCGCGGTTGGGGCGCCCCGCCCTCGCGGCGGCGAGCCTGGCCTCCGCGCTGGCCGGCTTCACCAGCCTCGGGATGTCCTACTGGCTCGCGGAGGCGCAGGCCGAGCTAGCCGCGGTGCGCTGAGCGCCTGTCCGCGACGGTCTCGACCCGGAACCGGGCGATCTCGAGACCGCACGCGCGAGCGAGGCGGCGCAGCTCGAGCTGCACCGCCTCGATCGCGTGCCGGCCTACCGTTCCGGTCAGGGTGACGCGATCAGCGAGACCGCCGGCCCCGGGCCGCCTGGCGCTTCTTGGCCGCCTGGCGGCGCTTGGCCTTGGCCGCGGCCGCTCTCCATCTCTTCTCAATCGACCTCACCCCTTTCTTGAACTGGGCGAGCAGCGCGCGCGTCTCCGAGCTCTGCGGCGTGGCCGCGAAGACGATGTACGTCCGCCCCTGCTTCTCGCCCTGCACGACGTGGATCAGCATGGTGGCTCCTTTCCGGTTGAGGTGAGCTAGCTCGCGTCGACCACTCCGTCGAAGAACTCCTCCTCGCGCAGGATGCGCGGGACCGCGTCGATGTCCCGCAGGAGGTAGTGGTACTCGGCCACGTCGTACTCGTCGCGCAGGTCGACCCGCTCGCCGAGCGCGGCCTGGAGGTACACCGCGGTCATGTTGTGCTTGCCGGTCAGGTCGAGCAGGTTGGTGGTGGACGAGAAGCGGCCCGCGTTGATCTCGGTCACCCGCGCGACGCCGGCCGCGTCCTGCTTGAGATCGACCCCGAACACCCCGGAGGCTCTCGGGTCGAGCGCCCGGATCACCCGGGCGCAGAGCGCGGCGATCTCCGGCTCCCGCACCGTCTTGGTGAGCGCGGGCACCGACGAGATCTCGGCCGCCTGCGTCCCGCTCGTCAGGTAGGAGAGCCGCTCGTAGGTCTTGACCAGGAGCTGGACTCCGTCCTTCCACACGCTCTGGCATCCGAGGTCGCGGCCGGGCAGGTACTCGCTCAGGGTGAAGGCGGTGACCGGCACGTCGCGCATGTCGCGCCAGTAGGCGATCCAGCTCCGCGCCTGCGCCGCGGTCGCCACCGGGATCGCGCCCCGCGAGCCCGCGCCTCGGCGCACGCGGCACCAGAGCGGCGCGCCGCGCCCGCGGGCGATGCGACGGAAGATCGCGCCGACGTCCCGCAGGCTCCGCACTCGCGCGGTGGCGGGAGCGGGCAGGCCGAGCGAGCGGAGCCGGCCGGCGAGACGGTACTTGTCCGCGCACAGCTCGATCAGAGACGGCCGGGGCAGGAAAAGATATCGCGCCAGGCCGGCCCGCATCCGGGAGAGCGCGAGGGTGTCGGCGTCGGTCGCGGGAATGACCAGGTCGACCGCCTCCTCCCGCGCGATGCGCCGCAGGGCGCGCGCCCACGCGGGGCCGGCGGAGGGCACCCGGTATCGGCGATCGGCGGCGGAGTTCTTCAGGATAAACGGATCGTCGTGGCCACCGATGATGGTGACCGACGGGTGACCGGCGCGGAGGCTGCGAATCAAGTTGTTGCTGGGACCGGTCCCGGCGCTCGTGACGAGAAGCCGCTTCGCCATCTCACCTCCACGTCGTGCGCCTCGAGGATGAGGCGCGGCCGATACTAGGCAGCGCGCGGAAAGCTTGTCAACGCGATACGGCGGTGTCCTTACTGGGTGCCCGTCCTCCGGCCGCCGAAGCGACCGGGCGCGTTACTTCGTGATGACGCCGCAGGCGATGCGCCCGCCGCTGTTGCCGGTGGGATCGGTCTTCTCGTCGTCCGGATTGGCGTGGATCACGAGCGCGGTCCCCTTGTCGCCGAGCAGCGACGTGTTGCCCCCGGTGAGGGTGAAGGCCTTGGTGGTCACGTCGATGCCGCCTTCGCCGGAAGCGGCTATCGCCAGGTTCGGCAGATCGCCCGCGTGCGGCCCGGCCGGGTTCTGCGGTCCGTGCTGCTTGTTGCCCGGATTGAAGTGCGCTCCCGCGGACGTGAAGTCGGGCGGCTCGCAGAGACCCACCGCGTGGACGTGGAGGCCGTGGCCGCCCGGCGGCAGCCGGTAACCGGTCGCCGCGATCCGCACCCCCTCCGGGGTCTGGATCATGGTGGCCACTCCCACCTGCTTGCCTTCCTTGTCCTTGAGCACGGCCTCCGCCGAAAGCGGCCCCCGGTCGGCCGGGGTGCTCGCGCATCCGGCCAGCACTGCGGCCACACCGAGCAGCAGAAGTGGTCTCACCGTCGAGTGCCCTCCCGTTCAGTTGATCTGCGCAATGAGCTGCTGGGCTCGGTCCCGGAAGCGCTCGACGTTCTCCATCTTGACGTGCTCGTAGCCTCGGACCTCGTCCGGCAGCTCGGCCAGCTTCACGGCCAGGTCGTGCGTGACCGGGCTGAGCCGTACCAGCGCGGTCTCCAGATGCTGCCGGTACTCCTCGATCAGGGCGCGCTCCACCTGCCGGATCGCGGCGTAGCCGAAGACGTCGAGCCGCGTACCCCGCAGCCCCTTCATGGCGGCCAGGAGGCGGAAGGCGGGGGTGAACCAGCTCCCGAGGCGGATCTTCTTCTTGAGGCCGAGCGCGCGCAGGAGCGGCGGGTGCAGGTGCCAGTAGGTGCGGACCTTCGGTCCGAACTTGGACTGCAGCTGGGCCTGCACCGCCGCGTCGAGGTGCAGCCGCGCCACCTCGTACTCGTCCTTGTAGGCCATCAGCTTGTGGAGGTAGCGCGCGGCGGCCTCGGCCAGGCCCCGCTGGCCGGGCGCGCGCTCCGCCTCCACCTGCGCGACGCGCGCCACGAAGTCCACGTACTCGGCCGCGTAGGCCGAGTTCTGGTAGGCGATCAGCTCGGGCACCCGGACCTCGAGCAGCCGCCGCAGCTCGCCGGCGGCGCCCACCCGGTCCACCAGCGCCTGCGCGACCGCGCCGAGCGCCACCGGCTGCTCGGTGGCCCGGGTGGTGGCCTGGGCGACCGCGGCCTCGACCTGGGTGCGGTCCACCACCGCCATGCGGCCCCACCGGAACGCGAGCAGGTTCATCTCGACCGACACTCCGTTGAGGCGAATCGCCTTCTCGATCGACGGGGCGGAGACCGGCAGGGCGCCCGCCTGGTACGCCGCTCCCAGCATGATCGGGTTGACCGCCATGTGATCGCCGAAGAGCCCCTCCGCGATGGCCTGGGCGTCGAGGTAGACGTTGGGATCCTTGCGGGTGACCCGATCGATGCTCATCAGCATGCTGCTCAGCTCGGGGAAGTGCACCGCGGTGTCCACCACCATCTGGCCGGTGGGGATCTGGCTCGTGGAGACCACCGCGATGGTCCGCCCCGACTCCGCCTTGTCGAGGTTGACGGGGTCGGTGGCCACCAGCAGGTCGAAGCCCAGGTAGAGATCGGCGGAGCCGGCCGAGACCTTGTTGGCGGACTCGATCGTGGCGGAGGCGAGCTTGAGGTCGGAGACCACCGGCCCGCCCTTCTGGCTGAGCCCGGTCTGGTCGAGGCCGCGCACGTGCCGGCCGTCGAGCATGGCGGCGGTGCCGAGGATCTGATTGATGGTCACCACCCCGGTGCCCCCGATCCCCATCATGTGCAGGGCGAAGCCCTCGGCCGGCACCTTGAGGGACGGCTCGGGCAGCTCGCCCTCGAGCGGGGTCACCTTCCGTTCCCTTTTGGGCGCCGTCCCGGCGGCCACGATGGTCAGGAACGACGGGCAGTCGCCGAGCAGGCACGAGTAGTCCTTGTTGCAGGACGATTGGTGGATGGCGGTCTTGCGGCCGAACTCGGTGTCGAGGGGCTGGACCGAGAGGCAGTTCGACTTCTTGCCGCAGTCCCCGCACCCCTCGCACACCCGCTCGTTGATGAACACCCGGGTCTGCGGATCCACCATCTTGCCGCGCTTGCGCAGGCGCCGCTTCTCCGCCGCACAGTGCTGGTCGTGGATCAGCACGGTGACCCCGCGGGTGGCGGCCAGCACCGACTGGGCCTCGAGGAGGCGATCGCGGTGCCAGACCTCCGCGTTCCCCGCGATCGACGTGCCCGAGTACTTGGCGGTGTCGTCGCTGGTGATGATGATCTTCTTCACGCCCTCGGCCTCGAGCCGCCGGCTGAGCGCGGGGATGGGGAGTGCGCCCGCCGCGTTCTGGCCGCCGGTCATCGCCACCGCGCCGTTGTAGAGGATCTTGTAGGTGATGTTGACGCCGGAGGCGACCGCGTAGTTGAGGGCGAGGCCGCCCGAGTGGAAGAACGTCCCGTCGCCGATGTTCTGGAAGAGGTGCGACGTCTCGGTGAAGGGCGCGATGCCGACCCACTGCGCGCCCTCCGCGCCCATGTGGGTGACCCCGATGATGCCCCGGTCCATGCCCATGGCCATGCCGTGGCAGCCGATGCCGGCGGAGGCCACGCTGCCCTCCGGCACCACGGTGGAGCGATTGTGCGGGCAGCCCGAGCAGAAGAACGCGCTGCGGGCCAGGGTGAACAGCTTCGGCCGGCGCTTCAGCTCGTCGAGGTGCTGGATGCGCGCCTCCACCGAGTCGATGCGGATCCGCCGCGCGAGCCGCCGGGCGATCGCGCGGGCCACCAGGTCCGAGTCCAGCTCGCCGACCGGCTGGAGCAGCGGACGGTCCTCCTCGTCGACCTTGCCCACCACCTGCGGCCGGTCGGTCATGCCGTAGAGGATGTCCTTGCAGAACATCTCGAGGAACGACCGCTTCTCCTCGACGACCAGGATCTCCTGCAGGCCCCGCGAGAACTCCCGCACCACCCGCGGCTCCATCGGGAACAGCATGCCCATCTTGAGGATCCGGATGCCGTAGCGGCGGAGCGCGCCCTCGTCGAGGCCGAGCTCGGTGAGGGCCTGGCGGACGTCGTAGTAGGTCTTGCCGCTGGTGAGGATGCCGAGCCACGCGTTCGGAGTCGGCACCGTGATCCGGTTGAGCTTGTTCTCGTACGCGTAGCGCCGGGCCAGCTCGAGGCGCGCCCCGTGGATGGTGCGCTCCATGTCGAGGCCGTAGGGCGGGATCAGGTTCACGTTGATCTGGTGCTGGAAGGGCTTGCCGTCCAGCTCCACCACCGGGATGATCGGGCTCACCCGCTCCGCGTCCACCTCCGCGGTGCCGATCTCGTCGGCCACGTTGGTGACGATCTTGAACCCGACCCAGAGCCCCGACGTGCGCGAGAGCATGAAGCCGTGCAGGCCCAGGTCCAGGATCTCCTGCACGTTACCCGGGTAGAGGGTCGGCATGAACGCGTCGTAGAGAGCGACCTCGGAGGCGCTCGGCAGGGTCGACGACTTCGAGAGCGGATCGTCGCCCGCCAGCGCGAGCACCCCGCCGTTCTTGCCCACCCCCGCGTAGTTGGCGTGCTTGAACAGGTCGCCGGTGCGGTCGACCCCGGGGGCCTTGCCGTACCACATGCCGATCACGCCGTCGTACTTGGGCTTCGGGAAGAGTCCCGCCATCTGGCTGCCGTACACCGCGGTGGCGCCCAGGTCCTCGTTGAGGCCCGAGGAGAACACCACGTCGTGGGCCTTCAGCAGCACCGACAGGCGCTCGAGGGTCTGGTCGAAGCCTCCCAGCGGCGAGCCCCGGTAGCCGGAGATGAACGTCGCGGTATTGAGACCACGGCGGAGGTCCGCGCGATGCTGATCGAGCGGCAGCCGCACCAGGGCCTGGATGCCGGACAGGAAGATGCGTCCGCGCTCCTGGGTATACTTGGCCTCGAGCGAGAACTCCCCGGACTGTGTGGTCATGAGCTCCCCTTGGGGGGACCGCAGCGTTTAGAACATCCTGACGACGGCCATATCGTAGTCGGGAAAGGCGTTTCTGGCAACACGATCGCCTAGCGCCGCAGCAGGGGCACGAGATACGGCCAGAGCCGGTCGACCACGATCGCGTACCCCTCCGCGGTGGGGTGGATGCCGTCGGCCTGGTTGAGCCGGGCCACCGCGCCGACCCCGTCGAGGAAAAACGGCATGAGCGGCGCCTGGTGGGCCCGGGCCACCTCCGCGTAGAGGCGGTGGAAGTCCTCCGCGTAGCGGTCGCCGTAGTTGGGCGGCAGGCGCATGCCGGCCACCAGCACTCGCGCCCCCGCGGCCTGAAACCGCGTGATCATCTGATCGAGGTTGGCGCGCACCCCGGCGAGCTTCTGGCCGCGGAGCGCGTCGTTGACACCGAGCTCCAGGATCACGATCTCGGGCTTGAGCCGGAGCGCCCAGTCGACGCGCCTCACCCCGCCCGCGGTGGTGTCACCCGATACTCCCGCGTTCACCACGCGGTAGTCGTAGCCTTCCCGCTTGAGGCGCTCCCCGAGCCGAGCCGGATACGTCTCGTCCGCCGGGACCCCGAGCCCGGCGGTGAGGCTGTCGCCGAAGGCCACGATGACTCGCCCCGGCGGCTCGGCGGTGGGCGCCGCCGCGCAGGCGGTGAGCTGGAGGACGACGAGCAGCAGGCCGAGGAGGCCGCGCATGAGGCCAGTGTAGTATGAGCCGTGCGCACGCACCGGCTGCTCCGGCTGGTGATGGTGACGGCTGGGCTCGCGACGTCGTGGCCTCTCGCCACGCCCGGTCCGGCCGTCGCGCTCGACGCCACCCAGCTCGGGGTGGTCGTCAACACCGCGGACCCCTACAGCGTCGAGATCGGCGACTACTACGTGCGGCGCCGAGGGGTCCCGCGCGCGAACATCGTCTTCGTCACGCTCCCGACCGGGCAGGGCGAGATCGGGCGCTCCGCCTTCGAAGCGGCCCGCGCCCAGGTGCAGGCGGGGCTTCCCGGACGCGTGCAGGCGCTGGCGCTGGCGTGGACCACCCCGTTCCGGGTGGACTGCCTGTCGGTCACCACCGCATTCGCGTTCGGCTTCGACCCCGCGTTCTGCGCGGAGGGCTGCCGCCGCACGCGCCCGAGCCCCTACTTCGACTCGCCGAGTACGACGCCGTTCCGGGAATGGGGCATGCGCCCGGCCATGCTACTGGCCGGGGCGAGCGTGCCGGAGGCCAAGGCGATGATCGATCGCGGCGTGGCCGCCGACTCCTCCTTCCCGTCCGGCACCGCCTATCTCCTCTCCACCTCCGACCGCGCCCGCAACACGCGCGCGGCCCAGTACGGGCTCGCCACCGCGCTCGACGTCCCGGTTCGCGTGCGCCGCATCGACGCCGACGCGCTGCGGGACCGGCAGGACGTGCTCTTCTACTTCACCGGCGCGGCGACGGTGGCGGGGCTCGATACCCTTCACTTCCTGCCCGGGGCCATCGCCGACCACCTCACCTCCACCGGCGGCGTGCTGACCGGGCAGGACCAGATGAGCGTGCTGCGCTGGCTCGAGGCCGGCGCCACCGCCAGCTACGGCGCGGTGGTGGAGCCGTGCAACTTCCCGTCGAAGTTTCCGCAGCCGGCGGTGGTGATCGCCCGCTACACGCGCGGGGAGACCGCGATCGAGGCCTACTGGAAGAGCGTGGCCTGGCCCGGCCAGGGGGTATTCGTGGGCGAGCCCCTCGCCGCCCCGTTCCGCCCGCGCGCTCGCTAGTCGGCTATCCGGTATGCCCATGCGCCTGCATGCAGCGCGCGTAGGCAGCCTGGGCCTCCTGGTTGTTCTTGTGGATGTCGTTCAGGCCATACAACGTCCCACCCACCGCTCCAACAAGCCCCCCAATCGCCGCACCCGTTCCGGCGCCTCTGCCGCCGCCCGCGATGGCGCCTCCGGCCGCTCCGACCGCCGCCCCGCCTACGCCGCCGATGGCGGTGTCCTTGACCACCCCGATGGTCTTGTCCCGCTGGCTGGGCGGTGTTGCCACGTACTGGTTACATTTCTCGATTGCCGCTTGAGGCGGGACTGCGGAGGCCGGGCGTGGGGTCGTGGCTGGCGCCCCCGGCGGCTTCGCGGGCGTCGGTGTGCTGACGGTCTGCTCGGCCGGCCTGGTCCCCGTCCGGTTCGCCACCACGATCCCGGTGACCACCGCGGTGACGACAATCAGAGCCATCGCGATCGCGGTTAGCTTCCACGGGTTGTTCCAGCTATTGTCCATCTCGACCCTCCTCGCGGTTACTCCGCCGGCGCAATGCTGTCCACCTCGAGCCGGGGGCCGTGCTTCTGGTACGTCACTTTCACGTCCGGTGTCGGCATGTTTGCCAAGGGCGAAAGACGGGCAAGTCCCGTACCTGTTTCGGAAGGGTCCGATTCTATTGCTCGGAGGGCAAGTCCGTCCCCGGACAGCCGGTAAAGTCTTCCGGAAACGACTCGGTAAAAGACGGCCGCCGGTCGAAGAACCTGCCCCGGGACACGGCTACCGGGTATGTCCTCCTAGTCCCCGCGCCGGCCGTTCCGGTGTAAGTTCCTCGGGATGGACCGCCGAGTCTTCCTTGGGTCCCTGGCTGGCCTGATCGCCGCGCCGCGCGCCACGGACGCACAGCAGGCCGACAAGGTCTGGCGGGTCGGCCTCGCCGTCGCGAATCCGGCGCTACGAGACGCGCTTGTCGCCGGCCTGCAGGAACTCGGCCACCAGGAGGGGCGCAACATCGCCATAGACTGGCGGCAAGGGTCGGCAGGGGAAACCGTCGCGAACCTGCGCATTTTGCTCCTCTCATGGGCCGATGTTCGCTACCGATAGATGCCGATGAGCCTCCTGATCGAGTCTAGCCGTCCACGACGAGCAGATGAATTGGCTGCTCCTTCGCCAGGCGCAGAGCGTGCTGCGGGTCACCGGTCTCGAGGACGACATACCCGAGGGATACCAGCATGTGACATCCGCTTCGTCGTCGACCACCAGTAGCGTCTCGGCCAACCTTACGTCTCCTGGGCCGCCCCTGCGGGCCGGCTCCGACATCCCCGGTGCGTCACTCGTTCCGCCACCCGGAATAGCCCTTCCAAATTCCGCCCTCTGTGTAGCCCTCCTCGATCATGCATCGCTTGTATCCGTACACGGCCACGTAGTCGCGGGCCAGAACGGAGGAAGCAGAGACAGTCTGAGTGTTCATGTGCTGGCATGCGCGGTTGTCGAGGTTGAAGTCTGCGTCTGATGTGGCCACTCGGGACCACGTGGTGGCGCACCCGGAGAGAGCCAGCATAGCGGCCACGATCATAGGCCAGCCAATGGTCATGGGTAGACGCTTACGCACCTTCGTCGGAGCTCTGGGACACCACTGGCGGCGGAGCCAGAAGGCATGCGGCCGCCTCATAGACCGTGGCTGGCTCCGCGTCACCCACAATGGTCAGCAAGTCCCGGGCTTCCTGGAGGCTCAGGATCGTGGCTTCGACATCGGCGTCCGGATTATGAAGCTCTCGCATCAGCCGCGCCTGCATGGGCGTCGTCACAAGCCACAGGAGAGAGCCCGGGAGGTACTTCACTTTGACCGCCACCACCTCGCCATGAGTCAGCAAGGCTTCGTAGAAGGCCCGCCTCCTCGGGGGGAGGGCCCGGTGATGCTTTAGGAGTTCCTGCAAGCTGACGATGCTGGGGGTCATGGCTCTTGCAACGACTTCTCCCCATTGACGAGACCAGCAAAAGCGGGGCCACCGGGTCCGGCCCTATACAATCAGAGGGTTCCCGAATGGCGGTCGGTTGGGTGTTGACGGAGACGGTCAGCGGTAGTGACGGAAGGGTTCAACTCCATGCCGCGGCGCAGAGGGGCGTAGGTGTGATTCAACCCTCATCGATCACCTGATCCGCCCGCGGCAGCGCCTTACTACTTCGGACCCAGTTCTACCATCGCCGCCGAGATGACGAACCACAGGATCATCGCAGCCAGGACGAGCAGCATGTCGTAGAACACGGTCAGCATCTCACGTCGCCGGGCCCCGATAGCCGGATCGCCATAATCTTCCTTAGACTGGAAGACGAACCAAGCGGACCAGGTGACCCGCTCGCTCCACGACAGCCGCCGCCACCGGTGCGGATGATACTTGGTAAGGTGCGCGCGTAGCCGACCGTCAAGCCAGGCGAGCCGAGCGATGAACACGACCCACAGCGCAACCCAGAGGATCGTGCCGGCCGAGAATAGGTGGCGGTCAATCATTCAATCACCTGATCCGCCCGCTGTAGGAGCGACGGCGGGATCGTCAGGCCGAGGGCCTTGGCAGTCTTCAGGTTAATGACCAACTCGAATCTCGAAGCCTGCTCGACGGGGATCGTGGCCGGCTTGCCCCCCTTGAGGATCTTGTCCACGAAGTAGGGTGCCCGCCGCCAGAGTTCGGGGAAGCTCACCCCATAGGCCAGCAGGCCGCCGCCCTCGGCAAATTCGTCTGAACCAGCGCCCGGCAAGCCCTTCGCGGCAGAGAGCTCCCCGAG
>WNFF01001388.1_pt1 | contig 19450 bp, 16 predicted proteins | sample 5400441 | NCBI WGS metagenome assembly WNFF01 (sample SAMN13153345, study PRJNA577476) | soil metagenome | isolation source: 120 cm saprolite under Douglas fir tree site 2 hole 3 replicate 1 | place: USA:California | collected 2015-04-18 | reverse complement strand
TTCCCATAAACCGGAGACCTCGATATCGAAAATGCCGTTCAGCTTTTGATCGATGGCCTGCATCCCGTAGCCCGTGACAGCCCACTGCCTGCCGACCCAATAGATGTCGCGATGCAAGGGCATTGTCGATCTTCGTTCCTAATAGGCCCCGGTTCCGGGCAAGGAACAAAGATACCGCGTCGCGCCGCCTTCGCAACAGCGAACGCGGCAACGTTGAATAGATTGACAAATTACTTGTCTTTCTCGATCACCTTCAGCCCGCCCATGTAGGGCTGCAGCACATCGGGCACGGCAATCGATCCGTCTTCCTGCTGATAGGTTTCCATGACAGCAATCAGCGCGCGGCCCACGGCGGTGCCGGAGCCGTTCAGCGTGTGCACAAAGCGCGGCTTGCCGTCGGGCCCGCGATAGCGGGCGTCCATGCGCCGGGCCTGGAAATCGCCGCACACCGAACAGCTCGAGATTTCGCGGTAGGCGCCGCCTTCGCCCTGACTCGAAAATTGTCCTGGCATCCAGACCTCGATGTCGTAGGTCTTCTGCGCCGCAAAGCCCATGTCGCCGGCGCACAGCGTCACCACCCGGTAATGCAGATCGAGCTGCCGCAGCACCTCTTCGGCGCAGGCCAGCATGCGCTCGTGCTCGTCCTGGCTGGTCTCCGGTGTGGTGACCGAGACCAGTTCGACTTTGGTGAATTGATGCTGGCGGATCATGCCGCGGGTGTCGCGCCCGGCAGCACCCGCCTCGGCGCGAAAACACGGCGTCAGCGCCGTCAACCGCATCGGCAACTCTTTTTCGTCAAGGATGGATTCGCGAACCAGATTTGTCAGTGGCACTTCGGCGGTGGGAATGAGACCGAGACGTTCGCTCCTTAGTCGGCCTACGCGCCCCGCGAAGAGCATTTGAGCTTCAAAACGATCGGCTACTGCAACAGCATCTTCGTCAACCGCGGTTAGCAATTCGCCTTTTACGGCCCAAAACTGATCGTCTTCAAACTTCGGCAACTGCCCCGTGCCAAACATCACTTCGTCGCGAACTAACAACGGCGGATTGATCTCGGTGTAGCCGTGCTCGTTGGTGTGGAGGTCGAGCATGAATTGGCCGATCGCGCGCTCAAGCCGCGCCAGGCCTTTTTTCAGCACCACAAAGCGCGCGCCCGACAACTTTGCAGCCGTCTCGAAATCCATGAAACCCAGCGCGCCGCCGAGATCGTCATGCGGTTTTGGCGCGAACGCATAATTGCGCACCGCGCCGAAATGATGCCGCACCACATTGCCGTGCTCGTCGACGCCATCGGGGACTTCGTCCAACGGCAAATTCGGAATCGCGGCGAGCGCTGTCCTAATTTCTTGATCTACCTCCCTTTGTTCTGTCTCAAGGGTCGTGATCGAGGTCTTGCATTCAGCAACCTCTTCCCGAAGCTTCTGGACCTCAACTTCATCCTTCGCCTTCATGGCTTGATGGATTTTATCTGACGCCACCTTACGACGTGCCCTCCAACTCTCAAGAACTCGGTTGATTGCGAGTCGACGGCCCTCGATCGAGTTCAATCGCTGCGCCTCAGCAGGTAACCCCCGCCGCTTTAACGCAGCGTCGAAAGCTTCGGGATTTTCGCGGATCCATTTGATGTCGTGCATGGTCGTTCGGTCCTAGAGTGTCACAAGTCTTGGCTGTCATGCCCGCGAAGGCGGGCATCCAGTAACCCGAATAAGCGGGTTTTGGAACATCAAACGGCACAACTGGCGCGGCCAGCCCCACCACAGCCGTCGTCGCCCGCGAAAGCGGGCGATCCAGTATTCCGGAGCGTCAGATAGAACCGGGAGGCCGCGGCGTACTGGATACCCGCCTTCGCGGGTATGACGACCGGTGTTGCAGCAATCTCGGCCGCCGCGCCCTACTCCGCCGGATTGGCAGCCGGCGGCGGGGCGGCGGATGGCGGCGTACCGGCGGTCGCTTTCGCCGCTGCCGCCCTCTTCTCCACCATGGCCACCGAGATGATCGAACCTTCGTACAGCGCCAGCAAGGGTATCGCGAGCGAGGCCTGGCTGATGACATCTGGCGGGGTCAGGACGGCGGCGATGATAAAGGCGACCACGATGAAATAGCGGCGCTTCTCGCGGAGCTGCTTCGCCGTAATGATGCCGATCCTTCCCAGCAGCGTCAGGATCACCGGCAGCTGAAACGCGACGCCGAAGGCGAAGATCAGCGACATCATCAGCGACAAATATTCGCCGACCTTGGGCAGCAATTGAATCTGCGCGGTTTCGGCGCCACCGGCCTGCTGCATGCCGAGCGAGAACCGCACCAGCATCGGCAGCACCACGAAATACACCAGCATCGATCCCAGCACGAAGAAGAACGGGGTCGCGATCAGATAGGGCAGGAACGCGCCGCGCTCGTGCTTGTAGAGGCCGGGCGCGACGAATTTGTAGATTTGCGCGGCCACGATCGGGAACGAGATGAAACCAGCGCCGAACAGCGCCAGCTTCAACTGGGTCAGGAAATATTCCAAAAGCGCGGTGTAGATGAACTTCGAATTTTCCGGGCCGGCAACCCAGACGAATGGCCACACCAGCACGTTGTAGATCTGCTTGGCGAAGAAGAAGCAGAAGATGAAGGCGATGCCGAAAGCCAACAGCGCCTTGATCAGCCGCGAGCGCAGCTCGATCAGATGATCCATCAGCGGCGCTTTGCTGGCCTCGATGTCCTCGGCGCTCATGACGCTTTGGCGTCCTTGAGGATGTCGGGCGCCGCGGGCGTGATATCCTGCGGCGCCGGCTGAGGCTGAACCTCGCGCGTGATCGCCAGCGGCTCCATCGCGGCCGCGTGGGCGTCGGCCTCGGTGAACGTTTCCGGGATCGGCGGCTCCGGAGTTTCGATCTTCGAAATCTCCGGAGTTTCGATCTTCGAAATCTCCGGCGTCGTCGGAATCACCGGTGGTTCGATCGCCAGCGTATCGGTCCCCGATATCGCCGGCGTATCGGCCACCGATATCGCCGCCGTATCGGTCGCCGAGACCGCGGGTTTATCGATGTCATCAATCCTCAGGGCGTCACCGACGTCCTTTTGCAGCGAGGTCATGACGTTGCCGTCGGTGAAACCGGTAGCGGCTTCCTTGACCTCGTCGAAGGTCTTCTTGAGGTCGGCCATTTCGGCCTCGCGCATCGCTTCCTGGAACTGGCCCTGGAATTCGGCGGCCATCTTGCGCGCCTTGCCCATCCATTGCCCGACCATGCGCAGCACGCCCGGCAATTCCTTCGGGCCGATGGCAATCAGCGCGACCACCGCGATGACGACCAGTTCACTCCACCCGATGTCGAACATGAAAAATTCCGCTCACGCGAGGCGATTTCACCCCAATGCTTGCAACAGGATTTGGGCCGCCCGCGTCTTTTCTCTACCGGCCCTTGCCGCACGCCTGCCGCGAGATCTACGCGCTGCGGCGGGTCAGCCGCAAGATGTTCAGACAGCCTTGCTGCCGACGTCGGTGCGCGCCGCCGTGGATGGCGTTGCGTTGTTGTGATCGATCGTCTTCACGGGCTCGGGCTTTTCCGCAGTCTTGTCATCGTCCTGCATGCCCTTCTTGAAGGCCTTGATACCCTGCGCGACGTCGCCCATCAGGTCGGAAATCTTGCCGCGGCCGAACAACAGCAGGACGACTGCGATCACGACGATCCAGTGCCAAATGCTAAGCGAACCCATCCTGCAACCCTCCAAACACACAAGCCGGAAACCCGGCCTAATCTTCCCGGAAAGTAGGCTCAGGAGGTGTGAAAAACAAGGACTTAGGCCGCGTCAAATCGCTGTTGACGCGACGCATTGCCGCTACCGTTAACTGACGTCGCGGACCATGGCCGCAGCAGCGGAAATCAGCTTTCGTCCCCGGTTTCCGGCTCCACCGCTTGGGCCAGCGTGAGTTCCAGATCGCCGATCTCCAGCGGATCCTCGTCATCGTGCAAGGCGGGGTCATCCGACGGCGTCGGAACGCTGAAGCCGGACGGCAACCGCGAATCCAACAGCCCCGTCCCCTTCAGTTCCTCAAGGCCCGGCAGATCGCCGAGCGCCTCAAGACTGAACTGCGACAGGAAGGTTTCCGTGGTTCCGAACGTCAGCGGACGTCCCGGCGTCTTGCGGCGGCCGCGCGGGCGAATCCACCCGGTCTCCAGCAAGACATCCAGCGTCCCCTTGGAGGTAATCACGCCGCGGATGTCTTCGATCTCCGCGCGCGTTACCGGCTGATGATAGGCAATGATCGCGAGCACCTCGATTGCCGCGCGCGACAACCGGCGCGTCTCGGTGCTCTCCCGCGTCATCAGCCAGGACAGATCGCCCGCGGTGCGGAAGGTCCATTTATTGGCAACGCGAACCAGATTGACTCCGCGCGACGCGTAATCCGCCTGCAGTTGTGCTAGCGCAACCTTGATGTCGACGCCTTCCGGCATCCGCTTGGCAAGCGCCGCCTGATCGAGCGGCTCGGTCGAGGCGAACAGCAGTGCTTCCAGCAGCCGCAATTCCTCGGGCCGCGCTTCTGGATCCACGGAATGCTCCTCGGCTTCAGCGTCGCGTTTTTCGGCCAGGCTTGCCATGGCACGGTCTCCTTCTTCCACTTACTCGGCCGGCAGATCCGGCGCGGTCATCGCGTCGGACACTGGCTGCGGCGGACGCTTTCGAAAATAAAGCGGCGCGAACGCCTCTTTCTGGTGCAACTCGACCTCGCCCTCCCTGACCATTTCCAGCGCCGCCGCAAAGCTGGACGCAAAGATGGTAGTCTTTTGCGAGGGATCGACGACGTAGTTGAGCAGGAATTCGTCGAGGCGGCTCCAGTCCTCGGCCATCCCGACAAGACGCTCCAGCGATGCCCTCGCCTCGTTCAGCGACCACACCGTGCGTCTTGCCAGATGCACCGTTGCCAGCACCCGCTGCTGGCGCTGCGCGGCATAGGCGGTGAGCAGGTCGAACAGGGTTGCGGTAAATTTGGGGTGCTTGATCTCGGCGATCGATTCCGGATTGCCGCGCGGAAAAATGTCGCGCTGCAATTGCGGCCGGTTCATCAGCCGGTTCGATGCCTCGCGAATGGCCTCGAGCCGGCGCAGCCGGTTGGCGAGTGCTGTCGCCATCTCCTCGGCGCTCGGTCCGTCCGGGGTTGCCGGTTCAGGCAGCAGCAGCCGCGATTTCAGAAACGCGAGCCATGCCGCCATGACGAGATAGTCGGCGGCAAGCTCGAGGCGGATCTTCCGGGCCTCCTCGATGAAAACCAGATACTGGTCGGCCAGCGCCAGGATGGAAATCTTGGCGAGATCGACCTTCTGTTGCCGCGCCAGCGCCAGCAGCAGGTCGAGCGGGCCCTCATAGCCTTCGACGTCGACGACCAGCGCCGGCTCGTCGTCCAGGCGTTCGGCGGGCCGTCCGGTTTCAAACGATAGAATTTCCGCGCTCATGCGCCTGCCGCCCTTGCCCGATCGACCAATGCTTCCAATTCGGCCCGCGCCGCAAGCCGATCGAACGCTTGCGGTGCTCCGCGTGACGCCAGTGCCCGTCTGGCGCGCTCCAGCGCCATGCCGGACAGTTCGGGCGTCTCGGCCGCGACCTCGCGCATTTCGTCGAGCTTGCCGTTGCAATGCAGAACCATGTCGCAGCCGGCGGTGAAGATGGCCCGGGTCCGCTCGGCGATCGATCCTGCCAGCGCGTTCATGGACACATCATCACTCATCAACAAACCCTGGAACCCGATCACGCCGCGAATCACCTGTTGGATGATTGTCGCAGAAGTCGTCGCAGGTTGGGCAGGATCTAACGCGCTAAACACAACATGTGCGGTCATCGCCATCGGCAAGTCCGCAAGCGGTTGAAACGCGGCGAAATCGGTCCGTTCCAGCTCCGTTTTCGAGGTATCGACCTCCGGAAGCCTGAAATGAGTGTCGGCGGTGGCCCGCCCATGCCCGGGAATATGCTTGAGCACCGGCAATACGCCGCCCTGCTCCAGACCGTCCGTCACGGCGCGCGCGATGGCCGCCACCTTGCCCGGCTCGGTTCCATAGGCCCGGTTGCCGATCACCGCGTCGGCGCCGGCGACCGGCACATCCGCCAGCGGCAGGCAATCGACGGTGACGCCGAGCTCGATAAGGTCCGCCGCCATCAGCCGCGCGCTCAAGCACGCCGCGGTCAGGCCGAGCGCGCGATCGATGTCATAAAGCACCCCGAAGACAGCTCCGGGTGGGTAAACCGGCCAGTGCGGCGGGCCCAGGCGCTGGACCCTGCCTCCCTCCTGGTCGATCAGAACCGGCACCTCGGGATTGCCGATCGCCTCGCGCAGTTCGCGAACCAGCAGAATTACTTGCGCCGGCGTCTCGATATTGCGCTTAAATAGAATAAACCCCCACGGCCGCTCCGAACCGATGAATTCGCGTTCAGCGGCGGTAAGCTCCGGTCCGGATACGCCTGTGATGAATGCGCGGGTGCTCATGGGGCCGATTAGCCCTCATGCGGCCCAACGGTCAACCAGGGTCAGGGAAACGGCCGTTAATTCCTTTGGATGACGCACTGTCCGCCTGCGGTTTTCAAGCTGCCGCAGAACTGTGTCGCTTCATCCGATGACCCGAATGGACCGACCATGGCGCGGTAATAGACGCCTTTTTCGCCGAGGTCGGCGCGCTTGATCACCGGTTCCCGAGATCCCAGCACCGCCGGGAACTTGCCCTGCAGGGCCCGGAATGATGCCTGCGCATCGGCCTCATTCCGCTGCGAGGAGACCTGAACCAGATACCCACCACCTGTGCTGGCAGCGGCAGCAGGCGCGGCCTGATCGGGGTTGGGGTTGGCGGCTGCAACCCGCGCCGCCCGCGTATCCGCAGGCGCGGCGGCCGGCGGAGAGCCGCCCTGCGGCGTCAACGGCATCGGTGCATTGGCGGTCGAGGCATTTGCGTTGGCGACCGAACGGGTGGCCGGCGTCGGCTTTGCGGGGGGCGGTGTCGACCCGACCGGCGTCGCCGCTGCATCAGGCTGGTCGCCCTTGACGGAAAGGGTCCTGATCTTTCGCGGCTCGTTGCTCGACAGCGTGCCGTTCCCGGCGCTCGCCGGCGGCAGCGTGGTTGAAGCGACGCTTGCCGGGCTGGGCGGATTCGCATTCTGGTTCAGCGACGGAAACACCACGCGCGGGCCAGATTTGGCGTTGACGTCCATCGGCGCTTCTTCGCGCGGCACGATTTTCTCGGTGCCATCGCCGGCCACCATACGATCCGGCAGCTTGGACGTCCCGTTGGCGGGCGACGGCACGATCTTGGTCGGGCCTGCGTCGGCCCTGATGATCGGCGGCTCGCCGCTGCGGGGCGATCCGACATAGGTACGATAGGCAAACGCTCCGCCGGTTCCCACCACTGCCAGCGCGAGAACGATAGCAACGGTCGTCAGCCTACCGCCACGCTTGCGGACCGGCTCCTCTTCGGCGCCGTCGTCGCCGTAGCCGTCCTGGTAGCCGTAGGGATCATCCTCCGCATACGCCTGATCGTATTGAGGCTCCTCCGTGCCGGGGTCGGCCTGACCGTACAGCGCGTCGTCATAGCGCGATGGATCGGGCTCGGGCTCGGGCTCGTCTTCGGCGAACGGCGGCGCGTCGCGATAATTCGGCTCGGATGCTGCTGCACGCGGGGTTGCGTAGCGATGCAGCGGATGGACTGGGCTCGGGGGATCCTCTGGATACTCCACCTGCGGGAGTTCCTGCCGCTGCGGGACTTCCTGCCGCGTAGCGCGCTGCATCCACGGCGGCGGGCTCGCGGCAGGGGCATCATCCGGGGCCGCGGGGGGCCGATGTTGATCGCGCTCGGCGGCACGCGGCTGTACCTGATGGTTGGCCCGGCCCATGCCGGCGACTGGATCGTGCTGACCGATCAGCCGCGCGAGTTCAGCCAGCGGATCGCTTTCGGCCCGTACAGGCGCATGCTGGTCAGCGCGACGATCATGATCGTCGTCCGCTGCAAACGGTCTATCCTGATATCGATCAGCCATAGTGATGATGCTGCCCTTCGGGAAAGCCGCCAACCCACACTTACAAACGAACTGGCCCCTGCCAGATGCCCTCACAGGTCCCCATGTGAACGGCTTTCGCCCTTGCTTTATCGCATCTCGGCCGGAGCGTCGACGCCAAGAATGGCAAGCCCAGATGCTAACACCGACACGACGCCCTGGACCAGGGCCAGGCGCGCCTTTGTGATTTGTGCATCATTATTGATAATGAAGCGTAAATAGGGCAGATCGCGTCCCCTGGTCCAAAGCGCGTGGAATTCGCTGGCAAGATCATACAGATAAAACGCGATTCGGTGTGGTTCATGAGCCACCGCCGCCGCCTCGATCATCCGGGGGTAGGCCGCCAGCCTGCGCAGCAGGTCGAGTTCTGCAGGGTCGGTCAGCCGCTCCACCGCAGCCTCCCCTAGAAACGCCGCCCGGGCGCCGTCCTCCTCCGGCAAGTCCGGCACCACCTCCCGGGCGTTACGAAACACCGAGTGGCCGCGGGCGTGCCCGTACTGCACGTAGAACACCGCGTTGTCCTTGGACTGCTCGATCACCTTGGCAAGGTCGAAATCCAGCACCGCGTCGTTCTTGCGGAACAGCATCATGAACCGCACCGCGTCGGAGCCGACCTCGTCGACGACTTCGCGCAGCGTGACGAAATCGCCGGAGCGTTTCGACATCTTCACCGGCTCGCCATTGCGCAGCAGCCTGACGAGTTGCACGACCTTTACATCGAGCGTGGCCTTGCCCGCCGTGACGGCTTTGACCGCCGCCTGCATGCGCCTGATATAACCGCCATGGTCGGCGCCGAAGACATCGATGAGGTTGCCAAAGCCGCGGTCGAACTTGTTCTTGTGATTGGCGATATCGGAAGCGAAATAGGTGTAGCTGCCGTCGGACTTCATCAGCGGACGATCCACGTCGTCGCCATAGGCAGTGGCGCGAAACAGCGTCTGCTCGCGGTCCTCGTAATCTTCCACCGGCGAGCCACCTTTTGGAGGCGACAGGCGGCCTTCGTAAACATCGCCCTTGGAGCGAAGATAATCGATGGTTTCGGTAACCCGGTTGTTTCCGGTTTCGATCAGCGACCGCTCGGAAAAAAACACGTCATGCCTGATGTGGAGTGCGGCGAGATCGCCCTTGATCTCTTCCATCATCATCGCAATCGCCTTGCCACGCACGGTCGGCAGCCATCCACCTTCCGACATCGCGAGCAGCTTGTCGCCGTACTCAGCCGCCAGCGCCTGCCCTACCGGCTTCAGATAGTCGCCGGGATAAAGTCCTTCCGGAATTGCGCCGATGTCCTCGCCGAGCGCTTCGCGGTAGCGCAGGAAAGCCGAGCGCGCGAGCACATCGACCTGTGCGCCGGCGTCGTTGACGTAATATTCGCGGGTCACGTCATAGCCAGCGAACTGAAGCAGGCTTACCAGCGCATCGCCGAATACCGCGCCGCGGCAATGGCCGACATGCATCGGCCCGGTCGGATTGGCCGAGACGTATTCGACGTTGACCTTCTCGGCCGCGCCTACAGCGCTTCGCCCGTAGCGATCGCCCTCGCGCAGCACGGTGCGCAGCGCGTCCGACCAGACCGAAGCTTTCAAGCTGAGATTGATGAAGCCGGGACCGGCGACATCGACGGACGCAATCAAATCGTCCGCGCGCAGTTTTGCCGCGATCTGTTCGGCGAGATCGCGCGGTTTTGCCTTCGCATCCTTGGCCAGAACCATCGCGGCGTTGGTTGCCATATCGCCATGCGCAGCATCGCGCGGGGGCTCGACCACCACCCGCGACAGGTCAATGCCGGCGGACCATCCGCCTTCCTCCGCGAGCGCGCGGCAAGCGGCATGGACGCGCACAAGCAGGTCGGCGAAAAGATGCTGCGAGGGAGCGGGTTTGACCGCAGGACTGGCGGGAAGTTTCTTGCCTGCCGCTTCATCGGTTTGTTCCGGGAAAGGCTTGAGGCTCGCTTTGCCGGGCTTCTTCGGCTTTGTCGCCTCTTTTGCCTTCTCCTCAGCAAGAGACGCGATCGCGGGCGATGTCCGGGAAGTCTTGGATTTCGCGCGCGGCCTCTTCACGGCAGCCTTCACCGCAGGCTTTGCAGCGCTTTTGGTGGCTTTCGCTTTCCTGGCGGCCTTGGCGCCGGTTTTTTTCGTCGACTTCTTCGCTGGTTTCTTGACCGGCTTTTTGGTCGGCGCCGCTTTGGCGAGTTTCTTCTTCTTGGCGGATTTCTTCGCCGATTTCTTTGTTTTCTTTGAAGTTTTCTTCGCCATCAGCGCCTGCTTTTGCGGAACAAGCCCGCCGCCTAACGCAAATCCGGGGTCGAGTCAAAAAGCCTTTGATGTTCGGTCAGCGCAAAGCGGTCGGTCATTCCGGCGATGAAGTTGCCGATCCGCCTTGCGCGTTCGGTTTCCGTCTCGGCGTCGGCGCCGGGCGGCAGCCATTCGGGCGGCAAATCGCCCGGCACCTTCTGATAGCGCGCGAACAGATCGAACAGGATCTGTTCGGCATCGCCCATGACATGCATCACCCGCGGATGACGGTACATCCTTTGTTTCAGGAACGACTTGATCTCAGCCTCGGCTTGCGCCGCGCCGGGAGAAAACGCGATCAGCACCTCGCCATGGTTGCGGACATCGTCGACCGAATTCGGCTGTGCCGCTTGCAGACGGCTGCGCGATTCCGAGACGACCGCCCCGATCAGATACGAGATCAGCTCGCGCACCAGTTCCGCGCCGCGCCGGTCGTCATCGAGATCGGGATAATGCCTGGCAATATCCGCGATGATATCAGCGGTGAGCGGCATGATCTTGAGATCGTCGACCGTGAACAGTCCGGCCCGCAGGCCATCGTCGATGTCGTGGGCGTCATAGGCGATGTCGTCGGCGATCGCCGCGGCCTGTGCCTCCAGCGACGCGAAGCTCCAGAGTTCCAGATCGTATGTCCTGGTGTAGTCGGAGATTCCCGGGGGAATGCCGTGGTCGCGATAACGCCCGACCGCTGCACCGTTTCGCTCAGCCAGCGGCCCATTGTGCTTGACGATGCCCTCCAGTGTTTCCCAGGTCAGGTTGAGCCCGTCGAATTCGGGATAGCGATGCTCCAGCGACGTAACGACACGCAAGGTCTGCGCATTGTGATCGAACCCGCCATGGGCTTGCATGCAGGCATCCAGCGCCCGTTCGCCGGCATGGCCAAACGGCGGATGGCCGAGGTCATGCGCCAGCGCCAGCGCCTCCGTCAGATCCTCATCAAGGCCGAACTGCCGGGCCAGCGCGCGGGCGATCTGTGCCACTTCGAGCGAGTGGGTCAGCCGGGTGCGGTAATGATCGCCCTCGTGGAACACGAAGACCTGGGTTTTGTACTTCAGGCGGCGAAATGCGGTGGAATGGATCACCCGGTCGCAATCGCGCCGGAACGGGCTGCGGGTCTTGCTCGGCGGCTCGGCAAACAGCCGCCCGCGGCTGCGTTCGGGATCGCAGGCATAGACTGAGCGAGGAGCAGCCATTCCGACCGACACGGTGTATTAACCCCCTAAAGGTTTGATTCCGGCGCTGGGCGCACTTAACTATGCTAAGCGCCGGATACCAAATAATTTGGATAGGGCACCGGCGATTGGAGACCTCTCACATGACTACTGGCGTCACCATCAGCGAGCGGGCGGCCCGCCGCATCGGGGAGATCCTCAAGACCGAGGGCGACGGTGCCATGCTGCGCATCAGCGTCGAGGGCGGCGGCTGCTCCGGCTTTCAATACAAGTTCGACGTCGAACGCGCTCAGGCCGAAGATGACCTGGTGATCGCGCGCGACAGCGCGGTGGTGCTGGTCGATCCGGCCTCTGTTCCGTTCCTGGCGGGGTCCGAGGTCGATTTCGTCGACGACCTGATCGGCGCGTCATTCCGGGTGGTCAACCCGAATGCCACCGCATCCTGTGGCTGCGGCACCAGCTTTTCGATCTGAGAATTTTCCGAATCAGACGGTGCGGGCTGCGCTCAGCGGCACGCAATTTTATGCCCGCGCCAAAAGGAACTTTGAAATTGTCGATCGTGTTGCAGCAGCGACACACGTCGTTGATATAAGTGCTCGCGTTGCCGCGATCTGTTGCAGATGCGAGCCTGCAAAGTCTACCCTTCGGCCGCGCAACAATCGGTACGCTGCCGAGGGGGACCAATGAAGCCATATCGCGGCTACCCGGGATTTTTCAACGGACTTTCAGTCCTCTGCAGACCGTGGTTGCGTTCTCTGCAGGTGATGGCGATGGCGCTGCTGCTGGCGATTCCAATCGGACCCGGCACGGCGAATGCGATGCCCGGTTCTGGTCCAGCAACAGGCGCTCACGTTTTTCTCCTCCGCGGCGTGCTGAATATCTTCTCGCTGGGTTTGGATGGTATCGCGGCCAAGCTGGAGCGGCAGGGCATCCCCGTCACCGTCGCCAACTTTGTCTCCTGGTCATCACTCGCAGACCGGGCCGCGGCGGAATACAGAAGTGGAAAGGTGCGGACCATCATTCTGGTCGGTCATTCCTCGGGCGCGACGGCTCTGCCCGAAATGGTGGCGAAGCTCGACCAGCTTGGCGTCCCCGTCAAGCTGGCGATAGGCCTGGACTCGGTGTTCCGCACCAAGCTAGCCGGCCACGCTGAGCGCTACATCAATTTCTACGTCGCCAGCGGACCCGGTGAGCCCGTTACGAGGACCAGCGATTTCCGCGGTGCGCTGGAGAATGTCGACGTGCAGGCGGTGCCTGGTGTCGGGCACTTGTCGATCGACAAGAACCAGATCATGCAGCAGAAGGTGATCAGCGCCATCGACGCCGCAGTCTTTAACCGCCCGGCAATGGCGTCTGTTGCCCGTAGCCCGCTGCAACCGGAAGCAAGCGCGGCGAAGCAGAGCCCGGCTGCCGCCGCACGCAATTAAGCTGCTGTCCGGTAAGCTGCCGTCCGGATACGCGTGCGGCGCAAAGCGCGCCTCACATTCTGCCAATTCGTCGGCAATACAAGCTAATGGTATGGCGGATAGCGCACACTTTTGGCGATAGCTTTGCTGACATAGGGGGTGTGCCTGGTGGCGAAAACCAGACAAATGAGTCCGTGGCAAATCCCGCGCAAAGAACGCCCGCAGGGTTCTATCTGTCCGATTCATGTTTCGCGCGCCGGTTCGTCGGGAGTACAGGCAGGAAACGCATGAACAGACCGGCGTTCGTTGCAACTGTTGTGATCGGGGCGATGCTTTCCACCGGCGTCCTCGATCGCAGCTTCGATCTGGCAGCGGCGGGTCCGATCGCCGCGTCGAGCGACACCGCCGCCGAAGCGGTGGCACCGCCGCCGGCCGCCAACCAGCCGGCGATCGGGCCGCATGGACGCGCCTACCTGTTTCGCGGCGCTCTTGGTCCGTTCTTCTCGCGCGGTATGGACCGCCTGACTGAACGGCTCGAACATGCCGGTATCAGGGCTGACGTCTACGAGTTTACGATTTGCCGCCTCATTGCCGAGCAGGCAATTCGCGATTACCGCGACGATCCCGCTCCGATTGCCCTCATCGGACATTCGATGGGCGGGCTTTGCACGCTGAAGTTCGCGGAAATGCTGCAGGCCGAAAGCATCCCGGTAAACCTGGTTGTCACCGTCGATCCAGCTCACGCCAGCCCGAGCGTCCCGCTCAATGTCGAGCGTTACATCAATATTTTCCTTTCGGACAACGTCCTGGGTGGCGGCGACGTGCTGCCGATGCAAGGTTATCAAGGCCACTACGCCAGTTTCGATCTCTCGAAGCACGACGAAGTCACGCACATCAATATCGACAAGATGGACTCCATCCACCAACAACTGGTTGCCATGATTGTGCAGCTCGCGGCGACGCCGGCGAAAGCCGAAGGCGAGGCCGTGCCGCTTCGCTATGTCGTTCCCCCCAATACCGCGGTCGAGCTGTGGGATAGCGGCATGCCGGTGGTCGCCCGTCCAGGCGATACGCTGCAGAAGCTCGCGGCGTTTCACCACCTGCCGCTCTGGTCGCTTACCCAGATCAATCGGGAGCCGGACAGCGCACCGCTGGTGCCTGGCCAGCGCGTCATTGTTCCGCGTCATCTCGCACCGCTCGCGGCGGTTTCCCCGGAGTCACTGGCAACGGTGATTAACGGCCCGTCAATACGGGGTCAGCGGGGCGGCAGGAACGGAACGAGCATCGGAACGCGCCGGCAATAAGGTCCGTACGCGTCCGCGCCGAGCTCATGGGTAAGGAAGCCTTCCTCCATACGAGCCTTCTGCCACATGCCGAGAGAAATCAGCGCCGCGCCGAGCATCGCGGTCACCGTTCCGACCGCCACACCTGTCGCCAGCATGCCTGCGATCAGCCCGGTATAGATCGGGTGGCGCACGAGTCCGTAGGGGCCGGTGTCAATGACCCGGTGACCTTCCTTGCGCGTGATCGCATTCGACCAGAAGCGTCCGAGATGGATTCGCGCCCACCACGTGAATGAGATCCCCGCCAAGGTCAGGCCCGCAAGCACGTAAATACCGACGTTGCCGAAATGCCAGACCGGCTTCTCTCCCAACACCTGCGCGGTCCAGGGCGTAAATAGAATGGCGCCCGCGAGAATAGGAATGCGGTAGGCTTGCGAGTCCCAGGTCATCACGTGTTTTTGCGTTCGACCGGACCAGAACGACGCCACGACCCAGCTGATGAGCCATGCAATCCAGATGAGCGCCAGCAACTGGGTCGGCCAGGTGGCTGTCCATCCACTCCAGATAACAGCAATCAATGAGCTTAGATCGTAAGGCATGTTTCGGATTATATTACCGGTTTGCGCTATGAGCCATACCGTCGACCAGCGTGAGCGGGTCGAGCACGCCGGGGCCGGGCTGCACTAGATCGTCGATGATCGCCGACGGTGTCAAGGAGGTAGGCAATGGTCTCGCGCAACGCAGGCTCAACCGGCCGCGGCGTGTAGCCGAGCTCAGCTTGGGCCTTTGCGATCGAGAGCGACGTCGACCGCAGCGCGATCCGCACACCTTCGGCCGTTCCGGAGGGAGGTTTTCGGGTCACGTGGTCGGCGATGAACTCCAGCGTTGCCGCGGCGGCTTCCGCGACCTTGCCGGGAATCGGAATACGAAGATTACGGCGGCCGCTATTCGCTGCCATGAGGCGAAGAACATTCTTCAGTGGGATACTTTCGCCGCCAAAAATGTAGCGATGTCCGACTTGCCCACGTTCCATGGCCAGAACCAGGCCCGCTGCAACGTCGCGCACGTCGACAAGGTTGACGATGAAATCAAGATACAGTTGAAGGCGCCGATCGAGAAAGTGGCGGAGCATCGTTACCGGCGGAGTAAAGTTGTGATCGTGCGGTCCGATGGGCATGGTTGGAGTGCCGATGACCACTGGAAACCCTGACGCCGCGGCTTGCATCGCGAGCTGTTCCGCGAGCAACTTGGATCGAGTGTATGGACCCGGCATGGCGTGGACCGGCAGCAGAATGTCTTGCGCACTGGCACCTACCGATGGCGAAGAGCGAAAAAGAATGGATTCGGTCGAGCAGTGCAGGAATCGCGCAATGCCGCGCTTGCGCGCGGCCGCAATGACAACCTCTGTGCCGCGGCAATTGACGGCATGAAAATCGCTTTTGTGTCGCATCCACATGCCGGGAAGACCGGCAAGATGATAAACCTGTTCGACGCCGTTCAGGGCTTCCCCTACCCGGTCCGGATCGAGCACCGAACCTTTGACATACTGAACTTCCGACTGGATGCGGGTCGGAGGGTGGAGATCGAAAACACGCACCGGCTGACCGCGCGCGACCAGCGCCGATACCAGGTGCTGTCCGATGAATCCGCTGCCGCCGGTAATGAGTACAGGAGTCACGGGTGTGGGTGCGACTCGCCCTGACGTTCCTCGATGTAGTACGAAGAGCCGAGAGGAGCTGGCGACGGAACTGGCTGGATAACTAAAGCAAGGTCGTGCCGAAAACCAAGTGCAATGAATAATTTCGCCATTACAAACATCGGACCGAGCAGCAGGTGGGTTGGATTGTCCAGAAGCGCCGGCTGTCGACGTTCGAACACCCGGTGTCCGACAACCTGCAACATTACGCCCGTGACCGTTAGCAGGGCCACGATTGACCACACACCGGCAATACTCGCACTGTTGACGATCATGGCCGCGGCTGTAAGCAATAAAATTGCGGCGCCGACGATCCCGATTCCGAGAGCGGCGTCGAGCAGCAGCCAATAGACCAAAACGGGCAAGACAAAAATGGTCGCGGCGGTGGTTTGGGCACCAAATGCGTGGAAGGACCAGAAACTGAGGGGGAGAACCGCGGCCAGGAACAAAAATACGATACCGAATACGTGCATCGCGCAATTCCACCGATCGCGGTGATACTCTACGTAATCCGCAAGCTGGCGCCGAAAATAGGAATTCATGCTGAGTTCACTACAGGTCTCGCGTGCGGGATATCCCACCAGCGACGGTCAAAAGAATTAGGTGCGCCCTCATTCACCTAGCTCCGTGGCAGACTACCTTAAACTTGGGATTAGGCCCAAGTCAAAGGACGGCCTGGTATTTGTTGTTTGCAAATCGAGGCAGGACGACGACGACGGTCAGCAGCACGTGAGAATTATACCCGTAATCGGGCTGGCGCTCAGTGACTTAGCTGTTGCTTTCGGCGTTTTGCTTAATACCGCGCAGAACCTTGCATCATCGATCTGTCACTCCGCCGCGACGACGTGCGGCCGCTCGACACCGTCGGCCTCGTCGGCCTGCGGCTCGAGGCGGCGCTTCAGGCGGCGGTCGATCCGGTCGAGATAAATATAGATCACCGGCGTGATGAACAGCGTCAACAGCTGCGACACGCAGAGACCGCCGACCACGGCGATGCCGAGCGGCTGACGCAGTTCCGCGCCGGCGCCGGCGCCAATCGCGATCGGCAGGGTGCCGAAAATCGCCGCGAACGTCGTCATCATGATCGGGCGGAACCGCAGCAACGCGGCTTCGCGAATGGCGTGCTCGGCGCTCAGGCCGACACGGCGGCGCTCAAGCGCGAAATCGACCATCATGATGGCGTTCTTCTTGACGATGCCGACCAGCATCACGATGCCGATCATCGCGATGACGGAGAGTTCCATATTGAACAGCATCAGCGTCAGGATCGCGCCGATGCCGGCCGACGGCAGGCCGGAAATGATCGTGATCGGGTGAATGAAGCTCTCGTAGAGAATGCCGAGGATCACGAACGCCGCGAACACCGCCGCCAGGATCAAGACGCCCTGCCCGCGCAACGAATCCTGGAACACCTGCGCCGTGCCGGCAAAGCCCACGGCGATAGTTGCCGGAAGATTCGACGATCCCTCGATCGTGGTAATCTGATCTACCGCATACCCCAGCGAGTATCCCGGTGCCAGATTGAACGAGATTGTCACCGCGGGCTGCTGGCCCTGATGATTGATCTGCAGCGGCCCTACGGTCGGCACCAGTTTCGCCACCGCATCGAGCGGGATGGTCTGGTTGTTCGCGGTCTTCATGTAGAGCTTGGAAAGATCCGAAGGATCGACGCGAAACTGCGGCTGCGCTTCGAGAATGATCTGATAGTCGTTGGACGGCATATAGATCGTGCCGACCTGCCGCGAACCATAGGCATTGTAGAGCTGATTGCGTACCTGATCGACGGTGATGCCGTAGACTGCGGCTTTCTCGCGGTCGATCTCGACCGTCATTTGCGGGTTCTTGATGTAGAGATCGGGGGTGACGTCGAGCAGTCCCGGTACTTTCGCGATCTTTGCAAGCATCTCCGGCGCGAGACGATAAAGCGCTTCGGTATCGCCGCTCTGCATGGTGTACTGGTACTGGCTCTTTGACGGCCGCCCGCCGATATTCAGGTTCTGGATGCTCTGGAAGAACACTTGCATGCCCGGGATCTGGGTCGCCTTCTGCCGCAAGCGTCCGATCACGGCGATAGCGCCGTCACGCTGTTTCTGCGGTTTCAGGGCGATGAACAGCCGGCCGTAATTCGCGGTCGGATTCGGGCCGCCCGAACCGACGGTGCTGTTGATGTAGTCCACCGCCGGGTCCGATTTCAGGATCTCGACCAGCGCCTGCTGTCGGACCTTCATCGCCTCGAACGATGTATCGGTCGCGGCTTCCGTCACGCCGGTCAGAAAACCCGTGTCCTCCTGTGGGAAAAAGCCCTTCGGCACCGCCATGTACAGGAAGACCGTGCCGCCAAGCGTTGCCAGCGTAACCACCAGCATCAGCGGCTTGCGGGCAAGCACCCAGTCGAGCGCCCATTCGTACCCGCGCAGCCAGGCATCGAACATCCGCTCGAATACGCGAAGCACGACATTCGGCTTCCTGGTTTCGTCGTGCGCTTTCAGCACCCGCGCGCAGAGCATCGGCGTCAGCGTCAGCGAAACGAAGCCGGAGACCACGATCGCGGCTGCAACCGTCACCGCGAATTCTCGGAACACGCGGCCGACGATGCCACCCATCAGCAGCACCGGAATGAAAACCGCGATCAGCGAAAAGGTGATCGAAATGATCGTAAAGCCGATCTCGCGCGCGCCCTTCAAGGCCGCCTCATATGGCCGCATGCCGTGTTCGATATGGCGGACGATATTTTCCAGCATGACGATGGCATCGTCGACCACGAATCCGACCGATAGCGTCAGCGCCAGCAGCGTCATGTTGTTGATGGAGTAATCCAGCATGTACATGACCGCGCAGGTACCGAACAGCGAGATCGGCACCGCCAGCGCCGGGATGAACGTCGCCGATGCCGAACGCAGGAACAGGAAGATCACCATGATCACCAGTCCGACCGCGATCAGGAGCGTTTGCTCGACGTCGCTCACGGCCTGACGAATTGAAATGGAACGGTCCATCATCACGTTGATCGAGACCGACGGCGGGACTTGCGCGCGCAGCGCCGGCAGTTTCGCCAGCACGCCGTCCACCACCGCGACCGTATTGGCGTCGGGTTGTTTCTGAATGGCCAGGACGATCGCGCGTTCGCCGTTAAACCAGGTCGCAATCTTGTCGTTTTCAACGCTGTCGTAGATCTTGGCGACCTCGTCGAGCTTGACCGGCGAGCCATTACGCCACGCCACCACCACCTGGCGATAGTCGATTGCCTTGTCCATCTGGCCGGAAGCTTGAAGCGAGATGTCCTGCTTCGGCCCGTTCAGCGTGCCGACCGGCGTGGAGGAGTTGGCGCGCGAGACGGCAGTGCGGATATCCTCGAGCGACAGCCCCCGCGCCGCCGCCGCTTCCGGGTCGGCCTGAACGCGGATGGCGAATTTCTGGGCGCCGAAAATCGTGACCTGGGCCACACCGGGAATTTGCGAGAGCGCCTGTCCAATGGTGATATCGCCATATTCATTGACGGTCGACAACGGCAGCGTCGCGGAGCCCAGGCCCACGAACAGCACCGGGAAATCCGCCGGGTTCACTTTGCGGAAACTGGGTGGAA
>WNFF01001387.1_pt1 | contig 19461 bp, 17 predicted proteins | sample 5400441 | NCBI WGS metagenome assembly WNFF01 (sample SAMN13153345, study PRJNA577476) | soil metagenome | isolation source: 120 cm saprolite under Douglas fir tree site 2 hole 3 replicate 1 | place: USA:California | collected 2015-04-18 | reverse complement strand
CCGAGCGCATGCTGGAGGACGACGTGACGGTAGGGATGAGTCTCACCGGCGCGATGACGCCGGCGGGGCTCGGCATGTCGACCATCATTCCGCTGCTCGAGGCCGGGTTCGTGGACTGGATGGTCTCGACCGGCGCCAACCTGTATCACGACGCCCATTTCGGGATCGGGCTCGAGATGCACCGCGGCACGCCCTTCATCGACGACGTGGAGCTGCGCGCCGAGGGCGTCGTGCGCATCTACGACATCTTCTTCGACTACGACGTGCTCTTGTCGACAGACCGCTTCGTGCGCGAGGTCTCGGCTGGCCCTGAGTTCCAGCATCCCATGAGCACGGCCGAGTACCATTATCTGCTCGGCGGCTACGTCGCGGAGCGCGAGAAGGCGCTCGGATTGTCGCGCAAGTCGGTGCTGTCGGTGGCGCACCGCTGCGCCGTGCCGATCTACACGTCGTCGCCGGGCGACTCCTCCATCGGGATGAACGTGGCCGAGCAGGCGCTCGCCGGCAGCCAGCTGCGCTTCGACGTCAGCGCCGACGTGAACGAGACGTCGGCGCTGGTGTTCGACGCCAAGGTGCGCGGCGGCAAGAGCGGCGTCTTGTTGATCGGCGGCGGCAGCCCCAAGAACTTCGTGCTGCAGACCGAGCCGCAGATCCAGGAAGTCCTGGGTATCAGCGAGAAGGGTCACGACTACTACCTGCAGATGACCGACGCCCGCCCCGACACCGGCGGCCTGTCGGGCGCCACGCCCGCCGAGGCGGTCAGCTGGGGCAAGGTCGATCCCGACAAACTCCCGGGCACCGTCGTGTGCTATCTCGACAACACGGTGGCGCTGCCGGTGCTCGCGGCGTACGCGCTGGCCAAACGCAAGCCGCGGAAACTGAAGCGCCTGTACGACCGCCGGCCCGACCTGATGCGCCAGCTCACCGACGCCTATCTCGAGGCCAAGGCCGACCGCGATTCGCGCGCGGAGGCGGCCACTGGCGGGCGCCGCGCCTAAGGCCGGCGCAGCGGACAGCCCCGGGGCGTATGCGGCCTACGCCCTGGGGCTGCTCACGTTGATCAACCTGCTCAACTACACGGACCGCAACGTCGTCTTCGCGCTGTTCGAGCCGCTGAAGCGCGATCTGTCGCTGTCGGACCAGCAGCTCGGCTGGATCGGCTCCGCCTACATCGTCGTGTTGGCGCTCGCGTCGCTGCCGCTGGGCGCGCTCGCCGACTTGAAATCGCGCCGCGGCGTGATCGCGTGGGGCGTGGGCCTGTGGAGCGCGTTCACCGCGCTGGGCGGTCTGGTCCAGAGGTTCTGGCAACTGTTCCTGTGCCGCGCGTTCGTGGGGGTGGGTGAAGCGGGATACGCGCCGGCGTCGCAGGCGCTGATTGCCGAGTACTACAAGGGCCACCGCCGCGCGTTCGCGATCGGGATCTACTCGGTGGGCATGGCGTTCGGCGGCGTCATCGGCATCTGGCTCGGCGGCGAGCTGGCGCACGCCTACGGCTGGCGCATCACGTTTCTCGCCATGGGCGTGCCGGGCTTCGTGCTGGCGCTGCTCGCAGCGCAGCTGCGCGAGCCGGCGCAGCGGCCCGCCGGATCGCTCGTCAACGCGGTGCGGCGCTCGCTGCAACGCGGCGTGCGGCGCGCTGCCTGGTATCTCACGCCGCTGCTGGGCCTCGCCCTGGCCGGCGCGGCCGTGAGCGGCGTGCTGGCCTTGTTCGAAGACGTGCCGTCGGAAGTGGACGCCGCCGTCTTCGCCGCATTCGCGGTCGGCGGATTCGCCTGGACCGTGGTGCGTCTGGTGCCGGCGGCGGTGCGGCGCACGTCTGAGGCGAGTGAGGTGGCGTCCGGCGCGTTCGAGGATTTCCTCGAAGCGGCGACCGTGGTGCTGCGCACGCCGACCCTCATCTGGACCTTCGTCGGCGGGGCGCTGGTCACGTTCGCTGTGAACGGCTTGATCGCCTGGGCGCCGAGCTTCATGAAGCGGGTGCACGACATGCCGGTGACCGCGGTGGGGCGGAATTTCGGGTTATGGGCGCTCGCTGGCAGCGCGCTCGGCGCGCTGTTCGGTGGTCGCGCGGCGGACGCGCTATTGCGCCGCTGGCCGGGCGGCCGCGTCCTGGCGTCGGGCGCGGGGTTCGTGCTGGGCGGGCCGGTGTGCGCCGCGCTGTTGCTCGTGGACCGGATGGCGTTCTTCGTGCCCCTCCTGTTCGGCACGTTCTTCCTTTATACCTGGTACAACGGCCCGCTCGCCGCGTTGATGCTCGACGTCGTGCCGCGGGCGGTCCAGGCATCGGTGCTGGGAGCGTTCGTGTTGTTCTCGCACCTCGCCGGCGACGCGCTGGCGCCGCCGCTCGTCGGGTATCTGTCGGATCGCTTCGGCTTGCGGGCCGCGATGCTGGTGCTGCCGGCGGCCGGTGTGCTGGGAGGGCTCGTGATCCTGATCGCGCTCAAGACGGTGGGACGGGACATGGGGAGGGTGCGGGCGTGAAGATCGCGGTGGTGTTCGATTCGCTGACCCCAGGGTGGGAGGACGCCGACTACAAGAAGGAAGTGGCGGCGAAGAAGGAGGAGGAGGCCGAATACGACGTCGCGCGCGCGCTGCTCGCCAAGGGGCACGACGTCCAGCTCGTCGGCATCGGCGACGACCTGTCCCCGATGCTCGAGCGGCTGGCGGCCTTCCAGCCGAAGCTAGTCTTCAACGGCGTGGAAGCCTTTCGCGGCACGGCGCGCCACGAGTACGGCGTGGCGGCGGTGTTGGAGATGCACGGCTACCGTCACACCGGCTCGTCGCCGACGGGCCTGCTCGTGGCGCGCAACAAGTCGCTCACCAAAAAGGTGCTCACGTTCCACGGGATCCGGGTGCCGGCGTTCACCGAGTGCCACCCGGGTGAGAAGATGGTGCGTCCCTCCGAGTTGCGCTTCCCGCTGATCGTGAAGCCGCTGCTCGAGGACGCGTCGATCGGCATCGCCAAGGCGTCGGTGGTGGAGAGCGACGAGACACTCGGCGAGCGCGTGAAGTTCATTCACGAGAAATTCAGCCAGGCCGCCATCGTGGAAGAGCTGATCGGCGGGCGCGAGATCTACGCCGGGCTGGTGGGGAACGAGACGCTGCAGGTCCTGCCACTCGTCGAGTTGACATTCGGTCAGGCGGAGTCGGGCGACGTGCCGATCGCCACCTACAAGGCCAAGTGGGATGAGGAGTATCGCAAAAAGAAAAAGATCCGCAACGTGTTCGCGAAAGGCTTGTCCGAGGACGTGCTGGCCCGGATCGGCGACATCTGCACCACGGCGTTTCACGCGCTGTGGTTGCGGGATTACGGCCGCGTGGATCTGCGTCTGACGCACGACGACGCCGTCTATGTGCTCGAGGTCAATCCCAATCCGTTTCTGGCGGAGGAGAACGAGATGGCAGACGCCGCGGCGAAGGCGGGGATGAACTATCCCGACTTCATCCAGCGGATCGTGGACGAGGCGGTGGCTCGTGCCGACTAAGCGGCGGCGGCGCGAAGTGCCCACGCCCGAGCTGGTGTGCGGCACGTGCGGGCGGGAGCTGGAGCGGTTCTGGCGTCACTGCCCCGACTGCGGCCGCCGGCAGGTGTGGCGCGACGAAACGCGCCAGACCGGCGCCGAGTGCTACTACTGCGGGTGGGTCGTCTCGGATAAACACTCGTTCTGCCCGTGGTGCGGTCGCGCCATTGCCGACCGCCGCTCGAGCGTCGAGCCGCTGAAGGCGCCCAAGGGATTCCGCTACGACCGGCGCTGCGAGTGGGGCTGCGGCGGCGGCGTGATGTATCCCATGGCGTTCTGCCCGTGGTGCGGCCGGCCGCAGAAGTGGAAGTACACGCAGTTCGACAACCTCTGCCCGCACTGCAACAAGGGTGTGGACGACCGCATGGACCTGTGCCCGTGGTGCGGCGAGGACGCCACCGGCCGCGACCTGGTGCGCCGCGCCCTGACGCGAGCGCGCCGACTGCTCGTGGTGTCGCGGTTGCGGGACTGGAACTACCGTGTGCTGCTGCGGCCCGGCGTGTCGGGCGTCACCCACCGCACGCCCAAGATCATCGAAGTCGAGCGGCGCTACGTGACGGGCAAGCGACGGCGCGACGAGATCTCGTGGAACATGCTGACCGGCCTCTTGCTGCACGAGCTCGGCCACTCGTTTCTGTTCCACCACTGGAGCTTGACGCGCACGCGGCGCTTCCGGCGCGCGTTCGGCGAGGTGCGCAAGGCGTATCGCGTCGCCGATTCGAAGTGGGTCGATTTCGAGCGGCGCGGCGTGGCGACGACGCTGGCGGACTACGTCACCGCGTACGCGGCGACGCACCCCCAGGAGGATTTCGCCGAGACGTTCCGCTTCTACGTGCTGCGGCGCGGCAAGCTGCGCGAGCTGTTCAGCGAGTTCGGGCGCAAGCGTAAAGGCGTGGTGGTGTACGAGAAATTTCTGGCGCTGCACGACTACGTGCGCTCGCTCCGGGCGTGAGACCGGGCGCCGCAAGTCGCGGCGCGACGCGGGGATGCAACGCTGGGCATCGCCCGCAGGTTTTTGACTAGATTAGGGCTCTCCCAACGAGGTGGATTCATGGCGTTGACGTCGAGGAATCCCGCGCTGCGTGCCAGCGTGTTCGAAAAATACGGCACCGTAGCCGCCGGCGAGGCGATGACCGTCGAAGGGACGGCCAACAAAACGGCGTTCCTCTTGTTCTTGGTGGTGGTGACCGCGGCGTGGGTGTGGTCGCGGGTGACGGGCGCGTTCGATCCGCGCGCGGAAGCCATGCCCTACATCCTGTGGGGCGTGCTCGGGGGGCTCGGGTTCGGCATGGTCACGAGCTTCAAGATCGACTGGGCGCCCATCACGGCGCCGGCCTATGCCGTGTTCGAGGGACTCGCGCTGGGTGCGCTCTCGGCCTACCTGGAGCTGACTTACCACGGCATCGTGGTGCCCGCGGTGGCGCTGACCTTCGCGACCTTCGCCTGCGTGCTCCTGGCGTACCGCGCCGGCATCCTGCGCGCGACGCCGATGTTCACGCGCGTCGTGGTGTTCGCGACGGCGGGCGTGGCGCTGTTCTACATCGTGTCGCTGGTGCTCTCGATGTTCGGCGTCGTCGTGTCGTACTTCACGAGCACCAGCACGCTGAGCATCGTGATCAACATCGCCATCGCCGTGCTCGCCGCGATGAACCTCGTGCTCTCTTTCGATTTCATCGCCAGCGGCGCCGAGGCCAACGCGCCGAAGCGGCTGGAGTAGTATGGCGCGTTCGGGCTCGTCGTCACGCTGGTCTGGCTCTACATCGAGATTCTGCGACTACTGGCCCGGCTGCGCCGCCGCTAAACGCTCAGCGGTACGGTCCGCACCGGCCCCGGGATATCCCCGGGGCCGGTCGTTTTTCGGGGTGCAACCATTGGACCGCGCCGGCCATCTCTAGGGGTAGCGCCGCCCCGCCTGGGGCGGCTGTCCCCGTCTCCAGACCGGTAGGTCGCCATGTCGAACCGCCTGCTCACCATCGTGCTCGCCGCTGCGGGCCTCGTCTCCAGCCAGGTGGTGCGTGGACGAGCCCCGTCGCCCGCTCCCGACGCGTTGGTCGTGGTGAAGCCCGTAGACTCCGCACGCGTGGCGGAGCTGTTGAACCGCCTGCGGGTGAGTGACTCGGCGGTGTGCGAGCTCGCCGGGCGGGCGATCACCAACCTGGGCGGCTGGTTCTCCGACGACACCCCGCGGCCCATGCCGATGCCGCGCCCCATGCCGATGCCCATGCCGATGCCGTTCGCCGGGCCTGGCCACGTCTCGATCCCCCGTCCCCCGCGCCCCGCGCGGCCGTTCCGCTGGTTCGACGGCGGCTGGTACGACGCGTCTTCCCTGGGGGCCTTCCGCGCGGTGTTGCGCGACGGCAACCGCTGCGTGCGCCACATCGCCGCGCGCGTGGTAGGCCGTGGGGGCCAACCCGGCAGTTACGAGCTGTTCGTGACGCTGCTGCGCGACCCCGATGCAGGCATCCGCGAGAACGGCGCTCTCGGTCTGACGGAGCTGGGTGACGACCGTGGCGAGCGTCCGCTGACCGACGCGCTGCGCGACGCCGATGCCGGCGTGCGCGCTACCGCGGTGCTGGGACTGGGACGGCTCGAGCACGCGTCGAGTCTCGGGCCGCTCACCGCCGCGCTCGACGATCCGGCGGTTGCCGTGCGACGCAATGCGGCCTGGGGCATTGGCGCGCTCGACCTGAAGAGCGCCGTGGATGCCCTCGCCAAGGCGCTGAAAGACACGGATGCCGACGTGCGCCGCATGGGCGTCTGGGGGCTGGGGCAGGTGGAGGATCGCGCCGCGGTGGCGCCCCTGGGACGCGCGCTGGCCGATCCGTCGGCTGACGTTCGCGCCACCGCCGCGTGGGCGCTCGGCCAGATCGAAGACAGCGCGTCCGTGGTGCCGCTCGCGGCGGCCGTGAAAGACAAGGACGCGAATGTCCGCGCGGCCGTGGCGTTCGCGCTCGGCGCCGTGGACAATCACGCGGGTGTGGCGCCCCTCACGGCACTGGTGCGCGATGCCGAGGGCGCCGTGCGCCAGACCGCGGCGTGGGCGTTGGGGAACCTTGACGCCGCGGCAGCGATCACACCGCTCGCCGGCGCATTGCAGGACTCCGACGCCGCGGTGCGGCAGACTGCCGCGTGGGCCCTGGGAGAGATCAACAACGCGGCGGCGGTGGCGCCGCTGGCGGGGGCACTCAAGAGCGACGCCGAGCCGGGCGTGCGGGCGACGGTGGCGTGGGCGCTGGGCGAGATCGCGAGCAGCGAGGCGGTTGAGCCGCTCAAGGCGGCGATGCGCGACAGCGACGCGTCCGTCCGGCGTGCGGCGGTGTGGGCCCTGGCCCAGATTGACGACGAACGGGCCGATGATGCGGTGCGCAACGCCGCGAGCGAAGACCAGCCGGCCTCGCGCCACCATACGCCCCGCCCGCGGATCCGCCCGCGCCCGTAGCGATCAGCTCACGCGGCTCGCGCGCGGCACGCCGGCCATGAAGGCGCGCGCGCGCTTGACCTCCGAGAGGTACGCGGCGATCTCCTCGCCCTCACGGCCGCCCTCCCAGCCGAGCAACTGCGCCATGCGGCGCGCCACAGGCGGCGCCGCCGCGGCGCCGTGCCCCGGGTCTTCGTAGAACAAATGCAGGCGCCGGATCAACACGTCCGGCAACCGCTGCGCCATCTCGCGCTCCACCGCGTGCACCACCTCGGCCCAGATCTCGGGCCGTCCCTCGAGAATCGGCCGGCCCAACGCGCGGTCGCGATCGATCAAATTCACCACCGCCGCGGCCTCGCTGCCGTAGGCGCGCACGAGATGGCGGGCGGTCGCCTCCGGAATGTTGCGGGCTCGCACGCCGTCCACCAGCACGTCGAGATCCGCGGTGTCGCCGCCCGGCAGCGGCAGCTGGTCGGTGGGCGCCCCGCGCGGCGCGGGCCGGCCGTCCAACGCCCGCAATTTCTTCACGACGACGTCGACGACATCGCGCGCCATGACGCGGTAGGTCGTGAGCTTCCCTCCCGCAATCGTGATCAGCCCGCTCGGGCTTTCCACCACGCGGTGCTCGCGTGACACTTGCGCTGGTGACGCGTCGCGCGGCGGCGCTAGCAGCGGCCGCAGGCCCGCCCATGTGCTGAGCACGTCCTGCGGCGCGAGCCGCGCGTGCGGAAAGAAGGCGTTCGCGGAGCGCAACAAGTAGATCACGTCGGCGGCCGTCGCGGCGATCTCGTCGGGCGGTGTTTGCTCGTCGGTGTCGGTGGTGCCGATGTAGCTCAAATCACCCCAGGGCAATACGAACATCACGCGGCCGTCGAGCGGCGACGTGAGGGTCACGGCGTTGGTGTGGCCGATCCGCGCCCGCGGCACGATCACGTGCACGCCCTTGGTGGGACGCAGCAGCGGCGCGGCTTTCGGATCATCGGTGTGGCGCAGCGCATCCACCCAGGGACCCGTCGCGTTCACCACGGTGAACGCGCGGATATGGCGGCTTTCTCCCGTCAGCAGGTCGCGGACCGTCGCGCCCGCGATGCGGCCGTCCGGCTTGAGCAGTGCGGTCGCCTCCGCGTAGCTCGCGGCCAGGGCGCCGGCGTCGACGGCGCTGCGCAGCGTGGCGAGGACCAGACGCGCATCGTCGGCCTGCGCGTCGTAGTACAGCGCGCCGCCCTTCAGGTCCTTGTCGCGCAGGCCCGGCTCGATGCGGTGGATCCCTTTGCGGCCCAGCCAGCGGTGGGTGTGGACGTTGCGGAAGGCCGCGAGGATGTCGTACAACCACATGCCCGCGCGCAGCTGCCAGGCGGGCACGCGGGCGCCGCGGTAGGCGGGGAACAGGAAGGCGAGCGGGCGGACCAGATGGGGCGCGATGCGCAGCAGCACACGCCGCTCGCGACTCGCTTCGAACACCAGGCGGAAATCGCCGTGCTCGAGGTAGCGGAGGCCGCCGTGGATGAGGCGCGAAGAGTGCGACGACGTGCCCGAGCCGAAGTCGCCCTTGTCGATCAGGGCGACGCGCAGGCCGCGCAACGCCGCGTCGCGCGCGATCCCGGCGCCGGTGATACCCCCGCCGATGACGAGGACATCCACCGGCGCGTCGCTCATGGCCCCGAGTACGCCCGCGCGATCAGCCGCCACACCACCTCCGCCTTGGCCCACGAGCCGGGCCAGTGGTAGGTTTCCCTCCCAGCGAAAGGAGAATGTAATGCCGTTGGGCAACGGTCGGCGCGTGGCGGTGGTCGCCGGATGCCGCACGCCGTTCTGCAAGGCGGGCACCGCACTGAAGGACGTGCGCGCCGTGGATCTCGCCCGTTACGCCGCGCGCGAGCTGTTGGAGCGCACCAACCTCGACGGCAAGGAAGTGGACGAGGTGATCTGGGGCCAGGTCGTGGCCTCGCCGCTCGTGCCGAACGTCGCCCGCGAAGTGAGTCTCCTGCCGCAGCTGCCCAAGGAAACCCCTGCGTATACGGTGAATCGCGCCTGCGCGTCCGCGGGCCAGGCCGTCACCAACGCGCACGATCAGATCGCGATGGGGCACGCCGACGTCATTCTCGCGGGCGGCGTCGAGTCGCTCACCGACGTGCCGATCCTCGTGTCGCGCCGCCTGCGGGAGATCCTGGTGGACGCGAGCAGAGCCCGGACGCTGGGTGCGCGGCTCAAGACCTTCGCCCGCATCCGCCCGCGCGACCTGATCCCGGTGTCACCGGCCATCGCCGAGCCATCCACCGGCGAATCGATGGGCCAGTCGGCCGAGAAGATGGCGAAGGAAAACCACATCAGCCGCGAAGCGCAGGACCGCTGGGCGCTGCGCAGCCACCAGCTCGCCGCGCGAGGGACGGCCGACGGCCGCCTCACCGCCGAGATCGCGCCGTGGCTCGACGTCAGGCCGGGCGCGCCAGTCGTTGCGACCGACAACGGCATCCGCGTCGACAGCACGCTCGAGCAGATGGCCAAACTCAAGCCCGTGTTCGACCGGCGCTACGGCACGGTCACCGCCGCCAATTCGTCGCCGCTCACCGACGGCGCGTCAGCCGTCTTGCTGATGGGCGAAGACGCGGCGCGCACGTTGGGATACGAGCCGCTCGCGTTCATCCGGTCCTATGCCGTCGCCGCCGTCGATCCCGGCTGGCAGTTGCTGCAGGGCCCGATCTGGGCCGTGCCCAAGGCGCTCGAGCGCGCCGGCATCGCGTGGAAGGACCTCGGCCTGATCGAGGTGCATGAAGCGTTCGCCGCCCAGGTGCTCTCCAATTTCCAGGGGTGGGCGGCGAAGGGCTTCGAGATCAACGAGGACATCATCAACGTCATGGGCAGCTCGATCGCGATCGGTCATCCGTTCGGCGCGACTGGCGGGCGCGTCATCACCACGCTGGCGAACGAGATGCGCCGCCGCGACGTGCAGTTCGGCCTCGTCTCGATTTGTGCGCAAGGCGGCATGGCGTTCGCGCTCGTGCTGGAGCGGCGCTGATGGCCGCGCTCACCTGGCAGGTGGCCGACGGCATCGCCGTCGTCACGCTCGACGTCCCCGGCAAACCGGTCAACACCATCTCCGCCGCCGTGAAGGCGGAGTTCCGCTCGGCGCTCGAAGGGCTCGCCCGGGACGCCAGTGTCAAAGCCGTGGCGCTGTTTTCGGGCAAGGCCGACAATTTCATCGCCGGCGCCGACATCGAGGAGTTCGTCTCCCTCACCAACGCCGCCGAGGCGGAGCGGCTCTCGGCCGAAGGGCAGGAGCTCATCAACCGCGTTGCGGATCTCGGCAAACCCATCGCGGTGGGCATTCACGGCGGGTGCCTGGGCGGCGGCCTCGAGCTCGCGTTGGCGTGCACCTATCGCGTTGCCAGCGACCATCCCAAGACCCAGATCGGCCTCCCGGAAATCCAGCTCGGCATCCTGCCCGGCGCGGGCGGCTGCCAGCGCCTGCCGCGGCTGATCGGCGCGCGCGCGGCACTCGACATCATCCTTGCGGGCAAAGTGGAGCGCGCGGCCAAGGCGTTCCGGCTTGGCATCGTGGACGAGCTCGTGCCGCAATCAATCCTGCGCGACATCACCCTACAGGCCGCGCGGCGCCTCGCCGGCGGCTGGCGCCCGCGCCGCAAGCGGCGCGGTGGGTTCAAGGGATTCCTGCTGGACGGCAATCCGCTGGGCCGGCGCCTGGTCTATCGCTTCGCCGCCAAGAGCGTCGCCGCGCAGACGCACGGCAACTACCCCGCGCCGCCCGCGGCGCTCGAAGCCGTGCGCACGGGGCTCGAACGGGGCATGAAGCAGGGATTCAAGCGCGAAGCCCAGCTGTTCGGCCAGCTCGCCGTGACGGACGTGTCGCGCAAGCTGGTGCAGATCTTCTTCGCCACCACCGAGCTGAAAAAGGACCGGGGCTCGCCCGACGCGCCGCCGCCGCTCGCCGTGCAGCGGCTGGGCATCGTCGGGTCGGGGTTCATGGGGTCGGGGATCGCGGGCACCGCCGTGGCACAGGCGGGCGTCGACGTGCGCCTGCGCGACACCGAGCTGGGGCGGGTGGCCGCGGGACTGGGTGCCGCGCGCGCCATCCTCGACGACCGGCTCAAGCGCCGGCGCATCACCAAGTACGAGCACACGCCGCTGGTGGCGTTACTCTCCGGCAGTGACGTGTATTCGGGGTTCGGGCGCGCCGAGCTCGTGATCGAAGCGGTCTTCGAAGACCTCCAGGTCAAACAGAACGTGGTGCGCGAAGTCGAGGCCGCCACGGGTCCGACCGCCGTCGTCGCGTCGAACACGTCCACGATCCCGATCACCCGGATTGCCGAGGCGGCACGGCGGCCCGAGCGCGTGATCGGCATGCACTTCTTCTCGCCGGTCGCGCGGATGCCCTTGCTCGAAGTGATCCCCGGCGCGCGCACCGACCTCGAGACCATCAGCACGGCGGTCGCCTTCGGCCGGCGCCTCGGCAAGACCGCGATCGTGGTGAAGGACAGCCCGGGTTTCTGGGTGAATCGCATCCTGGCGCCCTATATGAATGAAGCGGCGCACCTGCTGCGCGAGGGCGCCTCGATCGACGGCATCGACGAAGTGATGATCGCGTTCGGGTTCCCCGTGGGGCCCATCACCCTGCTCGACGAGGTCGGCCTCGACGTCGCTCAGAAGGCGTCGGGCGTGCTGTTCGCGGCGTTCGGCGAGCGCCTGACACCGGCGCCGGGGCTGGCGGAGCTGGTCAAGGCCGGCCGCCTGGGCCGCAAGGCGGGGAAGGGGTTCTACCGCTACGTCGACGGCAAGAAGAAGGGCGTGGATCATTCGGTCTATGCCGCCATGGGCGTGCACCCCAACGGCGGTCCGCGCTCCGCGGAGATCGTGGTGCGCCTCATGAGCGCGATGCTCAACGAAGCGGCGCGCGCCGTGGGTGAGGGGGTCGTGCGCTCGCCGCGCGACGGCGACATCGCCGCCATCTACGGCTTCGGCTTCCCGCCGTTCCGCGGCGGCCCGTTGCGCCACGCCGACGACTTGGGCGCGGCCCGCCTCGTCGCCGATCTGGAGCGTCTCGCCAGCCGCTTCGGCGCCCGCTTCGCCCCCTGCGAGGTCCTGCGCGAGCAGGCCAACCGCCGCACCAAGTTCTACGCCTGATGCTGCGTGCCGGGCTGCTGTGGCTCAGCGAGCAGCCCCGCGTGTTTCGTTTCGTCCGCCAGAACGGTCTCGCCAAACGGTTCGCGTCGCGCTTCGTGGCGGGGGAAACGGTCGACGAGGCCGTTGCGGCGCTGCGCGACCTGAACGCGGCGGGCGTCACGGCGAGCCTCGATCTCCTGGGCGAGTCGGTGACCACCGCGGACGAGGCGCACGCCGCGCGCGACGTCTATCTCCAGACGCTCGACCGCATCCGCGCCGCGCGGGCTCAGGCCAACGTTTCGGTCAAGCTCACGCAGATGGGCCTCGACAGCGACGAAGCACTGTGCATCGCCAACGTGCGGACGATCGTCGGGCGCGCCAAGGGGCACGGCAGCTTCGTTCGGATCGACATGGAGCAGTCGAGCTACACCGAGAAAACCCTCGAACTGTTCACGCGCGTCTTCTATCCGGAATTCGGCAACCCGGTCGGTGTCGTGCTGCAATCGTATCTGCGTCGCACCGCGCAGGATGTGGAGGCGATGATCGCACTGGGCGCCCGGGTGCGGCTGTGCAAGGGTGCCTACCAGGAACCGGCGACCGTGGCGTTTCCCGCCAAGCGCGACGTGGACGCGAACTACGTCGCCTGCATGGAGCGGCTGCTCGCGCGCGGCAACTATCCCGGGATCGCAACGCACGACGAGCGGATCATCGCCCACGCCAAGGAATACGCGCGCCGCCAAGGCATCCGCGCCGAGCGCTTCGAGTTTCAGATGTTGTACGGCGTGCGCCGCGACCTGCAGCTCGGACTGCGGCGCGATGGCTGGAACGTCCGCGTGTACGTGCCGTTCGGCACGCACTGGTATCCCTATCTCATGCGGCGGCTCGCCGAGCGGCCGGCGAACATCGCGTTCATCGTCGGCAACGTCGTGAAGGAATCGTTGCGCCGCGCATGAACGACGACACGACCCTGGGCGGCTACCAGGCCGTGCACCACCGCGCCCCGGCGTTCGAAGGCGCGGACGGCCAGCCGTACTCGGCCGATACGTTCGTGGACGAGCAGCCGGATGCCTTCGGACGCTATGGCGCGGCGCTGCTGTTTCTCCGTTGGGTCGAGGGCGGCGCTAAGCCGCTCGGCCACCTCGAGACCGACTATCTGGCCTTCGGCACGACGCCCGAGGAGGCGCTGGCGCGGGTCCGGGCGCTGCCGCTGGCGGATGTGAGAGCGCATCTCGACGCTTGCATCGCGGCGGCCGGACCGTGACGACGGGCGTCGTCATCGCGCGCGAGGGCTCGACCTACCGGGTGCACACCGCGGCGGGCGAGACGTCGGCGGTGTTGCGCGGGAAGTTGAAGCAGAAGGACGACGACCGCGTCACGGTGGGCGACGTGGTCGAGCTCGATGTCGATGCGGACGGTGCCGCCGCCATCACGGCGATCCAGCCGCGGCGCTCAATACTGGCGCGGCGGGCGGCCGGCAGCGGCAAACGCCGTGGGCAGCCGATCGCTGCGAACGTCGATCAGGTCGTGGTCGTCGCCGCGGCCCAGGATCCCGAACCGAGCCCCCGCCAGCTCGATCGCTTTCTGGTGATCGCCGAGGCGAATGAGCTGCCCGCGGCGCTCATCGTCAACAAGATCGAGCTGCATCGCGCCATCGGCGAAGCACTCGCGCGCCGTTACGCACCGGCCGGGTATCAGGTGATCGCCACGTCGGTCAAGGCGCCGGAGAACATCGCGGCCGTGCGCGATCTCCTGGCTGGCCGCGTGACGGTCCTGGCGGGCGCATCGGGGGTGGGGAAGTCGAGTCTCTTGAACCTGCTCGAGCCGGGCTTGAAGCTTCGCGTCGGGGCGATCAGCGAGAAGTGGCGCACCGGCAAGCACACGACGACCGCCGCGGAAATGGTGCCGCTGGCATTGGGCGGGTACGTAGTGGACACGCCGGGCATGCGGGAGGTGGGCGCCTGGGGGATTGCCGTCGAGGAGCTGGGCGCGTGTTTTCCGGAGTTCCGCCCGTTCCTGGGGCACTGCCGCTTCGACAACTGTCGCCACCTGAACGAACCGGCATGCGCGGTGCGCGGGGCGGCGGCCGAGGGGAAGTTCGACCCCGACCGCCTGGTTTCCTACGAACGGATCTACGAGGAGATCAACGTCCCTTCCTGGTCCAGCGGTCGGCGTCGCGGGTCGTGACCTTCGCCATCATGCGGTCGAACGCTTCATCGAGATCGATCTGCTGCGAGTTCGCGAGACAGATGACCACGAACAGGATGTCGGCGAGCTCCAGCGCCAGGTCGCCCACGCCTTCTTCCTTCTTCTTGGTCTTTTCGCCGAAGCGGTGATTGATTTCGCGGGCCAGCTCGCCGACCTCTTCACTGAGGCGCGCCAGGTTGGTGAGCGGCGGGAAGTAGCCTTCCTTATATTGGCTGATCCATTGATCGACGCGTTGCTGCGCTTCGCGTAAGGCCACCGGAGTCTCCGTCGCTCGTGAAGAAGGAACCGCTCCCGCCGCTCGTGCTGCCCTTCCGGGGCGAACGCTACGCCGCCGCCGACCGGTTGGGCGCCCTGATCGCGCCACCCTACGACGTGATCTCGCCCGAAGACCGCCAGCGCTACGCCGCGGCGGACCCCCACAATATCGTCCACGTGATGCTGCCGGAAGCGCCCGCGGGCGGCGACCGCTACGCCCGTGCCGCGACGCTGCTCGACGCCTGGCGCGAGCAGGGCGTGCTGAAGCGGGACGGCCCGGAGGCGGTGTACGTGCTGGCGCAGATCTTCGTGACGCCCGGGGGCGAGCGGCGCACGCGGGTTGGCATGTTCGCCGGGGTGTGCGCCGAGCCGTACGAAACGCGCCGCGTCCGGCCGCACGAGAAGACGCACGCCGGCCCCAAGGCCGATCGCCTGGCGCTGCTGCGTGCCACGCAAACCGGGCTGGAATCGATCTTTCTGGTCGCCCCTGACGCGGGTGGCGGGCTCGCCGCCGCGTTGCGCCGCGTCACCGACGGCTCCCGCCGGCCCGACGCCGTCACCGAGCTCGAGGGCGCCCAAATGATGCTCTGGGTAACGGCTGGCGAAGAGGCGCTGCGCCTGGCGCAACTCGCGGGCGCGGGCCCGCTCTATATCGCCGACGGCCATCACCGTTTCGAGACCGCCGTCGCCTACGCGCGTGAGAATCCCGCGGCCGACCGCGTGCTGTCGTTCGTCGCCTCGGCCCAGGACGAGGGTCTCGCGATCCTGCCGACACATCGCGTGCTGTTCGCCCCGGGGCACAACGTCGCCGCGTTGCGCGGGCAATGGCGGCAGTATTTCGACGTCGCGGAAGTTCCCGCCGCTACCGATCCCATCGCCGAGCTGGCCCGCGTGGGCAAGGACCGCACGGCGTGTGTTGTGGTCCTGCCCGAGGGCGGGTACTCGCTGGCGCTCAAGGCCGGGGCAGCGCTCGACGACGTCCGCGATCTGGGCGCGACGCCCGCCGCGCGCACGTTGGACGTGTCGATCGTCGAGGCGCTCGTGGTGAAGCCGATTCTCGCAGCCGGCGCGGCGACGCCCACGCTGACCTACACGCCCGACGCGGCGCACGCCATCGCGATGGTGCGACACGGCAACGCCACCGCCGCAGTGCTGCTCAGTGCCACGCGCATCGACCAGGTCTTCGCGGTCGCCGATGCGGGCGATGTGATGCCGCAGAAGTCGACCTACTTCGCACCCAAGGTGCCGAGCGGGCTGGTCTTGCGGCCGCTGTGACGTAAGTTCCCACTCGCCCATGACTCCCCGACAGCGCGATCGCATTCTCCAGAATCTCGAGAACGTCTACCGCGAGGCCTACGATCGCGCCAAGGCTGCGAACGACGCAGCCCGTATGGCCGATCTCGACGCCGCGTTCCAGCGCGAACAGCTGCTGCTCGAAGTCCTGCTGGACATCCGTGATGCCCTGGCGGCGCCGGCCGCCGCGGCGCCCGCGCCTGACCCCGGCCCCGATCCGATCACCGCTCTCGAAACCATTCGCCGGATCACCAAGCTGCGCTGAGGAGCCCCATGTCTCGTCGTCTCGCGATCGCCGCCCTCTGCCTCGCCCTCGGCTGCGCGCCGAAGGCTGACCTTGTCATCGTCCACGGCATGGTGTGGACCGGGCTGTCCACCGGCCGGCCGCAACCGGGCGTCGTCGCCATCGGCGGCGACAGGATCCTCGCCGTGGGCGACAGCGCGAGCGTCGCCCGCTACGTCGGCGCCGGCGCCAAGGTGCTCGACGCGCGCGGTGGTCTCGTCATGCCGGGCTTCGCCGACGCCCACACGCATTTCGTCGACGGCGGTTTCCAGCTCGCCTCGCTCGACCTGCGCAACGCGGGCACGCCGCAGGAGTTCGTGCGGCGCGTCAAGGAATTCGCCCGCGGGCGCAAGCCCGGTGAATGGATCGTGGGTGGCGACTGGGACCACACGCTATGGAAAGGACAGCCGCTGCCGCACCACGAGTGGATTGACTCCGTCACGCCGGACAATCCGGTATTCATCAATCGGCTCGACGGCCACGAAGCGCTCGCCAACGCCGCCGCAATGCGCGCGGCCAAGGTTACCAAGGATACGCCCACGCCGTTCGGCGGACAGATTCTGCACGACGCCGCAGGCCTTCCCACCGGCATGTTCAAGGATCAGGCGATGGGCCTGATCTACCAGGCGATCCCCGATCCCGCTCCCGACGTCCGCGATTCGGCCACGGCGCGCGCGTTGCGTTACGCCGCCTCGCTCGGCGTCACGGCGGTGTCGCACGTGTCGGCGTCGTGGGCCGATCTCGCGAGCTACCGGCGGCTCGAGCGGGCGGGTCGCATGACGATGCGCGTCGCCTTGTACCTCCCGCTCGACCAGTGGCACGCGGTGGCCGACTCGATCAAGGCTGGTGGCGCGGGCGACGACTGGGTCAAGATCGGCGGCGTCAAAGGCTACATGGACGGCTCCGCTGGCTCCCGCACGGCGTACTTCTTCGAGCCCTACAGCGACTCGGCGGGCTATCGCGGATTGACGCAGAACAGCGAAAAGGACATGCGCACGTGGATCGGCAACGCCGATTCAGCCGGTCTGCAGATCGCGGTCCACGCCATCGGCGACGCCGCCAACGCCATCCTGCTCGACATCTACGACAGTGTGTTGCAGGCACACGGCGCGCGCGACCGCCGCTTCCGGGTGGAGCACGCGCAGCACCTGCGGCCGCAGGACATTCCGCGCTTCGGTCGGTTGGGCGTGATCGCGTCGATGCAGCCCTATCACGCGATCGACGACGGCCGCTGGGTGCAGGCGCGCATCGGGCCCGAGCGCATCAAGACGACCTATGCGTTCCGCACGCTGCTCGACACGCACGCGCGGCTCGCGTTCGGCACGGACTGGACCGTGGCGCCGCTTGATCCGATCTGGGGCGTGTATGCGGCCGTCACGCGCCGCACGCTGGACAACAAGAATCCGGGCGGCTGGGTGCCGGACCAGAAGATCTCGCTGGGCGAGACCCTGCGGGCCTACACGGCCGGCACCGCCTACGCGATGTACGATGAGGGGAAATGGGGTGTCTTGGCGCCGCGCATGTACGCCGACGTGGTGGTGCTGGATCGCGACCTATTCGCCATGCCCCCAGAGTCCCTCAACACGGCGCACGTTACGACGACGATCGTGGGCGGGAAGGTCGCGTACGCGCGGCCGTAGTCGAGGGCGTTAGCCCGAGTACTTGAAGCCCGCGTCCTGGAGCGTGAGCGGTTCGCCGTCGCGCTCCACGCCGGCCGCGACCACCTCGCCGAGTACCAGTGTGTGATCGCCGGACGGCACAGTGGTCATGAGGCGGCACTCCAGCCAGCCGATGGCATCCGCAAGCACCGGCGTCCCCGACACGGGCGCCGGTTTCGTTTTCAGGCCCTTGAGCTTCTGGGGCGTTTGCTCCGACGAGCGGCCCAACTTTCCCGCGAGGTCGCGCTGATCTTTCTGCAGGAGGTTCACGGCGAAATGGTGGGAGTCGCGGATCATGCCGATGGTCTTGGACGTGTTCTCGACCGCGACCGCGATCATCGGCGGCTCGAACGACGCCTGCGTGACCCAATTCGCGGTCATCCCGTGGTCCTCGCCGCCGTGACTCACGGTGACGACGTAAAGGCCATACGGAAAATGGCGCAGCACGGTCTTCTTGGCCGCTTCGTCCATTGGGCTTCCGGAGAGGGTGCCCGAATATTGACGCCTTTTCGCCGCTGCTTCAACTTGGCGGCGTGAGCGTCCGGCCGGCCGTTCTCCTGTCGCTGCTCGTTGGTGCGCTGGTGCCGCGTCTCGTGGCCCAGGGCACGATGCCCGCCGCACGCTCGGTCAAGGACGCCGAGGCGCGACTTGCTACGGTCGACTCGAACGACGCCAGGGCGCACTACGAGGCGGGGATTGCCTACTGGGCCGCCAAACGATGGGATGACGCCGAACGCGCCCTGCGCCTTGCGGTGCAGATCGAGCCGAGATATCCCCAGGCGTGGTTGGCACTCGGATGGTTACGCTACGCCCGGCGACCGAAACTATGGGAGCAACTGCGCAAGCCTCGCGATTTGCCGGATAGTCTCACCGCCGTAGTGCGCGAGTCCGACGTCCTGCAGCGGCGCGCGTTTGTGATCGATCCACTGGTGGATCTGGGGATCATGAGCGCCGTCGTACCGCACCAGGGTAGGCGCTTGGTCTTTGGGCGCCGCCTGGTATTCGTGCTGGAAAGCCCCTTCGATGCGTTTCGCGACGGGCACTACAGCACCGCGTATTTCTATTTCAACCTTGCAATCCAGCGCGCGTCACGTGATTCCGTGCCGCCATCCGTATTGTGGTACGCGGCGCTCTCGGCGGCACACCTGAGTTACTACGACGACGCGATCGCCGATCTTCAGGCGCTCCTCGCCCGGGCGGAGCGGGTGGAGCAGGATTCCATCGTGCACGTGCCACTGCGTACCAACGATTTCCGCTACGTCCTCGCGCTCATGAGGCTATGGGCCAAGAAGCCGGCCGACGCACGATCTTCGCTGGAAGACTTGGCGACCAACGATGTCGGCTTCTATATGGCGCATGTCAAGCTCGCCCAACTGTATGGATCGTATGAAATGTGGTCGAATGCGGTGGCGGAAGGCCGGCTGGCAATCGCCGCGAACCCGGACGACCCGAGCTTGCTCACCGATCTGGGCGTGCTGCTGCGACAAGCAGACAGCCTCAAGGAATCGGCGGCAGTACTGCAGCAGTCCATGGATGCCAACCCCCGCGATCCCCGTCCTCCTTATTACCTCGGCCTGACGGAGCTGGAGCTGGGCAGAGCGGACGAAGCGCGCGCTGCGTTTCAGCGCTTCTTGGCTATGGCGCCAACCCGCGACTCGGCGGAGATCGCCGAGGTTCAGCGTTACATAATCATGTTGCGATAGCGCCACA
>WNFF01001385.1_pt1 | contig 19484 bp, 11 predicted proteins | sample 5400441 | NCBI WGS metagenome assembly WNFF01 (sample SAMN13153345, study PRJNA577476) | soil metagenome | isolation source: 120 cm saprolite under Douglas fir tree site 2 hole 3 replicate 1 | place: USA:California | collected 2015-04-18 | reverse complement strand
CGAAGCCACGGTCGTCAACATCAAGCTCGATGCGCAGAATATGCCGGCTAAAGATCTCGAAGCCTTTCTCCCGGCGCTGGGAGTTAATTTACCGAAGGGCGCGTCGATTCAGGGCGGGACGATGAACGCGAATCTCACCATCAGCGGCCCTACAAATAAACTCGTTACCACCGGCAACGTCGGGCTCTTCTCCGCAAAGCTTGGGGGCTTCGATCTCGGCGCGAAGATGGCCGCCATCTCCGCGCTCACGGGGGTCAAGACAGGCAAGGACCTCGACATCGAGAAGCTCACCACGAATCTCCGCATGGCGCCCAACGGCTTGCAAGCCCAAAACTTTCTCGCGGTGATTCCGTCGCTCGGCAATCTCGCGGGCGCGGGAACCATCGACTCCAGGAACAATCTCGATTTCAAAATGGTTGCGACGCTGATCAACGCGCAGAACACGGCAACGGGGACAACTGGCGGCGCGGCAGGCGCAGGAAGCGCCGCGGCGGGCGGGCTTGCTGGCCTTCTCGGAAAAGCCACCGGCGGCGGTGGATGCAAGAACGGCACCACTGTGCCGTTCTTGATTCAGGGCACGGCCTCGGATCCCAAATTTGTTCCCGACGTCGGCGGCCTCGCCGCTGGACTCCTCAAATCGCAGCTCGGTTGCGCGGGCGGCTCCGGCAGCACCGCTTCCGGCGCTGCGCCGCAACAGCAGAACAACAATAATCCGATGGACGCTCTCGGCGGCCTCTTCAAAAAGAAAAAGCCTCCGCAATGAAGTGAAGCGGCAATGAATCGCCCGTGGAGAGCGCAGGCGGCTCCGAGGGTCTGCGAACGCGACTTAGTCCTTCCCTTGCAGGAGGGAATCGCGGACCGCGTGCAACTCTTTCTTCTTTGCTTTATCGACATCTGGGAAGGCCAGATGGAGCCCGCTTAAGGTCTCGATGATCGCCGAGGCCACGATCAGGCGCGTAAACCACTTGTTATCGGCGGGGACCACATACCACGGGGCGTGCTTCGTCGCCGTGCGCTGAACCATCTCCTCGTACGCTTCCTGGTAGTCCTTCCAGAAGCCCCGCTCGTTCACATCGGCCATGGAAAATTTCCACTTCTTATGCGGGTCTTCGAGACGCTCCAGAAAGCGCTTTTTCTGCTCCTCTTTCGAAACGTGCAGGAAAAACTTGCGGACCACGATCCCATTCCGCGTCAGGTACTGTTCGAATGCGTCGATATCTTCATAGCGCTCGTCCCAGACTTGCTTGGTGACCAACTCGTCCGGAAGCTTCTGGGCCTTCAGGAAATTGGGGTGGACCTTCACGACCAGCACTTCTTCATAGTACGAGCGGTTGAAAATCCCGATTTTCCCACGCTGTGGAATTCTGGTGTGCGCTCTCCAGAGATAGTCGTGGTCCAGCTCTTCCGTGCTCGGCGTTTTGAAGGAATGGACCTCGCAACCCTGCGGGTTCACGCCGGACATAACGTGCTTGACGACGCTGTCTTTACCGGCGGCATCCATGGCCTGAAGAATTACCAGGAGCGCCCAGCGGTCCTGGGCATAGAGTTTCTCCTGCATGTCGTTGAGCAGGCCGATGCGTCGATCGACGATCTGCTGGGCGTGCCGCTTGCTCTTGACTCCGCCGGTGCCGGCGGGGTCGTAATCCTTCAGGCGAAACTTTTCGCCTTTGGTAACGCGATAGGGTTCAGCAAGGCGCGCGGCTTCCTTAATGAACTTGTCATATTTCATGGCGCTGGAAGTTTAGTACAGACGCGGCGCCTCAGAACAGCGTTCCGAGCGCCCAACCGAAGGAAGAGAAGCGGCTGTGCGCATGGAACAGCGAACCGTCTGGCAATGGCAGATAGCGGTTCAGCCGCAAGAGATTCACCGCGTAGTAGCCGCGCACGGGCACCTGGACTCCCGGGATCGTCCACCGCAGCTCGATTCCGGTGGAACCATGAAGGATTCCGTTCTTGGATTCCAGCAGCGAGGGGCGGGCAGCTCCCAGCCAGTTAGGCAGGAGCCGGCCTGAGCCTAGGTCGAAGAAGCCGGCCATTTCCGCTCCTCGACGCAGAGGCACGCGATATTCTGCATTTGCGGCGGTGACGAGATTTGCTCCTGCAGGTAAGGCGGAATAGGTCTGGTTTCCCGATGCATTCAGCGAGGAAACGACAGCGTAGGGACCGAGCTCACCGGGGTGAAGTCCGCGGACCAGCTCATCGCCCGAAAATAGCCGCGAATAGAGCGGCATATCGCCCTGATAGCTGCCCGCGCCGCTGAGAGTCGTTCGAAACGCCCACATATTCTGGCGGCTGAAGAACGGATCAGGGAAGAGACGAGCGTATTGAGCGGATGAGCGGAGCACGTTTTCGCTGCCGCCGAGCCAGCCACCCGATACGGAATTTGCCAGTGTGAACTGATCGCTGCCCGCGTCGTGACTCCAGGCTAGTCCCACGGACCTGCTTGAGGACTCGGCGTGAGTAAGGCTTGATGGAATTCCCGTCAGCCCGACAGGCAAGGCAAGAGAGTAGTCTGTGTTTGAATGCGACAACCCGTAATTCACCGCCAGGGAATCCTTGTTGGTCATCGCATAAGACCACGCTGCGTTCAAACCTTCGCTCTGCGAAGTGAAGAACGGCCCTTTGACCGTGCCCACGAGATGCGGCCGCAAAACATTGTTGAACACAGAAAACGCCAGCGACCCGCGCGATCCGAGGAATCCATCCTTCGCGAGTGCCAGCGCGACCTGCAAACTTTCCGGCCCGCCTTCGAGCTGCGCGGAGAGAAGCTCCTCGCGTTCGAAGAGATCAAAGACACTGTAAACGACTCCCAGCGTGCTGCCGAATTGGGCGTGCCCTCCCACCAGAGACGCGCGCTGCTTGCCAATTTCCTGGATTCGAATGATTACGTCTGCGGTGTATGCAAGTTCGTCCGTTTGAATCTGGATGTCTTCCTTTCGAATCGGGCGAAAATAACCAGTGCGCGCCACCCGCGCGAGGCCCGCCTCCAGCAATCGATTATCGACCGGGCGTCCTTCATGCACAAGAATCCGCCGGCGCAAGTAACGGTCGCTGAAGCGGTGCAGCCCCTGAAACTCGATGCGCCGCACGAGATAGGGCGGGACATCGCTGAAGCCCACATTTGCCCGGACGGTGCGAGCTTCTGGATCAATAATTCGCTTCGCTTCCACGTTGCGATACATGTTCGACACGCCTCGCGCGCGCTTCGGCTGGACGGATGCGACCCAGGCTCGCCGCAGATTCTCGATTGCTTTCGCCGAATATGGCTGACCGACCTCCGCCGCAGCCAGGCCCGTTAGCTTCGTCCTGCTTCGCCCCGCTGCTTCGCCGAGTTCTTCGGAGACATGGATCGAACCGAAGCGATACAAAGCCCCGGCTTCGACGGGAATTGAGACAGCCAGACGCGTCTCCGTGATGCGATGCGGCCCGGGAAACCATCGACGCGCTCTTTTCTCGTAAGTGGAAACTTTGGCATCTCCGATGCGCGCTTCCGGATAGCCATGATTCTGGTAATACGCTAGGATCCGTTCGCGGTCCTCTTCGAACCCTGCGCGCGTGTACGCGTTCTTGCCGCGGAGAGAGGAGAAGACCGCGCCCGGCGCAATTTGCCGCATCTCCCGCCGCAAAATCTTTTCGGCGACTGCGGGATGCCCTTCGAAGCGCACCCCGCCAACCGCGAGATGTGGGCCGTCTCTTATTTCGAACCTCACTTGGACTGTGGCGTTTGTTAATTCGTCGCGATTAACTCGAACACGCGATTGCGGATGGCCCAATTCCGCCAGAGCGGATTGAATCGTCAGGGCGATGCGCTGGAGATTTTCTGGGGCCGCTGGCTGGCCTAGTCGCGGCTTTAGTTTCCTTTCCTCCAAAAGCTTTTCAATCTGCGCGCGCGAGAGCAGACGTGATCCCGCGAATTCGAACTTCGTCAGGTAAGGCAGCTCTTCAAGATGGAACACGAGTCGCACTCGCCGGAATTGCAGTTCATTCGCCGAAGAGTCGGCGTCCGCATCTTGCATCTCTACGTGAATCCCGCCGAACCATCCGAGCTGCGAGAGTCTTCGCACGTCTGACTCGATTCGAACCGAATCTAATTTCTCCCCCTTGCGCGTGGAGATTTGCTTTTGCACGGCGGCGGGAGCGATCCGGCGCAAGCCTGAAAAGATAATTTCTTCGATGAGCGGACCAGGGGATTCGAATCGCGGAAGTACGGCAACGTGAGCCGCGGAGGAAGGCAAGCTTTGCGGAGTTGCTCGAATTGCGCCTGCGAGCAGCATTCCGCAAGCACATGCGGCGACAGGCCAACGCGCCATCATCGCTCCTTGCACCAGGAGATGGAGGAACGGATGGCACGAAGGCGTCGCGGGTTGTCCAGCGCTTCAGAAAGAAAAGACCCGCCGCATAGCAAATGCGGCGGGTCGAGGAGATTCGCATGTAGGCTGCGCGTGTTAGCTAGAGATGAATGCCGCGTCGAAAATGATAGAGGCGGCGGGGAAGCCGTATAGAATCGGGGCGCGTCCTCCGCCCGATGAAAACGCTTGCACGCAAACTCCGCCTCGCCGACTACTTCGCGCTGGGCTTCGGCACCATGGTCGGCGTGGGCTGGCTAGTACTGATGGACGACTGGCTCGGCCGCGGCGGCCCGCTCGGCGCGGTTCTTGGCTTCGCCATTGGCGGAATCATTTTGCTGCCCGTCGCCTACGTTTACGGCCAGTGGGTGCAGCGATTGCCCGACGCCGCCGGCGAAGCCGCTTACACCGCGCAAGTCTTTCCGCCGCTCGTCAGCTACTTCACCGGATGGATGATGCTGCTCGCGTACTTCATCGTCTGTCCGTGGGAAGCGGTGGCTGCCGGAAAAGTCGCGGCGTACATTTTTCCTTCGCTCAATTCTTTCCAACTGTACAGTATCGACGGCCAGCCGGTATTTTTGCCGCGCCTGCTGCTGGGGATTGCCATGACGGCCTTTCTCGCGGTGCTCAACTACCGCGGCATCCGTCTCAGCGCCACGTTTCAGAACTGGACCACGTCGATGGTGCTGCTGCTCTTCGTCCTCGTGGTGTGCATCAGCGGCGTGCGCGGCGCCCCCGCCAATTTTCATCCGGCATTTCATGCGGCGCCATTCGTCTCGATTCTGCTGACGCTGCAGATCGTGCCGTACTTCATGACCGGTTTTGAGTCCGTCCCCAAAGTTGCCGAAGAAGCTCATCCGGAATTTCGCTCGCAAGGATTTTTTCGAGCGATCGCCATGGCTGTGCTGGTCGGCGCGGCGTTTTACGTTTTGAGCGTGGCTGCGGTCGCTTACGTCGCGCCCTGGCAAAGCCTCCTCGGCAAACGCTTTGCCACCGCCATTGCGTTCGAGCAGGCGCTCGGAGCGCGCTGGCCGGTGCGCCTGATTCTCGCCGTCGCGCTCTTCGGCCTCTTCCAATGCTTCAACGGAAACTTTGTCGCTTCGAGCCGCCTGCTTTTTGCGTTTGGGCGCCGCGGAACGATCCTTCCGCGCTTCGGCGAGGTGCACGAAAAATTCCTCACGCCGAGCGTTGCCGTGCTGGGCATCACCGCCGGGACGCTCGTCGCGCTCTTTTTCGGCGACGCGCTGCTGGTCCCGGTTACCGAAGTTGGCTCGATGGCCTCCGCCCTCGGTTGGCTCGCGGCCTGCGCGTCTTTCTGGCTCGTTGATTCTCGCCCCCGCATGAGGGTCATCGCCGGCCTGGGTATCTGCGTCTCTCTTCTTCTGGTGCTGATGAAGCTGCTTCCCGCATTTCCAGGCCACTTCACGCCCTGGGAATGGCTCGCCCTCGGACTCTGGCTCCTCCTCGGCGCCCTACTCCATCGCCGTCCGCGTGCGTAGTTCTTTCGTCCCTCATCCGGCCTTCGCCGCTTTCAGTGATACACGGCCTCGTCAAACAGGGCTTTCAGGTCGCGCCCGCTCGCTTCTTCCATGGCTCGCTGGAAATCGCGCGAATCCACTAACCTGCCCGCATTCCGCGACGTGTACAGCGCAATCCCTTTCCAAAACTTCTCCGGGCCCAATTCCGTCCTCAAGCGGTCCAGGAACAAGACCCCTTTCACGTAGGGAATCGCCCCCAGCGCGTCATGCGCGTCTTTCCAGCCCTCCCAATGCAGAGGACGATCCTTCCCTTGTTCACGAAGCTCCGAGAGTCGCGCCCGGTTCTCCGCGATTTTTTGCTCGTAGGCCGCTTTCCCCTGATGTTTTTCCAGATACGCCGCCGACATGAACTCCGCCATGCCTTCGTTCAGCCAAAAATCCGACCACGAACGAACACCCACCAGCGCGCCCCACCACTGGTGTGCCAGCTCGTGCGCCATCAGCGCAACATCATCTTTTTGCTCGAGATCCGAAAGATACTGCTCGGACATCAAGGCGAGCCCGGCCGCCTCCTGCCCAAACCCCGTCGGCAGCGGCAGAAACGCCTGGCCGTATTCGCTATTGATCGGATCCACGCCGGCTTTGCTCCGCAGAAATGCGTATGCGTCGGACGTCTTGGCCAGCGCGGCTTTGTGATCGGCGCTTTTCGCATAGAGCTGGTATTTGCCTTCCGCCGAAACGTCCAGCTTTGCGGCCGCGAAACTGAAAAGATAAGTCTGCGCCGGCGCGCTCTGCTCGAAGACGAAATGCACGCCTTCCTTGTCTTCAAACTGCTTCGTCAGTTGCCCGGGACCCACCGTGCGTAGGCCGCTGGCAGCCGGCAGGACGATCTCTAGCCTTAGCGTTGCACGCTGAACTGGAGAGTTGTCGCAGATCATCCAGGTGTCGCAGTAGAACGCCGTGATGAATCCAGCGCCGCCATCGAACCAGCGAATGCCGCGCGCAGCGGCGGCCGTGTACTCAAAGCGAGTCACATGCTTGCCGCTGGCAGCCAACCGCACTCTGACGCTTGTATCGTCTGAGGTAACTTCTCCGTCGGGGCACTTCATGCCGCCAACTTGCAATCCCGGCTGCTTCTGCCACTCCAGGTTCCCGGCATCGTGCTCAAACTCGATCTGCTCTTCCCCGCGCATGACGCGGTGCTCGAAGTCCGGCGTAAGCTTAACCGAATAGTGAGCGGCGCTGCCCGCAGTAGCCGCAGCGGAAGCGAAGTAAGCGAATGCGAAAATAATTGCGGAAAGCATCGCCACGGCCTACACGAGGCTGGCCCGGGCGGGGAAGCTCTCGAATGCAGGTCTCAGGCTACCTTTTTTCACGCGGCACAGTTGAGCGAGTAGCCGCGGAGCGATTAGGATGCGGTCAGTGTGTCTCGAGCGTTAGAAGTGGAACCGCACGCCGAATTCGAACTGGCGCGGATCATACGCCTGGCCCTTGATGACGCCAAACTGGCTGGGCTGGCACGTGCTCGAATCCTGATCCAGGCAGGTGGTCGGGTCCGAAGGCTGAAAGTGATTGAAGACGTTGGTCATCAGAGCGTAGAAGCCAATCCCCACACGCTCGTTGATCCTGGTCTCCTTGTTGATAGATAGATCCATGTTCCAGCGTGGGAAGCCACGAATGCGGCCTGCTCCACTGGCGTTCGTGTCCACACCCAGCACCAGACGGCGGAAGTGGCTATACACGGACTGCGGGTCGGCGTAGGCATTCAGCCCCACGCCATTGCCCCCGCTGCCAGCACCCGTTGAGGTGACGCCGTAGTGTGAGGACATGCCCGGAATGGAACCGATGAGCACGGAATTCTCGTTGGTGGTGTTCGAGCAGCTCGATTCGCCGAAGGACTGGCAGTCGCCATTGACATCGACGAACTGAGGGAAGCCGCTCTGAGCGGTGAATAGCGGCGCCAGGCTCCAGCCGCCCAGGGCGCGTCCCAGCACGCCGTGCTGCGATTTGAAGAATGGCAGGTGATAGACCAGGCCAGCGTTGAACAGAAAGCGGATGTCATAGAACTGCGGGCCGTACATCGCGCCCAGGTTCCACGGGTCGACTACTGTGTAGCCGCTCGTGGACTGGGTGGTAGCGCCGGTTCCGAGCGCCCGGGACCAAGTGAAGTTAGCCTGTCCGTCGAGGCCGTGCCAGTTGTGCATTCTCAGGGTACTGAAGGCCGCGTGGTAGTTGCCGTAGCCATTGCTCAGGCTCATGGCCAGCGAAGTCAGTTGACTGCAAACCGGCGAACCCGCAGGGCACGCCGTTGTCCCCGGGACCCTAGAATCAGGGAGCGTGCGTCCGAGGGCCGGGCTCCAGGAAGCGTCACGAGACAGAGCTGTCCACATGCTGTAGACCGACCCGCTCTGGATGTTTGCGGCTTGCTTAGAGGCAACCGCAGCGGCGCAACTGCCGAAGCCGCTGCAGTAAGCCGAGGTCGCACCGCCCATCGCCTGCTCAAAGAACGGCTGGGCACCGCCGGTGTAAGCATTCTTCGCGCAGCCAGCGTTCAAGCCGCACATGGCCGTGTATAAGGTGGCATAAGCCTGAGCAAAGCTCTGGCCACCTAACGTGGTCATGTAGGGCACCGCGTTGATGTCCAGATCCACCAATTCGTGGCTGATGAAGCGGCCGATGTAGCCAACCTCGATGGAGATCTTGGGGCTCAGCTCGCGCTGAATGGTGAAGTCGACCGAGTGTATCTGTGGGGGGCGGTAGCTGGGGTCAAGCGCCAAAGCGTCGCCCGATTGCGGGAAGTAGTTGGTGTTGACACACCCTGCGCCGGAACAGCCGATGGCCCCGGGCAGGAAGGGCTGCGGTATGGTTTGCGCTGCGGGCGGCAAGGGTGCAGTCGTACCGTCCAATCCGATGCGGAATGCGGTGATGGGCGTAGCACCGCCCGTGCCAAGGCATTGGTTGCCGCCTTGGGCGTTAGCCGCGTTCACCGCGCCCTGGCAGGAAACCGCTTGCAGCAGACCCGGCGCCAGCAGCGGCGTCAGGATATTGATGACGCCGTTCATGCGGCCATAGGTAAGGCCCCAGCCGGCGCGCAGCACGGTCTTGTTCCGGCCGAAGAGCGACCCGAGAATACCGCTGTCAAACCGCGGATTCCAAGCAGCAGAAACGCGCGGGCTAAAGCCACCATAGAACGGGTCGTACGGGTATTTACGACCGCCGCCCACGTTCTTGATGGTGGCGAAGCCCAGAGTCGGGTTGTAAACCTGCCCGGCGAGCGCGGCGCGCTGGCGAGCTGCCAGGTAGTCTTCCGTGCGGATCGGATTTCCGGCCGAATCCACGACCATGACCTGTTTGCCGTCGGTCTCGTACGGCGGCATTTCCAACTGATAGCCGAGACCATAGGTCAAAGTGAAATCCGATCGCAAGTGCCATGTATCGCTGAAATAGACGTTGTAGGAGGGCGTAATGCTGTGGGCGATCACTGGCGTCCCGAACGGCTGCAGCGTCATGTCCGGGGCGCTGCGCGAGTACAGCGATTGCGGCTGGGTCACAATCCCGAGCACCTGCGCGTAAAAGTTTCTCCAGTTGTTGCTGCTGCTGAATCCTGCGGGTACGTAACCGGAGATGTTCAAGCCGCTCACTGCGGACGAGGTGGCGGTGCTGGCGCCAATCTGGTAGACGTTCGCAGCCATAATGCCCAATCCGTTGTCGTTGCGCTGGTGGGCATCCCAGTTGCGCTGGTATTGGCCACCAAACTGGAAGAGGTGGTTGCCATGGATCAGAGTCAGGTCGTCACGGAAGACATTATCGTGGCCATTCCAGTAGCGCTGGCGCGTGTCCTGCGTGCGCACGCAATAGGGGATCAGCGCGTTACACCCCACAATCCCGGCAGTGGAACCTTCGCCTCCGATCTCCATTGCACCGCCCAGGCCGGACAACTGAGGCACGGCCGATGCTGTGGTCCACTCCCAGAAGTTGCGCAGGTAGTTATAGCGGAAGTCGTTGGTCAGGTTAGGGCTGATGCTGGTGGTGAGGCCGGCGACTAAGTACCAAGGCACCTGTGGCCGTTTTGCAGTGGAAGTCGCCACACCGAAAGTTCCGCCGAGCAGGCCGCCGACGTCATACTGGTTGTTGGTAAAACGCTCCAGATGGTAATAACGGTAGCTGGACATGAAATGCCATTTCGCGCCGAAGTCGTGGTCCAGCCGGACAACGCCAAAGTTGTCGTTCTGCGGTAGTTTTAGGCCAGTCAAATACCCCTTCGTGTTGACGCCGTCGCCCGCCGGGCCGGTCGGGTCATTCGGCAGCGGCATGTACTTATCCCAAAGCTGCTTGACGAGGGGATTGAGGCCAGCACCGCGCGGATCACACAGCCCATTGGGGCTGCTTGGACACGCCGCCGGTTGAATCGTCGCGCCCGTCACTGAATCTGGATCCACGACAGGAAATGGGTTGATGTTGTAAACGCCTTTGGTGCCGCCCGTATCGGTGATCAAACCCAGGCGCAAGCGAGCCGAGGGTACGCGTTTGTCGACCTGTGTGTTCTGAGGATAACGGCGGCCTTCATAATTGGCGAAGATATAGGTCTTACCGCCCCAGAATGAGGGTCCCACGGGTCCGCCAGCGGAAGCGCCGAAGCGATTGTAATGATTCGCGATCAATGGGGTTTGGGGGCTAACGACGTTGCCCAGTCTATCGAGGACCGGTGTATGGTTGTTGAGCCAGGTGTTTGCGCCGAAATTACTGCCCAGATAATACTCGTAAGCGGAGCCATGCCAACTATTGCCGCCGCGGCGGGTCACCAACTGCACCTGCGCGCCGGAAGAGCCGTTGAAGTCGGCGGTTTGGTTAGATACGTTGACCTTGAATTCCTCAATGCTCTCTACCGGCGTAGGCATCACGCCCGTGGGCCCGCCACCTGTCGATGTGGAAGCATAGCTCGGAGTGTAGGTGTTCTGAGTACCGTCCATGTCGCTGCTGTTGTTGCCGCCGTCGAGCTGGAAAGTGTTCTGGTCGCGGACGGCGCCGGCCACGGACCCGTTCGGCGAGATGGCAGGTTGCAGCGTCAGCAGGCTGGAAACGTCGCGGCTAAGATTGGGTAGTTCCTGCAGGTTTTGAAAGCCGATGGTGGTGCCGACCGCCGCGTTCAGTGTTTGCAAGTTCGCGCCAGAAGCCTCAACCACGACCGTCTCTACGACCGCGCCCAGCTTCAGCCTGGCATTGACCGTCAGCTGCTGCCCGAGGCTTACCGCTTGCTCGGCAAACTTCGACACCGAGAAGCCGGTCTTACTAACTGTGATGTCGTATGTCCCTGGATTGACGTTTACAAAGACATACCGGCCGGCCTCGTTAGTCGCCGTGGTCTTCGTAGTGCCGGTTGCGTGGTCAATCAACGAGACCATGGCGCCCGCCACGACCGCGTCTGTTTCGTCCGTGACCTGGCCGACAACCGTGCCAGTGGATGTGGACTGCCCAAACAGCGGCAGCGTTGACAGCAAAAGGGCACCGCACAGCAGGGCCCGACAGAAATAATTCGGTCTAGACTCGTACATGCTTCGACCCCCCGTCTGGCCGGCATAATGAGGGCTAAACTGTACGCGCGTTCTCGGTTGTTTCCCCACGCGGGCGAAAATGCCCACATTCTAGGAGCATGAGGATGGCCCACCACAGCCGACACTTTGCACGCACCATACTCTTGCCCCACTAGCAAGTCAAGCCCAGAAGCTCAAGGGTGCCGCTAGCACATGACATGTCCGCTGCCGCAAAGAAGGGTTAGTTGGGCAAGCCACATGCGCCTCACTTCGAAAATCCAGGCGCTGAACATCACCTCACGGTTCCAGCGCACAAGAGCATCCGCGTTGGCACACTCGCTCAAATTCTTGCGGACGTGGCAAACTACTTGAATGTGACGAAGGGAAAAGTGGCGGAAGATCTGTTCGGCCATGGATGAGCCGAGTGGAGCGCAAGCGCGCTATTGGCGTCATGTATACTCTTCGGGGAGCGTGGAGTTCGACTGGCGATGATTCCTTTTTTGCACATTGGGCCGCTGACGATCCCGACGTTCGGGTTGATGGTGGCGATGGGGCTGCTCGTCGCCGCCTACGTCTTGCAGGCCGATTTCAACCGGCGAAGCACGCAACTTCAGAGCGTATACAAGCGAAGCTTCAAGGACGAAGGGTTCCTGATCATTGGGATTGCGGGATTGGCGGGACTCGTCGGCGCGCGGCTGTATCACGTGCTGGAAAGTCCGAGCGAGTTCTTTGCAAATCCCTGGCCGCAGCTTTTCAGCCGGTACGGTTTCGCGTGGTTTGGCGGGCTGATCGGCGGGTTCCTGGCGCTGGTGATCCTGGCGCGGCGATCGGGAATTCCGCTTCTCGAGTTTCTGGATATCTGCTCACCGGCAGCGTGCGTCGGGTACGCCATCGGCAGGATTGGCTGCCTGCTCTCGGGCGACGGCGACTATGGCGTGCCCACTTCGCTGCCCTGGGGAATGAGCTTTCCGAACGGCGTCGTGCCGACCACGGAGCGGGTGCATCCCACGCCCATTTACGAATTCTTGATTTGGCTGGCGATTGCCGCGTTCCTTTGGCACATGGGAACAAAAACGCTGCGCGGGCCCAAAGCCAAGGGAGAGATTTTTTGCAATTATTTGATTTTGACGGGCGTCGCGCGATTCCTAGTCGAGTTTATCCGCATCAACCCGCGTTCGTTCTTCGGCATGTCGAATGCGCAGACCGTGAGTCTTCTCTCCATTCTTGCCGGCGCGGTGTTACTTTGGCGTATTAAAAGCCAATTCCACGGACAGAAGAAGGAGCGCCGCATCGTAGAGCACATTGCTTCGCGGGGCGACGTCTTGCAGCAGGAATACCACAAGCCCACGCCGGAATGCCCCCACCCCGAACGGTGGCACATGTACGACTCGATGACGGCAGAGATGGAGGTGCTGGATTTCCTGAAAGTGCTGGTCACCACAATCAAGCCGGAGTTGGTGGTGGAGACCGGGACGTTTTCCGGACTGAGTACGCTGCGCATCGCCGAGGGGTTAAAAGAGAATGGATTCGGGCGCGTAATTACGTGTGAGTACGACGCGAAAGTGTTTGCGGCGGCGCAACAGCGTTTTGCCGCGGCAGGTTTGGGGGATTGGATTGAGGCGCGGAATGAATCGAGTTTGGAGATGAAAGTGGACGGCCGGATCGATCTATTGTTCTGCGACAGTGACGCTCCGATCCGAGAGCAGGAAGTGAGGAAGTTTTTGCCGCAGATGAATCCGCATGGATTGATATTGATGCACGATGCCAGTTCGGCGATGAAAACGGTGCGCGAAGCCGCGCTTAAGCTGGAGGGGGAAGGGTTGATGTCAGTTTTGTTGTTGCCGACGCCGCGCGGATTGGTTGTCGCGCAGAAGAGAGAGGGTCGCAGCTAAAGAAAAGCGGAGCGCCGCCTAGAGCATTTGGCGGAGAACGTATTGCAAGATGCCGCCGTGCTGGTAGTAGGAAACCTCTTCGGGAGTGTCGACGCGGACGGTGGCGGTGAATGATTTTTCTTTGCCGTCTTCGGACTTGGCGCGCACGGTGATCGCTTTCTTTGGCGAAAGGGCAGCAACGCCCTGGATTTCAAAGACTTCGTGTCCGGCCAGACCAAGCGACTCGCGGTTCTCCCCCGGCTTGAATTCGAGTGGCAGCACACCCATGCCGACGAGATTGCTGCGGTGGATGCGCTCGTAGCTCTCAGCGATGACAGCGCGGACGCCGAGCAAGCGAGTGCCCTTGGCGGCCCAGTCGCGGGACGACCCGGAGCCGTATTCCTTTCCAGCAATCACAACGAGCGGTACGCCTGCTTCACGGTATTTCACGGCCGCATCGTAAATGAACATTTTTTCGCTGCCGGGGAGAAAGAGCGTCCAGCCACCTTCCGTTCCGGGGGCGAGCTGGTTGCGGAGACGGATGTTTCCAAAAGTGCCGCGCACCATCACTTCGTGGTTGCCGCGCCGCGCGCCGTAAGAATTGAATTCGTGAGGCTTGACGCCATTGGCGATAAGGTATTTGCCGGCGGGCGAATCGACGGGGATGGAGCCCGCTGGCGAAATGTGATCGGTGGTGACGCTGTCGCCGAGGATGGCGAGGACCCGCGCGCCCCGAATGTCGACGAGAGGCGGCGGCGTCTTGGGCATGTTATCGAAATAGGGCGGCAGCTTGATGTAAGTCGATTTCGGGTCCCATTTGTAAAGGTCGCCTTCGGGAACGGGCATGGACTTCCAGTGAGCATCGCCTTCGAACACTTCGCCGTATTCCTTGCGGAACATGTCTGTGGAGACAGACGCGCGCACGGTGGTTTCAATTTCCTGGGGAGTGGGCCAAATGTCGCGCAGAAAGACCGGTTTGCCGGCGGCATCTGAACCGAGGGCTTCCGTGGTCAGATCCATATCCATGCGGCCGGCGAGCGCGTAGGCGACGACGAGCGGGGGTGAAGCGAGATAGTTTGCGCGGACCAGAGGATGAATGCGCCCCTCGAAATTGCGATTGCCGCTGAGGACGGCCACGGCGACAAGATTGTTTTCCTTGATGGCTGCGCCAATGGCGTCGGGGAGAGGACCGCTGTTGCCGATGCAAGTGGTGCAGCCGTATCCAACGAGATGGAATTTCAGTTTCTCGAGGTAGGGCATCAGGCCGGATTTCTGGAGATAGCTGGTGACGACTTTCGAACCGGGCGCGAGGCTGGTCTTCACCCAGGGCTTAACTTGCAGGCCGCGCTCGACGGCTTTTTTGGCGAGGAGACCAGCACCGAGCATGAGCGAAGGATTCGAGGTGTTGGTGCAACTGGTGATCGCGGCAATGACGACCGCGCCGCTGGAGAGATCGAAGGAGTCGCCGTTGTTTCGAACGGCGATGTGCTTGTCAGGAGCACCTTCGACGGCTTTGGCGAAGGAATTCTTGGCCTGGCGGAGCGGAACGCGATCCTGCGGGCGCTTTGGTCCGGCGACGGTTGGCTCGACGGAGGAAAGATCCAGTTCGAGGAGGTCGCTGAAGCTGGGTTCGGGCGTGGAGTCGGTGCGGAAGAGCATCTGCTCCTTGCAATAGGCTTCGACGAGAGCGATTTGCTCGTGCGAACGGGCCGTGAAATGCAAGTAGGCGAGAGTTTCGGCGTCGACGGGGAAGAAGCCCATGGTGGCGCCGTACTCCGGGGCCATGTTCGCGATGGTGGCGCGGTCTGGAACGCTCAGGCTGGAGAGTCCAGTGCCGTAATACTCCACGAATTTTCCGACCACACCTTTTTTGCGGAGCATTTCGGTGACGGTGAGCACCAGGTCGGTGGCGGTGGCGCCGGGGCGCAGTTTTCCGTGCAAGCGGAAACCGATAACGTCGGGAATGAGCATCGAGAACGGCTGGCCGAGCATCGCGGCTTCCGCTTCGATGCCGCCCACGCCCCAACCGAACACGCCGAGAGCGTTGACCATAGTGGTGTGCGAGTCGGTGCCGACGAGGGAATCGGGATAAGCTTCGACTCGGCTGCCGGAGGGCATGGCGCAGACGACGCGGGCGAGGTATTCGAGATTCACCTGATGGCAAATGCCGGTGTCGGGCGGAACGACCTTGAAATTACGGAAGGCGGTTTGTCCCCAGCGGAGAAAAGCATAGCGTTCGACGTTGCGTTGAAATTCAAGTTCGGCGTTCAAGCCGAAGGCGTTTACGCTGCCAAAGCTGTCGACTTGCACGGAGTGATCGATGACCAGCTCGGCAGGGAAAAGCGGGTTGATCCTTTTTGGATTGCCACCCATGCGATTGACGGCTTCGCGCATGGTAGCGAGATCGACCACGGCGGGGACGCCAGTGAAGTCCTGAAGCAGGACGCGCGCGGGCATGAAGGCGATTTCTTTTTCGGCTGCGCCTGGCTTCCAGCTTGCCAGCGCGCGAATGTCATCCTGGCGGACGGAGCGGCCGTCTTCACAGCGCAAAAGATTTTCCAGGAGTATGCGCAGGGAGAACGGCAACTTCGCCAAATGACTTACGCCTTGTTTTTCGAGGAATTCGAGGCGGTGAATATCGAAAGTCTGCGCGCCAACATGAAGTTTGTCGCGCGTGCCGAAGGAATTCCCAGAGGACATGGCCATTCACTCGGTCCTTTCAACGGGGTCACGAGCCCTCTATCATAACCGAAAACGAATCCTGGCGCTGTGAGGCTATACTTAAAAAGACGTGAACATCGTCTTGATTTCGACGTATGAGCTGGGGCGGCAGCCATTCGGGCTGGCGTCGCCGGCGGCGTGGCTGAAGAACCGCGGGCATAGCGTTGCGTGCCTCGATCTATCGCGCCAGACGCTGGACGAGGCGGCGATAGGCGCGGCGGACGGGATTGGGTTCTATGTACCGATGCATACGGCGACGCGGCTGGCGCTGCAGCTCGTGGAGCCGCTCCGCCGTCTCAATCCTCGCGCGGCTATTTGCGCGTACGGGTTGTATGCACCGCTGGCGGCGGAGAGCTTTCGAAAGGCAGGAGTGGACGCTCTATTTGGCGGCGAATTCGAAGAGGGTCTCGTGCAATGGGCAGATCAGGTCGCAGCGGCGCCGGAAACTGCACATCGGGCGGCTGCCCAATCCGGACGACTAATTTCGCTGGCGCGACAACGATTCGAATTGCCTGACCGAAGCGGACTTGTGTCCCTACGCAATTACGCCCACCTGGTTTTGCCTTCGGGGGAACACCGCACGGTCGGCTATACGGAAGCAAGCCGGGGCTGCAAACACCGTTGCCGGCATTGTCCGATCGTTCCGGTCTACAACGGCGTGTTTCGAATCGTTGAGCGCGAGATTGTGCTGGCGGACATCCGCCAGCAAGTGGCTGCGGGAGCCCAACACATCACGTTTGGCGACCCGGATTTTTTCAACGGGATTGGGCATGCGATGGCGATCGTGGAAACACTGCATCGGGAATTTCCGCCGCTGACTTATGATGCGACGATCAAGGTGGAGCATCTAAAGAAACATGAAAAACATCTTAGCGATCTCCGCGATACCGGCTGCGTGTTTGTGACGAGCGCGGTGGAGTCGCTCGACGATGAAGTGCTCTTGAAATTGGACAAAGGACACACGCGCGCAGATTTTCTGTACGTCGCGGAAAAGTTTCGCGAGCTGGAACTGACGCTGCAGCCAACGTTTGTGCCGTTTACGCCCTGGACGACGCTGGAAAGCTATCTCGATCTGCTGCAAACACTGAACGAACTGGACTTGAACGAAGCGGTCGCGCCGATTCAGCTCGGGATCCGGTTGCTGATTCCAGCAGGCTCGCGGCTGCTGGAGCTTGACGAGGTGAAGGAAATTGTTGGCCCCTTTGAAGAAGAAGCGCTGGTTTATCCGTGGCGGCATAGCGATGAGCGTGTAGACCAACTATGCGAAGAAGTTCAGGACATTGTCGCGTCCGGCGAAAAGATGAAGCGTTCGAGAACAGCGACGTTCGAACGGATATGGCAGGCGGCCCAGGAAGCGGCGGGAGTCAGCGAGAGGCCGAACGCTTTTTTTGATCTTCCTTCGCGCGCGACGGTGCCGTATCTGAACGAGCCTTGGTATTGTTGAGCGGAGCCGACGCGGGACCAGTTGGTCCCGATCGCTCAAGCGCGCGAAGCGGTTCGGCAAGCCGAGGCGTTCTTATGAGTCTGCGGCGAACATGAATGAGATGGCGGGGATGGGCGCGAAGCGGCTACTGCTCTTCGCGGCCAAACTGGGATACCAGACGCGAAGTTTTGACGAAGCGGCTCGAAAGCTCGGCGTCGAGATTGTGTTTGTAACCGATCGCTGCCATCAGCTCGAAGATCCGTGGGGCGACCGCGCGATTCCCGTGCATTTTGAGACACCTGATGGTGCAGCGCACGCGGTCCTTGAAACAGTGCGCAACCAGCGGGTTGACGGGATTCTTGGCGTGGGTGATCGCCCCGCCGTTGCCGCGGCGTATGTTGCGCGCGGCCTTGGATTGCAACACAACCATCCGGCTGCCGTGGAGGCTTGCCGAAGCAAGCTGAGGATGCGCGAGGTATTTCGTGAAGCGGGGTTGCGCACGCCGTGGTTTCGCGCTGTTCCCGCGCTGCCCACGCCAGAACCCTCGCTTTTGGGAGTCTCCTATCCGTGTGTGTTGAAGCCCTTCTCACTATCGGCGAGCCAGGGCGTCATGCGAGCAAATAATCGCGAGGAATTTCTAGCGGCAGCCGGACGAATCCGCCGTTTGCTCGAATCGGCGGAGATTCGCGCCACGCGGCAGCCAAATCTCGACCAGATTTTGGTGGAGGGCTATATTCCGGGCAGGGAAGTGGCGGTTGAAGGATTGTTGACGGAAGGGAAGCTGCGCGTCCTTGCGATTTTTGATAAGGCGGACCGGCTAGAGGGGCCGTATTTCGAAGAGACGATCTATGTGACGCCTTCGCGGCTCGCTGAATCGGTGCAGAAGGAAATTGAAGAATGCGCGGTCGACGCGGCGCGTGCGCTGGGCCTCTCGCATGGGCCGGTGCACGCCGAATTTCGTGTGAGCAAGGATGGCGTGTGGCCGCTCGAAGTCGCGCCCCGGCCGATTGGCGGGCTCTGCGCGCGAGCGCTGCGGTTTGCGCGGGACGAGGCTGCCGAACCGATCAGTCTCGAAGAGTTGCTTATGCGGCACGAGCTATCTCTCCCAGGAAGTGAATGGCTGCGCGAACGAAGCGCCTCGGGTGTGATGATGATTCCCGTTCCGAAGAGCGGGGTGCTCGAAAAAGTGGAAGGGGAGGCTGCCGCACGGGAAGTCCGAGGAATTACAGGGCTTGAGATCACGGCGCGCTTGCATGATTACATCGCGGCGTGGCCGGAGGGGTCTTCGTACCTAGGATTTTTGTTCGCGAGGGGCGCAACGGCAGAAAAAGTTGAGGAAGCGATCCGAAGGGCCCACGCCAAGCTGCATTTTACGATTTCAACGCGTCTTGCAGTTGAGCATCCTGCTACAGGACGGTTCGCCGCCGGGGAGGATTAGCCCTTGGCCTTCGGCGCGACGTAGCCTTCGGGAAGCTTCGCGCCTTCGCCAAAGAAAAACTGCTCCATCTGCTCTTCCATAATCTTCTGAGAATTGGGGTCGAGGGGATTGAGGCGGTACTCATTCATGATCATCTTGGAGTGCTCGAGCCACATCTTCCAGGCCTCTTTCGAAACATTTTCGTAAACGCGCTTTCCCAGCTCGCCTTTCCAGGGAATGCGATCGAGGCCCGGCAATTCCTTGTCGAATTTTACGCAGTGCACCATGCGGGTACCCGGCTGAACCGGTTCCTGGGAAGCCGGTTCGGGACCGCAAGAATCGTTGGCCATTCTTCTCTCCTACCGAGCAATTGCATTTTTACGATACTGCAAGAATCGGCAAAAGCAAAGTGTACACGGAAAGCGCGAGGGGCGCCGTTCACCACGCGCGAATGGGGAGTCCTGGCAAGATTAAAAAGTTTGAGTTATTTAACAGTGTATCGCCGCGGGTAGTAGAATGTGCGGTCGCAGCATCATCCGGGAGGTTCATTGCCAGTCACCACCCAGGTTGTAAACCCTGGTTTGTTGGAAGTCGCGTACAAAAGAGAATTACAGAAACTCACAGCCGCAAATGCGGTGAGCCGGCTGTGGGCCAGGGATTTGACTCTCTGGCCGGAAGAAGAGTGCAGAAGGGGTTC
>WNFF01005700.1_pt1 | contig 19500 bp, 19 predicted proteins | sample 5400441 | NCBI WGS metagenome assembly WNFF01 (sample SAMN13153345, study PRJNA577476) | soil metagenome | isolation source: 120 cm saprolite under Douglas fir tree site 2 hole 3 replicate 1 | place: USA:California | collected 2015-04-18 | reverse complement strand
GTGGGCGCGGCCGGGCTCGAGGCGACGCTCGCCGCATTGCGCGCCGGCAAACGCGTGGCGCTGGCCAACAAAGAGACCCTGGTGATGGCGGGCGAGCTGGTGCGGCAAGCGGCGCGTGAGGGCGGCGGTGAAGTGGTGCCCGTCGATTCCGAGCACAGCGCGGTCCTGCAGTGCATCACCGGGCGCCGGCCGGCCGAAGTCGCACGGTTGATCCTCACCGCGTCGGGCGGACCGTTTCGGACGTGGGAAGCGAGCCGGGCGGCGACCGCCACGGTCGCCGAGGCGCTGCAGCACCCGACGTGGAAGATGGGCAAGAAGATCACCGTGGACTCGGCCACCTTGGTCAATAAGGCGCTCGAGGTGATCGAAGCGCATTTTCTGTTCGATCTCCCATTTGATGCCGTGAACGTCGTGGTGCATCCGCAGTCGGTGGTGCACGCCTTCGTCGAGTTCGTCGACGGCTCGGTGCTGGCGCAGGTGGGTTTCCCGACGATGGAGCTGCCGATTCTTTACGCCCTCACGCATCCCACCCGTGTCGCCGACAGCGGCACGCGGCGCTTCGACCCCATCGTGGCGGGGGCGCTCACGTTCGAGTCGCTCAACCCCGACCTGTTTCGCGCCTACGCGCTGGGCCGCGCCGCCGGCGTGACCGGCGGGACGGCGCCCGCGGCCTTCAATGCCGCCAACGAAATCGCGGTGGCGCGGTTCCTCGAGGGGAAGATCACCTTCGGTCGGATCGCGGAGGTGATCGCGGCCGTGCTCGAGCGCTGGCACCCGGTGCCCGCGGCGTCGCTTGCGACTGTGCTCGCCGCAGACGCCGAAGCGCGGCGGCTCGCCGAGGAGGCCGTGTGCTCCTGACCATCGGGGCGCTGGTGCTGGTGCTGGGGCCGCTCATTTTCGTGCACGAGCTGGGCCACTTCTTCGTGGCGAAGGTCGTCGGCGTCCAGGTGCTGCGCTTCTCCATCGGCTTCGGCCGCCCGATTCTCAAGGCGCGCTGGGGCGAGACCGAATATTGCCTCTCGATCCTGCCCCTGGGCGGGTACGTGAAGATGGCAGGCATGGAGGAGCAGGAGGGCGTGGCGGGGGATCTCGAGGGTGGACGCCCGAGCGAGATTGTGGATCCCGCCCGGGCATTCGACCGCAAGTCGATCCCCGCCCGACTGGCGGTGTTGGTGGCCGGCGTCTCGATGAACCTCGCCTTCGCCTGGCTGATCTACACGACGATCTCCGCGACGGTCGGATCGCGCGAGCTCGGCACCACGCAGGTGGATTTCGTGAACGCGGCCCAACTGCCGCAAGGCGCCCGGGCGCTGGCGGAGCTGCGCTTCGGCGATCGCATCCTGCGCGTCAACGGCGACACCCTGCGGAGCTGGGACGGGTTCGTGGAGCGGGTGGTCGTCGCCCCGGGCGACCTGCGAATTGATGTCGCCGGTCGTCCCGCGCCGCTGGTGATTCACTTCGGAGGGACTGGTCTTCGCGAGCGGGAAGCCCTGATCGGCGCAGTGGTGCCGCTCGAGCCTCCGCGGATCGGGCTCGTCGATCCCGGTCTCCCGGCGGGCCGGGCCGGGCTGCGGCCCGGTGATCTCATCCTACGCGCCAACGGCGACACGATCGTATCGTGGAACGCGTTGCTGCGAGTGGTATGGCACAGCCCGGACCGCCAGATCTCGCTCGACGCCTTGCGGGGCGACTCGGTGGTGCATCTGACGCTCACGCCCAAGCGCCTGGTCGAAACCGACTCGACCTCGCCCCGACCCAAGGTCTACGGGCAGATCGGCGCCGGTGTCGACCAACCCATCGTGCACGTGCCGCAGACAGTGCCGCGCGCCGCCCTGCTGGGCGTGCGGGAGACGTTGGCCGCCGCTGCGCAAGTGGTTGGGACGCTGAAGGGCCTGCTGCTCGGTCAGTTGTCGGTACGCGAAGTCGGTGGGCCGATCCTGATCGCGCAAATATCGGGTCAGGTGGCGCGCCTGGGTTTCGAACAGCTGCTGCGGTTCATGGCGTTCTTTTCGGTGAATCTCGCATTGCTCAACCTCCTGCCGGTCCCGCTGCTCGACGGCGGGCAAATCGTGTTCGTCCTGGCGGAGGCCGTGCGGCGCAAGCCGCTGTCGCTCAACACCCGGTTGCGCCTGCAGCAGGTCGGGTTCGTCTTGTTATTGTGTCTGATGGCTCTCGCGATCGGCAACGATGTCGTCCGCAGCTTCTTCCATTAACGACGTCCTCGCCGCCTACGTCGCGGGACGCGAGACGGCCGCGCGCGTCGTCGCGGCGGTGGCGGAGGCGTACTACAGGGATAGGGGAAAGGGGAAGGCGGAAGGGTTACGGCCGGTGATCGACGTGATCGAGCGCGCAGCGCCGGGGATGGTCGAGCTGGTGGGTTCACCGGACCGCCCTGGTTTCGAGATTCGCCTCGCGCATCGAGAGTTCCCCAAAGCCTACGAGCCACACTTGAGGCGCGCTGCGGCAGCCGCGTTGTCAGGCGGCGGGAAGCGGGAAACCGTACAGGTCCCCGATACGCCTTCCACGCTCACGGTCTCCGCTTCTGGCTTGTGGTCGCGAGTTGTGGAGGCCGTTCGCCGTCTGTTTACCGCATCAGCTTAACTACCAGCCCGATCAACAGCAGCAACGCCAACGCCAAGCCGCCGATCACCAGCACGCGCGGCCCGGAGCGCGGGCGGAGCTCGCTCGTGATCGCCAGCTGCTGTTTGGTACCGAGCGGTGCCACGCCCATCTCCACGGTCGCCCGGTGCTTCGCTTCGACCTCGGTCAGGTCCTCGAGGAGCTCGGTCGCGTTCTTGTAGCGGTCGTCGGGGTGCTTGCCGAGACACTTGAACACCACGCGCTCGAAGCGCTTGGAGATCTCGGGCCGCTTCTTGCGGAGCGAGGGGGGAGGCTCCTCCACGTGCATCCGCGCCAGCTCGAACCAGTCATTGGACATAAACGGCACTTCGTTGCTCGCCGCCTTGTAGAGCGTCACGCCCAGGGCGTAGAAATCGGTGCGCGGATCGAGCGGTCGCCCCTGGGCCTGCTCCGGCGAGAGATAGTGGGGCGTGCCGATCGTCATGTTGACGCCGGTGGAGGCGACGTAGCCCGACACCGCGCGCGCGATGCCGAAGTCGGTGATCACGGCGCTGCCGTCGGAATGCAGCAGCACGTTGCCCACCTTCAAGTCGCGGTGGATCACGCCCTGGGCATGGGCAAATTGCAGGCCGGTGACGATGTCGCGGGCGATGTTCAGGATTTCCGGCTCGGGCAGGGGGCCTTCGCGGGCGATCCGGTTGCCGAGGCTCTCGGCGCACAGGTCCATGGCGAAATAGACGTGTTCGCCCGTCTTGCCGACCGAGCGGATGCGAATGATGTTCGGATGCTCGAGCTTGGCGGCCGTCTCGCTCTCGTTGCGGAAGCGCTGCTCGAACTGCAGGTCGCCGGCGTAGCGCGGCTTGAGGACTTTGAGGGCCACGGGGGTGCCGTCGCCCTCGCGGGCCACAAACACCCAGGCGAACCCCCCCTGGCCCAGCAGGCGTTCGAGTCGGTAGGGCCCGAGGGTCTGCCCGACGAGATCGGTGGGTGCGATGGTCATCTAGGGCTTTACAATGGTGTTCGGCCCGGGTAAGTTAGCGCGCTCACGACAATTAGGGAATCTGACGAAGATGTACGACAAGACGACGCCGGTCCAGAAGTACGGGTTGCACGAAAACGACACCGGGTCCACCCGAGTGCAAATCGCGCGGCTCACCGAGCGGATCAACTCCCTCACCGACCACTTCCGGGTGCACGCGAAGGACTACCACGGCCAGCGCGGCCTGCTGATGATGGTGAGTCAGCGCCGGCGGCTCCTGGAGTACCTCAAGCGGACCAGCCTGGACCAGTATCGGCAGCTCATCGAAGAGCTGGGTCTCCGCCATTAGATGGTCAAGGCGTCGCGCAGGGCGCCCCCGGGCAAGAGCACCGGGGCGCTCGGCGTATTCATTCACGCTCTAGACAGGTCACATCATGAAGCACGTTGAACGGACGTTCGCCGAACGTCCTCTCCGCCTCGAGGCGGGCCGCCTGGCGAAGCAAGCCGCGGGTTCTTGCCTCGTACAGTACGGCGAAACCGTCGTCTTGGCCGCCGTGACCGTATCCGAGCAAGTCGCCAATCTGCCGTACTTCCCGCTGACCGTCGAATACCGCGAAAAGGCCTACGCCGCCGGCAAGATCCCGGGCGGCTTCCTGAAGCGCGAAGGCCGCCCCTCCGACGAGGAGATCCTCTCGGCCCGGGTGATCGACCGGACGCTGCGGCCGCTCTTCCCCGAGGGCTTCAAGAATGAGGTCCAGGTCTTCGTCTACGTGCTGTCGGCCGACCAGGAGAACGACGCCGACGTGCTGGGCGTGACGGCGGCGTCCGCGGCGCTCACGATGTCGAAGGTACCCTGGAACGGACCTGTGGCGGCCGTGCGGGTGGGGCGCGTGGAGGGCGGCTGGATCCTCAACCCGACCTTCCAGCAGCTCGAATTCTCCGACGTGGACATCATCGTGTCGGGGTCGGCTGATTCGATCGTGATGGTCGAGGGCGGGGCGCTGGAGTTGTCGGAGGCGGAGATCGTCAAGGCGCTGGAAGTGGCGCACAAAGGCATCAAGGAGCTGTTGGACGCGGCCGGCGAGCTGACGTCCGCGCTGCGCCAGCCCAAGATGGACTGGACCAAGGTGGAGCCGCCCGCGGGCCTCAAGGAGCGCGTCGCGGCGCTGGCCGAGCCGCGCATCTCGGAGGCGCTGAACCTGCCGGAGAAGAGCGAGCGGGCGCAGGCGCTGGCCGCTCTCAAGGCGACCATTCAGGAGCAGCTCGCCACCGAATTCCCCGACAACATGAAGGACGTCTCGCACGCCATCGAGGACATCGAGTACCACACGATGCGCGAGCAGGTGCTGTCACGCGGCGAACGCGTGGACGGCCGCGATCTCGACACGGTGCGCGGCATCATGTGCGAGGTCGGGGTGCTGCCGCGGACGCACGGCTCGGCGCTGTTCACGCGCGGCCAGACGCAGGCACTCGTGTCGGTCACACTGGGCACGTCGCGCGACGAGCAGCGCATCGACTCGATCGACGTCGCGCAGGAGACCACCAAGTCGTTCCTGCTGCACTACAACTTCCCGCCGTTTTCGACCGGCGAGGTGAAGCCGATCCGCGGCACGTCGCGGCGCGAAGTGGGCCACGGCGCACTGGCCGAGCGCGCGGTGCAGGCGGTGTTGCCGCCCTATGACCAGTTCCCCTACACGATCCGCATCGTGTCGGACATCCTCGAGTCCAACGGCTCGTCGTCGATGGCGACGGTGTGCGGCGGCTCGCTGGCGCTGTACGACGCGGGCGTGCCGGTGACGTCCGCTTGCGCAGGGATCGCCATGGGCCTCATCAAGGAAGGGAAGCGCGTCGCGATCCTCACCGACATCTTAGGCACCGAGGATCACTTGGGCGACATGGACTTCAAGGTGGCGGGCACGCGGAAAGGCGTGACCTCGATTCAGATGGACATCAAGATCGAGGGCCTCGACTTCCCGATCGTCGCCCAGGCGCTCGACAAGGCGCGCATCGCGCGGCTCCACATTCTGGACATCATGGAGAAGGCGCTGCCACAGCCGCGCTCGGAGCTGTCGAAGTACGCGCCGCGGATCCTCACCATCCAGATCCCGCAGGACCGCATCGGCGACATCATCGGGCCCAAGGGCAAGACCATCCGCTCGATCCAGGAGCAGACCGGCGCCGAGATCAACGTGGACGACACGGGCCTCGTGACCGTGTCGGGCGTGGGCGAGGCGGGCGAGCGCGCCCGCGACATCATCGCCTCGATGGTGCAGGTGCCCGAGGTCGGGACGATCTACGAGGGCACGGTGAAGAGCACGACGGCCTTCGGCGCGTTCGTCGAGATCCTGCCGGGCGTGGAAGGCTTGCTCCACATCTCCGAGCTGCAACACGGTCGCACCGAGCGGACCGAGGATGTCGTGAAGAAAGGCGACACGGTGCGCGTGAAACTGCTCGAGGTGGACGAGCGCGGCCGCATGCGGTTGTCGCGCAAGGCGCTGCTCGACAAGCCCGAGGGGACGCCGGTCCGCTCGCGGTAATGCAGACCGTCCCGCTCGACCGGGAGGTCCACCAGACCACCGCGCCGAACGGCGTCACCGTGCTGACCGAGCGCGTGCCGACGGTGCGCTCGGCGGCGGTGGGCATCTGGGTCCGCTCCGCCAGCGTGCACGAGCCGCGCCCCAAGATGGGCGTGTCCCATCTGCTCGAGCACATGGTCTTTAAGGGTACCGAGCGGCGCAGCGCGCAGGAGATCGCGCTGGCGCTCGAAGCCCGGGGCGGCTCCCTCGACGCCTACACCTCCCGCGATACCACCGCCTTCCAGGCCCGCGTCCTCGATCAGGACCTGCCGCGCGCCGTGGACGTCCTCACCGACCTGGTGCGGCGCCCGGTGCTGCGCGACAGCGACCTGCAGCTCGAGCGCAACGTCGTCCTGGAAGAGATCAACACGGTGGACGACACGCCCGACGACTTGGTATTCGAGCTGTCGTCGCAGGCGCTCTGGCCGGAGCATCCCTACGGCTACTCCATCCTCGGCACGCGCGAGACGGTCACGGCGTTGTCGGCGGAGGATCTCAAAGGGCTGCACGGGCGGGCGTACTTCCCGGGCAACTGCGTGATCGCCGCGGCGGGCAATCTGAGCCATACCCAGCTGCTCGATCTGCTGGCGAAGGAGGGCTGGTTCGAGGGCGAGGTGGTGCCGACGGGACCTCCGGCCCCGGCGCACCAGGCGGGCGCGCGCGGTGTGGAGCAGCGTCACGAGAAAGACACGGCGCAAACTCACATCGTGTTCGCCACCGAGGCGATGCCGTTCGCGGATCCGCGCAAGTTCGCGCTGATGGTGCTCGCCAACGTGTTCGGCGGCGGCATGAGCTCGCGGCTGTTTCAGCGGATTCGCGAGGAGCTGGGGCTCGCATACGCCGTGTACGCCTATACGTCGTTTTACCGGGGTATCGGCTCGCTCGGCACCTACGTCGGCACGCAGCCCAAGACGGCGGCACAGGCGGCGGATGCGATTCGCGTGGAATACGCGCGGCTCGCCCACGAGGGCCTGCAGGGCGAGCCGCTCGCCGAGGCGAAGCGGCAGACGATGGGCCAGTTGGTGCTCGGTCTGGAGAGTCCCACCGCGCGGATGTATCGTTTGGCGGGCGCGCCGCTGTACGGCGAAGCCTATCGCAGTCTCGATGACTTGCTCGCGATCGTCGAGCGCCTCACGCCGGACGAGGTCGGGCAGGTGGCGGCCGAATTCTTCGATCCCGCACGCCAGACCGTGGTCTGGCTCGGGCCCCACACGTAGGGCACCCAGACGGAGCGGCGATGATCGTCGGCGTACCGAGAGAGATCAAGACGGCGGAGAACCGCGTAGCCCTGGTGCCCGCGGGCGCGGAAGCGCTGGCGTCGGACGGCCACACCGTCCTGGTGGAGCAGGGGGCGGGTCTCGGATCGGGCTTCACCGACGACGCATACGCGAGCGTCGGCGCGACGATTGCCCCCACGGTGGACGACGTCTGGGCCAAGGCCGAGCTGATCCTCAAGGTGAAGGAGCCGATCGAGCCGGAGTGGCCGCGCATCAAGCGGGGCCAGGTGCTGTTCACGTATTTCCATTTCGCCGCGTCCGATCCGCTCACCAAGGCGATTGTGAAGTCGGGGGCGGTGGCCATCGCGTACGAGACGGTGCAGCTCGATTCCGGTGAGCTGCCGTTGCTCACGCCGATGAGCGAAGTGGCCGGCCGCATGGCGGTGCAGGAGGGTGCGCACTACCTGGAGAAGGTCGGCGGCGGCAGCGGCATCCTGCTGGGCGGCGTGCCCGGTGTGCTGCCGGGCGAAGTGCTGGTCATCGGCGGAGGGGTGGTCGGCACCAACGCCGCGAAAATGGCCGCGGGCTTGGGCGCCCACGTGACGCTGCTCGACGTGTCGCTCGACCGCCTGCGCTACCTCTCCGATGTGCTGCCGCCGAATGTCGACCTGCTGTTCTCCAATCGCCACAACATCCTCGAGCTTCTGAAGAAGGCCGACCTGGTGGTGGGCGCGGTGCTGCTGCCGGGCGCCAAAGCGCCGCATCTGGTCAAACGCCCCGACTTGAAACTGATGAAGCCGGGCTCGGTGATCGTGGACGTGGCGGTGGATCAGGGCGGCTGCATCGAGACGATCAAGCCGACCACGCATGAGAATCCGACGTACGTCGTGGACGGCATCATCCATTATGGCGTGGCGAACATGCCGGGCGGCGTGCCGCGCACGTCCACGCTGGCGCTCACCAACGCGACGTTCCCCTACACCAAGCGCCTCGCCAAGCTCGGTTGGCGCGACGCGTGCAAGAAGGATCACTCGCTGTTCCTGGGATTGAACGTGATCGACGGCAAGGTCGTCTACCCGGGCGTCGCGGAGGCGTTCGGCCTGCCGCTCGTCGACGCGCGATCGCTCGTATGAGATCCGCATGACGCCCGCCCCCGTAGTCGAAGTCCTGCGCCTGCCGCATCACGACGGGCTGCCGCTGCCCGCCCGGCAGACGACGGGGTCGGCGGGCTATGATATCTGCAGCGCCGATGCCGATTTCACGCTGCAGCCCTCCGAGCGCCGGCTGGTGCGTACCGGCCTGGCGTTGGCGATTCCGGCGGGGTTCGAGGCGCAAATCCGTCCCCGCTCGGGGCTCGCCTTGAAGCACGGGCTGACGCTGCCCAACACGCCCGCGACCATCGACTCCGACTATCGCGGCGAGTTGATGATCGCCATGATCAACCTCGGCACCGCGGCGGTGACCGTGGCGCGGGGGACGCGGATCGCGCAAATGGTGTTCCAGCGGGTGGAAGCGGTGGAGCTCAAGCTGGTGACCGCGCTGCCGCACTCCGAGCGCGGCGCGGGCGGGTTCGGCAGCACGGGCACCTGAGGAGGCAAGATCCAACGATGAAATTGCTGCTCGGCATCATTGTCGCGACGGTCGGCTGGATCTTCGTCCAGAAGCTCGGGCAGCCGCTGGCGAAATGGCTGTATGACCGCCAGCTGGCGCGGCTCCGCGCCGACCGCGTCAAGTTTCCCAATCCCGACCTGGAGAAGAAGTGGCAGCGCGACACCGAGCGCCGCTGCCTCAATCAGGCGCTCATCGTCCTCGCGGTGGGGATGGGGGCGCTCGCCGGGGCGGTCAACTTTCCGCTGATCGGCTTCAGCCCGTCGCTGAACGGCTGGAGCTGGGCGCGCGTGGGCATTCTCACGGCGACGAGCTGGATCGTGGCGGCGCTGATTTGGGGCTTGTGACGTGCCGCACCCTGCGCCTCGCACCGTGTTGATCTCCTTCGACGACGGCTACGCCTCGCTCGCTGAATTCGCCTATCCGGTGCTCGCCGACCTGGGCCTCACGGCGACGACGTTTCTCGTCACCGACTTCGTGGGGCGGACGAACACCTGGGACGTCCGCTACACCTGGCACCGCCTGCCGCACCTCGACTGGGCGGTGATCGAGCAGTGGCACGCCCGCGGGTTCGACTTCGCCTCGCACACCGCGAGCCACGCGCGGCTCACGTGGCTGTCAGACGTCGCGGCGGCCGATGAGCTGGGCCGCTCGCGCGAGGAGTTACTGGCGCGCCTGGGCGCGTCGGGCCCCTGCGCCCTGGCCTATCCGTTCGGCGCCGTGAATGCGCGCGTGGTGCGGCTCGCGCGCGCAGTGGGCTACGACCTGGGATTCGCGGGTGTCCGGGGCGATGCGGCCGATCCGCTGCGCCAGCCGCGCGCGCCCGTCTACATGTGGGATGTCGGCACCACGCCGCTGGGCCTGCAGACAGGGGGGCTGGGAGCCGCCGGGCGCTTCGTGGCGCACGTCGCGAACCGGTGCGCGGTGGGGACGAGCTGGATGTTGAGGATGAGGCCGGAGCAAGGAGCGCGGAGCACGACGTGATGTCGCACTGTCCGGTACTGCTCCCTGCACCGTGCGTCGTTTACAGCAGATTTCCCGCCGAGATCGCGACTCCCATTGAGTGGTACCCTTTGTCTACATAGACCGTGGCGCCCGTGATCCCGCTCGCCAGGGGGCTGCAGAGAAAGGCGCCGACGGTCCCCACTTCCCGGGCCGTCAGCTCTTCGGGCAGGGGCGCATTGGCGGTATAGTAGTCGACCATCTTCTGGATCTGGCCGATGGCACTCGCAGCCCGCGACGCGAGCGGCCCCGCGGAAATCGTGTTCACGCGCAGACCATATTTCCGCCCTGCCTCGTAGGCCAGCGTGCGTGTGTCGCTTTCGAGGGCCGCCTTGGCGGCCGACATGCCGCCGCCGTAGCCCGGCACCACGCGCTCGCCGGCGAGATAGGTGAGCGACAGGAACGCCCCGCCGGGCCGCATCACCGGGGCCAACCGGCTGACCAGCGACACCAGCGAATACGCGCTCACGCTCACGGCCGCGAGGTAGCCCGCCCGACTGGTCGCGAGCAGGGCGTTCTTCACTTCCGGGCCGTTGGCGAGCGAATGGATCACGATGTCGAGCGATTTGTCGCCGAAATCCGCCACCAGGCGCTGCCGCAGTCCCTCCACGGAGAAGTCGCCCACGTCCTTGTAGCGCTTGTTCGTGCGGATCTCCTCCGGCGCGTCGGCCAGCGTGTCGAATGCCGCATCGAGCGGGTAAATCTTCTCGAATTGCAGCTGCGAGCCGTCGGCGAGGGTGCGCGCCTCGTCCATTTTCCCGCGCTCGAGCAGGTTCTGGAAGATGTTGAGCGCCGGGGGCCAGGTACCGGTGCACACGCTCGCGCCTGCCTCGGTGAGCGCCTTGGCGATGGCAAAGCCGTAGCCGCCGTCGTCGGCGATACCCGCCACGAGGGCACGTTTGCCCTTGAGATCAATCGCTAGCATAGGGCTCCCATTCCCGCTGTCTCAAATGAAGAACCGCGCCGCCACCGGAATGAGCTGCGGGTGCCGCACCAGCGCGTGCGCGAACACGCGGCCGAGCGTCCGCTTCTCGCGGGGAATGCCGTTCACGGTGCGCGCTAGGCCATTGAAGAAGGAATCATCCAGGTCTTCCAGCGCCTGCTTGATGCGATAGTACTTGAGATGGTCGTCGCCCAGGAGATCCATCCACGCCGCGTGATACGCTGCCAGCCGGCCGGCACTGGTGTCGCCTGCGGCGATCGCCGCGGCCGCCGTGCGGCCGGCCAGGCGTCCCGCTTTCATGGCGTTGACGATGCCGCCGCCCGACAGCGGGTTGATCATATGTGCCGTATCGCCCGCCAGCAGCACGCCGTCGGTGTAGGTCTGCTTCACGGTGGTGTGCACGATCACGCCGCCCACCGTGTAGCCGGTGCGCGCGCCTTGGGGCCAGCGCCGGCCCACCCAATCGTCGAGATACTGGCGCGCGCTGCGGCCGTCGGACTTCAGGGCGACGACGCCCAACCCCACGTTGGCCACGCACTCGCCCTTCGGGAAGAGCCAGGCGTAGCCGCCCGGGGCGATGCGGTCGCCGAACTGCAGGTAAATCGCGCTGGGATCGAACGGGATGCCCTGCACGACGTATTGGGCGCAGGACTCCATGTCCCGCGCCGGCACCCGCGTATCGAGCCCCGCCCAGCGGCCCACCATCGCCTCGACGCCGTCGGCGCCGATCACCATGCGCGCGCGATACGCTCGCTCGCCCCGGCCGCCGCGCGTGTGCACCAGCCAGCGTCGGTCGCCGGTCGGTTCCATGGCGGCGGCTTCGGTGCCCACCAGCAGCTCGACCCCCTCGGAGACGGCCCGCGCGGCGAGATACGCGTCGAAGCGCGTGCGGTCCAGCACCCAGCCGACGTCGCGCTCGGCGACCTGAACTTCCGTGTCGTCCGGAGCCCAGAACACCACGCGGGTGATCTTGCGGGCCACCCACTCGGCGTTCTCCGGGCTCGCGAACTCGCGCAACCCGGCGTCGCCCACCCCTTCGGCGCAGCGCACCGGGGCGCCCACCGCGCGGTCGCGCTCGAGCAGCACCACGTCCAGCCCGGGTGCTGCGAGCTTCGCCTCCCAGGCGGCCACCGCGCCGGCCGGCCCGGCGCCCACCACCAGCACGTCGACGTCGTGGGGGCTGGTCACGCGGGCGTCATCGCCAGCGCGCCCACGGGGCAGGGCGCGATGCACTTGCGGCAGCCGGTGCAGCCGGCCTCGTCGATCACGAGGTCCGCCATCTCGAGGTGGATCGCCTCGGGCGGGCACAGCGGCAGGCACAGGCCGCACCGGTCACAGACCTCCAGGTCCACGACGGCGACGGCTTGAGCGGGGCGCGCGCGCGACATGCGGCGAACGGTAGCGGCCGGGTGAAAGCGCGTCAAGCTTCACTATTGCTTGGGGTTACGGTTTTTGTTAGCTTCAGGCCCTCATGCAGCGCCCGCCGCTTTCACGCGACTGATCGAGCCGACATGCGCTGGCCGAACTGGAAACTCGGGGCCTGGAGCCCGGCGAACGAAATTGCCGTCGACCTAGGCACTGCCAATACGTTGGTGTACGTCAAGGGCGAGGGCATCGTGTTGAACGAGCCCTCGGTCGTGGCTATTGAAAAGGCCACGGGCAAGATCATGGGCATCGGCCTCGAGGCCAAGCGGATGCTGGGGCGCACGCCCGACGGCATCCTCGCCGTGCGGCCGTTGAAGGATGGCGTCATCGCCGACTTCGACGTGACCGAGAAGATGCTGCGTTTCTTCCTCAAGACCATCATCGACCGCCATCTCTTCCGCGTGAAGCCGAAGGTGGTCGTGTGCGTCCCATCGGGCATCACGGAAGTGGAGAAGCGCGCGGTGCGCGATTCGGCCCAATCGGCCGGCGCCAAGGAGGTCTACATGGTGGCCGAGCCGATGGCGGCGGCAATCGGTGTGGGCCTGCCCGTGGAGACGCCCACCGGCAACATGGTGATCGACATCGGCGGCGGGACCACGGAAATCGCGGTCATCGCCCTGTCGGGCATCGTCTCCGACACCTCGATCCGCACCGGCGGCGACGAGCTCGACCAGGCGATCGTGCAATTCATGCGCAAGAACTACAACCTCCTGATCGGTGAGCCCACCGCGGAGCAGATCAAGATCCAGATCGGGTCGGCGGCCCCCGTGGGGGAAGAGCGCGAGATGGAGGTGAAGGGGCGCGACCTGGTCTCCGGCATCCCCAAGATCGTGCGCGTGCATTCCAGCGAGATTCGCGAGGCGGTGCAGGAGCCGATCCAGCAGATCGTGGATGCGGTGCGTCGCGCGCTCGAAATCACCCCTCCCGAGCTGGCCTCGGATATCGTCGACCGCGGCATCGTGATGACCGGCGGGGGCGCCCTGATCCGCGGGCTGGACGTGTTGCTGCAACAGGAGACGGGCCTGCCGATCCACCTCGACGAGGATCCGATGACCTGCGTAGTCCGCGGCGCCGGGCGCATCCTCGACGACCCGGAGAAGTACCGCAACGTCCTGACGACCTGATCCGATGGCGCTCGGAGCCGATCGCTACGCGTCGCGGGCCGATGCCCTGGTGTTCATCGCCTGCGTCGTGCTGTCGGTGGCCGCGATGGGCCTGCCCGAATCCTGGCGCCAACCGATCGCCCGCGGCCTGCGCGCCAGCGTGCTCGCGCCCTTCCTTTACTTACAACAGCAATCCGAAGAGCTCCGTACCTCGCGGGCCCGTTACGACCAGGTCGTGGCGCAGCGCGATTCCACGGCGCTCGCTGCGGGGTTCGTGCCCGAGCTGCGCAGCGAGAACGCGCGCTTGCGCGGCTTGCTCGGCCTGGGCCAGCGCCTCAGCGGCGGGTTCGTGCCTGCCGAGGTGCTGCACCAGCCCGAGCCCACCAACCCGCTCACGGTCGTGCTCTCCGCCGGCAAGCGCCAGGGCGTGCAGCCGCTCGCGGCTGTGGTGAGTCCGGAGGGATTGCTGGGCCTGGTGAGCGCCGTGGATCCCAACTTCAGCGTCGCCGTGACGTGGGCGTACCCGGAATTCCGCGCCAGCGCGATGAGCGAGGACGGCAGCGTGTACGGTATCGTGGCGCCGCACGGCACCGAGGGCCCCGGCGTCTGGCTGCTGGAGCTGCGTGGCATCGCCTACCGCCAGCTCATTCCCGACGGCACGCAGATCGTGACCTCCGGCCTGGGCGGCGTGCTGCCGCGGGGCATTCCCATTGGGACGGTGATCGGTCTCGCGGGTGAAGCGGAGGGTTGGGAGCGGACCTATCTGGTGCGCCCGGCGGTGCATCCGGCGGCGGCGACGCACGTGATGATTCTCACCGGGCCCCCCGCCCGCTCGGGCGACCTGCACGCGGCGTTCATGTCGATGGGAGCGGCCCCATGAGGCGCAGCGACCGCTACCGGTTCTACATCGTGCTGCTGGGGCTGGTGGCGCTGCAGTTCACCGTACGCAGTCGCTTGGGCGACGACCGCGTGGCGCCCGACTTCCTGCTCCTCGCCCTGCTCATCTACTCGATCCGCGCACAGCCGGGGAAGGGCGCCGCGGCAGGGTTTGTGGTGGGCCTGTTGCGCGACGCCCTGACGCCCGCGAGCTTCGGCGCCGGCGCCCTCGCGCACACGCTGGTGGGCTATCTCTCCGCGTGGGGCAAGGCGGTCTTTTTTGCCGAGAACCTGTTCGTGAACGGCTGCCTGCTGTTCGCGGGGACGTGGTTTCGCAATCTCGCGCTGGCGCTCGCGTCCGGGCAGCTCAAGGGTGGCATGCTGGGTTGGGAGCTGCTGGTGTGGTCGCCGCTGCAGAGTCTCACCACGTCGCTCGTGGGCATGCTGGTGTTGTGGGTCTTCAAGCGGACCATGTCGATGCGGCTGAGCGGCGCATGACGTCCTTCCATCCGCACCTGCTCGACCAGCGCCTGCGGGTGGTGCGGGTGGTGTTGTGGACGACGCTGGGCGTCATCGTCATCGCGTTCTTCCGCACCCAGATCCTGGGCCACGGCCGCTTTCAGCTGCAGTCGGAGAACAACCGGCTGCGGCCTATCACGCTGCCCGCGCCGCGCGGCATCATCACGGACCGCAATGGCAAGGTGATCGCGGACAACGTGCCGGGTTACACGGTGGCCCTGCTGCCCGACGACACGACCAAGCTGCGCGCCACGCTGCGGGTGATGGCGCCCATCGTCAAGTTGAACGCCGCCGACATCGACCGCGTGCTGCAGCGCTACCGGCGGGCGCCGTATCAGCCTGCGCTGGTGCTGGCCAATGCGTCGTTCGCGATGATCTCCGCGCTGGAGGAGCGCCGGGTGGAGATCCCCGGGCTCGTGATCCAGACCGAGCCCAAGCGGTATTATCCCGACTCGGCGTTGGCCTCACACCTGGTGGGCTATGTCGGGGAGGCGACCGAGCAGGAGATCGCGTCGCCGCGGCGGATGCTCGCCCTGCGGCCGGGCTCGCAGGTGGGCAAGGACGGGCTGGAGCGCGAATACGACGACTCGCTGCGCGGCTCCGACGGCCTCCGCTTTGTCGAGGTGAATGCCACCGGGCACGTGGTGCGCGAGGCCGGCGCCGCACCGACGCTGCAACCGGTGCCCGGCACCTCGCTGCGGGCGACAGTCGACGTGGACCTGCAGCGCTACATCGCGCAGATCTTTCCGGCGGGACAGCGCGGCGCTGTGGTGGCGCTCGATCCCTCTACCGGAGAAATCTTGGCGCTCTACAGCGCGCCGGGGTACGAGCCTAACGCCTTCGTGGGCGGGGTGGACCCCGCCTACTGGCGCTCGCTCAACGAAAGCGAAGCGCATCCGCTCTTCGACCGCGCCATCCAGGCGCGCTATCCGCCCGGATCCACCTGGAAGCTCGCGGTCGCGGCGATCGCGCTGCGTCGCGGCATCGTCACGCTGCACAGCCGCATGCCGATTCCCTGTCGCGGCGGCATGCAGTACGGCAACCGTTTCTTCCGCTGCTGGGAGGCGAAGGGCCACGGCGACCTGACGCTGCAGGAGGCGATCGCGCAAAGCTGCGACGTGTATTTCTATCAGCTGGGTCTCAAGGTCGGGCTCACATCGTTGATCGAAGACGCGAACACCTACGGCTTCCGCACGCGCACCGGCATCGATCTGCCCGGCGAAATCCCGTCCCAGTTCCCCAACGGCACGGAGTACTTCGATCGCGTCTACGGCCCGCGGCACTGGACTGCCGCCGTCACGCTCAATCTCGCCATCGGGCAGGGGGAGAACGCGCAGACGCTGATCAACATGACGCAGTTCTACCAGATGCTCGCGAGCGACGGCCAGGCGCGCACGCCCTACCTCGTGCATCGCCAGGATCGTCCCGGCGTCAGCCTCGATCTCTCGCCCGAGCAGCTCGCCGGCCTGCGCCAGGCGATGATCAGCGTGGTGGAGCGGGGGACGGCGCGGGGCTCGCGGCTGGCGTCGATCACGATCGCGGGCAAGACGGGTACGGCGCAGAATCCCCACGGCCCCGCGCACGGCTGGTTCATCGCGTTCGCCCCGGCCGACCACCCCAAGATCGTGGTCGGCGCCATTATCGAGTTTGCGCGCGAGGGCCCGTATGTGGCGCCCCTGGTGGCGCGCATCATCGCACGATTCCTGGGCGCCGACTCGACCGAGGCGGCGACGTTCCGGATCGTGCTCCCCACCGACACCGCGCCGTCGCCGCTGCAGGTACTGCCGGGCCCGCCGCTCGACTCGATCCAGCCCACCGACACCATCCCCGTGGACACGACCCGTGGCCGCACGCATCCGCGAGCTCGATAGACCGCTGCTGGCGGTGACCCTGCTGCTGGCCGCGTTCGGCCTGGCCACGCTCTACTCGGCGGGGCAGACTGACGTGCCGACCTTCGTCACTACGATCTGGTTGAAGCAGGTGATCTGGCTCGGCGTGGCGCTGGTCGCCGTGATCCTCGTGTTCCGTGTCTCCCCGCGGCTGCTGGAATGGGCCACGCCGTATGTGTACCTCGGGTCTGTGGTGCTGCTGCTGCTCACCCTCGTCTTCGGCACAGGCACGGGCGGCGGCACGGCGGCGAGCAGCAAGGCCTGGATCACCATCGGCGGGCATCGGCTGGGGCAACCGTCGGAGTTCGTGAAGCTCGCGGTGGTGTTGATGCTCGCGCGCTGGCTCGCGGAGCGGCGCGCCGCGCCCGCCACGCTGCGCGAGTTGGTCCCGCCCTGCCTCATCGCCGGCGTGCCGTTCGTGCTGATCGTGGCGGAGCCGGACCTGGGCAGCGCCCTGGTGCTGATCGCGATCCTGTTCAGCATGCTGTACTGGGCGGGGACCAAGCCGTCGCTGTTGGTGTTGCTCGCCTCTCCCGTGATCGGATTGGTGCTGTCGTTCTCGACGATCGTGTGGGGCGCGTGGATCGTGTTGCTGTTCGGGTTGCTGTTGTGGTGGCGCCCGTACGTGTGGGAAGGGTTGACGGTGATGCTCCTCAACGTCGCGATGGGCGTCGTGGCCCTCCCGTTCTGGCGGCACCTCGCGCCGTACCAGCAAAACCGGTTGCTCGCCTTTCTGAATCCCGACGTCGATCCGCGCGCCACGGGCTGGCACGTAATCCAGTCGCGCGTGGCGGTGGGGTCGGGCGGGTTCCTGGGAAAGGGGTTCACCCACGGCACGCAGAAGGGCCTCGGCTACCTGCCGGCGCAGCACACGGACTTCATCTTTTCCGTGGTGGGGGAGGAATTGGGGTTTGTGGGTGTGCTCGTCGCCTTGGGGTTGTTCACGGCGCTGATTCTGATGCTCTTCCGGATCGCGCGCCGCGCCACCGACCCCTTCTCGGGCCTCGTCGTGTTCGGCATCGCGGGGATGCTGTTCACCCACATCGTCGAGAACGTGGGGATGACGGTGAATCTCCTCCCCATCACCGGTATCCCGCTGCCGTTCTTCTCCTACGGCGGGTCGTTCCTGCTGGCCTGCGCGCTGGCGATCGGCATCAGCCTGCGGATTGCCTGGGAAGCGCGGCTATCGGGCTACGCTGAGCATTGACAATGGGTTACACGATCGGGACTGGCGCCACCGCAGGCCCGGTCACAAATTGTCGCCTTCCTGACCCGTCCTAATGGCACGAATGGCCTGGTTCAAAAAAGAGCGGAAGCCCCGCACTTCTGCCGAGCGCGTGAAGCTGGAGATTCCAGCCGACGCTTGGGAGAAGTGCGAGGAGTGCGGCCACATCGACATCAAGGACCGCTTCGTCCGGGCGCTGAACGTGTGTCCCAATTGCGGACACCATCGACGAATCAGCGCGCAGGAGTACATCGACCTGCTCGTCGATGAGGGCTCCTGGCACGAGCTCGACCCCAAGCTCCGCTCCGCCGACCCCCTCACATTCGAGAACTATAAGGACCGCCTCGCCGCCGCCTACAAGAAGGCGGGCCCCTACGACGCCATCCGTACCGGCTACGCCCGGCTCGAGGGGATGCCGGTGGACCTGGCGGTGATGGACTTCAATTTCATGGGCGGCTCGATGGGGTCGGTGGTGGGCGAAAAGATCGCGCGCCTGGCACGCCGCTCGATCGACAAGAAGATCCCGCTGATCATCGTGTCCGCCTCGGGCGGCGCGCGGATGCAGGAGGGGATTCTCTCCTTGATGCAGATGGCCAAGACGTCGGTGGTGCTGGCGGAGCTGGCCCAGGACCGCATCCCGTTCATCTCGCTGCTCACCAATCCCACGACGGGCGGCGTCTCGGCGTCCTACGCCATGCAAGGGGACGTGATTCTGGCGGAGCCGGGCGCGGTGATCGGGTTCGCGGGCCCCCGCGTGATCAAGCAAACGATCGGCCAGGACCTGCCCTCGGGCTTCCAGACCGCGGAATTCCTGCTGGAGCACGGCATGCTCGACGGCGTGGTGCCGCGCTCGGAGCTGCGGGGCACCTGCGCGCAGCTACTGCGGCACATGGCCGGCCGCCGGCCGGCGGAGGCCGCCGACTGACCCGGCTGTCCTACGCGGACGCCTGCCGGTTTCTCTTTGCCCGCCAAGCCGCTCGCATCAAATGGTCGCTGGGCCCCACCGAGGGGTTGCTCGACGTCCTGGGCCACCCCGAGCGCCACTTCCCCTGCATCCACGTCGGCGGCACCAACGGCAAAGGCTCGACCTGCGCCTTCCTGGCGGCCGATCTCCAACAGCGTGGCTTCAGGGTCGGGGTCTATAGCTCGCCGCATCTCGTGTCTGCCACTGAACGCATCACGGTCAACGGACAACCGATAACAGAAGACGCCTTTGCGGAATGGACCAGCCTGCTCCAGCCGCACGTCGAGCGTTTTGAGGCCAGCTTCTTCGAGGCTACGACGGCCATCGCCTTCGCCGATCTGGCGGCGCGCGGCGTGGACATCGCCGTCATCGAGGTGGGCCTGGGTGGTCGGCTCGACGCCACTAACGTGGTCGACCCGCTCGCGTCGGTCGTGACCAAGATCGCGCTGGAGCACACCGAATACCTCGGGACCGACCTCGCGAGCATCGCCCGAGAGAAGGCTGGCATCGCCAAGCGCGGGCGGCCGTTCCTCACCGGTGAGCAGGATCCGGCCGTTCGGGAGGTGCTCATGAGCGAAGCCCGGACGCTGGGTG
>WNFF01001486.1_pt1 | contig 19501 bp, 19 predicted proteins | sample 5400441 | NCBI WGS metagenome assembly WNFF01 (sample SAMN13153345, study PRJNA577476) | soil metagenome | isolation source: 120 cm saprolite under Douglas fir tree site 2 hole 3 replicate 1 | place: USA:California | collected 2015-04-18 | reverse complement strand
GTCCGCGAATATTCCGTGATCATGGAAGGGGTCAGCACCTCGGGGCTCACCGGCCAGCTCTGGTGATCCACACTGACACGTGGGACGGCTCCAGAGCCTGGCGCACCACGTCCCCCAGGTCGGCGCGGACCGCGTCCAGGTCCACCGCGTCGTTCAGCCGGGCCGCGAACGCCGCCACGGTCTTGTCCGCGTCGTAGCGGGCGCGGTTGAACCGCCGGTCCACCACCCGCTGCACGCGGCGGCGCAGCGGGCTGAACAACGCGGCCGCGGCCAGCGTCGCCGCGGCTACCGCCACCTGCGAGTGCAGCGAGAGCACACGGGTCGCCAGCAGCACGAGCCCCGCATATACCCCGATGAGCAGCCCGGTCACCACCGCGTAGGCCAGCGTCCGGGAAATGATCCGGTCGATCTCGTACAGCCGGTACTTCAGGATCGCCACGCCCATGCTGACCGGCAGCGCGGCGATGCCGAACCAGGCGAAGGGGATTACCGAAGGCAGGGCCGCGCACACGAGGCTGACCACGGCGCCGCTCATCAACCACTTCAGCTGCTGACGCCGCTCACCGGAGGACCGCCGCCAGTTCAGCACCTGGCGGCCGACGAAGCACAGCCAGAACACCCCGGCCAGAGCCGCCGCTGGAATCGATGTTGATGCGGTGCCCGATGAGCGCTCCCGCGGTCGCCACGCCCAACGCGACGACGGAGAATACGTAGAGCGCGAGGTAACCCCACAGCACCCGCCGCCACCGCGCGGAGAGCCTGCCGTCCGGGAAGAGCAGGATCACCAGCCCGAACAGCAAGAGGCCAGGGCCCCAGACTTGGTTGAGCAGCACCCCCACAAGACCGAGGGGCAGGCCGCGCCCGAGGCGGTAGTCGAGGAATGCGTAGAGCCCGCCGTCGGCGCCGAGCAGGAGGCACGCGGTGATCGTGAGCAGGAGCCAGCCGAGCGGGTTGCGCGGCTGGCGGCTGGCCACGATCAGCCCCACCGCCGCGGTCGGCAGGCCGATCACCAACGGCGTCACCACGTCGGTGCGCCCGTGGCTCATGATGGACAGCGGCAGCAGGGCCGCGGCGGACAGCGCGACCAGGCCGCCCAGCACCGCCGCCCAGGTCGCTGGCGGCGGCAGGTGGAAGCGCCCGGCCGCCGCAGGAGAACCCATCACTCGTGCCCCCTGACCCAGACGGAGACGTGCGCGGGCTCCAGCGCCTGGTGCACGACGGCGGCCAGATCATCACCGACCGCGTCCAGGTCGACCGCATCCTTCAGACGGGCCGCGAACGCCGCCACCGTCCGGTCCGCGTCGTAGCGGGCCCGGTTGAACCGCCGGTCCACGGCCCGCTGCACCCGCCGCCGCAGCGGATTGAACAACGCCACCGCGGCCAGCGTCGAGGCGGCCACCGCCACCTGCGAGTGCAGCGAGAGTACCCGGGTCGCCAGCAGCACCAGCCCCGCGTACAGGCCCAGCAGCAGACCCGTCACGATCGCATAGGCCAGCGTCCGGGAGATCAGCCGGTCGACGTCGTAGAGCCGGTACTTCAGGATCCCGACGCCGATCCCCACCGGCAGCGCCACAGTCCCAAAGGCGCCGACCGCATTCGGGGCGACCTCCCCGGTCACTGCCCTCCTCCCCGGATCCACACCGAGACATGGGCGGGCTCCAGCGCCGCGGACACCACGCCGGCCAGGTCATCACGGACCGAGTCCAGGTCGACGGCGTCCTTCAGCCGGGCCGCGAACGCCGCCACGGTCAGCTCGGCGTCGTACCGGGCCCGGTTGAACCGCCGGTCCACCGCCCGCTGCACCCGGCGCCGCAGCGGATTGAACAACGCCACCGCGGCCAGCGTCGCCGCGGCCACCGCCACCTGCGAGTGCACCGACAGCACCCGCGTCGCCAGCAGCACCAGCCCCGCGTACAGGCCTAGCAGCAGGCCGGTGACGATCGTGTAGGCCACCGTCCGGGAGATCAGCCGGTCGACGTCGTACAGCCGGTACTTCAGGATCCCCACGCCGATCCCCGCGGGCAGCGCCACAATCCCGACAATGACTACGTTGAGCAAGACCTGCACGATGGGCGGGGGATTCCGGTAGAGGATGCCCCCCACGATCCCCACCGTGAGGGCGGCCATGAAGATGGCCGCCCCGCTCACCAGCCACTTCATCTGCTGCCGCCGCTCGCCGGACGAGCGCCGGTAGCTGGCCGCCTGGTGGCCGAGGAATGCCAGCCAGAAGACCACGAGGAGCACGAGGGATGTACCCCCTATAAGACCCACCCAGGCGGCGGGGTGGGACGGTTGATCGACGGCGGCGAGATCTCCGTTGGCCAGGACACGGATTCTGTTCGCGACGACGGTCCTTACCGTGATCACGTAGATACCCACCGGCAGGAGGGCGCCGACAGCCAGGTAGGACCACATCACCCAGCGCCAGCGCCGCGATGGCAGCCGGCCATCCGGGAAGAGCAAGATCACCAGCGGGTACGACAGGAAAGCAGGCGCCCACAGCGGTTGCAGCAGCACCGCCACCCAGCCGAGTGGCAGGTCCCCGTGCCGCAGCCGGTAGTCGGCCGCCGCATAGAGACCGGCGTCATTGCTGAGTACCAGGCCCGCGCCAACGGCGAGCATGAACCAGCCGAGCGGGTTGCGCGGCTTCCGCCAGGCCACCACGAAGCCCACCGCCGCGCACGGCACCCCGAACGCGATCGAGGACCCGACGGCACCGACCGGGCTCTGACGGGCCAGGATGGCCAGCGGCACCACGGCGGCGACCAGCAGGAGGAGCGCAATTCCGCACACCCCGGCCACTACGGCCGCACGCGACGTCGTGCGCGACCGGGCCGCGGCGGCGGCGCCCGTCACCGTCCGCCTCCCTTGACCCAGACCGAGACGTGGGCGGGCTCCAGAGCCTGGTGCACGACACCAGCCAGGTCGGCCCGGACCGAGTCCAGGTCGACGGCGTCCTTCAGCCGCGCCGCGAACGCCGCCACCGTGCGGTCAGCGTCATAGCGGGCTCGGTTGAACCGCCGGTCCACGCCCCGCTGCACCCGCCGCCGCAGCGGATTGAACAACGCGGCCGCGGCCAGCGTCGAGGCGGCCACCGCCACCTGCGAACCGGCCGACAGCGCCCGCGTGGCCAGCAGCACCAGCCCCGCGTACACCCCGACCAGCAACCCGGTCACGATCGCGTAGGCCAGCGTCCGCGAGATCAGCCGGTCGATGTCGAACAGGCGGTACTTAAGGATCCCGACCCCGATACAGACTGGCAGCGCGGCAATCCCGGCAAAGCCGACGCCGGCCAGCACTTTCGGGATCCCATGAGTTTCCGAACCAAACGAGACGCTAACCGCTAGGCCGATCACAGCGACGACGGCGCCGCTCATCAGCCACTTCAGCTGCTGGCGGCGCTCCCCGGCCGAGCGCCGGTAGCTGACCGCCTGGCTACCCAGCGATGCCAGCCAGAACACCCCGAGCAGTAGGAAGAACAGGTTCTGGACCACGCCCCACCACGCCGCGCCGCCGGTCGGATGAGCAAGAACCAAGAGGTTTCCGCCGGAATCGACGTGAACATCGCGGGAGATGATGGCGCCAGCCGAGAAGACAACGGTGCCTGCCATCCACAGGACGCCCACGGCCAGGTAGACCGCCAGCACCCAGTGCCAGCGCGGTGAGGGGGCCCGGCCATCGGGGAACAACAGGACGGCCAGCCCGAACAGCACGATCGCCGGCGCCCAGCTGGGTTGCACGAGCACCGCCACCGGGCCGAGGGGAAGCTTATGACCGAGCCGGTAGACGAGCGCCGTGTAGAACGAGGCGTCGTTGTTGAGGGCTATGAACCCGGCACTGCCCAGCAGTATCCAGCCCATGAGGTTACGCGGCTGGCGCCCGGCCACCACCGCCCCAAGCGCCCCGAGCGCCACGGCGACCAAGGACGAAACCACAGTGGAGCCGGTGTCCGCCCGCGCCATGGCACCCAGCGGCCACCCGGCCGCCAGCAGCGTCAGCACCAGTCCACCGAGGACCAGCGCTGTGGCGGGGGACGCCAGCCAGAACCGGCGGGCCGGGACCTCGGTCGTCACCGCCGGCCGGTCTTTCGCCGCCGAGGGGACCGTCATGGCGCCCTCGGGGCGGCCACGGCCGCCGCCAGCGGCGGCGTGACGCCGATGTCGGGCGGGCGGCGCACCCCGAAGATGTCCCGCAGCGCGGTCAGCGCCGCGAGTTCACCGCAGCGGCCGTGCACGCCGGGGCCGGGCGGGGTCGACGCCGAGCACAGGTACACGCCGCGGATGGGCGTGCGGTAGGGATTCCAGCGGGCGGCCGGGCGCAGCGGCGTCTGCCGGACGGTCTGCATGCCGGACGAGATGTCCCCGCCGACGTAATTGGGGTTGTCGGCCTCCTCGTCCGCCGCGGTGCGGGTGGCGCGGGCCAGCACCAGGTCGCGGAACCCGGGCGCGAACCGCTCGATCTGCGCCTCGATCCGCGCGGTCATGTCCACCGTCGACCCCGACGGCACATGGCAGTACGCCCACAGTGTCTGCTGGCCCTCGGGTGCGCGGGTCGGATCGGCCACGTCCGGCTGGACGACGAGCACATAGGGGAAGTCCGGGTGCCCCCCCGCGGCTACCTGCTCTTCGCTGGCGGCCACCTCGGCGAAGGTACCGCCGAGGTGCACTGTGCCTGCGCGGCGGCAGGCATCGCTGGCCCACGGGACGGGTCCGGAGAGGGCAAAGTCAACCTTGCACACCCCCGCTCCATAACGGAACCTTTCCAGCGCTCTGCGATACCCAGCCGGCAGCCTCTCGCCGGCCATCGCCAGCAGCCCGCGCGGCGTGACGTCCAGCAGCACGGCCCGGGCCGGCGGGAGATCATCGAGACAGCGCACCCACCGGCCGGTCTCGACCTCTCCCCCGGCGGCGGCGATGGCCGCGATCATGGCATCGGTTACCCGGCCGCTGCCGCCTTCTACCACCGGCCAGCCGACCGCGTGCGCCAGCGCGCCGAACATCAGCGCTACCCCGGCGGTCGGCGACGAGGTCAGCGGCATCATCGCGTGCGCGGCGACCCCGGCGAAGAGCCCGCGCGCCTCCGGCGTGCGGAACCGTCGCGCCACGCCAGCAGCGGGCCGGAGCCCGTGCCGGGCGAACACGGCGAGCCCGACCGAGTACTGGGACGGTGGCCTGCGCATCGATGACAGGATCGCGTCGACCAGCGCCTCACTCCCGTCGGCCAGCGGCCGGAATAGCCGACGGTACGCCGCGCCGTCGGGGCCCAGCCGCTCCGCCGTGTCCGCGACCGAGCGGGTCACCGCGGCGGCCCGGCCAGCGTCGAGAGGATGCGCGAACACCACCTCCGGATGGGCGAACCGGACTCCGCGCGCCGCCAGATCGAACCGCCGGAAGAACGGCGAGGCGAGCGCTAGTGGATGCGCGGCCGCGCACACGTCGTGCTGGAAGCCGGGCAGCGTGAGTTCCTCGGTCCGGCAGCCGCCGCCGGGCATGACGGCACCCTCGATGACGTGCACGCGCAGCCCGGCGGCACTCAGCGTGACGGCGGCAGCCAGGCCATTCGGGCCGCTGCCGACGATGACCGCGTCGACATCACCGGACATCGACGTCACCAGACATGGTCCCCCCTGGGCCCCGTGCTTTGGGCGCCGTGCTTTGGGCGCCGTGCTTTGGGCGCCGTGCTTTGGGCGCCGTGCTTCAGTCGGCGCGCTGTGCCCGCCTGCGGCGCGCCGTGAATGGCGCCGCGAGGGTCTGCAGCACGCTGCGCACCATGGAGTTGTGCCAGATGTTGCGGGCGTTACGCCACTGACGCTTGGAGTCGACGCAGACGGTACGCGTCTGCACTTCCGTGCCTGGCACGCCCAGCTTCCCGCCGAGCGCGGTCAGCGTCTGCGCCCAGAACTGATCTTCCTTGCGATGGCCGCCGAAGGTCATCGCCACCTCGTACAACGGGTCGTTCGCCCTCATCAGCACCTGCGCCTGGACGGCAGTCGCTGATGGTGTTCGTTCGGCGGAAAAGGTTATCCAGCCGGCGAACATGTGCCCTTGCGGGGTCATCAGCGTGAACGAGTCATCGTCGGCGTAGAGGACGAAGACGCCGGTGGACAGCTTGACACCGCCGCCGATGGCGAGGTCGAGCAGCGCCACGTCACCGGGGCTGATGCCGGTGAGCGCGCCCGCGAACCGGTTCCCCTTCGGCCACAACTCGGGGAAATGCGCCTTCCAGGTCGCGATCGCCGCCTCAGGCGTGACCGTGTCGCCGACCGTCATCCGGTAGGTCTTCTGCCACATCTTGCCGAAGCCCTGGACCGGCCCGGTCAGCCGCCGGCCCGCCACGTTGGTGCCGCGCATGCCGGCCCGCTGCTCCACCTCAAGTCGGTCCACCTTGGCCGCCCAGCGGCCAGTGTCTCTCGGCACCACGTCTGATTGCGCCTCCCGGACACTCACTTCGATCTGCTCGGCCGAGGTGACGCGCTCCGGCCCCGCTGCCTCTGGTCTTGCTGGCTCTGCCATGACGGCCTCCTCAGGTCGCTACACCGACCAGCGCCGATGCTTCGTTGTCGTAGATGGTGATCGCCTCGTCGAGGCGGGTGAGCTCGAAGATCTCGCGGTAGTGGTCGCTCAGGCCGTAGGCCGCCAGTTTCTGCCGCTGCCGGTTGGCGCGGACGAGCAGCGTCACGAGCATGCCGATCCCGCCGCTGTTCATGTATTCCAGGCCGCCGAAGTTGAGCACCAGCCGGCTTGTCTCCGGCCCGCCGGCCTCCTCGTACGCCGACATCAGGATGGGTTCGCAGGCCGAGGTGACCTCGCCCTTGATATCCACCACCGCCACCGCGTCGCCGACATGCCGGACGTCCATCGTGACCACCGGTCCGTCCATCTCAGTCCCTCCCCTTGCGCTGCTGACCCTGTTGGTGTGCCGCTGACCCCGCCCCTTGTGTCCCTGACCCCGCGGGCGTCAGTCGGTTAATCCCGTGAGCTGGCTCACGGCCGCGTCGAGGTCTCCGAAGAGCTCGATGAAGTCCGAGAGCCTGGTGATATCGAAGATCTCCCGGTAGTGCTCCGACAGGCCGCTCGCGACCACCTTGCGGCGCTGCGACCTGGCCCGGGCGAGCACGCTCACGATCAGCGCGATCCCGGTGGAGTTGATGTAGCCGACGTGGGCGAAATCGAGCACCACCGTGCCCGGGTCGCCATCGGCGATCGCGCGTTCATACGCGGCCGTGAGCACTCCCGCCGCGCCGCCGTCCACCTCACCGGTCAGCTCGATGACCGCCGCTCCGGGCAGCGCGCGGACGTTCGCCTCACAGGTCTTCTTCATGGCCGCCTCCTTCAGTCGCGGGCACGCTCGCGGCACCGGTCCGCATGGTGAGCCGGACCGTATGGCGCGGGCCGTCGGTCGTCACATCCATGCCGTCGACCATGTGCCGGATGAGGAACAGCCCCCAGCCGCGGGCCCGCTGCTCGCCCTCCAGCTTCAGGGCGAGGTCCGGGTCTTCCACCGGCCCGGCGGAGGCGTGCTCACCGCCGAGGTCGCTGATGGTGACGACGATGTCGTCGCCGTCCTGGATCACCTCGACGTCCACGGGAATCTCCGGACGGCCCTGGTTGCCGTGCTCGATGGCGTTCATGGTGGCCTCGGCCACGGCAGTCTTGAGCCGCTCCAGCCGGGCGGCGGGCAGCCCGTGGCCGGCCACCGCCTCCGCGACCCGCGCCAGCGCCATCCGCTCGTTGCCAGGTTCGCTGGCGACGGCGAACGCGGCGAGCCGGCGTCCGTCCGGATGGGTCACCGATGTCATGTATCGCCTCCCGCGTACACGGCCGACATGGTCCGCTCCAGGCTCACGAGCGTGATGTCGTCCTCCTGCTCGGCGTCCGGGCCGACGAATGCGCCGAGTTCGGTGAGGCACAGGTCGATGAGTGCCTCACCCGACGCGCCCCGGCCGGCCAGTTCGGCCACCCGCGGGAAGCCGAACATCTCCCGGTCGGGCGCGTGTGCCTCGGCCAGCCCGTCGCTGTGCAGCAGCGCGCAGTCGCCCGGCTGGAACCGGAAGCTCTTCTCCTCGTAGTCCATGCCCGGCATGAGCCCGAGTGGCATGCCCCTGGCGCGCAGTTCGGCGACGCCGCCAGCGGTGCGGACGTAGGGCACATCGTGCCCGGCGTTGGCGAACTCGACCTGGCCGGTGGCCGGGTCGAGGACCAGGGCCAGGCAGGTGACGAACATGTGCGCCGGGATGTCCGCGCAGAGCAGGTCGTTGACGTGGGCGAGCACCGCACCGGGCGAGATCAGCCGGGGGGCGGCGCTGCGCAGCAGGGCGTGCGTGCTCGCCATGACCAGGGCGGCCGGGATGCCCTTGTCGGTGACGTCGCCGACCACGAACATGACCCGCCCGTCCGGCAACTGGATGAAATCGTAGAAGTCCCCGCCGACGGTCCGGGCCGGCCGGTAGAACGCGGCCACGTGCCAGCTCGGCAGGTCAGGCACGGATTTGGGGAGGAACTGCTGCTGGATGATCTGGGCGATCTTGAGTTCCTGCTGGAGGCGTTCCCGGTGGCGGGCCTCGGCCTGCTGCTGGCGGACCAGTTGGCCGACCCGCAGGGCCGGGGCCGCGTACCCGGCCAGGGCGTTGAGCAACCGCCGGTCCTCGGAGGAGTAGTCCCGCTCCGAGAGCCGGGGCCCCAGGTTGACCAGGCCGATCAGGTCGCCCGAGGAGATCAGCGGCACGACCAGTGCGACGCCCGCGGCCTTGAGCCGATCCAGCGCGGGTGAGTCCAGATCGAGCGCGGTGATGTCCACCACGCCGGCCTCGCTGAGCAGGTAGCCGACCAACGGGTCGTTGGACGCCAGGTCGAGCTCAGGCCCTTGGTCCACGCGGCCGGTCACCGCGACGGCGGGCACGGCCGGGCTGGGCGCCTGGCGCCGCCGCCAGCTCCTGTGCCCGTTCGCAGCAGTCGCGACGGCGGCAGCCGCGGCAGTCTCGGTCCCCGCAGTCTCGGTCCCCGCAGTCTCGGTCCCCGCAGTCTCGGTCCCCGCAGTCTCGGTCCCCGCGGCCCCGGTCACGGTCCCCGCGGCCCCGGTCACGGTCCCCGCGGCCCCGGTCACGGTCCCGGCGGCCTCAGCCTCGGTACCGGCGGCATCAGCCCCGGTCCCGGCGGCATCAGTCCCGACGGCATCAGCGCCGGCGGCGGCCCCGTTGCCGCCGGCGGTGTCCCTCCCCAGCCGTTGAGCCATGGCACACTCCGCATCCCCCGCGCTACTTCATCAGGCGTAACACCACCCTATGGAGCCGACGATACGAGATCGTTACGGCAAGTCCACCTGGCCGGGCGAATTTCACGTTGCTGCGTTACGGTGAGGCTCGACGGCCAGACAAAGCAGGCAGGAGGGGCAGTGGCGGGACTGGGCCTGGCCCTGCTCGGGCCGCCGGTGATCACCTGGGACGGCAGGCCGGTCAGCTTCGACACCAAGAAGGCGACCGCCGTGCTGGCGCTGCTCGCGGTGGAGGGCCGTGAGCTCAGCCGGGAACGGCTGGCCGCGCTGCTCTGGCCGGAGACCGACACCAGCCGGGCGCGGGCCTCATTGCGCCGCACGCTCTCGGTCACCACGACGGCCGTGGGCGGCGGCCTGAAGGTCACTCGGACAGCGGTAGCGCTCGCGCCCAGCCGGGTGCGGGTGGATGTCACCGACTTCGAGATGCTTTCCGCCCGGCCCGGGGCCGATCCGCTCAACCGCGCTGTCCGGCTTTACCGCGATGACTTTCTCGCCGGATTCGCCCTGCGCGGGTGCCCGGAGTTCGACGACTGGCAGACCGCCACCGCGGACCGGCTCCGCCAGGAACTCGCCGGGGCACTTGAGCGCCTGGTCGCGGCCTGCGTCGCCGACGGGGACCTGGCCCACGCGGTCGATCACGCCCGGCGCTGGCTGAGCCTCGACCAGTTGCACGAGCCAGCCCATCAGGCGCTGATCAGGCTGCAGGCGTGGACCGGGCAACGATCGGCCGCGGTACGCCAGTACCGCACCCTGGTGGGGATTCTGGACAGCGAACTGGCCGTGCGGCCGCTGCCCGAGACCACGCGGCTCTATGACGACGTGCGGGCCGGCCGGCTCACGCCGCCTCCCACCCAGCAGGCCGCCCCGCCGCCCGCCAGCCCGAGCCGCGCCGCCACCTGGCCGCTCGTCGGCCGGGACGCCGAGTTGCGCGCGCTGCATGCCGCGTGGCGCGAGGTGGCCCAGGCCGGACGGGTCGTGGCCGTGGTCGGCGAGGCCGGCTGCGGTAAGAGCCGCCTGGTCGATGAGTTCCGATCGGGCGTCCAGGCGGCGGGTGGGGTGGTGCTGGCCGCCCGGTGCCACGACGGCGAGAGCACACTGCCGTTCGCCGCCGCCGCCGATCTACTGCGCGCTGCCCTCTCGGTCTGTCCCGACCTGCCCGCCCGGCTGCCGGGGCACGCGGCCGCGATGGCCGGCCGGTTGGCTCCCGAACTAGCCGTCGCCTACCGGGACACACCGGCGCCGCCGCTGGACAGCCCGGTGGCGCTGACCCGGCTGTACGGGGCGATCGGGCAGGCCCTGCAGGCCGCCACCCGGAGCCTGCCCGGGCCAGGCGCACCTCCCGGGGTGGTGCTGGTCGAAGACGTGCACTGGGCGGATGGCCCGTCCCTGGATCTGCTGGCCTACCTGGTGCGCCGCCTGGTGGACTGGCCACTGCTGCTGGTGGTCAGCTGGGCGTCCGAGCATGTGGAACGCCTCCGCGGGCTCCGGTCTGCCCTCAGCGAGGCGTCCGCCGCGGCCCAGGGCGAGGTGATCAAGCCAGCCCCGCTTGGCGCGGTGGACATTGACACGCTGCTCGTGCACTCCGGCGTGCAGGACGTGGATGTGGCCCGGCTGCTCGCGCAGACGCGTGGGCTGCCGATGCTGGTCCGCGAGTACGTGGAAGCGCTGCGCTCGGTGGCTGGCCGCGGCGGAGCAGGCGAGAGCAGGTGGCCGCCCGCTTCCGTCCGGGATCTGCTGCGCAGGCGGCTGGAGGCCGCCAGCGAGCCGACCCTGCAGATGCTGTCCACGGCGGCCGTGGCGGGCAGCGGCTGCGACGCGGATCTGCTCCGGGTGGTGAGCGGCCGGGGCGAGGCGGAGACCGTAGAAGCGCTTGACGAGGCGGTGCGGCGGTTCCTGATCACTGAGGTGCCCCCCGCCGGGGAACGCGGCGTGCCGACCTACCACTTCCCCTACGAAGCAATGCGCGACGTCGTCTACGAGTCCTCGACCCTGGCCCGGCGCAGGCTGCTGCACGGCCGCGCCGCTGACGCGCTGGCCCGCAGGTACGAGCGGGATCCGGTGACCACCCGGGCGGCCACCATCGCTGAACATCTGCAGCGCGCCGGGCGTGACGCTGAATCGGCGCAGTGGTGGTGGAAGGCCGCCGAGCGTGCCCGCGAGCTGTATGCGCACACCGAAGCCAACGCGTACCTGCGCCGGGCCGTCGCGCTCGGCTACCCCGCGGTACCTGGTTCCATCGCGCTCGGTGAGGTGCTCACCGTCCTCGGCCGCTACCGCGAGGCGCTCGCCGAGTTCGAGACGGCCGCGGCGGGCAGCGGCCACGACGACGCCACGCTGGCGATCATCGAGCACAAGCTCGCCGAGGTACACCACCGGCTCGGCGACTGGGCGCTCGCCGACGCCCATCTCGGCGTTGCCCTGGACCTGCTGGCCGCCGAAGACCTGGGCCGGCGAGCCCGGGTGCAGGCCGACCGGGCCGTCGTCGCCTACCGCCGCGGCACCAGCGACACGGCCCGCCAGCTGGGCGTGGCGGCGCTGGACGCCGCCCGGCGGGCCGGGGATACCGCGGCCACGGCCCAGGCGCTCAACGTGCTCGGCATGCTGGCCGCCCGGACCGGCGACGACCGTGCCGCCGAGGATCGGCTCAGGGAAAGCCTGGACCAGGCCCGGCTGCTGCCCGACCGTAGTGCCGCAGTCGCGGCGCTGAACAATCTGGCCCGGCTGCTGGCCGACGCGAAGCGCACCGGCGAAGCGCTCGAATTCGCCACCGAGGCGCTCGCGCTCGGCAGCCAACTCGGCGACCAGCACCGGGTTGCGGCGCTGCATACCAACCTCGCCGACCTGCTGCACGCCAGCGGCCAGCGCGAAGCAGCGCTTCAGCACCTGAAGGAGGCCGCCCGCGGCTTCGCCGCCGTCGACCCCGGCGGCCCGCCGCGACCGGAGATCTGGACCCTGGTCGAATGGTGAGCGCCAGGCTGAGATGGCTAATGGCGCGCCTTCCGGGCGAAGCGCACGTGCATGACAGCCGACGACGCGACGAACTCGAAGGCACGCCGATGAGCGGTGCCACGCTCGCCCTGGCCGAACGGCTTGGCACCGAGCCCGTGGTGTTCCCCGGCGACCACGGGGCTTCGCCGTCCAGCCCGAGGCGTTCGCCGCCAAGCTCCATGAGGTGCTGGCACGCTTGTGAACCACGGCGCCCCGGTGTCGAAGCAGCGAACAGCACGTGCGTGGTCGGGCGTTCAGCCGCGGCCGATGAACGGCATCTTCGTCGCGGTGATGGTGAGGAACTGGACATTGGTGTCGAGCGGCAGTTCCGCCATAAAGAGGACGGCCCGGGCGACGTGTTCCGGGTCGAAGGTCGGTTCCGGCAGAATCCGGCCATCGGCTTGCGGGACTCCATGGGCCATGCGGCTGGTGATGTCGGTCGCGGCGTTGCCGATGTCGATCTGCCCGCAGGCGATGTCATGGGCCCGGCCGTCGAGGGCAACCGACTTGGTCAGACCCGTGATCGCGTGCTTGCTCGCGGTGTACGCGGCGCTGCCCGGACGGGGACTGTGCGCCGAGATCGAGCCGTTGTTGATGATCCGGCCGCCGCGCGGCCGCTGTGCTCTCATGATCGAGACGGCGTGGTGCGCGCACAGGAACGCGCCGGTCACGTTGGTGGCGATGGCCTGCGACCAGTCGTGATAGCTGATCTCGTCGACTGGCCCCTGCGGCCCGACCGTGCCGGCGTTGTTGATCAGCAGGTCGAGCCGCCCGAACGTCGTCGTTACCGCCTCGAAGAGGCCACGGACCGAGTCCGGATCGGTGACGTCGGCCGGCACCGTGAGCGCGAGATCAGACTCCCCCGCCGTCTCCCGCAGCGAGTCACGAGTGCGGCCGGCGAGCGCGACCCGCCATCCGTGCGCGAGCAGGATCCTGGCGACGCTTCGCCCGATCCCCGAGCCCGCGCCAGTGACCACAGCGGACGGAGCCGATGTCATCAAGGGCTACCTCTCTCCCCCGCGGGCCGATGGCCGGATAGCGCGCCCAAGAGACCTTACGCGCTGGCGGCGGCAGGTGTCACGTTCGAACCGACGTAGCTGACGGTTTTACAGGGAGCCCCCGATGAAGATCGCAAATGCTGCTTAACCTGCGGTATCGCACTCCTGGGCGGCCCATCGGCGCAAGCTCAACCACTCCTCAACCGAGCTGGCCAACCGCCTGCCTGAGGTCGCTGTCCAGGCTAGATCCGGCCGCCTAGAGCGGCAGGCGACGACCGCCGCCCGCTCTAGGCAAGTTCTGTTTAGAGCTAAACACTTGAAGTGTTTAGCTGATAATCTATACTGGTGACACCAAGGGACGTCATCCGGATCATCGAGCGTAACGGTGCGGTCCTGCTACGCCAGCGAGGCTCTCACCGCCAGTACGAGGCCAGGATGAAGGACGCAAACGGCACCGAGTTAGTCGCCCGGACCACCATCGCCCAGCACCCGGGAGACATCCGGCCCGGAACCCTGCGAGCGAGCGACCTTGAACCGGTATTCGGGAAGGGATGGCTGAAGAAGAGATGACCTACCACGTAGTGGTGACCCGAGACGGCGATGGCTGGATGGCCGACGTCCCGGCCCTTCCCGGCACCCACACCTGGGCAAAGACCCTGCGCGCACTGGACCGCAACATCCGCGAGGTCATCGGCATGGTCGAAGACCTCCCGCGCAGCGCCGAAGCCAGCCTCGACCTCGACCTCGAATACCGCACCGGCGACCCGGACCTCGACGCCCGCTCAAGCGAGCTGCGCACCCGGCGCAAGGAAATCGAGCGTAACGCCGCTGAGATAGCCAGCCAGACCCGCGAGCTCGCCGGGCAGCTCGCCGGGCAGCTGCCAGTCAGCGACACCGCCATTCTCCTTGGCGTGTCCAAGGGCAGGGTCACCCAGCTCCAGGTTCCCCATCCACGGGACTCGCGCGATACCACAGCGGCGACAAGCACCGGTCGCTAGTCCTCGGATACCGCGGCACCGCGAAATTACAGACCGCCTGACCTGATACGGCCATATGCATCCTGACCTGCGAATACGCGGCTTGCGGCGATCTTCGTGGCCCGCCCTGTCCGTCATGTGTCCGTGCGCGCGCGAGCACTTCGAGCAGTTGCGCAAGGACCTGAGGCTACTTGGACAACGCCCTTTCACGCGCGCCGCGGGCGACGAAGGGACCTTCGGTGCGATTCCGCAGGTGGCCGCGGACCGTATCCGGTCCGCGGCCTCCTGCTCTGTGCGGGCTCAGCGAGTCATTGACGGGTCAGCTGTACGGGGTTCAGGTGCCCGAGACCTGGAACTCCCACAGTGAATAGCCCCATTGGGTGGCCCGCTGCGTGCCGTACATGCGCACGTAGCGGCCGCTGCCGTTCACCGGAAGGGTCTGCACCCCGCCAGTGCCGGTCGTCGTCGAATAGATCGTCGTCCAGGTCGAGCCGTCGTTGGACGGCTGGATCTGGAAGGCCGTGGCGTAAGCCGTTTCCCAGTTCAGCACGACCTGGCTGATCGTGTGCGTCGCCCCGAGATCGACCTGCAGCCACTGCGGGTCGCTGAACGCACTGCTCGATGGTGGCCGCGAGCAGCGTGGTGATCGCCGCGTTGTCGACCAGCGAGCCGTCCCAGATGGTGGTCAGCCTGCTGATGCGGGCCTGCCTGTCGAGCTCGAGCGCGATCACCCCGTGGACCTCGGCATAGGCTGGTCCGTCCGCGGAGTGACGGGATGCCGTGGCCATCTTTACCGGACGTTTGTCGCAGGTTGCGAGCCGATCAGCTTTGGTTTGAACGTGAGACGATTGGCTGGCTTGGGCCTGCTGATGAAATTCCCCTGGCCGAGGTCGCAGCCGAGGTCCGATAGCAATTCCAGGGTGGCGCAGTCCTCGATTCCTTCGGCCACGATACGCAGGCCAAGGGCGTGGCCGAGGTCGATGGTCGCCCGAACGAGGTCGAGGGCGCGTCCACTGTCGCCGCCGGTGAGCCCGGCGATGAAGATTCGATCGAGTTTGAGTTCCTTCACCGCCAGGCTACTGAGGTGGGCGAGCGAGGTGAAGCCGGCGCCGAAGTCGTCGATCGACACCACGATGCCATGGTCCCGGAGTTCCTGTGTGACACTTTGGGCTCGATCAAAGTGAGAGATGACGGTGGTCTCGGTGATCTCCAGAACGAGGGCTTCGGCGGGCACCTGATGACTGTCGAGGAGGTCGCGGACGACCTCTGTGAACCGAGGGTCGAGAAGGTTGGCCGGCGAGATGTTGACCGAGACCGACAGGGGGTTTCCGGCACTCCTCCAGGCCGCGCACTGCGCGAGGGCGTCGGTGAGCACGAGAGTCGTGATCGATCCCATGAGGCCGGCTTCTTCGGCAAGAGAAAGGAACTCAAGCGGTGGGACGATCCCAAGCCTGGGATGGGCCCAGCGAAGCAGGCTCTCGACGGCGACGATCTCGCCGGTCCGCAGATCGAGCTGTGGCTGGTAGTGCGACACGAGTTGACGTTCGTCGATTGCTGTGCGCAATTCGTCCAGTAGCAGCAGCCGGTTCCCGCTTTTGTCGAGGTCCGGCTGGTAGATCGCGAAGGGGACGCCGGCCAGCTTGGCCCGGTACATCGCGACGTCCGCGCACCACAGGAGACCGGCCGAGTCGGTGGCGTCCGTAGGCGCCAGCGCGATGCCGATGCTCGCGCTGATGTGCACCCGCACCGTGCCAAGGATAAATGGTTCGGCCAGCCTGTTCGTCAGTCGCTGGGCGACCGAGGTCGCATAGTCGGCGTCTCCGTCCACGAGCACGACGACAAACTCGTCACCCCCGAGCCGAATAGGCAGGTCGGCCTCGCGCAGGCAGGCAGACAAGCGTGGGCCCAACTGCTTGAGGAGCTTGTCGCCGACCGGGTGGCCGAAGGTGTCGTTGATCTCCTTGAAATGGTTGAGGTCAAGGAAGAGGAAGGCAATGGATCGCGGCCGAGCTGCCGTTACGTCGTAATCTGCGAAGAATGCGTCGAGCACAGTGTGGAGGCAACGACGGTTGCCAAGACCAGTGAGCTCATCGGTGACCGACTGGTGGCGGCGCTCCTGGCTGAGGGATCTCATCCCACGCACAGACACGACCAACCGGATGCCGACAAGCAGGAGAGTGGCAGTCGCAAGGCCGAGCGCAAGTCGGCTCGTTGCGTGCAGGTTTCCGACGAAGAGGACGACCAGTGCACACGCGGCGCTGAGCCCCGGAATGACAAACAACGCTGGCTTCCGGAGGGTCTGTGGGTTCGATGGGTGCGGCCGCAACCAGACTGACATCGACAGAAGCAGTATCGACGTCGGCCAGGCGATCGCGTTGAAAATGAAGCCCAGCCGAGATGCCCCGAATGATGTCCCGAAGAGGTTGGCGCTGTCACCGACGGCATTGATGGCGATTCCCGTAGCCATGAGGAGCCACGGTGCCTTCCGCCGGCCGGACATCACCGTCGATCCACCTACGACCAGGCTGAGCAGCAGCACGTCCCCGATCGGGTAGGCCAAGTTGATCGCCGTCGCGGCGGAATTCCCACCGGTCAGATGAAGGACTCTTTCGAACACGAATGCCGCGCACACAGATGCGGTGCCGACGCTCGCGACGGCACCGTCCAGCCAGCTGGGAGTGGCGAGCCTCCTGACCTCCCCACGCATGAAGATCACCGCTGCCACGTAAGTGAGCGGGTAGAACCCGAGGTAGAAAACGTCCGCGAGCGAGGGCGTAGGAGGCGTGACGCCGCCCAGCGACTCGACCGTCAACGCAATGTCGCCGAGCGACCACATGATCAGGCCGGAGCCGAGCGTCAGCGCCACCGCGCGCCCGGGCCGCCGGGTGAGTCCACGGGTGATGCAAAGGGCGGCGGCGGCCATTTCGAACCCGGCGACCAACCAGCCGTCGAGCAGCTGCGAAGACCGGTCGGGACCTCGGACGATCAAGGATGCCAGATAACCCACGAGGAGGACACCCATCAACGCATACGCGGCCCACAGTACGGTTTTGGTGCGGTCGCTCTGGCCCGACCACCATGCGTGGTAGCGGTGCTCCGGCCCGTCACGCTTGTCCCCATCCGGCCCGGACCCTAGGTCCGGACCAACCTGCCCGATCTGGTGGAGATCCGCATTATCTTGCACGCTGGCCGGCAACGACGGCACCCCGCGGTACGTCTCGTTCTGCCCCCATACGCCCATCGTAGCCATGTGATCACTGATTGTCACATTAGGTGATCATTTAACTCGATGAGATCAAGGCGGAGTTTGCCCATGGACCGGCGCGAACGTCGTGTCCGGGACGGTACGCGACTCCCTGCACATGGTCGACGTCATCTTCGGCCTGGACGGCGGAGAACTCCCCGAGATCGTGGTGACCGACACCCGCCCCGCAGCCGCCACCGGATCTGCCAGTCGCTGACCGGCAGTCGCGCGCTGATCTGCGGCCGGGCGGCGGTGGCGGCTGATCTTGTTGCCATCGGGCCGGTGGCGGCGGCGGGGCTGGCTGCCGTCATCGGCTGCTCCGGTGTCGGGCAGGCTGTGGTGATCCGCCGGCGGGCCGGTGACCGGTGTTGCGGGTGAGCCGGGGGCGCCGGGGCTGGCCAGTCGCGGGCTCTGGGCGCGCGGGCGGGATCGGGGCGCGCGGGCTGGCTCATGGTGTCTCTCCTGGGCGCTGGCTGGGCTGGGGTGGGCTCGCGCCGGCGATGGTGCGCAGCGCCTGGGTGAGCTGGCCGGGGTCGGCGTCTGGCAGCCTGCTGGCGATGTGTTCGCGGGCGATGGCGGCCAGGACCGGGGTGGCCTTGTCCGGCAGGTCGCGGCCTGCGGTGGTGATGGCGGCCAGGGCGAGGCCGAGATGGCGCTGGACAGGGCCGGCGACCGCGCCGCCCCCCGGGGCACGCCCGGCCGGGGGCTGTGTGGTGCTCATGCGGTCTCCTTGTCGGGACGGCCCTCGAGGAACAACGGAACGGTGAGTGGCGCTACCTGGAGTTTCTGCAGGCCACAAGTTTGATCACGGCCGGCATATTCGTGCATGAGCTACCAGGTGGGACGAGAGCCAGGCATCGGCCCCGCCCGGTTGACCTGCCCGAAGACCGATACTGACCACAGCGATCAGAGCGTGCCGTACTTTTCGCTCCGTTGTTCCTCGAGGGCCGATTCATCAGGCGACTTTTTCGAGGTGGCTGAGGCCGAGGGCCTCGACCGCCTTGGATTGCACGGGCGCGACGTCCTCGTTGGCCTGGTCGGAGCCGAACGGCGCGCCAACGACGGTGCGGACAGCGCGGCTGCCCTTGGCCTGGCCGACGAGCTTGACGATGGCCTCCGCGACATCGTGCGGATTCGGGGCGTCCTTGCCCTCGAACGTCGATGTCAAGGACGTGACCATGGCGTCGGGGATGTGACCGACCTCGCCATAGGACTCGGTGACTTCGATGCCTGCGGGCGTCTGAATGTTGGTGAAAAAGTTGGTCGGGTATCCGCTCGGCTGCACCTCCACGACCTCGACGCCGAGCTGCGAGACTTCGTAGCGGAGGCTGTCGGTCAGCGCTTCAACCGCGAACTTGCTCGCGCCGTAAATGCCGACGAAGGGGAACGTCACGCGGCCGAGGATCGAGCCGATGTTGATGATCAGGCCATCGTGCTGCCGGCGCATGGAGGGGAGCACGGCGCGGGTGACGCGAAGCAGCCCGATGACATTCGTGTCGAAGATCGCCTTCGCCTGTTCCGTAGTGAAGGCTTCGGTTACGCCGGCCGAGGCGATACCGGCGTTGTTGACGAGCACATCGATCTTGCCGGCCTCGGCCAGCACTGTCTTGACGCCGGCTTCGACAGACGTATCGTCGCTGACGTCTAGCTCCACGGTCTTGACGCCGAGCTTGCGTAGGGCCTCGGCGGCCTCGCGGTTCTTGCCTTGCACACCGCGCATCGAGGCGTACACGGAGTGGCCGACGTGGCGCAGGGTCTCCGCCGTGTCACGGCCAAAGCCGCTGCTGGCGCCGGTGATCAGGATTGTTTTGGACATAGCGGGCTTCCTTTGTGTCTTTGTGGCTGTCACTGCGGTGGTGCCGGGTCGGCGGGCGCGGCGGGTTCCGGTTGCTGGGCGCCGGCGAGGTCGGCGCGGCGGACCCGGATCACGGCGACGTTGATGATCAGGGTGAGCAGCGCGATCCCGGCGGCGACCAGGAACCCGCGGCCGAACCCGGTGGCGAGGGCGTGGTTGTAGATCGCTG
>WNFF01004407.1_pt1 | contig 19502 bp, 15 predicted proteins | sample 5400441 | NCBI WGS metagenome assembly WNFF01 (sample SAMN13153345, study PRJNA577476) | soil metagenome | isolation source: 120 cm saprolite under Douglas fir tree site 2 hole 3 replicate 1 | place: USA:California | collected 2015-04-18 | reverse complement strand
CTGTTGGTGACGAGCATCACCTGGTCGCTGTCCTTCACCTGCACCAGGCCGATCACCCGTCCGTTGCGCTCGGTCGTCTTGATGTCGATTACGCCTTTGCCACCCCGACCCTGGAGGCGGTATTCGGCCTCTTCGGTCCGCTTGCCGTAGCCGTTTTCGGTCACGGTGAGGATGGTGCTTCCTTTCTCCACCACGTCGGCGCCGACCACTTCGTCGCCCGCATCCAGGGTGATGCCCTTGACCCCGTACGCGGCCCGGCCCATCGAGCGAACCTCGCTCTCCGCAAACCGGATGCTCATCCCGCTGGCGGTGGAAAGGAGGATGTCCTTCGTCCCATCGGTGATCTTCACCGCCACCAGGCTGTCGCCGTCCTCGATCGACAAGGCGATGATCCCCGCGGACCGAACGTTGGAGAAGGCGGTCAGATCGGTCTTCTTCACCAACCCTTTCTTGGTCACGAAAAAGACGAAGTTGTCTTCGCTGAAGGTCTTCGTCACCAAAACCGCGGCGAGCTTCTCCTCCGGTGACACGCTGACCAGGTTCACGATCGCCTTGCCTCGCGCGGAGCGGCCAGCGAGCGGGATCTCGTGCACCTTGAGCCAATAGAGCTTGCCGCGGGTGGTGATCGGCATCAGGTACGCGTGAGTTGAGGCGACGAACAAATCGGTGACGAAATCATCCTCTTTGGTCGCGGCGCCGGTCTTCCCTCGCCCGCCGCGCCGCTGAGCCCGATACTCGGTCAATGGACTGCGTTTGATGTAGCTCGCGTGGGAGCGGGTGACGACCATGTCCTCTTCGGCGATCAGGTCCTCGTTGGTCAATTGGCTGAGCTCGCCGATGATCTCCGTCCGCCGCGGATCGGCGTACGTCTCCTTGATCTCTTTCAGCTCCGCCTTGATCACTCCGACCAGCGACGACTCGTGGGTGAGGATGTCCTGCAGCCGGGCGATCTCCCGGATCAGGGTGATCAGTTCCTTGAACAGCTCCTCGCGCTGCATCCCGGTCAGCCGCTGCAGGCGCATGTCGAGAATGCTCTTCGCCTGTTCCTCGGAAAAACCGCCCTGCGAATACTTGTGCGATAGGCCGGCGTAGCCCGCCTCTTCTCCCCGAACCCGAGAAACGAGCGAATCCATTTGCCCCTGGACCAGGGCGGGGTCGATCCGCGGAAGCGCGCCGAAGCGGGGGTGCTCGTAGAGCGCAGGTGAAAGAATGTTCATCAGCCCCCAACGCGCCTCGTCCGGGTCGTTCGAGTTGCGGATCACGGTGATCACCTGATCGATGATGTCTTGCGCGACGAGCAGACCTTCAACGATGTGCAGGCGGCTTTCCGCTTTGCGCAGCTCGAAGCGCGAGCGCCGCGTTACCACCTCGCGGCGGTGGGAGATGAACCGCTCGATCAGCTCCTTGAGATTGAGCGTTCGCGGCTGGCCGCCATCAATCGCCAGGAGCACCACCCCAAAGGTCGACTGCATCGGGGTGTGGGCGAACAGGTTGTTGAGAACCACGCCGGTGATCGCGTCGCGCTTCAGCTCGATCACGATCCTCATCCCATGGCGGTCCGATTCATCGCGAATGTCGCTGATCCCCTCGAGCTTTTTGTCTCGAACCAGCTCGGCAATGCGCTCGATCAGCCGCGCCTTATTCACCTGGTAGGGAATCTCGGTGACGATGATGCTCTCGCGCTCGGTTTTCTTGTGCACCTCGATCTCGGTGCGAGCGCGCATGATGATCTGACCGCGGCCGGTTTCGTAGGCACGTCGAATTCCGTCGACCCCGGTGATCAAGCCATAGGTGGGTAGGTCGGGCCCGGGGATGAACTTCATCAGATCCGCCACCGTCGCCTTGGGCGCATCCAGCAGGTGCAAGGCGGCATCGATCACCTCCCCCATGTTGTGGGGGGGTATGTTCGTCGCCATCCCGACGGCGATCCCCGAAGCCCCGTTGACGAGCAGGTTGGGGAATTTGCTCGGCAGGACCAACGGCTCTTTCAGCTCGTCGTTGTAGTTCGGTCCGAAAGCGACGGTGTCCTTGTCGATGTCGGCGAGCAGCTCTTCCGCCAGCCGCGACATTCGCACCTCGGTGTAACGCATCGCCGCTGGCGAATCGCCATCCACGGAGCCGAAGTTCCCCTGGCCGTCGACGAGCAGGTAGCGCATCGACCAGGGCTGAGCCAGGCGCACCATGGCGTCGTACACCGCGACGTCGCCATGGGGATGGTACTTGCCGATCACATCCCCGACCACACGGGCGGACTTCTTGTACGGGCGGTTATGGAGATTTCCCAATTCATGCATCGCGAAGAGGACGCGGCGATGCACCGGTTTGAGTCCATCGCGTACGTCGGGAAGGGCACGCCCGATGATCACTGACATCGAGTAGTCGAGGTACGACTTGCGCATCTCGTCTTCGATGGTGACCGGCACCAGGTTTCCGGCGCCGTAATCAGGCGGGATCGGCGGTTGCTTGTCCGAGGGTTCGTCCATGAGTAGAGGGTCGAGGTAACCGGTGGTTCAGTCGAAAAAGACGGCCGCGAATGATGCCCTCGGCTTCGACTTTGCGAAGGACAGAATAACGCCCCGGCGGCGTACTATCGACCACTTTCGACGAAGTTTCGAGCTCCCGGACTTTGATTTCCGGGACCCTAAAAGGTCACTCAGCGCCCGAGGCGTTTGCGCTGGCCGTGGGTCGATCCTCCAGGCTGGCGAGCAGACGCTCGGCATCCGCTCCCACCGGGCCTTTCGCATCCAAGCTGCGGGCGCGCTCCAGGGCATTTCGCGCGCCTTGCCGCTCGCCCTTGAGCTTGAGGGCGATTCCGAGGTTCAAGTGGGCTTTGGGATTGCTCGCTTCCATCGACTGCGCTTCCCGGAAGAGCTCGATCGCGCGGTCGACATCGCCCGCGAGCAGCGCGTCCTTTCCGCGCTGGATCTGCTTCTCTGAGTCGTTTATCAGATCCACCTCGAACACGGTCTTGCCCGCGAGGTTGAAGATCAGCGCGCGAAGGACGCCTCCCCAGTAAAACGTGAGTCCCTCGGCCGCCACCACCGCCGCCAGGGGAATATCTGGAAGGAGCTGTTTGCCGCGGAACTTGAACCTAACCTTCGTGTAGCGGCCCTTGTTTGCCCAGGCGATGAACTGGTCCTTCAAGCTGGCGAGCGTGGCTTCAATTCGGTTAGGGTCGACTTCAATGGGTAGCTCCCGACCCCCAACCTGAGCTCCTTGGGTTTGTCGCGCTTTTCTCTTCGGAGACCTCTTAAGGGAACCCCTCGTTGATCTTTTCCCCCGAACCGGAGATTTTCGGTGTTGACCCTTGAGCATTAGGGGTCAGCATAGCGCCGGTCCAGCCGCAGGGGTACATCTGCGTGGCCGCGGCGCGTCAGGAGTAAGTGGATTACCATGACGATGTTCTCCGAGTCGCTTCGAGGGGTTTTGAAGCCTATCTCGCCCTATCTCGACGACGACTCGGTTACCGAAATCATGATCAACGGTCCGGAGGACATCTGGGTCGAGCGCCACGGCCAATTGGTCAAGACCCAGGCGCGGTTTTCCGAAGAGGGCCTGCTCGCCGCAGTCCGGAACATAGCCCAATTCCTCGGGCGGGTGGTCTGGGAGGAGAAGCCCCAGCTCGATGCCAGGCTCCCGGACGGCAGCCGGATTCACATCGTTCTCCCTCCTGTCGCGCGCCGGGGCGTGGTGATCGCGATCCGCAAGTTTCCCAAAGAGAGGCTCACGCTCGAGGACCTCCTCGCCCGCCAGGCGTTGTCCGATCCGATGGCGCGACTGATCGAGGCCGCGACCCAGATGCGGCTGAACGTTGTCGTCGCGGGCGGAACCGCATCGGGCAAGACGACGCTGCTCAACGTCTTTTCGTCGATCATCCCCGATGCCGAACGGGTGGTAACGATCGAAGACTCGGGCGAGCTTCAACTTCGACACCGCCATCTGGTGTCGCTGGAAACCCGGCTTCCGGACAAATCCGGTCGGGGCGGAATCGATATGGGCGATCTGCTGCTTTCGGCGCTTCGACTGCGCCCTGATCGCATCGTGATTGGAGAGATCCGGGGCCCGGAATGCTTTCATTTCGTTCAGGCGCTGAATACCGGGCACGGCGGTTCCATGTGCACCTGTCACGCGAACAGTCCGCTGGACACCCTTCGGCGGATCGAGGCGTTTGCGTTGATCGGTGCGCCCAATTTGCCGCTGGTCGCGGTGCGAGCGCAGATTGCATCGGCGATCGGCCTGATCATCTGCTGCACCCGATTCCCCGACGGCGCGCGAAGGGTCACCGCGATCTCCGAGGTACTCGCACTCGATGGTGCCGGCGACTACCGAACCCAGGACATCTTCGTCTATGCACCGGTCCACCGCCAGCCCGATGGCACCTTGCTCGGGTATCACTCTCCCACCGGAATCGTGCCGAACTTCGCTGAAGAGGCCAGGGCGTTTGGTTTCAACGACCTGAGCGATGAATTCTTCGATCCGGCGACCTATGGACTGCCGGCGCCCGAGCCATTTCGAAGCGAGCATGCCCCCGGGGTGCGTTGGGCGCCTTCGTTGAAGCACCGCGAGAAAGGTTTGCCCGAGCCAGAAGCGCTCAGGGCGGAGCGGAACACCTGGGAGGCAAATCTACGCTCGGGGCGGACGGAGAGAGATGGAGCAATTCCAATCGCCGCTGCACGCCATCCCCGAAGGGCGGTGGACGAAGATCAGACCGCGGCCCAGCTGGTGTCGGCGCGCCCAGCCAATGCGAGCTCGTACCCGTCGGACTCGGACGCGCCGCACAGCTCGTTCTCGATGGACCAGCTTCTGCCGAGGCAAGAAAACGGCACGAGCGACGGTCCGGCATTTGTGGCGGACTCGCGCATGGAGTCCAAGGTGCTGCTGTCACCGGATCTCGTTGCGGAGATCAACCACCTGACCACGCCCGGCGAAGCTCCTTCTCCGTCGCGGACGACAGCCGAGACGGCCATCCCGCTCCCGCCCGACAAGAATCGCCGTTAACCTCAATTGAGTCTTGAGCTCAGCTGTGTGCACGCCACGGGGTGCCCTTGCGCGGCATTGGCTCGCTCGCTGGAGACCAGGGAGTGGCTCACCAGCATCGACAGCACGTAATCGCGGCTGCGGCGGATCAGCGACGCGTTGCGGCACTGCTTCAGCTCGTCGTAGGCATCATGGGGGGGAAGGGCGAGCATCAGCTCGGCGACTTCCGCCAGCTGAAGGCTCTTGAGGTCCTTGCCGAAGAGCCCTTTGGCCGCTGCCTCCACGCCCACCACCCCCGGCTCGAAGGAGACCACTGCCAGGTCGTAGGCAATCAGCTCGTGCTTTCGGAGGATTCGGTGAATTTTGTTTGCGGCCACTGCTTGCCGCGAACTACCCCCCAGACCCAGGGAGGCGGCAATTCGCAAGGAGAGCAGCCGTTCGCACTTTCCGTCGCCCGGTGGCTCGATACCCCAAAGACCTGACCACATTCGCCATAACCACGGGAACCCCTCGTCTGGCGCCGACCCGAAGTAGTCGGGGCATCCCAGTTGCGAGACGTAGATCGCCAGCAGATCTTTTGGCAGACGGGTGAAGTCGGGCCCTTCAACCGAGCGGCCCTCCGCTGGGAACATCCCCGGAGTCGCTCCGACGTCTCGCCGCAGCTGAGCGCGCAACGCCAGCTCATTGTCTAGCGGAGGCAGCTCGGACGCCAGGCGGAGATAGGTCACGGGCACCAGAATGCCCGCAAGGGCCAGCACGAACAGGAAAATCCACAGGGTCAGCCTCACCTACAGCAAATCGTAACAGATCCGCTGGTGAGGCCGACCCCGAGGGAACATCGCGCTACTTGTCGGTTTTCTTCTCTTGTTTCGTCTCTTGTTTCATCACGTTGCCGTTTGCGTCGGTTTCGGTCTTCTCTTTGGTGGTGGTTTTGGCGTTCGGGTGCTTCGAAGTACGCGTCGTCTCGGTGTCCATCCCACCCTTAGCGTTCTTCTTCGTGCTCTTTTCCACCTTATCCTGGTCCGTGGTGCTCTTGATCGTGTCGCCAGTCGTGGTGGTTTTCTCGGCCTTGTAGGACGAGCCCTTCTTCCCAGTGGTCATCTCTTCTTTGGACTCGGTCTTTTGCTCCTCGGCGAAGGCCGGGGCGGTAAAGAGGACGAATCCAAGCGCAGACAAGCCAACCGCGGTCTTCTTCATTACGTCTCCTTGGTTTAGGCGCCGGGCCCGTTGCCACGGCGGTTGGAATCAATCTGGAAACGGCTGCGCTTGGCGGCAATCTCGCCAAGCGGCAGTTAATGGAAAAAGAGTCCAAAAACACACGAAGCGAAGAGAGGTTTTCAGTCTACTTCCTTGATTCCAGGCTTTGCAGTCGCTTCTCCATGTCGCTCAGGCGCTCGGACAGGCGATCGAAATCTCGCCGCATTTCCCCGCCGTGCATGACGAAGCCTTCTCCGCCCGGTAGCTCGAATGAGCTCATGTCGTGCCCCTTGGGCTTTTCCCGCAGTTTCGCGTTCAGCGTCACGCTGCGCTTGTCACGAATGACCAGCACCGGCACCGTCTGACCCGCGTCCTTGTCCGCCAGGGTGCGGCGGATCGAGGAGACGTTCTTGACTTTCTGCCCGGCCACCTCGACGATCACGTCGCCCGGTTTGATTCCCGCCTCCGCGGCGACGCTGTCCGACTTGACGCCGTTGACCAGCACGCCACTCTCCTCGGGCGCACCCAGGACGTGGCGCACCTCTTTGGAGATCTGGACCGCCTCCACCCCGAGTCGTCCACCTGCGAAAACCTGAAATCCAAAGTGATGGCCGTCCGACTCGGCCTCCGCTTCGGATTCTGCGTGCGCCACCCCACTCGCCAACAGTGAAAACACGATCATCGAAGCCATGCGTTGCATTCCACTCCTCCTTTGTAGGAGTCTCAATGAGGGAATGGCCCGCGCTATTGCGTTGCGAAATTTTTCGCAACAGCCGGTAATCCGGAAGAACAGCTAGATGTCGAAGTAGAGTGCGAACTCCATCGGGTGCGGCCGCAGTCTTACGGCGTTCACTTCCTTCTGAAGCTTGTAGTCGATCCACGTCTCGATCACGTCTTCGGTGAACACGTCTCCCTTGAGAAGGAACTTGTGGTCCTTGTGCAGGCAGTCCAGCGCTTCATCGAGGGAGCCGGGCATCTTGGGGACGTCCTTGAGCTCCTCGGGTGACAGCCCGTAGATATCCTTGTCGAGAGGATCGCCCGGATCGATCTTGTTCTCGATTCCATCCAGGCCGGCCATCAGCTGAGCGGCGAAGGCAAGGTAGGGATTGCAGGAGGAGTCCGGCGAACGGAACTCCAGCCGCTTCGCTTTCGGCGACGGGGAATACATCGGGATGCGGATGGCGGCGGAGCGGTTGCGGCTGGAGTAAGCCAGATTGACGGGGGCCTCGAATCCGGGGACCAGTCGTTTGTAACTGTTCGTCGTCGGATTGCAGAGGGCCGCCAGGGCGCGCGCGTGCTTGAGAACGCCGCCGGCGTAATAGAGGGCCATCTCGGAGAGTCCGGCATACCCATCGCCGGCGAACAGCGGGCGCCCCGCCTTCCAGAGCGACTGGTGGGTGTGCATCCCGCTTCCGTTGTCGCCAAACAGTGGTTTTGGCATGAAGGTAGCGGTCTTGCCGTGGCGCCAGGCGACGTTCTTCACGATGTATTTGAACCACATCAAGTCGTCGGCGGTTTTCACCAGCGTGTTGAAGCGGAAATCGATCTCCGCCTGCCCTGCGGTGGCAACCTCATGATGCTGACGCTCGACCTGGATCCCCACATCCGCCATCACCCGGCACATCTCGGTCCGGATGTCCTGGTGACTATCGGTGGGGGCCACCGGGAAGTAGCCCTCTTTGTACCGTGGCTTGTAGCCCCGGTTGCCGCCGACCTCTTCCTTGCCGCTGTTCCACTGACCTTCCAGCGAGTCGATGAAATAAAACGCCTGGTTGTAGGAAGAGTCGTAACGAACCTCGTCGAAGATGAAGAACTCCGCCTCCGGCCCGAAGTAGGCGGTGTCGGCGATGCCCGTGCTCTTGAGGTACTTTTCCGCCTTGAGGGCGACGTTCCGGGGGTCTCGCGAAAATGGCTCCTTGGTGATCGGATCGGCGATATCGCAGATGATCGAGAGCGTGGGCTCCTTCATGAACGGATCCATCACCGCACTGGTCGGGTCAGGCATCACCAGCATGTCGGACGCGTGGATCTCCATCCATCCACGAATCGACGAACCGTCGAAGCCGAGGCCCTCCTCGAACGATCCCTCGTTCAACTCGGGCAGGGGGACGGTGAAGTGCTGCCACAGTCCAATGAAATCCATGAACTTGAAATCCACCATCGTCACGCCGCGATCTTTTGCGAGCGCAAACACTTCTTTCGGGGTTTTGGTCATTCCGCGCCTCCTTAGCTCGTTTGTTGGGCAAAAATTTTCGGCACACAGTAGACGGGCGGCGTTCCCAAGGGAAGGGGCACAAGGCCTCAGACTTAGATTTTGCGAGAGCACCGATTAGTGGCACGCCCTCGCTTGAATCGCGGGCGAAGGAAGGCGATCCCGGCGGTGGCGCTGGCGGTATCGATGGCGGCGGCAGCAACGCTCGGAACGGCAATTTATCTGGTAAGCACCAGCCTGCCCTACCTGGTGGATTCCGCCGCCGCGGATCCGCAGTTCGGCGCTGGCAATCGGTGCCTGATCTCCCATCTGCGGGAGCCGCGCGCCGGCTTCGCGGTCTCCCCCGGGGGAACAAAGGTCGCCGCCTTCGGAGCAAGCTCGGTGGCGGTCTGCACAAGAAGCTCTCCATCCGATGGGGGTGAGTCCCTTTCCGGAGCGCTTATTCCTCTCCCAGGGATCACCGCCGCCAGCTTCGACTTCGACGGTACGCTCTGGCTTGCTGCCGCGCGTGGACCGCATCCGGAGCTTTGGATGGCTGGTCAAGCGGCCGGGAAACCTCGAACGGTGGGCGAATTCGCACCGCTCGCGTTGGCGGGCGTGGCCAATGGACTCGCCGCGGTGGACGGCTCGGGGCGCCTCGCTTCGTTCACCTCGCAGGGAGCGCTGACCTCTTCCGCCACCGTCCCGCCCGGGTCCAACCCGCTGCTCGCCTCCAACTCCGACGGCAGTCTCCTTTCGGTGGTCACCGAAAACGCGGTTCACGTCTTTCGAGCCGCCGGTTTGACGCTGGTGCGCGCCGAATCTCCGTGCCAGGCAGAGTTTCTCTGGTGGCTACCGGATCGCACTCATGCGCTGATCGCCTGCGGGCCGAACGCAGCCTGGGCGCTCCTCATCGATGTCGTCACCGGCGAGCGGGAATCTGCAACCCCCTTGAATTGGGCCCGTTCGGCGCTGATTCCGCGGCTGGGCACCTATGTCCAGGGGTGCGAACAGCTCCCCTGCAGCATCGGGCCTCCGCAGTCGGTACGCTGACTTGGGCGGTCGCCGGCTCTCAAAGGGACGATCCGACGCTCAGCAGTTGAATCTCGAACGACAGCTGCCTACGATCGCGAAATTGTCGGAATCAGAGCGAACGATGTCCGAGCAACTGGGTGAACGAGAGCGCGAAGTGCTGCGGGCGATCATCCAGGAGTATATCGTCAGCGGTGGGCCCGTCGGCAGCTCGCAACTCGCGCGGAGGGCGGAGTTCGACGTGTCGGCCGCAACGATGCGCAACGTGATGGCCGACCTCGAAGAGCTTGGCTACATCCAAAAGCCGCACACCTCGGCGGGGCGGGTTCCGACCGACATCGGCTACCGCTTCTACATCGACTGCCTGGTAAAGCTGCACGAACCGGAGCCGCAGGATCGGGAGCTGATCGAGCACGGAATCAAACGCCAGGGCAGCAACGACGAAACCTTCCAGGACGCGTCGAAGATGCTGCACTTCATCACCCGCCATGCGGGGGTGGTGTTGATGCCGAGGCACTCGGCGCTCTACTTCCGGCGAATCGAGTTCGTCCAGCTTCGCGGGGATCGGCTGCTCGCGATCCTGGTTGGACAGAACGGACAGGTGCAGAACAAGCTCTTGTCGATCGACTTCGCGATCACACCGGAAGAGCTGGTACGGGCTTCGAATTACTTGAATGAATTGCTCAAAGAGACTCCGATCGACGAAGCGCGTTCGAGGATCCAGGCCGAGATGGAACAGGATCGGGCGCTCTACGACGTCCTCGCGGGCAAGGCCTTGAAACTGGGGTTCGCGGCAACGGACATCCAACCCGGCGAGCGCGTCCTGATCGAGGGCGCTGGTTCATTTCTCGAAGCGCCGGAGTTTGCGGACGTAGAGCGGATCCGCGCCCTGTTTCGCGCTCTGGACGAGAAGAACAAGCTGCTCAATCTGCTCGATCGGGTGCAGCGCGCCAAAGAGATGCAGATCTTCATCGGCGCGGAGAGCGAATTCTCGTCCGCGGGCGAAGTGAGCGTGATCGCCACCCCCTACGGGACGCCGGATCAGGTGCTCGGGACGGTCGGGGTGATTGGTCCGACGCGGATGAACTACCAACGAGTCATCCCGCTGGTGAAGCTCACCGCGGAGGTGCTTTCGCGCGTGCTTGAATAAGTGCGCCTTTGCCCCCGGGCGACCCTCCAACACGGCTTCGGGTCAACCCGCGCTGCGCGCGTTGAAAACAACGGACGCGCCTGATACCCAAGAAAAGGAATCCATGCCATCCACCGTGTTCCGGCCGGCCGACAAGCCGCTGCTCAATCTCACGCTGTTTGTCCTCACCCTGGGAACGACGTTTGGAACGTTCCTTTTGATGTGGAGCGGCGGCGGAGCAACCACGCTGTCCGCGGTGAACGGATCCCTGATCTTCAGCCTCTCGCTGGTGCTGATCCTCGGCTCGCACGAGATGGGGCACTATGTACTGGCCCGGATCCATAAGGTCGATACGTCGCTTCCCTACTTCATTCCGCTGCCGCTCCTGGGCGTGGGAACCCTCGGAGCGGTGATCCGCATCCGGGGCCGAATCCCGGATCGCAACGCGCTGGTGGACATCGGCGCGGCCGGGCCGCTGGCGGGGCTTTTGGTCGCCATTCCCCTGCTCGCGTTCGGCTTGTCCCATTCGAAGATCGTGGACCTTCCTGTCGAGCCACCTGGATTCTTGGGGGAAAGCTCGCTCTGGTCACTCGCGCACCGCGGTGTCGAATACCTGATTGCGAAATGGAGTGGGCTTCGCCTTCCGGAGATGGGCGCAGTAAGGGCGGAGGTCTACCTCTTCGGCGACAATCTGCTCATGCGCGCGCTGCGGTACCTGGTCCTCGGACCGATACCCGCCGGCAAGGACATCCAGGAGCACCCGATGGTGATCGCCGGCTGGTTCGGGTTGCTGGTGACCAATTGGACGGAGGCCATCTGACCCACGCGCTGTTTGGCGACCGGGCCCGGACGATCGGCAAGCTCATGGCGCTCATCATGCTCGGCCTGTGCATCTTCTACAGCGCCGGCTGGCTTCTGTGGCTGATCGTGACCTCCAAGTTCATTGGATTCAAGCATCCCCCGGTCGTCGACAACGAGGCCCCCTTGTCGCGGGGGCGAAAGCTCACCTGCGCGATCTGCTTCGTCGGTCTGTTGCTCTGCGTGATTCCCGTTCCCTTGAGCGTGGTGGCGGTGCCGTGAAATTCCTTTGCAGCGCCTGCGAGCGGGTCACCGCATTTTCCGGCTTCCGGACGGAGGGAGACTTTCTCGTCCTGCGATGCTCGCGATGCGGCGTCGAAAGTCGCGCGCGCGCGTCCACGGTCGACGGTCCGGGAGGACTCACCACCGCAGTTCCCGGCCCTGTTTTTTCGCCGGACCCCCGAAGGGTGGGACGAAAGCCAGCAGTGGTCTCGATCTCGAGCGCACTGGCGGAGGCGGCAAGGGCGAACCCGTTCGAGGTTCCGGAAGGGCACTGCCCCAAGTGCATCGCGGTGCGCCCAGCGTCCGCAAGCTCGTGCGCACAATGCGGTCTGGTATTCGCGAATTTCAAACGGGAAGAGGTCGAACCTTCTGCATCGATCGCTGAGCAGTTTCAACAGCTGCTCTCCCAATGGGAGGACGGCGGGGGCCACGACCGGGTACTCCAGACAGCTTTGATTCGTGGCGAGCTCGCCAGCGTCGGCCGCCTCTATCGAATCCGCCTCGCTCACGTGCCCCAGGATCCGTATGCTGCGCGCGGGCGCGACGAGGTGCTGCGACTGGCAACCGCGAGCTCCACCGGACTGGCCAAGGCAGCATCGGCGGAAGCGGGGGGAGGGGTGGGGCGCTGGAAGTACGTGCTGCTCATCGCCATCCTCGCCGCCTGCGCGGTGACGTTCTTCGCCCTTTACCGCCAGCTTCACAGTGTGGCCTCGTGAGCGGTTTTCACATCGTCGACGGATTGTTGGGGCCCGGCGGCACCCTGGCTTCGGTGCTGCCCGGATACGAGAGTCGACCCGAGCAGTTGAAGATGGCCCGAGCGGTGGAGCAGTGCTTCGAAGAGCGCGGTTATCTTTTGGCGGAGGCAGGCACCGGCACCGGCAAGACGCTCGCCTATCTCGTTCCCGCCGTTCTCTCCGGCCGCAAAGTCGTCATCTCAACAGCGACGAAAACGCTCCAGGAACAGATCTTCTTCAAGGACATTCCGCTGCTTCAAGATCAGGTGAAGCTCGATTTCGATGCCGCTTATTTGAAAGGGCGGTCCAACTACCTCTGCCTTCACCGACTCGAAACTTTCAAGGGCTCCCCCGAGTTTCGGGTCAGCCGCGAGGCCGAACAGTGGCCGAAGATCCGCGACTGGGCTGAGCGGACGCAAACGGGTGATCGCGCCGAGTTGGATCTTCCCGAAGACTTCGCGGCTTGGGCGGACCTTTCAACCACCGCGGATACCTGCCTGGGTGCGCGGTGCCAGTTTTATGAGCCCTGTTTCGTCACCCGAATGCGCCGGCGCGCCGAGCAAGCGGACGTCCTGGTGGTCAACCACCACCTTTTCTTTGCCGATCTCGCCATCCGAACGCACCGCACAAGATCGGGCGAGGGCGTCTTGCCCAAATACGACGCGGTGGTCTTCGACGAAGCGCACGCCATCGAATCGGTCGCCACTGAATATTTTGGCTGTCAGGTCTCGAACTGGCGGCTCCAGGATCTGAGCGCCGACGCAGAGCGCGCCCTGTCCCCCTCCGACGATCGCCACTCTCTTCTTTCCGCCGCCGCGCTCAAACTGCAGACCGCGGCAGAGGTCTTCCTGCGCTCAGCGACACCGCGCCTTGGGATCTCGGCGACAGAAGTGAGCGTCCGCCTCGGGCCGGATAGCTTCTCGTCCCTCCGAGACGAGGTCGCCGGGTTGATGGAATCGCTCGGCGCCCTGGGGGCATTGACCGATTCCTGGGGTGAAGCCGAGCTTGCTGCGCTGTCGCGCCGAAGCCGTGAGCTCGCCGAGGAGCTGGGCTTCATTTGCGCCGCCGATTCGCCGGACTGCGTCTACTGGGCGGAGCGCCGCGGGCGCGGCCTGTTCCTCCGCGCGGCGCCGATCGACATCGCTTCCGAGCTTCACCACCGCCTGTATCGAGCAGTGGACACCGTTGTCTACACGTCGGCGACGCTCACCGCCCAGGGCCGCTTCGATTACTTCGCGCGGCGAATGGGGCTGACCGACGAATCGCGCGCCGACTTGCCGCCGCTGACAACGCTCGCGGTGGAGTCTCCGTTCGATTACCGGAAGCAGGCTGCGCTGTACCTGCCCTCGCATTTGCCGGAGCCGAGCTCGGTCGCCTTCATCGAGGCGGCGGCGGCAGAGATCATCTTTCTCGCCGAGCTGAATGGCGCGCGGGCGTTCGCCCTGTTCACCTCACTGCGCAACATGCAGGCCGCCTACCAATTGGCCAAGCAAAGGCTGCGGTTCCCGGTCTTGATTCAGGGGGAGCGGCCGAAGAGCGCGCAGCTGGAGCAGTTCAAAAGGGAGCCATCGGTGCTCTTTGCCGCCCACAGCTTCTGGGAGGGAGTCGATGTCCCGGGCGATGCGCTCTCCCTGGTGATCATCGATCGGCTGCCCTTCGCCGCGCCTGGCGATCCGCTGGTTGCCGCCCGCATCGACCAGCTGCGCGAACGCGGCGAAGACCCCTTCTTGAGCTACCAACTGCCTCAGGCCGCGATCGCCTTGCGCCAGGGCTTCGGACGACTGATCCGTTCTCGCCAGGATCGGGGCATCGTGGCGCTGCTCGATCGCCGGGTCACCAACAGACGCTACGGGCAGTTCTTTCTCAGGAGTCTGCCGCCGGCGATCCGGGTTTCGGACCGTGAAGCGCTCAAGGCATGGCTCGCGGCTGCGCCCGCTTAAAGCTCGCGGGACATCAGGAGGCGTAGCTTGCCGGACTTTTTCGAGACCACCGTCGCCACCGTGGTAAATCCGGCTTTCCGATAGAAGCTGACCGCGGCAGAATTCGCCGGGTCAACGCGAAGCGCGAGCGTCCGGCGATGCAGGTCCCGGGCAGTTTGCATCGCATGGTTGAGCAGCATCGTTCCGATGCCCTTTTGCCGCAGCTCCGGTTTGACGACGATGTTGCGCATGTAGGCGGCTCCGGCGACGGGGCCGTCCCGCTCGACGGTGACATAGCCGATGATGTGGTTCTGATATTTCGAGACGTGAACGAAGGGCCGCAGCTTGCTTACCGTTTGCTGCGTTTGCTCCATGGTTTCGGAGCGTAATCTCCACGGGTCGGACGCGGCGCGAATGCTGGCCACCGCCGCCAGGTCCTCGTCGGTCATCGGCGCGAACTTGAGAGTGGTGGTGAAGTCGTTCGGCAGCTTGGCAAGGTCGAGCACCGGCGGCACTCCCTTTTCCGGAGCTTGGTCAACCCGCTTCATCGTCATCTAATATCCTCTCGTTCTAGGACTCTTGCCCGACGATCCTAACCTCTTCAACAGGGCTGTACCATGGCCTTCTCCGCCCCCACTTTCCCGCACCCAAAATCGAGGAAAACAGGCCAGATGACCGCTCAGGTTTCCTCCGACCCGGCGAGTCTCCTACAATGCCGCGGTATAAGGATTGAAGATCGGGTTCGCTCCAGCGGGCTCGGACGACAGCCTCGCCGGGAGCCAGGCACACTTGCAACTGAGCCAAGCGCAGCGCGAGCTGACGGTCAAAGTCGTCTATTACGGCCCGGGCCTTTCGGGCAAGACGACGAATCTGCAGATGATCCACAAAAAGCTGCAGCCCGAGGTTCGCGGCCGACTGCTCACCGTGGAGACGCGGGACGATCGAACTCTTTTTTTCGATTTGTTGCCGGTGTTCTTCAATACCGCAGGTGGTTACCGGGTGAAGGTCAAGCTCTTCACCGTCCCTGGACAAATCATCCATAACGCCACTCGCCGGGTAGTTCTTCAGGGTGCGGACGCGGTTGCGTTCATCGCCGACAGCCAGCGCTCCGCCACCGAGGACAACAACACCTACTGGAAGGATCTGCACGAGGACATGCTGGAGAACGGGCTCGATCCGCTAGAAATTCCGGTGGTGATCCAATTCAACAAGCGCGACTTGCCGGATACCAAGAGCGAGGCCGAAATAGAGGAGACGCGGCGCCGGGGAAAAGAACCGGTGATCAGCGCGGTAGCCATTCGCGGAGAAGGCGTTCTGGAGACGCTCTTTGCGGTTCTTCAACTCGCTTACCACCAACTGGACGCTCGTTCTCAGCTGTCCAAGCACATCGACCTGGATGAGCGGACCTTTCTGACCCAGATCTTCTCGCACGTCGACCTGGCGGGGACGGATCTTGAGCAGAAGATGAATTTCGATTCGCCGGACGTTTTCAAGCGCTCGGTCGGGGAAAGAAAGTGATCGACGCCGCGGGCAATTCGGTCGGAAACGGGGCATCGCGCCGGGAGTCCGTCCTGCAGCGACGGACCTCGCTCACCGACTTGCTCGATTTGCCCACCTTCACCGATCTGCTGAAGGGATTCGTCGAGCTGTATAAGGTCGGGGTAAAGGTTTTCGATGAGTCCGGAGCCAAGCTGGCCGACTTTCGCGTCGGGAATGGCGATTTTTGCAGCTATGTCTTTTCATTTCCGGAAGGGCGGGCCCGGTGCACCGCGACGGTGGCGCGGGTGAAGGACGGTCCGCTGGAGGCCGTTCAAGGCGCTCGTCCCCTCGAGGGCCAGGATCCTGTCATTCCCAGCAGCATGTTCGCGGTCCCGTGCTTTACCGGGCTGCGGTATCTGGTGATGCCCATTCGCTGGGAGGGTGATCTCCTCGGGCGGGTGATTTTCGGTCCTTTTACTCCCGATGATCTCGCCGAGCTTCCCGTCTCTCTGACCGAGATCGGGAAGGGTTTTGACGCGGGAAATGCGGAAGCATTGATGGCCAGGATTCGCCGCGCCCCCGAGGGCACCGTGGCAAAGGTGATGGCCCACTTCGGGCAGTTGGTCGAAACCCTGGTCACCGCCGGCCAGAAGACCTATCTCACCTCACAGTTGCACATCGAAGCCACGCTGGAGACGAACCGCGAATTGGAGGACCAGAACCGTCGGTTGGAGGCGATGAACGCCCGCCTTAAAGAATTGGACCGCCTCAAGTCGAGCTTTCTTGCCACGGTCAGCCATGAGCTGCGCACTCCGTTGACCTCGATCATGGGGTACTCCGAAATGCTCTCGCAAGGACTGGCCGGTCCGATCAACGATGAGCAGTCGGAGTATGTGCAGACGATTCTGGACAAGAGCGAGGCCCTGTTGAAGCTGATCTCCTCGATCCTCGATATCAGCCAGATCGAGGCGGGCAAGGTCCGCCTCACTTTCGAGCCGGTGGACGTTTCCGAAGTCATTCGATCGTCGCTCACCTCGGTCGCGCCGCAGGCGCAGAAGAGAAGCATCGTCCTTCAGCTCAGCGTTCCGGAACGCCAGACCAGAGGCACCGCGGACCGGGAGAAGCTGCGCCAGACGGTGGTCAATCTTCTGGCCAATGCGGTGAAGTTCACCCCGGAGCGAGGCAAGGTCACTATTATGCTGACCGAAATCGCCTTTCAGCCCGAGCTGAACGCCGAAGGCTACCGAATCACCGTCGATGACACCGGCGTCGGCATCCCGCCCGAGCACCACGAACGCATCTTTCAAAGCTTCTATCAGGTGGACAGCAGCTCAACGCGCGAGTTTGGCGGGGCGGGTCTGGGCTTGTCGATCGTCAAGAGCTTCGTCGAGGGTCACGGCGGTTGCGTATCGGTGCAAAGCGAGGTCGGCCGCGGCTCACGTTTCACCGTGGTACTTCCCACCACGCCGCCAGCGCCGCACAGCATCGAGATTTCGCCACCGGCAAAAGCAGGCGCTGATCGGAACCGTTTCTAGAGCACCCGCGCCCGTGCGGACGATCGACTCGCCAGAGTTCGCTCTCATTCAGACCTTCATCGCCGCGTTTGACGTGGCTCCCCCTCCCTCCGGACCGGGAGATGACTGTGCCGTCCTCCGCCCCGGGCGAGGCGACCTGTGCGTCACTACCGATTCGGTGATCGAAGATGCCCACTTCACCCTGAAGCATTTTTCCTTCGAAGACGTGGGGCACAAGGCCCTGGCGGTGAATCTTTCCGATCTGGCCGCGATGGGCGCCAAACCCCGTTGGTTCGTTTGTGCCTTGGCCCTGCCCGGACGACTTCGGTACGGCGTTCGGCGGATCGCCACCGGAATGAGCCGGCTCGCCCGGCTTCATCGGGCGGCGCTGGTGGGGGGGAATATTTCCGCCGCCCGGGAGCTGTCGATCACGATCACCGCCATCGGCGAGGTTGGGCGCGGCTCGGCGCTGACGCGAAGCGGGGCAAGACCGGGTGACACCTTGTACGTCTCTGGGACCCTGGGGGATGCGCGCCTGGGGCTCTCTCTGCTTCGGGAAGGCGTCAGGCTGGGGGTTGCTCGACGACAGCTCCGGCCGGAGCCGCGAATCAAGCTGGGGCAGATCTGCGCTCGTCATGCGCATGCGGCGATCGACATTTCGGATGGCTTTGCCCAGGATCTCGCGCAACTGTGTCGCGCCTCTCGAACCGGTGCGCGGATCGATACGGTTTCCCTTCCTCTGAGCGCCGAGCTCCGGCGCCGCGCCCAGACCACCGAACGCGCGGTACGGTGGGCCCTTACCGGCGGAGAGGACTACGAATTGCTGATCGCCGTGCCTCCGGCGGGCGCAGCGGCTTTCGAGCGGCACTGTGCGCGGTTTGGCGAACGGGTGAGCCAGGTGGGAGTGGTGACTTCAGGCGCACAGGTTAAGTTTGTTTCCCCAGAGGGGACGACCATCGCGCCGCCTCGGGGCTACGATCATTTCGCCGGAGTGCGCTCGCCGACCGATTGATGAGTAGAATCCTCGCCGAGAAGTCCATCACCCGCCGACGACATTCACCCGGTCTCCAATTTGCGCCGTCCCGTCCACACTGAACTGCCAGCTTTGAGCGCCACTCGCAATCCGGTCCGTCGTCTGCTGGCTACAAGCGACGACCGCCCGAGCGGGATGGATGTCTCGCTTCATCTGAAGATCCTCACCGGCTATCTCGTCTGCGGAGGCACCCTCTTGGTCGCCTTTCAGCTGCTCGACGCGCAGCCCTTGTGGATCAAAGCATCGAGCGCGGCGGTGATCACGCTGGTTCTTGCCACTGCGTTGCCCTCCCTGCTCGCGCGGTTGACCCGAGTGAGGATTCTCTCACGCTCCGCACTGGAGATCTCTCGCGGGGACCTTTCCAAACCCGTGGTGCTGGAGCCCGGCTTCGGACGCGATGAGATCGATGAGCTCTCCACCGCGATCAGCAACATGCAGGAGAACCTCCGCGAGCTCGTCGGGCACATCCAGCGAACGGCACAGTCGGTCTCCGATTCGGCGAACGACCTCCAGCGCTCCGCCGAGGGGGTGAACGCCTCTACCGGAGAAGTCGGCTCTTCGATGAAGAAGATCGCCAGCGGCGCGGACTCGCAGTCGCAACTGGTCGGGCGGGCGTCGGCGGTGATCACCGAGATCGCCAGCTCGATCCAGAAGACCGCCCTCTCCGCTGAAGACGCTGCGATAGCAGCAGCCGAGACCTCCGGAGCCGCCGAGGAAGGCTCCAACGCCGCCCGCCTGGCGGGTGAAAAGGTGAAGAAGGTCTTCTCCGGCATCGAAAGCGCCAGCCAGGAGGTCTTCGCCTTCGGCGAAAAGACGAAGGAGATCTCGAAGATCGTGGATGTGATTACCCAGGTCGCGCAGCAGACGAATCTACTGGCGATCAACGCCACCATCGAAGCCGCGCGCGCGGGCGAGTACGGCCGAGGCTTCGCGGTGGTGGCGGACGAAGTTCGCAAGCTCGCTGAAAGCGCGGGGCGAAGCGCCGAACAGATCAGCAGGCTTGCGCGGGACATCTCCAATCAGTCCACCGCGGTGGTCTCTGCAATGAAGGAGGGAATCGACGAGCTGGCGGAAGGGCGCGAGGATCTGACCGCCATCGTTCGCTCGATGGGTTCGATCACCGACACCGCGCGCAAAGGAGTGGAGAAGGTGCATCTCATCTCCCAGAGTGCCCGGGAACAGCTCGAAGGATCAGAGGAGATGGTCACCGCGATCCG
>WNFF01001379.1_pt2 | contig 19526 bp, 16 predicted proteins | sample 5400441 | NCBI WGS metagenome assembly WNFF01 (sample SAMN13153345, study PRJNA577476) | soil metagenome | isolation source: 120 cm saprolite under Douglas fir tree site 2 hole 3 replicate 1 | place: USA:California | collected 2015-04-18 | reverse complement strand
GCCGCGGCTTCGAGCTGGTCGTGCGTAGCGTGGTCCCCGACGAAACCGACCGCATCGCCGCCAAGCTCGCCCGCTGGTCCGACTCGGGGGAGGTGGACCTCGTGCTCACCACCGGCGGCACCGGGCTGGGCGTGCGCGACGTGACGCCCGAAGCGACACTGGTGGTGGTGGATCGATCGGCGCCGGGCATTGCCGAGGCGCTGCGCGCCGCCGCGGCGCCGAAATTCCCGCGCGCCTGGCTATCACGCGGCGCCGCGGGCACGCGCGGCCAGACGCTGATCGTCAACCTGCCGGGATCCACCGGCGGCGTGAAGGACGGCTTGGCGGTGCTCGCGGATCTGGTGGATCACGCCGTGGCGCTGGTGCGCGGCGATCCGGTGGATCACTGATGGCCGACCGCGTCCTCATCACCACCGACGACCTGGAGCACGCGGTGCGCAGCAACGCCGCGCTCGAAGCCGCGGGCGCCGATACCGCCATGGTGTCGTCGTTCGACGATGTGGTGAAGGAGCTGCGGCGCCGCGAGCCGGACTGCGTCGTGCTCACGGGCGGTCTGCACGAGGCGTCCGCCACCCACCTGGTCTCCGCCGCGCGCGAGCGCTCTATCTCCACTCTAGGGCTCGTCGAGCAGACAGAACCGGATGCCAAAACACTGGCACGCGAGCTCGGGCTCACGGGGTTTCTCGTCAAGCCGGTGGAAGGCGCGGAGGTCGCCGCGACGGTACGGCGGCTGATCGAGCGGCGGCGCCTGCAGGAGCGCACCGGCATCATCGGCGAGTCGCCCGCCATCCAGGAAGTGCTGGTCAAGATCGAGCAGATGGCGCCCGTGAGTTCGACCGTCTTGATCGAAGGCGAGTCGGGCACCGGCAAGGAGCTGGTGGCGCGCGCGATCCACGACCTGTCGCCCCGGCGCGGCAAGGCGTTCATCGCCGTCAACTGCGCCGCGCTGCCCGACACGCTGCTCGAGAGCGAGCTGTTCGGCCACGAGAAGGGGGCGTTCACCGGAGCCGCCGAGCGGCGCCTCGGTCGCTTCGAGCTGTCCGATGGAGGCACCATCTTCCTGGACGAAGTGGGCGAGTGCCCGCCCGCCACCCAGGTGAAGCTGCTGCGGGTACTCGAGGACCGGACGTTCTTCCGGGTGGGCGGCACCCAGCCGATCCAGGTGGACGTGCGGGTGATTGCCGCCAGCAACCGCACATTGAAGGAAGCAGTGGGGCTGGGCGATTTCCGCGACGACCTGTTCTACCGCCTCAACGTCCTCGCCATTTACCTGCCGCCGCTGCGGGAGCGCCGCGCCGACATCCCGATGCTGGTGCGGCGGTTCATCGCCGAGTTCGCCGCGGCGCACACGCGACAGTTCCACGGCATCACCCCTGAGGCGCTGCAGATCCTGGTGGACGCCGACTGGCCGGGCAACGTGCGCCAGCTGCGCAACCTGATCGAATCCATGGTGGTGCTGGCGCCCGAGGGCGAAATCCGTGCTGCGGACATCCCCACGGACATCCGCGACCGCGGCCGGGGTCTGCCGGTGCGGGTGGCAGGGGGGGCGCGCGACGTCCCCGGGAAGGAGCTGGAGTTCATCTTCCGCACTCTGGTGGAGCTGAAGCTGCAGGTGGAGGAGCTGCGCCGTCGCCTGGAGGATCACCCCCAGCGGGTGGAGGTGATCGAGGTGGGCAGCCACGGCGCGCCGCCGCTCGGCGCCATCACCGCCGAAGAGAGCGCCGACCCGATCGTCTATCGCCGTGGCATGACAATGGCGGAGGTGGAACGCGCGGCGATCGAAGCCGCCCTGAAGGAGACGCGGGGCAACCGCCGCAAGGCGGCCGAGGTCTTGGGTATTGGCGAGCGGACGTTGTACCGCAAACTCAAGGAATACCAACTCGTCTAAGCCGTTGCCGCTATTGACGGAATGTGAGGCCGGTCACATAATGGGACGGCCCTTCCGAACTCCGATCAAGGTAAGCGACCAACCAGAGTGGAATTCCGCGTAGACCAGGCCCTGTGCGTCACCTGTCTGGCGTGCGTACGGGTATGTCCGGCAGATGCGGTGGCGGTGGAGGCGGAGCGGGTCCGGATTGTGGACGAGGCGTGCACGCGTTGCGGGCTGTGCCTGCCGGCGTGCCCCCACGAGGCGATCACCGCCGCGGGCGACCTGACGCGCGCGTACGAACACGCGCTGTCGGGCCGCGCGGCGCTGATCCTGTCGGTCGAGTCGGCGGCGTTCTTCTATCCGGCGACGCCGGAGCAGGTAGTGAACGCCTGCTACGCCGCGGGCTTCCGCGCGGTGCACCGCGGCGTGCTGGGCGACGAGCTGGTGGCGCGCGAGTATCTCAAGCTCTGGGCGGACCACTCCTGGGGCACGGTGATTCGCAGCACCTGCCCGGTGATCGTCGAGACGGTGCGGCACGAATACCCCGAGTTGATCCCCTATCTCGCGCCGGTGGCAACGCCCATCGCCGCCGAGTCGCGCTACCTCAAGACGATGTACGGCGAGGACACCCCGGTGGTGTACGCGGGCGTCTGCCTCACGGAGGGCGGGCCCAACGTGGACGCCGCGATCACGTTCGCCGAGCTGGCCCAGCTCTTGGAGCGGCGCAAGATCAAAGTGGCGCGCCAGGCGCTGCACTTCAGCCGCATGCCCGAGGAGCGGCGGCGCCACTGGAGCACGGCGGGCGGGCTGCCCCTCGAAATGCTCACGGAGGAGCGCCAGGCGAGCCGCCGCTTCCGCAAGGTGCGTGGGCTGGGCTCGCTGCAGGCGATCGCGCGCGCGGTGAGCGTGGACCGCATCGACCTGGGGTTCGTGGATATCCTGCCGTGCGAGGGCTGTCTCGACCACCCCTTGCTTGGGCCCAAGGACGAGCTGTTCTGGCGGCGCGAGATTGTCGGGGCGACCGAGCCGGCGCGTGCCCGCGAATCCGTGATCGACGACGGCGTGGCGGACCAGATGCAGGTCGAGGCGGCGTTCCCGATCCAGATCCACGGCCGCGAGCCCGCGCCCGACGTGATCGAGGACGTGCTCGACGCCATCGGGACGGCGCCCAACGGGCGGCCGTGGGATTGCGGCGCCTGCGGCTATGCGACGTGCAACGAGTTCGCCGCCGCGGCGGCGCGCGGCCGCACGACGTTGAAATCCTGCCCGCCGTATCTCGAGAAGCAGACGGCGGCGGCGCAGCAGCAGGCGGCGGTGGACGCGCTCACCGGCCTCGCGACGTTCCGGGTGCTGCGCGATCGGCTGGCGACCGAAGTCGCGCGCGTACGCCGCGCCGGCGAGTCGTTCGCGGTGCTGTTCGTGGACCTCGACAACTTCAAGCAGGTGAACGACCGTTTCGGCCATGAGGCGGGCAACGAGGTGCTACGGCGCACGGCCAAAGAGTTTTCCACATTGATCCGCACGACCGATCTGGCGGCCCGCTACGGCGGCGACGAATTTGTGGTAGTGTTGGTCGGCACGCAGGTGGAGGGCGCCCGGGGCGTGGGGGAGAAGCTGCGCAGCCGGGTGGAGGAGCTCGGGAAAGAGCTGGGCTACCCCCAGACGCTGGTGACGGCGAGCATCGGAGTGGCCGAGTTCACGCCGGACGCCGCCGAGCACGAGGACGTACTGGTGGCCGCGGACCGCGCGTTGTATCGTGCCAAGGCCGCCGGCCGCAACCAAGTGGCTACAGGAGACTGATGTCGTGACGCCATCCACCCCCGCTCGTGATGCGAGCGAGCCGTCGGAGCAGCCGCCCATGCCGATGGGGGGGGCTTCGCCCGATCCCTGGGGCGTAAAGCGCGCCGAAAACCTCATCACCAGTCTCACGGGCGTGCTGTCGGCGCGTGTGGTGGTGACGCCGCTGGGCGAGGTGAGCGAGATCCACGTGCTCACCACCAACGACATGGTGGCGAAGCAGGTGGTGCGCAACATCGAGTCGGCGCTGATGGCGCAGCTCGGTCTCAAGATCGATCACCGCCGCGTCAGCGTGGCGCAGACGGCGGACGTGCGGCCGATCGAGCAGCTGCAGGAAGACGCGATCAAGACGCGCGCCAACCGCCGCGTGGTGATGTTCCGCGGGTTGGACGTGCGGCCGTCCGAGCGGGCGCAGCGGGTGGTGGTGCGCGTGCGCCTCGCGTTCGGCGAGCGCGAGGCCACCGCCGAGGAGCAGGGGACCGACACCCAGCGCAACCGCGTGGAGGCGGCGGCGCGCGCCGCCGCGAGTTGTCTCGACGAGTTGTTGCCCGACAATTCCGTGGCGCTCGAAGGCGCGGTGATCGTGGACGCATTCGATCGCAAGTTCGTGATGGTGGCCGTGCACGGATTGGGCGGCCGCGAGGCGCAGTTACTCACCGGCACATGTGAAATCCGCGAAAGCGCCGAGCGCAGTGCGGTGCTGGCGGTGTTGGACGCGACGAATCGCTGGAGCGACGCCCGCCGGTAAGTCTTTGAAGCGGGTCGCCTTATCAGGAAAACCCCTAGTTAGAGGTCCTCAGACAAGCTGCGCCCTCACGCCGGGGGGGCTAGCGGACTTCCGTTATTAGTGGTATTTGGTATTCCGTGAGTACTGGAACGAAGCGCTATTGGGGCACGCAACGGGTTGCGCGGATGTGTCAGGTGACGCCCGCAACGGTGGCGAACTGGATCGATCAGGGCCATCTCAAGGGCACGCGGACACCCACGGGCCATCGGCGCGTGACGTCGCAGGATCTGGTGGACTTTTTGCAGCGTCACGAGATCCCGGTGCCGCCGGAGTTGGCGGTGCACGCGCCGCGCGAGCGGGTGGTGTTGGTGGAGGACGACGCGAATTATCGGCGCGCTTTCGCGCGGCTGGTCGAGCGGGCGGGGTTGGACGTGGAGTTGGTGCAGGCCGCGACGGGCGTGGACGGGTTGCTCGAGATCGGGCGGGTGCAGCCGGCGCTGGTGCTGCTGGACTACGGGCTCCCCGATCTCAACGCGGCGCAGGTGATCGAGCGGTTGCTCTCGCCGGCGCACGGTGCGGACGTGGAAGTGATGGTCGTGACGGGCGGCTTGCCGCCTGACGCCGAGCAGCGGCTGCGGGACTTGGGCGTGCGGACGATCGTGCAGAAAGCGGACGGCATGCACGTGATCATTGATGCGATGGAGGACGCGCTGCGGCGACGCAGAGGTCGCGCGGCGTAAGCAGGGACTGGTCGTCGCGTCGCCTTTGTGGGCGCGGCGTGCGTGATAACAATCGAACTTCATTTGGATAAGGGGCCCCCTGCTCTTCACCATCTGAGCGAAGAAGAGCGGACAGCGCAGGAGCGGAGCGTCGGGTACGTCGTAGCGAGGCGTACCACTCCAGGTCTACGAGGAAACTCGCAGGTCTTTATGAGGAGGTGACGCTCGATGTTGCACTTGCTCGCGGCACTGTTCACAGCGATCGCGAAGTTGTTTCTGGCGGACACAGCGGTCTGGAGTTGAAGTGGTGACGTTCAGGGGGCGCCCCCCCGTTCCTAATTCCGGCTCAGCACGATGATCGATACTCAGCGCCTAGTTCGCACCTATGTAGGTGGTGTGGTTGCAGCGACGGTTGTCGCTGCAGTCTTGCTGAGCGTCCGCTACAGCTGGACCGTCAGCGCTGATCCCTCATTCATAGTCGCAGTTGTCGCATTCGGCGTACTTTCCCTGATCACTGGACTAGTGGAGAGTACAACAGACCCCGGTATTGGCGGTTCCATCGTCTTTGTCGCTCACCTCGCTGCCGCCGTGGTAATCGGACCGCTGGGAGCAGCTTTGGTGGCGGCGTTTTCAATGGCGGCGTCGCAGTTGTGGCTTAAGAGGGCTCCAATCAAGGCGATCTTCAATGTTGCACAGATCACCTTGACGACAATGTGTGGAGGAACGCTGTATCTCGCGGCTGGAGGGCAGCTGCGACCGGCCCAGTTGTCCGATCAAGCAATTCTGGCATACGTCCTCCTCGTGGTGACCTACTTCGGCGTTAACTCGCTCTTGGTTAGCGGCGCTGTTGCCATAAGCCAACGTCGACCCTACCTGGTAGTTTGGCGCGGTCACATCCTTCGCGCGGCCGGTTATGACCTAGTCGCGAGTGCATTAGGCTTGCTCGTTGCATGGGTGTACTTGCGATTCCACGTATACAGCATCTTTGGTGTCGCACTGCCCATCCTCGCTCTGCGCCAAGCTTACCGCGAGAACATGGAGTTGAAGCGGGCAAATTCTGAGCTGGAACAGAAGCACCGTGAGCTCCTTGATCTGTTCGTGAAGGAAATCGAGCTGGGTGATCCGTACACCTCCGGCCATTCGCAACGCGTAGCCAAGTATGCTGCTGTCATTGCGAAGGAGTTCGACCTCACGCTTAAAGAGGTTCAGGAGGTGTCAACCGCGGCCCTCCTCCACGACGTGGGGAAAGGCCACCACGAGTTTGGAGCACTCCTCCGGAAGGATGGAAGGCTATCGCAGGACGAAAAGAAGCTTCTTCAGACACATCCTGTAAGAAGCGCGGAACTAGTGAGCACGATTGCTGTATTCCGTGGCGAGGTTGAGCGGGCTGTCCGGCATCACCACGAGAATTACGACGGTAGCGGGTATCCGGATGGCATTGCCGGCGATGGGATCCCGATCGGTGCACGCATCATTATGATCGCGGATACGATAGATGCGATGACGACTGACCGTCCGTATCGAGGGGCGCTGGCGTTCGAGAAGGTAGTGGAGCAGTTGGAGAAATACGCCGGAACGCAGTTCGACCCCGTACTCGCCAACATTGCCATTCGCTCCACAACGATTCGACGAATGGTTGGGGATGCATCGTCGGTAAACCTTGAACTGGCAACTTTGTGGTCGCCGACGGAGCGCAAGGGGCGCAGAGCGGTCGTCTCGTAAACTGTCTCAAACAAGAAAGCCTTGCGCCTTCAGTAGTGCTCTTTTCCCAGGTACGTGTTCCAGGAGCGCTAGCTCGCGTTCGGTCTCGGCTGTCTGAGCCCCCATGAAGGTTCGTTCTACCCACGCCATCGCGGCGATGGCGTTGACGAAGTAATAAGGATGTCGGCCCCGGTATTTTTCGACTGCTTCCCTTGCCTGCAGAAACGCGGCTTCTCTGCCCTTGGTGTGCCCCGCTTTGAATACCTTGAGTTTTTCGTACAGACTCGAATCGAGAATTGGTCGCTCTCTGTTGCCGCACACGCTCTCGATTTCCTCTACTAGGTCTAGGGCGAGACTGACGTTACCCAGCATGAGAGCCAAGCTGGCGCTCTCTAGAAGGAAATTGACATTCGCGGACCACGTACGCTGGCGGGCGGCCATCCACGCTCTCGCCTGCTCCATATATGCGTAAGCCCGGTCCCGATCACCCACGAGCATATGCACATCGGCTAAGTTCATGTAGGTGTTGTTCAATTCCGGTTGACTGACGGCTCGAGTTCCCAGTTCGACGCTCAAGAGTCCGAATTCAATCGCACTCTGGAAACGACCTCGCACGGTTTCGGTGTGGCATAGGTTGGATGCGAAGGTCGATGCCCTCCCATCGTTACCGTATCTCTGGGTGAGTTCGAACGCCTTGAATAGCGCCTGACACGCGTCATCTATCCTGAGAAGGCCACGGAGGCACACCCCGTAGCCGTTATATGCCCGGGCGCGCTCAACCATGTTGCGCGAGCCTTCGAGCATCTCGATACACCTCTCCATCCTGACGGCTGCGCGTGCCACGTCATTGCTGAAGAAATCGCAGAACGCACCGGCAAAGTATGTCGTGGCGGTTCCTTCGTCCTTGGGGTCTTCAAGGATTCTGTTTAGTGCTCGCTTCGCTTGCTCTACGCGTTCCGTCGCTCCGGCAGAGAGTCCGGACCGAGCGTATTCGAATTGTGCTCGTGATATCAACTCAACGTCCTCCATACTCTCGGCACGCGACAGTGCGTCGCTCGTAACTTTGCATAGTAGGGCGCCGGAGTCTGAGTTCACCAGGTACGTCGCAGTTGCTTTCATGAGCGTCGCTTCGACTTTTTCCCGCATGGGAGTCGACGTGTCCGCTAGGATTTCATCCAACACAGAAAGGACGGTCGCCCCCTTTGACTGATCTAACAACGCTTTCGCGAAAAACATCCGCATGGTGGTGAGGGGCGCACCGGGCGGCGGCTGGCGAAGGAGGACGTCAAGAATCTCCTCCGCCTCCGCCGGCGCGCCGGCTTGGAGGGCCCCCTCCGAACCCGAGAGGGCATGTGGCAGCGCGTTAGCGGCTTCACCTCCCCGCATGTAGTGCCAGGCAATCTCCAACCTTGGCGCGTACCCTTCCTCCATCGGTCGTTCGGCCAGCATTGTGGCTACTCGGCGGTGCAGGTGCTGACGGGCGGGACCAACGACGGAGTAGTAAGCCTGCGCGCGGATCAGCTCGTTCTTGAATTCGAGCTCGCCGCCAACCTCGCGCAGCAGTCCGATCTCCAGGAGTCGCGACAACGCCTCGCCGGCGCGGCCGCTGTGCAGGTCCACCGCGCCATACAACGACACGTCGGACAACCGGCGCCCTAGAACGGCAGCGAGGTCGAGTGCCGCGCGCGTCGACGGCTCGAGGCGCTGGATCAGCCGCTCGAACATCGTACGGATCGCCCGCGGGATGCCGAGGGAGGGCAGGGGCTGGGTGTTCAGCGCCTCGAGGTCACGCAACAGCGACTCGGCGCCGTGCTGCACCCATTCGCGGGTCAGCAGCTCGATTGCGAGCGGGTTGCCGTTCGCCGCCTGGAGAATGCGCGCCACCGGCGGCGTGCCGTGTTTCTCGGGCCCGGCGCCCACATGAGCCCTGACGACCTCCTCCGCGATGTCGGCGGGCAGCGGTTCCAGTTCGACTGTTTGCAGCCACTTCAAGTAACCGTCGGACACGAGGGCCGCCGGACCATCGGTGGTCTGCAGCTCCGCGCGCCGTGCGGTCAGGACCAACAAGAGCCTCGCATTGGAGAGCTTGCGTGAAGCCACGTGCAGGATCGCCGTGCTCGAAGCATCGGCGGCGTGAATGTCGTCCACGACCACGATGAGCGGCGCTTCCTCGGAGGCTGCGGTCACCGCCTTGAGAAACGCGTCGGACAACCGGAGGGACGTGAGTTCAGGGGTAGACGGAGCCGCTTTGGGCACACCCCGGTAAGCCTCCAGGACCTCGGGCGCGAGTCGCGAGAGCTCCGAGAGGGCCTCAGGGTCCGCCCCTGCAAGTGCGCGCTGCGTGACGAGCTGCCGGATGAGCTCAGAGACGACCGCGAACGGCAGCTCCCGCTCCGCGTCATACGCCTGCACGCGGGCGACCACCGCACCTTCCATCTGACAACTCGCGGCGAACGAGTTGCACAACGTCGTCTTGCCAATCCCGGGATCACCCAACACCACCACGATCCGCGGATTGCGGCGTCGCACGTCGAGCCACGCATCGTACAACGCGCCGAATTCGCGCTCGCGACCGATGAGCATCTCCGGCTCGAAGCGGCGGTGCGCCGGGACCGGCGGCTGCCCTGGCTCAGGAGGGTGCGAGACCGCGCCGCGGCCATCTCGCAGCAGGTGTGCCATCCGTACCAGGTCGGCACTGGGCTTGGCGCCGAGTTCTTCGGCGAGCCGCGTTTCGTAGCGGCGGAAGATCTTCAGGGCGTTAGTGCGGTCGCCGACCCAGGCCCGGGACTCCATGAGGCCGCGCACCGCTTCCTCGGACGTTGTGTCGAGATCGTGCAGCAGCTGCGCGTGGCGCTCGACCGTCGTGAAGTCGGCGATGCGGCGGGCGGCGTCCATGTGACGGGTCAACGCGTCACGGACTTTGGGGATCAGTTGGGCGGTCCACTGACCCTTCCAGTCGTCGAAGGGGCGAGAGCCTGGGACGTCAAAACCATCGAGGAACCGGCCGCGGATTGCACCGTTCGTCCCGGCAGCGAGATGAGCGACGTCCGTCTCAACGGCCCCAGCCCGCAGGCCGACCGATGCGGCGCGCACGAGGAGGTTTTCGCGCCCCAGCATGGCCCGCAGCACCGAAACGGCCTGCGCCAGAGAATGACGGGCGCGTTCGGGTGGCGCGTCGGGCCACAACAGCTCGGTCAGCGAGTCGCGCGAGAACGCGTGGCCCGGCTCCAGGGCGAGCCGGATCAACAGCGCAAAGTGCTTGCGCGTGCGGAAGCGGATTGACTCGCCGGCGCCGTCGAACAACTGCGGTTCGCCCAGGCAGGAGAGGTGGAAGGGTGACGGCACAATGTCACTATAAGGAACATCATTCAATGAACTGTCAACACGTGTTTCCAAAAGGGGTTGAGGGCGCTTTTTTGAGGGGGAAGTGAGACCAGTCAACAGCACGAAACCCGAGGAGTTCACGCTTACGCCGCGCAGCAAGGCCACCCCAAGCCCTATTCCTTTTATATGGCCCGATCAGGACGAAATTCGGGTGCACGGCCGCGATGAGGTCGACGTGGGGCTCAGGTGTCTGGCGATACCAAGCCCGTGCGGATGGCGTAGCGCGTCAGACTGGCGATGTCGTGGATGTCGAGCGCCTTCATCAGCTCCCCGCGGTACGCCTCCCCCGTCTTGGCGCTGATGCCGAGCTTCGCGGCGATCTGTTTCGTGGTGTGACCCTCGGCGACGAGCTGCAGCACTTCCCGCTGGCGCGGCGTCAGCCGCTCCAGCGAGGTCTGCTCCCGGGCAACCCGTTGGAGGGAAGCCGCGACCACATGCTCGGACACGGCTGGGCTGAGGAACCGTTCCCCACGCATTACGGCCCGCACGGCCAATTCCAGCTCGGCGGGGTCGGCCGTCTTCACCAGATACCCGACGGCGCCAACGCGCAGCGCCTTGAGCACGGAATCCTCGTCCGCGTTGAGCGACAGCATGACGACACGGGTGTGCGGAAAGTCGCGGGCCATCCGGGCCGCGGCGTCGAGGCCGTTCAAGTTGCGCATCATAATGTCCAGCAGCACCACATCGGGGTGGTGGGCCGCGACCAAACGCAGCGCCTCGTGGCCGTCGCCGGCTTCGGCGACGACCTCGATGTCAGGGAGAGTCTGCAGCAGCGACCGAATGCCGGCCCGAAACAGCTTGTGGTCATCCGCGAGCAGGACTCGGGTTTTGGTGATCACACTGTTGGGACGGCCTCGGCTACGGGAAGCGAACAACGGATGCGGGTCCCACGCCCCGGTTGCGAATCCACCTCGAGGCTGCCACCGAGAATCTGGGCGCGTTCCCTCATCCCCACCAAACCGAGATGGCCTCTCTCGACGGCTCGCTCCACGGTCCTTGCCACCGCGAACCCGACCCCATCATCGCGGACGACTAGTTCCAGGACACTCTCAGTCTGGCTCAGCTCGATCCAAACGTGGCGCGCTTTAGCATGATGCAGGATGTTCGTCAGGGCCTCTTGAGCGACTCGAAAGCAGACGATTGCTAGATCGCCAGAAACAGCGTTCACGTGACCCACGACCTCCGTCGAGACACCGGTTCGCTGCTGGTGCTGTTCCGCAAGCCATCGCAACGTCGCATCCAGGCCCGCGTTCTCCAACATCGTCGGACGTAGCTCGAGCGCCAGGCTTCGCATTTCCGCGCTCGCACGCTGCAGCAGCGTAGCGCACTCCTCGAGGCGCAACCGGGCGGCCTCGCCAGCCAGGCCCTTGGCCGCGTGCAGCTGTACCGTTATCGTGGCCAAGAGCTGGCCGAATTCGTCATGCAATTCGCGCGACAAGTGTCGCCGCTCTTCCTCCTGGACCGCCAGCAAGCGACGCGAAAGGTGCTGCAGGCGATCGGCGGATTGGCGCAGCCCTTCCTCGGCGCGCACCCGCTCGGTGACATCCTCGTTCACGATCACCGCCCCCACGATCAGCCCTTCCGGGTCGCGAATTGGTGCGGCGGAGTTCTGGATGGTCTTACGCTGGCCGTCGAACGTCTCGATATCGATCAGCTCGTTCAGAGTAGTCTGTCCTTCGGAAAGCGCCTTCGCGGAGGCCCAACCTCCCGCGGGGATCCTCTCGCCCGACTCGTGCCAAAAGCCCTTGCTCTCTGCCCGTCGTTCACGGCCGGAGACGATCACGTCGCCCCAAATGCGCCTGGACGCCGCATTCACAAGCAGCACGTCACCTGCGCGATCGGTTACCGCGACGCCCACCGGCAGTGTCGCCAAGACCTGACGCAGCAGTTCCTGGTCGGGTCCGCTGAACCTCGGCGTGGCATTTCGCTTGGCACTGCTCGCTGCGCGGTCGGAGCGTCTCATTGCACTGCCCCCTTCCCCTTTTGGATCACTCAAACGACGCTCAGGCCGCGGGCGCCGCCAGCTCCGTCGTGTCCTTGACCAGAGGAACCGAGATGCGGATACGCGTCCCACCTCCCGGCATCGAGTGCACTTCGACGCTGCCGGCGAGAATGAGCGCGCGCTCCCGCATCCCCAACAAACCCAGATGGCCACGGCGGGTCGCCTGTTCTACTGTGCGGTCCACGTCGAACCCGACGCCATCATCACGCACGACCAGTTCCAAGAGACTCGCGGACTGGCGTAGCTCGATCCAGACATGCTGCGCCTGCGCGTGCTTGACGACGTTGGTCAGCGCCTCCTGCACCAGGCGGAAACAAGCAATGGCAGGGGCGCCGGATACGCCATTCAAGTGACCGGCGACCTCTGTGACGATCCCGCTTCGCTGCTGATGCTGTTCGGCCAGCCAGCGCAACGTCTCTTCCAGGCCGGCGGTTTCCAGCATGGTCGGACGCAGCTCGAGCGCTAGACTGCGCACTTGCTCGCCCGCGTGCCGCAACAGCGCGGCGCACTCATCGAGCCGCGATCGAGCGGCCTCGCCGGCGGTCCCTCTCGCCGCATGCAGCAGCAGCGTTATGGTAGCGATGAGTTGACCGAACTCGTCGTGTAATTCGCGAGCCAGGTGCCGGCGCTCCTCCTCCTGGACTTCAAGCAAGCGGCGAGTGAGTTGCTGCAATCGGTCCGCTGCTCCACGCATTGCTTCCTCGGCCCGCTTCCGGTCGGTGATATCCAGATTCGTCCCGTGCACCCGTATGGGTTGGCCTGACTCGTCGCGAACCACCGTCGCGCGGCCGAAGATCACATGGACGCTGCCGTCGGGCCACACCGCGCGGAACTCGATGTCCCGCGGGCTGTCTGCGGCCAGGAGTTGCGCGTGGCTTTGCAGCACCACCACGCGGTCGTTGGGGTGCACCGCCTCGGAATAATCCTCGAAGCGAGCCCCCTTGCTGCGGTCGTTGCCGAAGAAGAGACGCAGGTTCTCCGCGGTGTTGACGATCTCGCCCGTGATCAGATTATGCTCCCAGCTTCCCGTGTGGCCCAGCTCCTCCGCCTCTCGCAGGATCCGCTCGCTTTCGCGCAGAGTGCCCACCAGTTGCTGCAGCGTGGTGTTCTCCACCTGCAGCGCCGCGTTGTCGCGGCGCATCGCATCGCGCGAGCGCCGGAGCGCCCACCCGGCAAAGAAGCCCAGCACGAGCGCGACTATGACCGCTAGGGTCATCGGGGTGTCCTTCTCACGGATGTTAAAACTGCAACATTGTCGAGAATCCGGGAGTTCCTGAGCTGCGGCGTGCAGACAGGAGAGTTCCACTGCGCGCCCCCTGGGGTTTTCCCGCCCCCTGTCCCTGGTATTCCCCAGGTGCGTCTCCAAAGCGCGCCGCTACAATGCCGTACATGTCGGGTAACGCAGCGACTATGCGCGTCCTCATCGTCGAAGACAACGCCGACGACGCCGAACTCATGACGCGGGAGCTGCAGCGTGCCGGTCTCGCGTTCACGAGTCAGCACGTGCAGAACGAAGCGGCGTTGCGGGATGCCCTGCGATCCTTCATGCCCGACGTCGTGCTGTCGGACCATGCGCTGCCGCAGTTCACCGCACTCGAAGCACTCCGCGTGGTCCGCGCCGAGGCAGCGGATACGCCAGTGATTATCGTCACAGGCTCGCTGAACGAAGAGACCGCGGCAGAGTACATCAAGGCTGGCGCGGTCGACTACGTCGTGAAACACCGCCTGCAGCGCCTCGGGCCCGCGGTGCGGCAGGCGTTGGCGTTGCGCCGCGCGCTGGCGGAGGCCGCCCGCGCTGAGGCGGCCCGCCGGCGCTCGACCGAGTTCTTGGGTCACACGCAGGCGGTCGCGCATGTTGGGAGCTGGGAGTGGGACCTGGCGGGCGACGTCATCACTTGGTCGGATGAGACCTATCACATCTTCGGCGTGTCGCCCGCGGCAGAGCCGCTCACCTATGAGCGCTACCTGGCGCTGATCCACCCGGAGGATCGCGACGCGGTGAAGGGGGCAGTGGCCCGGACGCTGCAGACGCTCGAGCCGTACGAAGTCGACCATCGCATCATCCGCGCGGACGGCAGCATCCGGTTCCTGTATAGCCGCGGGGGCGTCGTGAGCGACGGCGCCGGCCGCCCGGCGCGCCTAACCGGCGCGGTGCTAGACATCACCGGCCGGCGCCAGGCCGAGGAAGCGCTGCGGCGCGCCAACGATCGCCTCGAGGCCGTCATCCAGGCCGCGCCGCTTGCGATTTTCTCGCTCGACTCCGCAGGGCGCGTCGCCACGTGGAATCCCGCGGCCGAGCGGTTGTTCGGGTGGACGGTGGCGGAAGTGCTGGGCCGGCCGCTGCCGATCGTCCCGGGCGACGACCAGGACGCCTGCCGGGCGATGCAGCGGCGCGTGCTGCAGGGCGAGTCGCTGACCGGGATCGAAATGGTGCGCCTCAAAAAGGACGGTGCGACCGTGACCGTGAACCTGTTCGCCGCGCCGTTGCACGACGCGGCGGGCCACAGCACGGGAGTCCTGGCGCTGCTCGAAGATATGACCGGTGTGAAGCGTTTGGAGCAGCAATTCCTGCAGGCCCAGAAGATGGAAGCGGTGGGCCGCCTCGCGGCTGGGGTGGCGCACGACTTCAACAACCTGCTCACCGCCATCCTGGGATCGAGCGAGTTCCTGCTCGAGATCCTGCCCGCGGGTCACGCCGGACGGGAAGACGCCGAAGAGACCAAGAAGGCGGCGCTGCGCGCGGCCGATCTGACGCGCCAGCTGCTGGCGTTCAGCCGCCAGCAAGTGCTGGCGCCGCGGGTGCTCAGCGCCAACGACGTGGTGGCGGGCATGGATAAGATGTTGCGCCGCGTGATCGGCGACGACGTCGACCTGCGCACCGTCCTGGCCGCCGACATCGGCGCGGTGCGCGCCGATCCGGGCCAACTGGAGCAGGTGATCGTCAACCTGGCCGTGAATGCGCGCGACGCTATGCCCCACGGCGGCAAGTTGACGATCGAGACCGCGAATGTCGTGCTCGGCGAGGTGTATGCGGCGGGGCATGTGGTGGTGACACCGGGGTCGTACGTGATGGTCGCCCTGAGCGATACGGGCACGGGAATGGACGCGGACACGCAGGCGCGGGCGTTCGAACCGTTCTTCACGACCAAGCCGAAAGGACGGGGCACGGGGCTGGGCCTCGCGACGGTGTACGGCATCGTGCAGCAGAGTGGCGGCTACGTCTGGCTGGACAGCGAGGTGGGCCGCGGAACGACGGTCAAGATTTATCTGCCGCGCCTAGCCGCGGGGCCGGAACTCATGGCGGCCGCCCCGGCGCCGGAGGTCGGGTCGCTGCGCGGGTCCGAATCGATCCTGCTGGTCGAGGACCAAGAGGAGGTCCGGGCGCTGACGCGCCGCATCCTGGAAAAGTGGGGCTATCGCGTGTTGGTGGCGGCGACTGGTGCGGAGGCCGTGGTGTTGGCCGAGCAGCACGGGGCGATCGAGCTGCTCGTGACCGATGTCGTGATGCCGGGGATGAGCGGCAGCGAGCTGGGCACACGGCTCGGTCCGCTGTACCCGAGCATGAAGGTGCTATACCTGTCGGGCTACACCGACGAAGCCATCCTGCATCAGGGCCTGCTCGAGCCGGGGGTCGCGTTCCTGCAGAAGCCGTTCACGCCGGAGTCATTGGCGCGGAAGGTGCGGGAGGTGCTGGGGTCTACCCCTCCCACTTCGCCGTACTGACCAGCTCCGCCACCAGGTCCGTCGCGGTCCGCCCCGCTGCCTCGGCGGCGAAGTTCAGGACGATGCGGTGCGTCAGGACCAGCGGCGCCACGGCGCGAATGTCGTCGAAGTCGGGCGACGGCCGGCCGTCCAACGCCGCGCGGGCTTTGGCGCCGAGTACCAGATACTGCGAGGCCCGCGGGCCCGCGCCCCACGAGATGTACTCCTTCATTAACTGGGGCGCGCCTGCGTCGGGCCGCGTGAGCCGAGCCAGCGTCACGGCGGCCCGGACCAACGCCTGAGTCGCAGGAATCCGCCGCACCAGATGCTGCAGGGCTAAGACATCCGCCGCTGTGAGCACGACCCGCACCTCCGCCGCCAGATCCCCGGTCGTGGCCGAGACGATTGCCTCTTCCTCTTTGTGCGACGGATAGGCAACCCGCAGCTCGAACATGAAGCGGTCGAGCTGCGCCTCGGGCAGGGGATAGGTGCCTTCCTGCTCGATCGGGTTCTGCGTCGCCAGCACAAAGAAGGGTGACGGCAACGAGTGCGTCTGCCCGCCCGCCGTCACCTGGTGCTCCTGCATGGCTTGCAGCAAGGCCGCCTGCGTCTTGGGCGGCGTGCGGTTGACCTCGTCGGCGAGCACGATGTTGGCGAACACCGGCCCGCGCACGAAGCGGAAGCCGCGCTTGCCCGTCGTCGCATCTTCTTCGATGATCTCGGTGCCCGTGATGTCCGACGGCATCAGGTCGGGCGTGAACTGGATGCGCGAGAACTTCAGCTCCAGCGCCTCGGCCACTGTCTGCACCATCAGCGTCTTCGCAAGCCCCGGCACGCCCACCAGCAGCGCGTGGCCGCCCGAAAAGATCGCCGTCAGAATACCGTCCAAGGTGTCTTGCTGCCCGATGATGCGGCGGCCCACCTGCGCGAGCAGGTCGGTGCGGGCCGTCGCCAGACGCTCGAGCAGCTCCAAATCACCCTGCAGGGGAGCCGGGAGTGGGGGGCGGGAAGCGGGATTGGCGGTCATGGAGTGGGCAAGGTTAGCATATCATACTCCCAAGCGCCACATAAGTTTGCGGGCCTGACGGTTTGCTTGCGAAAAATTTCACAAGCGGATAGGTTACCGCTCGGCTGATGCCAGATCGCGACGACGAGACGAGCAAGAGCTACGGCGAGGGCTGGTCCTACGTCACCTTGGGCTTCACCTTCGCGTTCGCCATTCTCGCCTTCGGCGCGCTCGGCTGGCTGATCGACGGCTGGCTGCATACCCTGCCGCTCTTCGCCATCGCCGGCGGGTTTTTCGGCGGGTTCGCGGGGTTTATGCGGATCTACTATCAAGTGCAGAAGGACAGCAGGGAGCGGGGAGCCGGGAGCGGGAAAGGCAAGACGTGAGGCCGTACGTTTTGCTCGCAGGATTGGGCGCGGTGCTGGTCGCGGCAATCGCCCTGCTCGGCGGTAGGCCCGCCGCGATCGGTGCGGCGACGGCGGTCCTGGCGCAGCTCGCCGCGGTCGCGCTGCTCCGGCCCGCGATGACCGCCGCGCAACCGCGGTTTCTTTCGCGCTGGCTCGGCGGCATGGTCGCACGAGCCGGGTTTCTGGCGGTGCTGTTGACGCTCGCGGTGCTGTACCCCGACCGTTTGCCGCCGCTCGCGACGTCGCTCGGCTACCTCGGCGCCTTGTTGCCGCTGCTCTTTGGGGAGACCAAGTTCCTGCAATGATGCAAGGCCAAGAGCCCGATATCGGCGCCATGATTTTCCGCCACACGGCCGACAGCCATGTGGTGGAGCTGCCGTTCGGGTTGGGCGAGTGGCAGCTGCCGACCAATTGGCGCCTGTTCGGCCTCGACGTCTCTCCCACCAAGCACGTCGTATTCATGCTCGTTGCAGCGCTGCTGGTGTTCGTCACCATGAAATATGCCGGCTGGCAGGTCGAGCGGCGCCACCGCCTGGGCAGGGCGCCCAAGGGCTTCGGCGGCGCGATCGAGGCGATGGTGTTGTTCATCCGGAACGACGTCGCCATCGCGAACATCGGCCACAACGGCGCCACGTTCGCCCCGCTGATCCTGACCTTGTTCTTCTTCATTCTCTACTGCAACCTGCTGGGCCTCTTGCCGTGGGGTGCCACCGCCACCGGCAACCTCGCCGTCACCGGCGGGCTCGCGCTGTGCGCGTTCGTCGTGATCGAAGGATCGGGTCTAGTGGCCCTCGGCCCCAGGGGCTATCTCAAGACCATCGTGATGGTGCCGCCCGGCATGCACGGTGCGGGCGCCGTGGCCATGGCGGCCATCATGACACCGATCGAAATCATCGGGAAGCTGGTAAAGCCGTTCGCGCTGTGTCTGCGACTGTTCGCCAATATGACCGCCGGGCACTTCGTGATCCTGTCGCTGGTCGGCCTGATCTTCCTGTTCGGCAGCTGGTCGCCCGGCGGCCTCGGCATCTCGGTGGCCGTCGTCGCGTTCTCGCTGTTCATGATGTGCCTAGAGCTGTTCGTGGCGTTCCTCCAGGCGTACATCTTTGCGTTGTTGACGTCCGTCTTTATCGGCATGATGCAACACGAGCACTAACACTCTCTAGAGGGATGACATGGTCCACATTCTGATGACGCTTCAGGCCGGCGCGCAGCAAGTCGACGCGGCCGCCGTGGTCGCCGCGGCCAAGAACACGAACGCGCTGCTGGGCGCCGGCATCGGCATCGGCCTCGCGGTGATCGGCGCCGGGCTCGGCATCGGGCGCATCGGCGGCCAAGCGACCGAAGCGATCGCGCGGCAGCCGCAGGCCTCGGGCGACATCCGCGGCGCCATGATCCTCACGGCGGCGCTGATCGAAGGCGCCGCGCTGGCGGGGCTCGTGTTCGCGCTGCTGTTCAAGCTGATCAAGTGAGCACCAGCCTCTTCCTGCTACTACAGGAAGGCGACGCGGGACACGCGATGAGCCCGTTCGACATCAACACGGGGCTCATTTTCTGGACCCTGCTGATCTTCCTGCTGCTGCTCGCCATCCTCTGGAAGGCGGCGTGGCCCGCGATCCTCAAATCGGTCGAGGAGCGCGAGCAGCGCATTCAAAAGCAGCTCGACGAGGCTGAGCGGGCGCGCGCCGAAGCGGCGAAGCTTCTGGAGGAGCACAAACGCCTGGTCGTGGCGGCGCGCACCGAATCCCAGGAGCTGGTGGCCAAGGCCAAGGCCCTGGCGCAGAAGGAGCGCGAAGCCCTGCTCGCCAAGGCGCGCGAGGAACAGGACCAGATGCTGGAGCGCGCGCGTCGCGAGATCGAGTCGGAGAAGGACAAGGCCATTCTCGCGCTGCGCAAAGAAGCGGTGGATCTGTCCATCGCCGCGGCGTCGCGCCTCATCGAGAAGAACCTCGACACAGCGGCCAACCGGCAGCTGGTGCTCGACTACCTCAAGTCGATCGAGCAGCGCGCGTGAAGAGCGTCACCATCGCCCGCAATTATGCCGAGGCGCTGTTTGAGGCGGCCGACGCCAAGGGCAAGGCCGAGCCGTACGCCGCACTGCTCGACGCCGTGGCGGGCGCGGTGGCCGCGGACGAGCGCATCGCGGTCGTGCTCGAATCGCCGCGCGTGCCCAAGCCCGTGAAGTCGCGCATTCTCGCCGACGCGCTGGCGGGC
>WNFF01006453.1_pt1 | contig 19528 bp, 17 predicted proteins | sample 5400441 | NCBI WGS metagenome assembly WNFF01 (sample SAMN13153345, study PRJNA577476) | soil metagenome | isolation source: 120 cm saprolite under Douglas fir tree site 2 hole 3 replicate 1 | place: USA:California | collected 2015-04-18 | reverse complement strand
CTTTGGCTGTTTCTCGAGAAACATGCCGATAATCTGCCCTTCCAGATGCGGGCCTACAAATCCGAAGCAGATACCTAGTGCCCGAGTACGCTCTCGCCGACAGCTGACGACTATCGCTGGGTGCACCTGGGATCAAAGTCTTCGGCAACTGGGGACTCTCATAGCCATTTTCGGCGAGGAATATTGTCGCGGTCTGACCTCCGGCCAGGGACGGTTTCCAGTAGCTTCGCTGCATGGGAATGCCCGCGCGCGCTTTTACCGAAGCAGAGGTCGGCGCGCGGAGCGCGATCATGACTGGTTCACGTACGTAGTTGGGGAGTTGGCAGCAGCGCGAGCGCAACTTCGATCCGATCCTCGTTGTCTCGGTAAACACTTACATGGCCTGCGATATCTGATGGCGATGAGATCGGGTGTTGGCGATAGCAATTCGAACAGAATTGCTTGCGATCTTGGTTTAACAACCTGATAGTAGAAATTGTCAACTTAGGCTACAGATGGGACGAAACAGGAGGCCCGCTCGTTGTGAGTGCGGATTCGGGACGATCGCCACTGTTGTTTCTCCGTCATTCTGGGGCGGGTACGGAGGCCGCGCTCACGCTGACGTGATCGCGAGGCTTCCACGCTTCATCGACGAGGTATACAAGATCCGTCGCTGCACTCGGCGCTCGGTTATCTTTCGCCCGTAAGGTTCGAGGAACTTTTCGCCCACACCCTGGTCCAATCTCTCGCCTCGCAACTGCCAACCCATGGGATTCAGTCCAGTTCCATATGCCAAGTGGATCAGTTTTTATACAGGCTTGAAATTCTGGTCCATTGGTGTATACGGACCGTATGGGGGGAGTTTCATCAGGGTATGGCGTACGTTTGAGCTACCACCGGCGGGATCGCACCGAGGTTGACGGGATAGCCCGTGCCTTGGGTGATCGATCGCTGCGGTTGTTCCTGAACCGTTGGTATCTCACCCCAGAACAGTACAGGACGCTTTGTAACTGCGCCGCCGTCGCAGTGATGATTGGTCCTGACGGCTTGGCACGCTGGCGGCGGCGTGAGCGCTATCTCGCAATTGCGTCAGCAGGCCTGCGATCCGACCTGTCCCGTGATCCCGCTCTTGTTGCCAAGCGTCGAACTCGCGTTCCACTTTCTCCGACCCAACACTCGGATCGATCTGCTGGACGGGGCGGCCGATGAGGTGTGGCGAAAACAATTCGAAGGGAACTGGCTGTGATTCTCTGTTTGTCAAAGCTGGTAGTAGAAGTTCTTAACTTAGGATGAAAGTCTGGGATTTGCGGAGGTGATCCCCTGCCTGGGAGCCTTTGCCGTTTATGTTGGCTCTGGAGGGATAGTCAACTGACTTTACCGCAGAAGGGGCGGACACATGGCGCACATTTTTATCAGTCATTCGAGCCGGGATGGGAAGCAAGCGGAGAGCATGCGCGCGTGGGTGCACGAGCAAGGATTCGCGGAGACGTTCCTTGATTTCGATAAACATTCAGGCTTGCCACCGGGCTCGGATTGGGAGCGCACGCTCTATCGCGAGATCACCAAAGCCGAAGCCGTTATCCTAATTCTGACTAGGAACTGGTTCGAGAGCAAATGGTGCTTTGCCGAATTTACCCAGGCGCGCGCGCTCGGCAAGGCAATCTTTCCGGTTATCGAAGAACCGCGCGCAGAGACTTGGGTCTCTCCCGATTGCGACCGAACTAGATCAGATTGCGACCGAACTGGATCAGATTGCGCGCAATGAGCGTCGGGGCTTCGACTGGGACCCAAGCCGGCCACCGTACCCTGGGTTGCTCTATTTCGATGAGGCCGACGCGGCGATCTACTTCGGACGTGACGACTATATCCGCCGCCTTATCGAGCGGCTCAACGCCAGGCGCGCGAATGGCGGAAAAAAGCTGATCGTAGTGCTCGGCGCTTCGGGTTCGGGCAAATCCTCGTTGCTGAGAGCCGGCGTTGTGCCCCGGCTCAAACGCGACAAACGCAACTGGATCGTGCCGCCGCCTTTCCGGCCTCAGTTTCATCCAATTGACGAGTTAGCGCAGGCGCTGGCTGCAGAGCTCGGACCTAGCGGGAACTGGCGTGCATGCCGCAAGGCGTTTGTGGCGAAAGATCTAACCGAAGCGCTTTCGGACTTGGCCCGCGATCTTCGCGCGGCGCACAGCGCTAGTGAAGCGCAGATTCTGATCACCATCGATCAGGCCGAAGAGCTGTTTGGGGTGGCGCAGGAGACCGAGGGCGAACATTTTCTGAGCATCCTCGATGTCCCGCTCGATGAGCGGCTTCCATTCCTTGTAGTGGTGGGATTGCGCTCCGACTATCTGGGGCGACTTCAGCAATCGGGTCTCAAGGCTCCGTTTGAAGAGTTCTCTCTGAAGCCGATGCCCCTGGAGCGGGTGCGCGACATCATCAAGGGACCCGCCCGCGTGGCAGAGTTCGAAGTGGACGACGAGCTGATTATGGCCGCGATGAGGGACGCGGCGACCGACGATGCCTTACCGCTCCTGGCCTTTGCGCTACGCGAACTTTATGACCGGTTCGGGCGGAGTGGCAGGCTTACTGTGGAACACTATCGCGCGCTTGGTGATGACAACGCTCAGCTTTCACCACTCGAAAACGCAGTGCGGCAGAAAGCAGAACAGGTTATGAGTGCAGCCAAGCCCGCTGTTCAAGACCAGGAGGCGTTGAAGGAAGCTTTCGTGGGGGCGATGGTGCGAGTCAACGCCGAGGGTGAATATGTGCGCCGACCGGCAGCGATGGATGCGTTGCCCGCGAGAGCGCGCCCGCTCATCGATCAGCTTTCCAAGGCGCGCCTTCTCATCGTGCGCGGAGAGGGAAATTCAGCGATCGTGGAGGTAGCGCATGAGGCACTGCTACGCAAATGGCCGCTCTTACGGAGTTGGCTCGACAAGGAGCGAGAGTTCCTGATCGGCAAGGATCAAATCGAGCAAGATTTGCGAGATTGGGAAAAAGCAGCAACGCAGCAGAAGACCCAGGCGCTACTCTCGGGGCTCAAGCTGACGCGCGCAGAGGCATGGCTTTTGGAACACCCGCAGGCACTGACCGAGGCGGAGTCCAAGTTTATCAAAGCGAGTATCGCCTTTCGTGATGCGGCGGCGGCGCGGCGGGCGCTGTTTCGCCGCGTTTTGCTCGTAGGCAGTGTCGCGGCCACAATCGTGTTCGGATGGCTGTACCGGAATGCGAAAAGTGAACAGTCCCGCTTCCTGGCTTCACTGTCCCAACAAGAAACCGGCACCGGCGATGCGACTAATGGAATGCTGCGCGCACTTGAGGCCTTGGGCGAAAAGCCCTCCGTGCATTTATCTGCTCGGTCTACGGCCGATGAGTCAGAAAACAGCACGAACCTGCTAGAGGAGATCGCTTCATACCTGCGTGAAGCGATCGCTCCATACCTATACGATCGCTCTCCGGTCAGCGATGCGGGGAAAGCTCTGTTCGCGGCCGTTCAGGAGAGCCGCGAAGAGATGGATCTTCCTGGCTGTCCAGCGGCGTTCAGTAGTGGGGGCGACCGTGTCGTTGTTGCAGCAGGAAACGCGGTGCAGGTGTGGGACGCTGAATCGGGCCACAGGTTGGGGATATCGCCCCGCCATAATGGTTCAGTATACTCGGTGGCATTCAGTCCTCACGACGACCGAATAGTCACCGCTTTTGATGACGGGACGGCCCAGCTGTGGGATGTAGCCTCCGGGCAGCAATTCTCGTTGCATGGCCACAAGGGCGCCGTATACGCCGCCGCGTTTAATGTCAAGCGCGACCAAATCGTTACCGCTTCTGACGACACGACATCTCGGCTGTGGGACATATCAACGGCCGAGAATCTGAAAGCCGGTACGGCTGCACTTTCTCTCGGCCCAATCGCGGTGCTACAAGGTCACAAAAAGTTAGTCAGATGGGCGGAATTCAGCCCTGACGGCAATCGCATCGTGACAGCCTCAGACGACGGAACTGCGCGGGTGTGGGACCTATCCAAAGCTCAAATCCTTAATGCTGGCGCGGCCCCGCCTTCTCTCAACCCAACGCGGGTGATTCAGGTCCTGAAAGATGTAGGTTCGGTCTTCTCAGCCAGGTTTAATTTCGACGGCACCCGTATCGTGACCGCTTCCAGCGACGGCAAAGCGCAGGTGTGGAACGCGACCACATTTAGCCAGGTTTGTGAACTCAAAGGCCACGACGGTCCTGTTCGCTCAGCATCATTCGATCTTCACGGCAACCGCGTCGTAACCGCTTCAGATGACTGGACGGCGCGGGTTTGGAAATTGACTTCGTGTTCGAGCGCGCTCGTGCTGAAAGGTCATAACGCGGGGGTTCGTTCAGCAGCGTTTAGTCCGGACGGTAGCCGCATAGTAACTGCATCCGACGATCACACTGCTCGGGTGTGGGACGCCGACTCGGGCGACAGCCTGCTCGTGCTGGCGGGTCACTCTGATTCCGTCTACTCCGCACAATTTAGTTCGAACGGCCGCAGCATTCTGACCGCTTCCGAAGACGGGACGACGCGCTTGTGGAGCGCGACGCCTGGTCCACCCCGGCTGGCGCTTCACGGCCATATTCAAAAGATCAACTCGGCCGCCTTCAGCCTTGACGCCAAACGCATCATTACCACCTCCGATGACGGTAACGCGCGGCTTTGGGATGCGGAAACAGGCCGGAGCCAGACGCTGCAGAGCAACGCCGGTCCCGTTGCCTCCGCGGCGTTCAGTCCCTCCGACCGCATCGTAACCGTCTCGAACAACGGAACTGTAGCCGTTTGGAACGTCGCCAACGGTATTGACAAGCTACCACCGCCGTTGCGAACAAAGTCTTTTGGTGCGGTCAGCTCCGTCGCGTTCAGTCGCGACGGCAGCCGCTTGGTCGTCGTCAGCAATGACGTAAGCGCAAGCGCGTCTCTCTACGACGTCGCCACCGGCAGCAGTCTCGTGCTACCAGTGAAAGGGATCCTCAAGGTAGCGTTCAGCCGCGGCGGTGATCACATCGTCACCGGCTCAGCGGACGGAAGTGTAAATGTGTGGGACGCGAAATCAGGCCGTAGCCTTATGCCGACCGCGCGCCACGGCGGTGCTGTTAACTCGGTTGGGTTCAGCAGTACCGATGGCAAAAGTATTGTGACCGCCTCCGACGACGGCACCGCGCGTGTGTGGGACGCCGCCTCGGGTGTCAACCGGATGCAACTGAATGATCACTTGGGTGCGGTGGTGTTTGCTTCGTTCAGCGGTAATGATTCTCGCATCGTCACCGATTCAGTCGACGCCAAGGAGGTCCACACCGTGCGGATCTGGGACGCCGCCTCCGGCCAAGTCGTAAGCACGCTGCCCGGAGTCTCCCTGCTGGGCTTGAGCCCCGACGGTTCGTGGATGCTCATCCGTTTCGACGACGATACTGCGAAGGTCGTCGACGTGGTGTCAGGAAACCCCGTCGCGGTCATAACTGGGAAAAGCAGCTTCGGGGCGTTCAGTCCTGACGCTTCGAAGCTTGTGATGCTTTCTGAAAAGCCCTTTACCGCGTCGGTCTGGCAGTTGTTTCCCACTCTTCAGTCATTGGTCAAATCTGCGAACGACAACCTGCCGCGCCATTATTCAACCGTACCTCACAACAACGCCTTCACAGACCTCGGCATCTCACTCCGGAGAACAGCGGCACTCCCCGCGTGTGCGCAAATCGGAATAGATAGAACAATCTCCTACGGCCGACCGCCACCCCAGTGATCTCGAGGAGACACCACTAACCTACAAGGAGGCTAGATTCCCCCTGATGACAAACCGAACATATCGTTCAGGCTTCTATCTAGTTGCACTCGCCGTCGAAGCAGCCCTTATAACTATCCCTTCACGCGCCGCGGCTCAGAACTTGGGCGGTGCGATAACTCGTATTGACGGAACGGCAGAAGTGCAATTAGTCGGAGCAGCCCAGCCCAAGCCCGTGGTCCTCAACATGCGTCTCGAGTATCACGAGCAATTGACCACTCATGACAAGTCGCAGGTAGACATAGCGCTCCCGCGCGACACCAAGTTAGTAGCCTCGCAAACGACCATACTTTGACCGAGGGCCGCTCGGATCGCAGATAAAGCTATTGCGCGGCCTGCTCGAAGTCGCCGTTAGACCGCCAAACGATACCCAGATTCTTACTGGCAATGGCGAGATCGAAGTTCACGGAACCCTTTTCGACGTCAGGTACACCGAAGGTGTAGTTCGTCCTGGCTATGCTGGATGCGAGCAGTATACGGATCTTATAGTACGTGAGGGTCTTGTGGCGATCAGCAATCCGGCCAACCCTGCCGTCGTAGTTGAAGTCCCAGCTGGTTATGAAACGACTGTTGCCTGCAAGCTGCCGCCACTAAACCCGGGGCCGATCGGTATCACTGGCGCGCCGGCGCCTGGCAACGCTGCAACTGGCAGAACCTCCGCAGCTGCAGCGATTACCGGGTCCGCTGTTCCACCGGCAGAAGTTGGCCCATCGTTTCCATTTCCGGTTGTGGATCCGTGAGGGGAGACATTATGAGCACCATCATCTCAGGACGAGGCGCTGGAATCCTCGTTCGACTTGTGTTTCTCATCTGGATTTCCTTCCCAGTTGTTGCGGAAGCGCAATTACAGAACCTTTACCCGGGTTTTTTTCGGCTGGCGAACCCGGAAACCTTCGATCTGGAAGCTTTTGGCGGAGGATTTGGAAGCGAAAGCTACGGGACTCTCCAGGAGGGAGTTGAGATTGACCAGACGATTACGCCGTATTTCAGCGTGGTCGGGCGCGCTACGGGCTATCAAGTGTGGATTGGAAATCCTGCTGATAGTGCTGTGGCACCCGGTACTCCAAGTGTGAGAACACCTATTTCTCATCACCTGGGGTTTCATCCATTTTTATTTTTCGCCCGCGTCTTGGGGGGACCGGAATTCACGCTTTATCCCGGCACCACGCTTTCTCTGTTGGCTGGCGGTGATATCGGCGACAGCAAAGCGACCGTCGTCGAGGGCGACTTCTCGAGTTGGCTGCTTGTTCACACGCGTCATCCCGTCAATTTGGCTTTCAGCTCGAATTACGATGATCGGACCCACATCACGAGCTCCGAAATCGATCTAAGGGCTATTCTCCGTTCTACAGAAACCTACATGATAACTGCGGGGGGAGGGGGTGCCATATACGGCGGTGGCACGATCAGCGGTGTTACGGGCCAAGGTGGTCCTGACCTCGGTCTTTACCTGCGCAGATTCGCTCTGGGGATTGCCCTGCAAGGAGGCTATGGCCATGCTGGAGCATTCGGCCAATTCAGCATTATCAAACAGTGGCGCTTCGAGGAATAAGGATATCCCCTTTCACAGAGGGTGACTCGCTAGTAGCACACTACGGGTTAAATAGTCAGGTGTTATCACGCTTGTTGCTATGAACCCAGGCTCGCCACCGGCCAGAGCATACAAGGCCTTCATTTCGTATAGCCACGCTGCGGACGGCAAGCTTGCCCCCGCCTTGCAGAATGCATTGTGTCGGTTCGCGAAGCCTTGGTACCGTCGCCGCGCCATGCGCGTCTTTCGCGACACCAGTAATCTTGCTGTCAGTCCTTACCTCTGGTCGTCAATCGAATCCGCGCTGAAAGAATCGGAATACTTGCTGCTTTTGGCATCTCCTGAGGCTGCGCATTCCGAATGGGTGCCCAAGGAGCTCGATAGCTTTCTACAACAGAGCACTCCAGACAGAATCTTACTGATTCTCACGGATGGAAATCTAGCGTGGGATTCGCTCTCTGGCGATTTCGACTGGTCGCGAACGACCGCCTTCCCACAGTTGCCCAGGAAAATCTTCAGTGAAGAGCCGTTGTGGGCTGACCTCCGATGGGCGCATCTGGAAGATCAGCTGGACGCTCGCAACCCAACATTTCGACAAACCATTGCGAGCGTCTGCTCTACGTTACGCGGTGTACCTCTCGATGAATTAATTGGACAGGACGTTCGCGAACATAAGCGAACCATTCGCCTGGCATGGTCAGCGGTGGGCTTGATAAGTACGCTACTCGTGGTTGCCTTGGCTCTTCTGGGATTGGCGCTCACCGAAACAAAAGCGGCGAAGGCCTCGTTAGCCCGAGCACAAACCAATCAGTCTCGATTCCTTGCGTCCCTATCGCGAGAGCAAACTGACGCCGGAAACGGGACAAATGGAATACTAATCTCGCTTGGAGCTTTGCCTCGAAGCATAATGCGTCCAGACCGTCCCTACGTCGACGAAGCTGAAACCGCCTTATTCGCCGCTGTACAGCAGAACAGAGAACAACGCGATCTGATAGGCCACACTGGACGAGTTACGCGAGCGACGTTCAGTCTCGACGGCTCCCGAATCGTCACGGCCTCCGATGACGGCACCGCGCGGGTGTGGGATGCGGCTACGGGCGCACCTTGTTGGCACTTCGCGGCCATACCAGTGCGGTCCTCTCGGTGGTTTTCAGCCCCGACGGCTCACGGATCCTTACGGCTTCCACTGATGGTACGGCGCGGGTCTGGGATGCGAGTTCAGGGCGGAGCCTCTTATCGCTGCGCGGCCATGCCGAGAAGGTCGGTTCGGCAGAATTCAGTCCAGAGGGCAAGCACATCGTCACGGCCTCGGATGACGGCACCGCGCGGATCTGGGATGCGACTTCGGGACAGACCTTGTTCGTGCTGCAAGGTCACACTGGGCGAGTCATTAACGCAGCGTTCAGTCCGGATGGCAAATCCATTGTCACCGCGTCTGCCGACATGACAGCCCGCGTGTGGGACGTAACCTCGGGGCGCGTACTCTCGGTCTTGCGAGGGCACACGGATTGGGTCTTTCGGGCAGGGTTCAGTTCTGACGGCAAACGCGTCGTTACTCCCTCGCGGGACAGAACGGCGCGCGTTTGGGACGTCGCGTCAGGACACAGTCTCGCGGTGTTACGAGGTCATACGGATTGGGTTTTCTCGGCTCGTTTCAGCCCCGACGATACAACCATAATCACCGCCTCTAAGGACGGTACCGCACGGCTGTGGAATACGACCTCAGGGCAGGAGTTGGGGGTGCTGGCGGGCCACACTGGGTGGGTCTTTCCAGCGGTCTTCAGTCCAGATGGCAAACGCATAGTTACTGCCTCGCAGGACAATACCGCGCGAGTTTGGGACGTTTCCTCGAGGCGGACTTTGGCGCTGCTGCGAGGTCACACTGGATGGGTTCTCTGGGCAGCCTTCAGTCCAGATGGGAAACGCATCGTTACTGGCTCCGACGACGACACGGCACGGGTGTGGGACGCTACCGCCGTCCGAACCCTGCCCTGCTTAGTGGAGTTGCCTGGCACGAGTTGGGTCGCCTCGGCGGCCTTCAGTCCCGACGGCAAGCGCATCGTTACCACCCACTCCGACAGTACGGTGCGCGTTTGGGACGCATCATCGGGCCATGCCCTTGCCGCTGTTCTACCGGAATCGTCTACCTATCCAACTGTCAATCCCTTTACCGCATCGGTCGGGATTGGCTCGGCGGTGTTTAGTTCCGATGGCCAGCTAATAGCATCGGCGACTGGGCTAGACAACGATGCTCGGGTTTGGGACAGACCGCTTGCAAATAGCCTGAGTTTGCAGCGTGGCCGACTCCTACGGGGTCACACTGCTAAAGTCAATTCGGTGGCCTTCAGTCCAGACGGCAAATACATCGTCACCGCCTCAGATGACAACACTGCGCGAGTATGGAATGCCAAGTCGGGACAAAGTGTTACAGTCCTGAAGGGCCACGAGGCTCAAGTGAATTCGGCGACATTCAGTCCGGATGGCAAATACATCATCACTGCCTCGAATGACAACACCGCGCGCCTATGGAATCTTCCTTCTGGACATAATGTAATGGTTCTTCACGACGCAGATTGGGTCCTGTCTGCGGCTTTCAGCCCCGATGGCAAGCGTATTGTAACTACGTCCCCCCTCCACACGGCACGAGTATGGGATGCCATCTCCGGACAGAGCCGGGCGCTTCTGCAAGGTCATGGCGATTGGGTCCGATCGGCGGTATTCAGTCCGGATGGCAAGTACATCGTAACCGCTTCCGACGACAACACCGCGCGACTATGGGATGCGGCTTCGGGTAGAAGCCTTCTATCGCTGCAAGGCCATACTGATGCAGTCGTTTCGGTGGCTTTTAGTCTCGACGGCATGCGTATCGTGACTGCCTCCAAAGACGGCACGACGCGAGTCTGGGGCGGACTCTTCTCAAATCCTCAATCGCTGATTAATTACGCTCGAGCAGCGGTGCCCAGGCAGCTGACACCAGAAGAGTCTCACCGCTTCTTCTTGGATTTGGCCATTAGCAGATGACCACCGGAGCGAGTGAATGACCGAAACAGAGACGCCAAGAAACGATCCGACTCTTGAACGCCTCGACGACCAGATCAAATGGTATGATCGTAAAAGCGCGAGTCAAAAGACGTGTTTTAACAATCTCAAGGTAGTCACTATAGCGGTGGCGGCCATGATTCCTTTTTTGTCCACTCTCCCCCTAGATACGCAGCTTAGCCGGATTATAATAGCTGCGCTGGGAGCCCTTATAGTAGTAATCGAAGGAATACAACAATTGTAACAATTGCAGACGAATTGGATACTTTATCGATCCACTTGTGAAAGCCTTAGACATGAGAAATATCTTTTTCTCGCGATTGCGGGTCCGTACGCGACTGCCCAAAATCCCCACTCTCTTCTCGCCGAAAGAATCGAATCGATGGTCTCGCAGGAGCACGCCAAGTGGGCGAGTACGCAGCAAACGGCTCAGAGTAGTGGGCAGACCGACTCGTCACCCAAATCATAGGTCCCGAAACTCTCATTAGACATAAGCTAAACGCCATGACCGGGTCGGCCAACACCGTTTCCAGGGTCCTCGGCGTCAATTGAAGCCGGTCTAGCAGTTCATTCGACCCGGAAGACATTGCGCAGTTGCTCGGCAGCCACACGGGCTTCGACTTCGGCGCCAACCGTCGGCGGCGTGATGCTGTAGTGGACCCCCTTCAGCCCATAGGCCTCGGCAAAATCGCCTTCGACCCGCAGTCTAGCCAGGATCGCGTCAACGCTGCCGAGTTTCTGCTCGATCTTTATGTTCTCCAGCCAGCCATCCACGCTGATTCCGTCGATCTCCATCACGATCCCCTTGTCGACTATAATGAGCGAGTACTTGCCCTGCGTTGTCTGCATCCGTTCTTCGAAGGAGAATTCCGGAGCTCCGCTGGCCTGAGTCCGGTATTGCGGCGTGCCGCCAACCTCGGGTGTCTCCTCTGCGGGACCGACATATTTGCTGCCGAGCGCCCGTTCCTTCGGTCGGATATCGAGCGACTTGAGCTTCGGGTAGCGTTCCTTCAGTTGATCGATATACGCCCGTTCCGCGTCCCGGCTGGTCCGTGCGGGGCCCCGGCCGGAGGAACCGCCGGCACCGCCTGGCCCAGACGAGCCGCCGGAGGCGACCGACAGCAGCGGCCCCGTGATGGGGACGGCTTTCGCCCCGAGCGCTGCCGCGGTGGTCACAGGGACGGTCGCCGGCACCGTCTCAGCGGCAACCGGCACCGCGAAACCTTCGGGAGTCACTCCGAGACGGACGGTAGGAGGGGGCGGCCCCTCAAACGGCGCGCCACCCCGCCCGCCCCCGATGCCGTGGGTCAACAGGAAGATGAGTGCATCGACCTCGATCTCGGCGACTGCCGCAGCGAATTCCCCGCCAGCTGCATCAATTTGCTCGGATGTGGTTGCATTCCGAGCTTCGGCAAAATTGACCAGATGCTTGATGGCCGAGAACAAGGCTGTCGTTACGAACAGCGCGGTCAACCCCAGCGCAATATCGGCCGCCCAGCCCACCGGGGTGAACTGGGAGGCGATGAAGGCCACTGCAAATGAAATGATCGCCAGGACCAACGCCTTCGGCGTGAATAGACTCTCCACCTTTGCCCGGAAAGCCTCGTTGATCTTCGCCCGATGGTACGCCTCAATCAGCTTGTCAGTAGGCGTCATAGCGGCGAGCGCACTGGCAGGAGCCGGTACCGGCTGCCGGGGCGCGGTAGCCGAACCAGGTGCTTCCCGGGCCGTATCTTGTCGGTCGTAGGCAACGCTCTCGAGAACGGATAAGTTCTGCGCAGCCCCGGCATCATCAGGTACCTCACGCAAATGGCTGCGCAGGATATTCATCTGTTGCGTGAGCTCATCGTCCGTCATGCCTTCGGCCATGGCACGAGTAAACTGTACGGAGAGAACGTCGCCGCCTACGAAACGCTGCGGGCGGGAGCGGCCAGTTTGACGTTGATGCGCAACGTGAGTGAGTTCGTGCGCGATGAGTGCGCGGCCGCTTCCGGTCTTAGGGTCAAAGCGGCCGTGACGAAACAGGATCTGGCTGCCGAACGCGAGGGCCTCCGCGTGGAGCAAGCGGGCCGAACGATCAGCGCTAGCATCATCGCGCAGCCGGAGCTGTGGTATCGTGGCGGCGACTGCGACCGGCGTCAGTGGGGCGGAGGTGCCGTTCTCGACATTCGCCTGGTGGATGGCTTCAGTGTTGGCGAGGGTCTCTGAGGGCAATAATTGCGGTGAGGGCAGTGGCGACTGCTGTGCCGCGTGCGCTGAAAACAACGGGATCTTGCTGAAATCCCTCAAGACGCCTGGCCTCGCCTCTCGGGCCGTCAGGCTCGCCGGGTTAGGCCCTTGCTCGTTGTGACCGTGAGGCTCGTTCTCAGTCAGGTTTAGACCCCATCGCGAGAGAAGCCGCAACGCCGCCTGATTGCCGACGCCCCTGTCGAACGCGTGCGTCCGTTCTGTCGGACCACCGACAAGTGGCCGCCCTACAAGCGTTGCGCGCTGGAGCGCCTGTTTGCTGATCAGGCTTCCGACTGCCTTCGGTGTTCTGGCGAACATGGCTGCGCCCCTGACTGATGCGGATAGAACCGGAGGAACGACCTCTTTGCGTTAACCTGGATCTCGCTGAGCAGGGACAACCATAGTCGACTATCCGCCGTTAAGCGAATAGAGACTGACGCGTCTGCCGCTAGCGAACAGAAGCCTCTTGCAATCGGATACATAGAAGTCGCTGAGCACCCAAAGCTGGTTTCTGCCCTGGGCCCAGCACAGGCGAAGCGGTAGTGCTGGAGCACGCTCTCGCGAAGTCCGCCGAAAAAAAGGGATTGCGAAAGCGAACCGACGAGACCGACACAACCTCCCACCGGGCGCGTAGTTCTTAGCCGCGCCCGTTAGGCTACTGCTTCCCTCTTGGACTGCCTCCAACCACGTTGTAGGGCGACCCTCTAGCGACTGCTTTCCCTGTTGTCTATCGGGATCGTATGTCCCCAATTGGCGCGAATCCAATGCCGGTCCGGTGAAAGCGTGAAGCGCGGAGTGTCACGTTTCGATTTGGATGTTACGACGAGAATTTCAAGACCATCCAACGTGATGGGATATCCCGCTGCCTCGAGGCCCTTTAGGAGTGTGGAGACATCGGCCCAGCCCTTCGAGTCGAGGGTGACGCGAGCGGCGTCCGGGTCATGCCGAAGCACCCGGGCGAGAAAGCGGCTAATCTCCTCGGTGGTGCGCGCGCGGGGGTTCGAATTTAATTGGTTCTCGGTAGGAGCTCCGCTTTCTAACCCTCGGAGAGGACGAACGGGCTTCCGTGGAATTTCAGGCAACCGGCCGAGCGGAGGGGCCGGCTCGCTTAGGCCGGTAAGACTCCGGAGAAGGTTTCGATAATTGGGCTCGAAGTTGGCCATGTTGGATAGGTCAAAATATGGCAGGCCAGTCAGAACATCAGGAGATGCGTCTCTCCAGGAGCCGCGTAGAAGAACTGGAGTAATCATTTTGCGGTTACTAACATTGGACCAGATGCTGGACGTCAGCAGCAATGACTCCCATCCTACGCCGGTCATCCGCTCGCCATCCTCCATTGCGTGGACCTTTCGGCGATACTGTGGGGAGCACACGACGATGATCTTATCGGCGTGTCGGACCTCACGGCTCATAAACTCTGGGATGGTTAGTCCCTCGAGGTGCCAAACGTCGAGCCGCGCATCGATGCCGTCCTCTCTCAAGCGCACGGCCAAGCTCTTGACGAGCGCCCGGTATTCATCGTCTTCCCATGCATACGAAATGAAAACACGCATCTCGTCATACCCTCCTGAGGCATTTTCGACTGCTAGCAAGCGGCCTCCAGCCTGTTCGCAAGACAAGAAGTAAGCAGTTTGCCAACCCTCGTGTTGCGCCAGCGCCGCTCGACGTCGCCCTCGAGGGCCTGCAACCGGCGGCGCAGTAGGTCGATATCTGTGCAGGCGCAGCGCACCTGGAGCCCTGGACTCGGCATCTTCCCCGCCCGTTCCAACCATTTACCGCTCGTACCCTGGCCGCGATCTGGTGCGCCACCTGCCCACCGCGAGGTCCGGATACAGGCTCATCTGATTCTACCTTGACGTAGCTATAACAGGGAAAGTAAGAATTAGGAGCGCTTAATTCCGTAACGCTTGATCAGCCGCCCGAAGGCACGTCTTTCCTTTTGCGCGAGCCGCGCAGCGCGAGATACATTGCCACCGGCTTCACGCATCAACTGCTCGACATATCCTCTCTCGAATGATTCGATCGCACGCGAACGTGCTTGGCGAAAGCTGTCATATGCGGGAGTGCTATCCCGATTGGCCGTGTCTTCTGCTTCCAGGATATCCGCCGGCGTGACATCAGAACCTCGACAGAATACAACGGCTCGCTGAATTACGTTGTGTAGCTCGCGGACATTACCAGGCCAATCATGCTGACAGAGCTTCCGCAATGTTGCTGGGGTGAGCGATTTTGTGACGATCCCGTTTTCCGCACACACTTGGTCAACAAAATGACGTGAAAGCAACGCAACATCATCCCGGCGCTGCCGAAGGGGGACCAGATTAAAACGGAGTACATTCAGACGGAAGAAAAGATCCGGTCTGAACTTTCCAGCTTGGACCATATGTTTAAGATCAGTGTTGGTTGCAGCAATGATGCTCGCGTCGAAGTTGACGAAGTGTTCGGATCCTAATGGTCTATAGGAACGCTCCTGGACAAGCCGCAGCAGTTTCGATTGCGAGGTAAGCGACAGGGAATCGATCTCATCTAGAAATAGAGTGCCGCCGCGGGCAAGATTGACGAGCCCTTTGCGATCAGTACGTGCATCGGTAAAGGCACCGCGAACATGACCGAACATCTCGCTTTCAAACAGATGCTCGGGCACCGTAGCACAATCCACCGGTATGAAAGCACGTTCGCGGCGAGGGCCTAAGGCGTGGATAGCTCTCGCACATAGTTCCTTGCCCGTACCGGTCTCACCGGTGATTAGCACGGGACCGGTGCTACGCGCTGCTACTGAAATCTTGGAAATCTCATGCAAAAAGTGAGGATTTCGTCCAATCAGTCCTACGAGTGTGAGCTCTTGAATCAAGCGTTCGTCGACATCGGATACGACAGAGCATGGATCTCCGATTATCCGCGCGATTCGGTATCGAAGCTCCGAAGTACGGACTGGAGCGAAAATTAAATCGTCAACAACCTGAGATGCGAGGCAAATCAATTCGTTGGCGGCGTCGTTGGGTATGATTGCGAGCATTGGCGTCTGAGCAAATCGGGCCTTCTCTCCCGGACACGATCGGGCAGCGAGGGATCCCAGTCGATTCGCTCCCGTATAAAATTCGGCGCGGCGTCGCTGAAGCACGCTTCATTCGCCGATGACAAGGACTGAGATTCGATGATGAGCAACCGGCGAGGCATAAGCCCCCCCTCCCCGCGCCGCCAGGTGCAACCAACCGGCTCTAGTGCTGCTCGAACGTGACAACCAGCCTGTTAACAGGATTTCTCGACGATGGCAAACAGAAGTACTCGTTCGGTACATGAGTGATACATTGAGTTTTCCAGTCATGGCGCGCGAGGCGAGCCAGCCTCAAGGGCGAGCGCGCGATGAGCGGGCTCGCGGCGGTCCGTGACCTCGGCTCACCCGCGTGCGGAGCGCAGTTAGGCCGCGAAGCATAAGCTTCGCGGTTCGACCGCGTCGCGCAGCCGCGCGATAAATCGAGTGGGTCTCATCTGACCCAGGGTCGGGTGAATCTCGACCCACCCGGATAGGTCCGGAATTTCATTGGACATAACCTTTTATGATGAGAGAGCTGATCTTGGCCACTGGGCTAAATTTGACCCGGATGAAGCATTCTCTCAACGAATCGCTAGAGCATTTCCAAGGCGGCATTGTGGCATCGCCCTTGCTCGACTCACTTTGCGATGCGGTGGTGAGTGACAGTACACCATACAGATGAGACAGATGTGGCGAAGGAGATCGTCTCCTATTTTCTGCGTAACCCGAGTGCAGCGGACACTTTAGAGGGCATCGCTCGGTGGCGCCTTTTGGATGAACGGATTCACCAAAGCGTGAGAATGACCGAGGCGGCGCTGCGGTCGCTCGTAAAGGCTGGGTTACTCCTAGCAGAACGCACAAAAAGCGCGGGAATAATTTACCACTTGAATCGGAATAAGCGGAACGAGGCAGAAAATTTTTTGAAGAGCCTAGAGTTTCGCTCGACAGCACGACCAACGATGCAAAAAAGGGGGCGGCGGAAGTAACCTAAGCACGTCGCGACACTTTGACGTTGACCCTAGGCGCTACCGGAGAATCCAACTGATGAGCCGGCAGAAGTGGTCTACGGTTTATACGAAACGAAGATCGGGCCGCAACAACAGACTGAAAACGTGAGCACAGAATAGGAGACTTCCACGATGGCCGTAGCTGTAAGCTATCCCGGCGTCTACATTCAAGAAATTCCCAGCGGCGTGCGCACTATCGTAGGCGTAGCTACCTCCATCACCGCATTCGTCGGTCGTGCCGCGCGGGGACCATCAAATACACCGGTCACAATCACGAGCTACGCCGACTTCGAGCGGAATTTTGGGGGGCTGTGGGCCAGCAGCACACTGGGGTACGCGGTGCGCGACTTCTACCTGAATGGCGGCACGATCGCGATCATTGTGCGAGTCATTCATGACGATGCGACGCCAGCGGCCATTCCGTTGCCGGGGGGACCGCCTACCCTAGTTGCAGCCTATGAAGGAGCTTGGGGCAATCAGCTCCACGCCGTCGTCGATCACAATGTCTCGGCCGATGTTGCCACGAGCTTCGGCCTGACCCCCGCGGACTTGTTCAACTTGGCTGTACGCGACTTCGGGACAGGAGTGACCGAGGTCTTTCGCAACCTGACCGTGAAGGACAGTCCTAATCGAATAGATAACATCCTGAGCAATCAATCCTCGCTGGTTCGTTCCGCTGGAGCGCTTACTTCCGTTCCCACCGCGAACAACCCTCCAGCATTGGGCAAAACCATCTGGACCGATCCTAATGCCTCGACTCTCGCAACCGCTGGTTCCGGAAAGGACGGCAGTCCGCTGGTCGAAAACGACTTTGACGGACCAGGAAAGGATGCGGCGAAGCAGGGTTTGTATGCATTGAAGAGTGTCGATCTGTTCAATCTTCTCTGCATTCCTCCCTACCTGGCCGCCGGCGACGTCGATCAGGGGCTAATCACAAACGCCGCCTCACTATGTGAAGATCGGCGGGCAATGCTCCTGGTGGATCCGCCAACCAGCTGGACCACTATAGCGAACGCGAGCGCAGGAGTGGGTGGGCTCGGAACCAACAGTAAGAACGCGGCGGTTTTTTTCCCTCGTATCATCGAGCCCGATCCGCTGCAGAAAAACAACCTCGTCCCCTATGCGCCAACAGGCGCGATAGCTGGAGTTTTTGCGCGCACCGATGCCCAGCGAGGTGTCTGGAAGGCACCGGCTGGATTGGACGCGGGCCTCGTGGGTGTGCCTCAACTGAGTCTTTTGATGACGGACTTGGAGAACGGCCAGCTCAATCCGCTCGCTATCAACTGCCTGCGAAGTTTCGCCGCAGCGGGTCGCATCGTTTGGGGCTCGCGGACCCTGCAAGGCAAGGATAGCCTGGAGTCGGATTGGAAGTATATCCCCGTCAGGCGCCTGGCGCTTTTTATCGAGGAGAGCCTCTACCGTGGGACGCAATGGGTCGTATTCGAGCCCAACGACGAACCATTATGGGCGCAAATTCGCCTGAACGTCGGCGCCTTTATGCACAACCTTTTCCGCCAAGGCGCCTTCCAGGGGCAAACGCCGCAGGATGCCTATTTCGTTAAATGCAACAAGGACACCACCACACAGAACGACATCAATCTAGGGATCGTCAATATAGTGGTAGGATTCGCCCCGCTCAAACCTGCCGAGTTCGTAATCATTCAGATTCAACAAATTGCGGGGCAGATCGCGAGCTAAGGAGAGACCATGGCCCAATTCACCGTTAACGCTCAGCGCTTTGACCCCTACAAAAATTTTAAGTTTAGGATCAAGTGGGACGGTAAGTATGTCGCTGGAGTCAGCAAGGCAGGAATGCTGAAACGAACGACGGAGGTCGTTAAGCATCGTGAAGGCGGCGATCCCAGCACTAGCCGCAAATCTCCGGGCCGCACCGAGTTCGACGCGATAACCCTTGAGCGCGGTGTCACGCACGACACCGAGTTCGAGAAATGGGCAAACAGGGTCTGGCATCTGACCGCTGGCTTGGGCGCAGAGGTCTCTTTGAAGAGTTTTCGCAAAGACATCATGATCGAGGTGTATAACGAGGCGGGCCAGTTGGTCCTCACCTACAAAGTGTACCGTTGTTGGGTTTCAGAGTATCAGGCGTTGCCTGACCTCGACGCCAACGCCAATGCCGTCGCTATTCAGCACATAAAGCTCGAAAACGAGGGCTGGGAGCGCGACCCTGATGTGCCTGAACCGAGCGAGCCGGACTTTACGGTGCCAGCGATGTAATTTTCAAATGCGTACTCTGTCTGCTGCGGAGCTTTTGCGAGTCTGGGAATGCGGCTTGGACCACGGACCGGTCGCGCGAGCGCTGGATCTTCTGGGGGCCGCATGCCCCGAAACCTCCCCGGATGTGTTGGCCGATCTCAGCATCGGCCAGCGTGATGCGATGCTGCTTACGCTTCGGGAACTGACATTTGGTCCCGAGATGAACTGTCTGATTACTTGCGCACGCTGCGGCGAGCGTCTTGAGTTGAGCGTCACGGTCAACGACCTACGAGCGGAGGGTGGAGTGAAGTCAGAGCAGGATTTGTCCGTAAGCATGTCCGGGTACGATTTGCGGCTTCGCCTTCCCAACAGCCGAGATTTGGCCGACGCGAGCCTCGCCGGAGCGACTAAGGGTCCCCGTGCACTCCTTGAGCGATGTCTATTGTCAGTGAGCGTTGAGAGCAAGCCTGCAGTTCTCGATCACCTGCCCGCGGAGGTGATCAACGCCGCCGCCGATCGCCTTGCCGAGGCCGATCCGCAAGCTGACATTCAGCTCGCCGTCAGTTGCCCTGGCTGCCAGCATAACTGGCAGGCGATCTTTGATATCGGGCGGTTTTTCTGGAGCGAGATCGAGGCGTGGGCCGCACGGCTGCTGCGCGAAGTCCATTGCCTGGCATCAGCGTACGGATGGCATGAGCGAGACATTATCGGT
>WNFF01001378.1_pt1 | contig 19528 bp, 19 predicted proteins | sample 5400441 | NCBI WGS metagenome assembly WNFF01 (sample SAMN13153345, study PRJNA577476) | soil metagenome | isolation source: 120 cm saprolite under Douglas fir tree site 2 hole 3 replicate 1 | place: USA:California | collected 2015-04-18 | reverse complement strand
CGGCCGCCCTAGCGCCGGCGACAACCGAAGGCGCGCCCGCCTGTAAGTAAGTAGCGGACAGAGCTGGAGTAGTACGGGCGGCGGGGCCATGTGCCCCGCCGCCACCTCCTCCCGAAGCAGATGGGGGGACCAAGCACTAGAGCGGCCCACGGAGCTTGGAGGGGTGGCCGCCAGCAACCGCAGTGCCGCATTATGCGCGTTTTATGGCATTCTGCGGCGTTTTGTGTTACGAGAGTGGTTGATGCCCGGCCCCGCCTGCACCCGCCCGCCCGCGATCTAACTCCGCCTAAGACAACCCCATGTCGCCGCGGCGCAGCGCTCGCGAACGCCCTGGGGCATGGGAGTTGCCGCGCTCGCTCACGGGTCGTGGCTTCCGAATCCTCGGGAGTGCTCTACCCGCTCAAAAGGCAAACCACGGGTGACCGCGGGGCGCAAAGCCGACGGCTCTGGCACTGCACCAGAGGGCCGGGTTGCGGAGCGATATGGCTGGACTAGCAAGGCCGCCGTCGCGCGGCTTCACCCTTAGTGATGTCCGGATCGCGCTCGCCTCCTGCGGCCTGCTCGTCGTGATGGTCGCGCCGAAGATCGACTTCCAGAAGTACGCAATCGAGGACGCGCTGCCATGATGGGCCCCGCGCGCACGCCCGCGGGCGACCGCCCGCCGACCGGTACGTATGTCGTGCCCGGCCGGGGTCCCGGGGCGCGGGCGCTGGTCGCCGTGCTCGAGCGCGCGCGGGAACAGGTGCGTGCGCTGGTCGATTCCCAGGAGCGGCAGGGACATGCCGAGATCGGCCAGTCAAGTGGCCTATACCTCGGCCTCGTCGCACTGCGCAAGCGCGTGAGCGTCGAGCTGCCGGCGACGAACGTCGCGCCCGAGCTGGAACTGCTGGTACGGCAGTGCGACGGGGAGCTCGCGGCGGTCAAGCCCACCCTCGAGCAGGCGCTCCGGCTCGCACGACGCTAAGGCCGGCTCGCCCCCGCCCAGGCGGCCGCCCAAGGCCAATCGCTCATCTCGGCGCGCGCGCGAGCGGCCCCAGCGTCCGCGCCGGCCCGATGCGCCGCGCTTCGATCCGCAAGAAATCTGTGACCCAGGTCTTTCCGCCGTCCGTCGAGCGGTCCCCGGCCCAGGAAAAGCGATCCGGCTGGATGTCATAGTAGCGAATCCGCCAGCTCGAGGGCGTTGGGCTCATCACGCCGAACCTCTGCTCGACGTGCATTTCTGCGCCAACGCGGTGCCCGGTCCCTAGATTCTGCAACCCGGTTCCCGATTCCGCCGAAACGAGCTCCCATTGATCGAGGATGGCGTTGTACGCCCGCAGGGTCGATGACGCGTAGTACGTCTGGCCGCTGTCCCCGACGATGCGGTACTCATCCAGGACCTGGGCGCCCTCAGCAAGGCGCACCGCGCTCCAGTATCCACCGCCCTTCCCGTACTCGCGACTCACCGAGGTGAACGCCCAATCGCCCAGCAGGTAATCGAAATCACCCTGATGCGCGTCGTAAGACGCCTTCATCTGCTCCCTGGTCCGCTGGCCCGTGGTCTGCGCGGACAGCGCGAACACGATCGCCAGCGAGGCGAGCAGGGGTGCGACACACGGCGGGAAAGTGGTGGGGCGCATGGGGACCTCGCTGCTGCTGGGGGAAAAACGTGGACACAGGCGTCAGGCAATGAACCTGCACCGCACCTGGTAGCCTCGCAACGTAGCCTCGCAACGTCCTTCAGGCGGCGACACACCCCGTGCGGCTGACGGCCGCCGCGTTCAGCTGCCTGGCGGAGCTGCCGACGCGGGTCGTCCCACACGCCGCAGCTGGCGCGCCAGGTAGACCGGTGCGAGCAGCAGCGCGGGAGCGCTGGCCACGCCTGGCGTGTAGCCGCCTTGGCGCAGAGTCCACAGCGCGTGGCCGATTCCGTTAATGATTTCCACCGCGACCCAGGCCCACGCGAAAGGCACGGCCGACGGCCACGCGCGGCACACGGGCCACAGCAAGCACCAGAGCCCAAATCCGATGAGCGCCACGTTCAGGACCACAAATCCTTGCTCGTGGTCTTGCGATACTAACGCGGTCAGGAATCGGGCGGGTGGGAACGATTCCCACAACCGCCCGACATACTCCTCCACCGAGTGCCCTGCTTGCACCAGGATGAGCGCGGCAAACGCTGTTTGGAACCGGGTCATGGATCAGGCGGCGCCTTCTGCGCGCGGGCCACCACCTTGCGCACTTGGCAGTACAAAGTACTTTTAGATGCTACGACGAAGTCATCCTACGTCCGGAGGCGCTCTCGTGACTCCCGCTTCACCGCCTGGCGGTTCCCCGCTGAGGCCTGCTGCCACCGGCTCGGGCGAGGTGTTCCGCGACGCGGTGCGGTACTGGGAGGTGCGCCGCATCTGGTACAACCTGATTCTCCTCGGCTTCGCAGTCGCCTGGGTGGTGGGAACGTGGCCCCACTTCCGGCCAGCCTTCAACCTGGCGTCGCTCGTGAAGATGCTGGTGCTCGCGGCGTTGGCAAATGTGTGCTACAGCGCGGCCTACTTGGTCGATATCCCCCTCCAACAATCGGGCGCGCGGGCCGCCTGGCGCCGGCGTCGGTGGGCGCTTTGGGTGGCCGGAACGGTCTTCGCCATCGTGTTTGCAAACTACTGGATCGCCGACGAGATCTATCCGTTCGTACACTGATCGCGGCGCCCGGTCGCGACCGAGCTCCCCGTCGGTCCGCGAGTCCCCGTCCCTGCCGCGCCCAGGCGTCGACACCCGCACGCGAACCGATTCCCAATGGATGTTCCGTTTCGGGGCGACCAGGGCGCGTGTGTACTCGTGGACCCGTAGGGCCACGGATCGGGTCGCGGACCTAACCCGACGTGCCCATCCGATCCCGCGAGGAGGCTAATCAAGACGCCCGGGACGGAGGGACCTTTCCCGCACCGACCAACCAAGGCGAGTGAAGGGAGTAGCGACGCGACGTCGCTACTCCCTTCTATCTACCTACTCAAACCCCCTATCTACTCAAACCCCGCACCGCACCGGCCTAGCCTCGGCCAGACCAGAGTCATGGAGCCCCGCCGGGACAGCTGCGTGGGATACCGCCGGGGTTGCCGGCACGGGTGCGGGCGTCGCATTCCTGGTTGGGGAGCACGCTGTAGGTCGCGACCGTGAAGCCCGCGGTGACATCCTGGCCGAGGACGCCGAGGTCCGCGAGCTTGCCGAACCGGCGGTAATCGACCCAGCGGTGCCCCTCCTGGTAGAGCGACAACGTCCGCTGCAACAGCAACTCCTGCGCGAACTGATCGGCCGTCGTCGGGGCGGCAAACTTCACGGCGGCCGTGCCCCCCCGCGTGGACCCGGACGAGTCCCGAACATTCGTCAGATCAACCAGCGCCCCGACTTGGTCCCCCGTGAACCAACGCACCTCGGCGCGGAGCAAGACGAGCTCCTCGTTTCGGATGATGGGGATCGGGGCGACGTTTGCGACATAGGTACAGGGTCGATGGGTTGCGGCGACGCCGGCCTCCGATCTGAACCCCGACGTAGTGTCGCACGCTGCGTTGCTGAGTAGCGCCACCTTGCGGCGGTAACGGTCGTCTGTGGCGACGCCCGCGATTGAGTCGATGCTCGGGTGCACGTGAGGGTCGGCGTTCGATTTAAACGCGAGCGTGTTCAGTATGTCCCCTGACGCGGTGGAGAAGATCACGTACACGCCCAGATCGCGATTGGTACTGGTGAGACCGGCGATCCAGGTTCCCCCGAGCGCCGTCAGCGCCGTGGTGTAGCAGGGCGCGCCGCAGCTGATCGACCCGCGCTTAGCTTCGACCCGGGCCTTCAGAGCGCGGTTGAGTTGGCCGAACCCTGCCGGCGTGTTGGCCGGCACGCCGAACGCGCTGAAGCCGCTGTGCATCGGGAAATAGAACGAGGCCCCGGCGGCATCGAGGTTTGTCTTGGCGTCATCGAGCAGGGACGAGATCCACTTGTACGTCGAGTCTTCGCTGACGATCGGGAGCACCGCGTTGACGTCGTCCGTCATATCCACTACGGCACCGATCGCCCCGCGCGCCTCGATGACATGCAGCATGTCCAGGGCGATGAACGTCTTCAGGACACCCAACGCGCCCGCCTTGTCGGCCGCCGTGAGAGCCGTCGTGGTGTTGATGATCTTCATCGCCGCGTAGGCGTTCCGGTAGTTCTGGTATCGCTCGGCCCACGAGGTGCCTGCCTCAAAGGCGTTGTTCTGTCGCCAGTCGCGATAGGGGCCGGTGATGAACCGGCCGTCTGTCAGAAACATGAAATAGGTCTCGCGCCCGAAGCTGCCGAAGGCGCGGGTCTGAACGAGCCGGTTCGTCCGATAGTTGGCCATCACCGCGACGATCATCCGGCTGGTCGCGTCCCGGGGGTTCGTCAGGGCGCCCGCCAGCGTGGGGGAGTTCGGGTTCGTGAGATCGAGTTTACAACCAGCCAGCATCGCGGCGGCCGCGGCCGCGAGGCTAATGAGAAAGCGTCGCATGGTCGGGGTCCTCTCGAGGTGCGTGGGTTGGGACGGGCTCAGGTCGGGTCGCATGGCTCACCAACCCACGTCCACCGACAGGTAGAACTGGCGGGCAGAGGGAAACGGCGCCAAGTCGATGAACCGGTTCAGGTTCGTCGCGCCGAAGTTGTTGTACTCGGGATCGTAACTCCAGTAGTTGGTGAACTGGAAGGGGTTACGGGCCTGAAACGCCAGCCGGAGCGACCGTGCCCCGATCGCCTGGATCCACGTGTCCGGCGCTTGGTAGGTCAGCGAAATGTCTCGGACCCGAACATAGGTCCCGCTCTCGACGTAGGCGCGCACATCACCGCCGCCGGCCCACGCGTTGTAGCGGTACGCGCCGGCCGTGTAGGGATAGGTGACGCCGCCGAGCGTGTAACTCGCCGGCGGGTTGAGCGCCCACCCATCGCCCATGGTCGCCCCGGTGATGGCGCTGTCGTAATCCCGCGACGTCCCACCCTCATCAAAGAGCGTACGCGTCATGTCGGCCACCATCCCGCCCTTTCGCCAATCCATGGTGAAGGCGAGCGTGAGCCGCTTCCACCGGAGCGAGCTCGAAAAGGACATCACGAAGTCCGGGTTCGCATCCCCCGCCACCGTATCGCGGGTCGCCTTGACGAGGCCGGGACTGGTGACCCTAGCGCCGATCGGCAGGTAATTGCCGGCGCTATCCAGCGGCACGTTCCCCCAGATCCATGTCGTGCGCCCGCCGGGGCTGACGAAGTTGCGCCCGAAGGCCGCGCCGAAAGATCCCGGCGCCGGGAACCGCGGCACGAAGGTGGGCAGGTTCCGGATCTCCTGTGTGTTCTTGCTGAAGGTCGCCCGAAGATTCAAGTCCCAGTCAGGGCTCCGCAAGGCCGCCGCGCTCAATGCCGCCTCGACGCCGATGTTCGACAACTCGCCGCCGTTCACGACGAGATTGGTGATGCCCCCCGAAGGGATGGTGGCCGGCTGGAGCAGCAAGTCCGTGATGCGCCTGCTGTACCACGTACCCTCGAACTGGAGGCGCCGGTTCAGGAAGGTCACATCGGTGCCCGCTTCGATCTCGGTGCTGGTCTCGGGCTTGATATTCGGGTTGCCGGCCACCGGAGCCTGCACCAACGTCGGGGTGCCGCCAATCGACGTGCCAGCGTTCAGCACCACGTCACGGTCGCCGTAGCGCGGCCGGTTGCCGGTACGCCCCCAGCCGCCCCGGAGCTTGACCTCATTCACGAGGTCGCCGAGATCGGGGAATCGGTACGAGGCCGACGCGCGCGGGAAGGTGTAATACTTGTGCCGATCGCCGTTGGCGCTGGAGCGGTCCGCGCGGATTCCGCCGGTGACCGCCAGCCGCTCGCCGAGGGCCAGCACCTGCTCGTTGGCGAAGAATGCGATGTCCCGGAAGTCCCCACCCACGTTGTCCGCGTAGTCGAGCAAGGTGCCGCTGTTGGTCGTCTGGACGCCGGGCAAGAGGCCGCGAGCGCGGGTCCGAACCACACGGTTGTACTGCGTCGCGTAGTCGAAGCCGCCGGTGGTCGTGAGCGAGACACTGCCGGACGGCTGGTAGGCCCAGGAGCCGACCACCTGCAGGTTGTAGTTGAAGATGTTGCCCTCAGTCCGGACGGTTCGGCCCGAGAAGCCGTCCGTGGCCGTCGGACTCTCATACTGCACGAACGACGGTGAAAAGAGGTCGCCCGAAATCTGGACGCGGTCGAGGCCGCCCGTAACCGTCACCGACACCTGGTGCTGGGCCGCGCTCAGCGCCGACCACGATGCGGTGAGATTGCCGATCTGACGAAACGCCAGCTCATTGAGGCGCAGGTACTTGAAGGTCTCGAACGGGTTGGACACGCTCGACCCACCGCCGTTGAACGGGTTACGCACATACGTGCCGGTCGCGTCGAGCGAGTCGAGGTTGATCACGCCGGGCGTGTACGCAAAGTCGTAAATCGGCGACGTGTTGGTGTTGTCGTTGTTGGAGAGGCCGCGGTCCAGGCTGTTGCGCGTGACATTCAACCCCATGTTGACCTTCACCTTCCCATCGAGGAAGGACTGGTCGATGTTGCTCCGGAACGTGTACAGCCGAGCACCCGTCCCTGGGGCCGTGCCGACCTCGTCGCGCGATGTCAGGTTCACGTAGTACTGCGTTCGATCGGTGCCGCCGCTAAAGCTGCCGGTCACTTCGTAGGACGGGCTGCCATTGTTGTAGAACTCCTTTTGGTAATCGTGGGTAAAGGGGATCTGCCCAGTGGGGTAGAGCGCGTTCATGACGGCTAACCCGGTCGATCCGTTGCCGTACGGGAGCTGGTTCACCTGAGTGACGGTCGTAAACAGCCGGGTGCCAGTCAGCCGATAGGCCGTGCTCCGGCCAATGCGACTCGTGAGATTGAACTGCGGCGCGGCGCCGGGTGCGCCCCGTTTCGTTCGGATGACCACTACGCCGTTGGTCGCGCGGGAGCCGTACATCGCGGTCGCCGCCGACGATTTGAGGATCTCGTACGATTCGATCTCGTCCGGGTTCAAGTCCGCCAGCCGGTTCACCAAGGCGTCCTGAGTGCTGCCGATCCCGGTCGGGGCCGTCCGGGAGCCGGCGCCCGTAATCGAGTTGGCGCCGTCGGAGACCGCGTCGTTCGAGATGATCACGCCGTCAACGACGAAGAGCGGCTGTCCATTTCCAAGAATTGACGTGACCCCCCGGATTTGGATCTGCCCGCCGCCGCCCGGGGCGCCGCTGTTCATGGAGATCGTCGCACCCGGCACTTTCCCTTGGAGCGCCTGCTCGAGGGATTGCGATGGGGCGTTGTTGGCGTCGTCGCCGCCCACCTTCGTCGTCGCCGTGGTGGCGTTCCGCACCTCGAGCGTCGTCGTTTGGCCTGTCACCACGACTGCCTCGAGGCGGAAGGGATCCTCCGCGAGCCTGACGGTCACGGTCTCTTCGCCCGGATTGACCACCACGACTTTCCGCGCGTAGCCGATCGCGCGAACCAGGAGGCGGACCTCACCTGCCGCCACCGAGATGCGCAACGTGCCGTCGGGACCCGACTGGGCGACGCCCCGGCCGCCGACCTCGATGACTGTGGCCCCAGCGATCGGTGCGCCGCCGACGTCGTGCAGGACACGGCCTGTGACCTCACGGGCTTGGGCGGAAGCCGCCACGGGAGCCAGACCGATCGCAACAAGCGCTGCTGCGGACAGTAAGAGTCGCCTCATGTCCCATCTCCCTCTTTTTTGGGAATGGATGGCCGGATGGTGCTTGCCGAGATGGCACGACGCGTGGGAGCCGCGCGGGTCCGGAGGACCAGCGGGCTGAAGAACGAGTCCCTCAGGGGAGTAACGGCGAGTGCCCCCCCGAGAGCGACGACAGGCATGACGGCCATGCGCGCGTATGTGGGTTGCCTTGTAGCGGAGAATCTGGCGCCGTTTCGCGAAGCCCGCAACCACTCGCGCGGGTGCTTCGGGGACGCCTCAGCGACGCTGCTTCGGGACGCCTCGCTTGGTCCAGATGAGGATCACCCCGCAGCCGCTGTCCAACCGCTGGTACTGAGGGGGGGCGCTGGTGAGGTTCGAGTAGACCTCGATCCCGAGGACCTCTTCTGGGACCAGCGGCACCGAGGGGGTCTGGATTGGAGGGAGGGGGAAGTATACGCCGTCGATGAAGTACGCCGGCGGGCAGTAATTGGCGAGGGCTCGATTGGTGATCTGACCTTCACCCCGCTGTAGTTCGACCAGGTAGCTCGAACCGTTGGGCCGCAGCCGCACGCCGGGGACCATGCGGAGCACCTCCTCGAACTGAATAGCCCCGGTTCTCTGGATATCGGTAGTGTCGATGAAGTGTCCGATCGCCGTGTGGCGGCGCATAGCGAAGCCGACCCGCGCCAAGTACGGCTCGTATCGCGCGACCACAGTGACCGGGTCGAGCACGGGGATTGAGTCGGCCACCGCCAGCTCCATACGTTCCGTCAGCCCGGGCCGGATTGTGGCCTGAGCGCGCGCCGGGGGATAGCCGATGGCGCGGGCTTCAATAATACGCGACCCGGCCGCGAGGTCGCGGAGCGTGAACTCCCCGAAGTCGTCTGTCACAGCGTGGCTGTTCGTCCCGATCGCCACCACGGTGGCTCCCGGGACCCCGGCGCCATTGCGGTTGCGCACGACGCCCTGCAACCCGCCGCTGGTGGGGCCGGCCGCCAGGCTCAGGTAGGTGTGGCGAAACGGTCGCCGGGCCAGATCGACCAGCACCATCCCGGGTGGCCCCGCGCCGACGCGGCCCTCGAGTACCACCTCCACGTCGGTGGGCACATTACAGAGCAACACGCGGCCGGAAGCATCGGACCGCCCGGACGCGGCCCGTCGCGTCCCGCGGACCGCCGCTTGCCCGACCGCGTAGACGGTCCACGCGGCGGTGACGGGAATGTCTCCGAGGACCGTCCCATCGGTGGCGTCACGCACTAGCGCGATGATGGCGCCCGTCGCATACCCGGGATCGTGCGGACACAGGCTGCGGTGCGCCGCGGCGGGGCCGGGTGTCACGAGGACGATGTCGGCGGGGGGGCCCGTCGTGACGTCTACGACCGCAGGCGCAGTGGACAAGCCGGTCGAGTCGAGGATGGCGTGATAAAACGTCAGCCGGTAGCGGCCAGGCGGCACGACGGGCAACTCGAAACGGCCGTCCGCATCGGTGCGTGCGGTGCGACTCGTGCCCTCGACCCAGACCTCGGCGCCGGCCAACGGAGCTGAGCTAATCAGGCTGTCGTAGACAATGCCGCGAAGGGAGGAGGGCCGGTCGGTCCCTTGCGCGAGCGCACGGGCGGCCAAGATCAGGCTCGCGCAGGCGATACGGGTAGGTCGGAGGGCGGCAGGACAGACCATTGCGTCAATAACTCGGTGACATCCGCTCAGCGCTTGCGCACGCCCGATCGATCGAAGGGGCACGAACATGTCTTGGAACGCAGCGGCCCGCAAGATGCTGGCCGCCGTGACCTTTCCCCTGACCATAGAAATGGAGGCGCAGCCCCTTGGGAATGCGGTCCATCACCTCCTTGGCACCGCGACACGCCATCCCGACCAAGGGGAGGGCGCCGCTCGTGTGGGTGCGCGCCGCGATTGGCTTCGTCGTGCGGGGTCGCGAAGAGGTCGGACGTGTAGATGCTGAACGCGGCCTCAGTTCCGTCTGCTCGGTCATAGACTTTGCGCAATTCGTCCGCGCGCCCGCCCGATTGCAACGGACGTGCAAGGGCCTAACGTCTCGATTCGAGCCACCGCACGTCGGCCTTCACCATCCGCGCGACCTCGGCCGGCGTCAGCAGCTCGTCCGGCGGCTCGGGCGCCGGCCGCGGCGCGGCGACGAGCCGCGCCGTGAGCCGGAGTATCGGCGCCGGGACCGCCTCCACGGCGATCGCGTCGAGCGCGTCGGCGGGCGGGATGGCGCGACGCCCGTTCCCTCGCCCTGCGGTCCACGCTCGCCGCGTCCACCATGTGGAACCCGAACGACTCGAGCCGTCTCCCCCTGGGCTTCCCCGTCGCGACCCAGTTGCGCACCGTCTGGTGCGTGACGCGGAGCCGGGGATGGAAGCGCTGCGCGCAGTTCTCGACCCCTGGCTCGGCAAACCGCAGTGGAAACAGACGGAGGGGCGCGTCACCTTCGTCTACCGGTTCTACTCTGAGGACGCGCCACCGATCCCGCTGCGGCTGAAGGTCGAGATTAATTCGCGGGAGCATTTTTCCGTCTACGGTTTCAAGCAGGTTCCCTTCTGCGTTTCGTCGCGCTGGTTCGAGGGATGCTGCCAGGTCAACAGCTACGAACTCGACGAACTTCTGGGGACCAAGCTGCGGGCGCTGTATCAGCGCAAGCAGGGACGCGACCTGTTCGATCTGGCGACTGCCCTGGGGAACCCAGCGGTGAATCCTTCCCGCATCGTTGAGACGTTCTCCGAATACATGAAGAGAGAAGGCCATCGGGTCACACGCGCGCTGTTCGAAATAAACATGGCGGGCAAACTACATGATCCAGAGTTTGCGGCCGACATCAGGGCTCATCCCGGCTATCGACCGGTCAGGTCGAGGGCCCTGCCCGTTCGATCCCGTAGGCGTGCCACGAAACTGCCACGCGATCAGCCGCCCTCGCCGGTGAGCTCAGCGCGCATGAGTTCCGAGAGCTCCTCGACGCGCGACACCGCGGCCTCGCACCGCATAGCAGGTTCACGATCGAGGCGTGACTTAGGCGGTCCATTCATCCTATCGAGTTCGGATGGTATCGAGTGTAACGAGAGGACCGATCTGACAGACGCTGAGTAGAGGCGCGCCGCGCGCCACCACGTACACCGGTAGCCCATCGGTACGGAAGGGCGCGGGTAAAGAGGTTGGTTCGTATGTGCCCGCCGCCGTTTCCAGAGCCCAACACCCACCCTCCAAACTGACAAATCGCACCGTTGCGTTCGTTGCGAGGGCGGGGCTCCCTGATAGTAGGACCACTGAGGACTCACAGAAAGCGGTAGGTTGCGGGCTGGGCCGATGGCTCCCGGACGGAGCCGGGAAGGCACAGTCCGATGCGGACGAGTCGGTTCAGTGTGGAGCAGATCGCCCTCGCCTTACGGCAGTTCGACGCGGGGGCGCCGGTAGGGGATATCTGCCGGAAGCTCGAGATCGCGGAGGCCACGTTCTACCGCTGGAAGCGGAAGTTTGGCGACCTGGGCGTGAGCGAGCTCCGGGAGCTGCGCCAGCTGCGGGATGAGAATCGCCGCTTGAAGGGCGTGGTCGCCGATCTCACGCTGGACAAGCAGATCCTGCAGGAGTCCCTGCGAAAAAAATTGTGACCCGGGAGCTCGCCGCGGTCCGCGTGAGCTACGGCTACCGCCGGCTCCACACGGTGCTGCGCCGCGAGGGCTGGGCCGTGAATCCCAAGCGGATCTACCGGCTGTACTGTGCGGAAGAGCTGCAGTTGCGGCGCAAGCGGCCGCGGCGCCGACGGAGTGCGGTGCCGCGGGGCCCCCGGCCGAACGAGGTCTGGGCGATGGATTTCATGCCCGCAGGGGAGCGGCCAAAGCGATTTGCCGGCGAGGCAACGATGCGCGCCGGCTCGGCAGGCCTCAGGGATCACCGCATGGGAGGAAACCGATCGTGCCAGCTCTGCGTAACCTGGACCGATGAGTCGGATTCCGGGGGGATCGCTCCGCACGTTCTTCGTGCTGACCTACGCCGTGACGTGGACGTGCTTCATCTCACTCGCCACGCTGGTCGTGTCCACGCGCACGCCAGTCGGTGCTCTCGTGGTGCTCCTGGGAGTGTTCGCTCCGGGCCTAGTCGCGCTCTCGCTTACAGCGCGGGCCGAGGGTGGCCAAGGAGTGCGCGCCCTGCTGGGTCGCATACTCCGGTGGCGTGTGGCTGCACATTGGTACCTGTTCGCCGCCGGCTATATCGCCGCCATCAAGCTCACCGTCGCGCTGGTCCATCGCGTCGCCACCGGTGTGTGGCCGCCGTTTGGCCATGAGCCCTGGTACCTCATCGTGGGCGCAATCGTCGTGTCGACCCCGGTCCAGGCAGGAGAGGAGATCGGCTGGCGCGGGTACGTGCTTCCCCGCCTGACGCGGCGTTTCGGCCTCGCGCGCGCGAGCATCCTGCTCGGGGTCATCTGGGCCTGCTGGCACCTGCCGCAGTTCTTCATTCCCGACTCCGACACGTACGGACAGTCATTCTTCGTCTTCGTGCTGCAAGTGACCGCGCTGTCCGTCGCCATGGCATGGCTCTATGCCCACACCAACGGGAGTCTGCTGCTCGTCATGCTGATGCACGCGGCGGTGAACAATTCCAAAGACATCGTCCCGTCGGCGGTGCCGGGCGCTACGAACCCGCTTGGGCTCAACGCTTCCCTCGTTGCCTGGCTCACGGTCACATTGCTCTGGATCTGCGCCGCCTACTTCCTCGCTCGCATGCGGGGCTGGGACCCGCGCGGCGACATCGGCGCGTCCCACCTACCCCGTTCGGCCGCGTGACGCAGCTGCCGACGCGGGCGGTCCCACACGCCGTAGCTGGCGCGCCAGATAGACCGCCAACACCAGCAGCACGGGAGCGGTGGCCACCGCCGGGGTGTAGCGGCCTTGGCGCAGCGTCCACAGGGGGTGGCCGATTCCGTTGATGACTTCCACCGCCACCCAGGCCCACGCGAGGGTCACGGCGGACGGCCATCCGCGACGCACCGGCCACAGGAAGCACCAGAGCCCAAATCCGACGAGCGCCACGTTGAGGATCACGAACCCCCGCTCGTGGTCTTGCGATACCAACCCGGTGAGGAATCGGGCAGGTGGGAACGATTCCCACAGCCGGCCGACGTACTCCTCCACTGAGTGGGCGGCTTGAACCAGGACGAGCGCGGCAAACGCCACGTGGAACCGGGTCATGATGGGTAACCGCCTCCTGGCGCGATCCAACGAGTCGGGTCGCTGGGGCCTTGCTTACTTGACTGCACAAAGTACTTTTAGATGCCAAATACAGACCACCCTGACCCAAGGACTTCGCGTGACTGTTACTCCACCACCTGGCGGCTCCTCACTGAGGCCCACTGCCACGGACTCGGGCGAGGTGTTCCGCGACGCTGTCCGGTACTGGGAGGTGCGACGGATCTGGTATAACCTGATCCTCCTCGGCATCGCGGTCGCCTGGGTGGTGGCAACGTGGCCCCACTTCCGGCCAGCCCTGAGCGTGGCGTCGCTGCTGAAGGTTGTGGTGCTCGCCCTGCTGGCCAACCTGTGCTACAGCGCGGCCTACCTGGTCGACATCCCACTCCAACAATCGGGCGCGCGGGCCGCTTGGCGCGGTCGGCGGTGGGCCCTTTGGCTCGCAGGAACTCTCTTCGCCGTCGTGTTTGCTAACTACTGGATCGCGGATGAGATCTATCCCTTCGTGAACTGATCTCGGTGCTCCGTCGCGACCACGTTCCGCCGCGGCACATCGTTGGCTCAGCTCTTGGCCGGACCCACGCGCGGCGCATCCCGGCGCTGGGCCAGGAGCCGCTCCGCAAAATCGAGACGCTCCTCGAGCTCCGCCACACGCTGCTGCCTCGCTTCCAGCTCGCCGACTCGCCGCTCGAGCTCCTCCAGGCGCCCCGCTTCGTCCGCGAGACGCTCCTTACCCCCCCGTGACCATTTGGGAGCGAGCCGGATCGCCAGGGGAATCGCCAGGATACATGCGACGCAGACCACTCCCACGCCCACGGCCATTTCCAGAAAGCCCCCCATCGTTTCCTCCGATCCCGCGCTGCCAATCCTGTTCGGCGCCCTCGTCCGTACTCGCGGAAGGACGGGTGGCGGTCGAACCGTTGATCCACGCGCGCTACCCGCTCGCCCAGGCGGTCACGGCGTTCGAGCACGCGCAGCGACCCGGGGTGCTAAAGGTGCTGCTGGACTTTGGCTAGGCGGGCGCACGCGACAACGGCCAGGGGCAGAAACACTCGACCTCAGATTCCGAGGTAGCGGTCCAGCCCAAGACGACCGGCGCCGGTGAAGACGAGGGCGAGCGAGACCGCGAGAAGTAAGAACTCGACCTCCCATCCGGCCTCCTGCGGCCCGGACGTGAACCGAGCCTTCCCGATTCGCACCCTCGCGAGCGCTACCACCATATCGATCGCCAGTCCAAGCGCGATCAGGCGCGTGGCGACACCCAAGATTAGCAGCACCGCCCCGACCGTCTCCAGTAGCGCGACCAGCCACGCAGAGAACAGTGGGGCTGGCACGCGGAGCTGCCTGAGGAACCCCGCAAATGCGGCCGGACTCTTCAGCTTGCCCCGGCCATGGGCCAAGAATGTGATCCCGAGCGCCAGTCGCAGGATCAGCTCGCCGACGCTGGCGTACGGTGCGAATACACTGTCGAGCATGCGCGCCTCCCTCTTCCGTCCCACCTGTCGTCGCAATGTCGTTCACTATGGCCAGGGGCAGAATCGAACTGCCGACACGCGGATTTTCAGCTCATCCCGTGACCGGCACCATCGTCGCCCCCGTGCGCGGACAAGCGTAACGGCGGGCGCTTCCGCGCGCCAGTCGCGACGGTGGTTCCCCCCGTTCCCCGTTGCCCCCGACTGGTCAGTGTGAGTCGGGCGTCAGTCCGACCACATCGCGCACAGGCTTCGTTGCCGGTCAATGCCGAGGGCAGGACTCGAACCTGCACGGGAGTTGCCTCCCACGGGATTTTAAGTCGGGGCAACCAGGGCACGCCGGTCCACACGGGGGCACGTCCTGGCTATAGATCGGGCCGTTCGACGGCCCTGACGTGCCCGTGATTTAGTTTCGTCGTGTCGAGATAAAAGACGACGCCGCGCGTGATCGGCCCAAAGCTCAGGGGTGGCTGCCGTCGCTCCTGTGGTGGCGCGGGCGGCGCGCTGACCGGGAGTTGTTCGGGCGCGCGGCGACGCTGACGGCCGGGGCCCCGGAACGTCGTTCCCGCGTCTCGCAGGGCTGTGTGTACCGGGACGCCGTACTTCTCCCTCAGCTCTCGAACACTCGCGCCTTCTTCGTACTCACGGCGGAGCGTTACGCCGTCGGGCAGCCCGGGACGCGGTCGCCGCCGATCCACATGCCGGGACCGCGACGGCTCCTGCTCCTCCGTTACGATCGACCGCCACCGCTCCGCGAACGCGCTCATGGACGCCAGAAGGGCGTCCAGCTCTTGCGCGAATTGTCGGTTCATCGGACGAACCGCTTCCTCTCCCCCAGTCGGTAGACAAGAAAGAGGAGACCCCGCGGCCACCGTGGCCGCGCTGTCTCCTCGTGAATTGTCTAGCACCGACCGCGGTTCGAAGGGCTTCGGCTGCGTCCCCCTCCGCGCGTCTGCTAGTCGGTCGTCTTATGGTATCGGCAGTTATACCAAGACTGGCCCTGCCTTAGCAAGGGGGCCGGCGCCCTGTCTAACTGGAGTGCTCGGGGCAGGACTCGAACCTGCACGGGAGTTGCCTCCCATGGGCTTTTAAGGCCCATGTGTCTACCGATTTCACCACCCGAGCCAATGCAACATCGGCCGGTCATAACCTACAGTGCCGGCCCCTTCGGTCCATGAAAGCCGCCAGAGGTGTGCGTCGCTCGGCCCCCGTCAACGTGGAAAAAGCGTCGCTGCGACTCGCCTGACCGCCCTACACCGGGCCGATCCGCACGGCGATCTGCACTACCCGTCCCCGCTCCAACACCAGAACCACCCTGTTCGCCTCCTCGCCGACATGCTCGTAGATCAGCGTATCGGCCACGACCGCTGACGGTGGCCCGAGCACGCTTCTCGCCGCGCTGTCCGACATCCCAAGCGCCAGCCGCTTCGAGATCTGCACGGTCGTTGTTGGTGGAAGGCGTCGGCAGCGGCGGTCGACGTGCGCGCGCGCCGGCGCCGAAACGAGGTGGAATGCGTCGACTCCCGGGGCGCCCATTTCGCTCGCTTCGACCCACAGGACCCACCGATCGGGGCCGTTCCCGCCGCTCAAGCACAACCACTGCAAGAACGAATGCCCCTCGCCAGCCCGACTGATGGGCCCGGTCCGCAACCATCGCCGTACAGAGTCGAGGGGGGTGTAGATCAAGACGATGCGGGCAGAGCCGACTTGAAGACTCTTCACCCCCACTACGGTGTCAGTCTGGCGAAAGGGAAACTCCACACCCTGACCGGGAATGGGCGGTGGTGCCCAGTGTCCTTGGGCGGGGGCTCGAGTCACGACGAAGAGAAGAACAGCACAACTGAGCAATGCGACTCTCGAAGGGCTCACCCACATTACGATCTGCCACTGGCGACGACGCATGGGGTTCCCCCTCCTTCCGAGCTGATCGCGCGACGCTCCCGGTCCCGCTCGGTCGAGCGTGCCGCAAAAATGCCACAACCCGTGAGATGTTCCAGGGGTACAAAGGAAGTACAGCGGATTCTAAGTCCAGTGCGTCTACCACTTTCGCCACCCCGGCAAACGACAACTCAATGCCACAAAAATGCCACAACCCGTGAGTTGTTCCAGGCGTACCAATGAAACCGAGGGGGTTTTAAGTCCCGTGCGTCTACCACTTTCGCCACCCCGGCCCGCTCGCCCTCTCTCAACTTACGCCCTCCCGCCGTCGCGCGTCCACGTCACCGCGTCATCGCCTCGCGACGCACGCCGCCTGAAGGACTCACCACACTGATCGCCGGCTCGCGCCCGTAGGCGGCTTGGAACGCGCGCGCGATCGCGCGGATCACACGTCCCTCGCTGGCGCCCCTCGCGCCCTTCCCTTTGCCGAGCAGCACGAGGGCCGCGCCGCCCCACCCCGCGCCGGTGAGTCGCGCACCGAGTGCGCCAGCCCGCTCAGCGCTCGCCACGATGAGGTCGAGCTCGGGCGTGCTGCACTCATATAGTCGCCGGCAGGACTCGTGCGACTCGTACAGCAGCCGCCCGAAGCGCTTGACCTGGCCGCGCAGGAGCAGCTGCGCGCCGAAGCGTGTGCGCGCGGTCTCGCCCACGACGTGCAGGGCACGGGAGCGCAGCGGCTCGGGAAGCGCCCGCTTGAGACGCGGGAGCCAGGCGGCGGGCCAGCTCGCCAGCCAGCGCAACTCCGGCAGCTCGAGCTGGAGCTGCGCTACTGCGCGCTCGCACTCGGCGCGGCGCGCATTGAGCGCTCCGGCCGCGAGCGCCCGCCGGGCACCGGTGTCCACGAGCAGGAACCGCGCCCGCAGGGGAATGTGGCGTGTGGCGAGCGAGGCACAGTCGAGGAGCAGCGCGTGGCCGGGTTTGGCGAGCGCCGCGCTCATCTGATCCATGATGCCGCAGCGCACGCCGACGTGATGATACTCGGCGCGGAATGCGACGCCCGCGATTTGGCGCGGCGTGAGCCGCGCGCGCGCGAGCAGGCTCAACGCCTTGGCGAGAGCGACGGTGAGCGCCGCAGAAGACGCGAGCCCCGCCCCTACCGGCACGTCGCTCGCGACTGCGACCCGCGCGCCGGCGCCGGCGGGCGCCGCCCCGGCCGCGACGAGCTCGTGCATCACCCCCGCGACGTACGCCGCCCACCCCGCGACCCGTCCCGCTCGGTAGTCGATGCGCGCGACCTGGCCATCGAGCGCCGAGATCACCTCCAGGACGCCTGGCTCGGCACGCCCCACCGCGACCACGGTGCGCTCGGCAATCGCCACCGGGAGCACCGGGCCGCCGTTGTAGTCGGTATGTTCGCCCAGCAAGTTGACCCGGCCGGGCGCCGAGGCTGCGGCCTCGGGGGCGACGCCGAACGTTGTCCGGAACAGCGCTGACACGTTGTCACGCATGGGTTTGACAAGGGTTGGGGCCAATGCTAGCGTTGGCCAGCCGAGTTCACCATCTCCCCCTCTGGCCTCCGGAGACCAACCGTATGCGGCGGTCCACCCTGTTCGTGCTGTGTGTCCTGGCCGGCGTGCCAGCCGGGCTCAGGGCGCAAGGCTTCGGCATCTACGAGCTGGGGAGCTGCGGCATGGCCCGAGCCGGCACCGGCGTCGCTACGCCGTGCCCGGACGGCTCCGCCATCTTCTTCAATCCCGCCGGTTTAGCGGGTCTCACCGGGTGGCATATCAGCGCCGGCGGCACGCTGATCAAGGCGGTCGGCACCTACACCGCGGACTCGACGCTCGGCAAGAGCGATCTCAACAACCCCTGGATCCCGGTCCCACACCTCTATGTCGCCTACGGGGCGACGCCCAAGCTGGGCATCGGGATCGGCTTGTTCGCGCCGTACGGCCTGGAAACGCGCTGGCCCCTGAGCTTTGACGGCCGGTTCTCGGGCTTCGACAACATCATCCGCAACCTCTACATCCAGCCGACCGTGGCCTATCAACTGACGCCTAAGGTGTCGCTCGGCGCGGGTCTCGACATCGTGTACGGGCACGTCGAGCTGAATCAGCGGCTCGATCTGTCCCAGCAAGTGATTCCCATCCCGGGTCTGCCGCCCGGGACCACCTTCGCCCAGTTCGGGATCGCTCCCGGCACCGACTTCGCGAGCAGCCACCTCGAGGCCAGCCAAACGCAGGTCACTGGCGCCCACTTCGGGGTCATCGTCAAACTGAACGACCGTCTCTCGATCGGGGGCCGCTACCTGATGCATGCGAAGATCGACTACACGGGTACCGCGACCTTCACTCAAGTGCCGACCGGCGTATTCGTCCCGGTCACCGTGACGGTCGGGGCGTTCACCATCCCCGCCGGCACGTCGGTCGACGCCCTGCTGGCATCGCCACCGCTCAGCGTGTTCACCAACGTGCTGACGACGCAGACCGTGACGACCAGCATCACGAACCCCGAGCAAGTGGTGTTCGGCGTGTCCTACAAGGTGCGGGGCGACCTCACGCTCTCCGGGGACTATCAGTTCACGCGCTGGGGCAAGCGGTTCGCGCAGCTGCCGATCACGTTCAGCAATCCGGCTCTGTCCCTCGTCCTGAACACGTCGTACAACAACAGCAGCGACTTCCGGTTCGGCGCCGAATGGGTGAAGGATGCGAAGCTGACGCTGCGCGGCGGCTACCTCTATAACACCGCCGCCGCCCCCGCGTCGACCGTCACGCCGCTCCTCCCCGAAGGCCCGCGCAACGAAATCACCGCCGGCGCGGGCGTCGCGCTCGCGCCGCGGTGGACGGTGGACTTCGCCTACCAATTCATCAAGCAGAACGACCGGCGCGGGCGCACTCGAGAGGTGAGCGGGGCGACCGCGGCGCAGCTCCTCCTGCTCAATAACGGGCTGTACTCGTTCTCGGCGCACCTCTTCGGGGCGTCGCTCGCCTACTCGTTCTAACGGAGCCCGAACAATGACGTTTCGCCGTGTGTCCTTGCTCGCCGCTCTCAGTGTGGCGCTCGTCGCGGCGGGGTGCAATCAGGGCGACCTGTTCACACCGCAGCCGCCCGCCTATGCGGGGGGCGCGATGTTCGCCCGCTACGTCTCGTTCGGCAATAGCATCACCGCGGGCTTTCAGTCGGGAGGGTTGAGCGATTCGCTGCAGCGGCTCGGCTACCCGGTGCTGCTCGCCAAGGCCATGGGCACGCCCTTCTTCTATCCGAGCCTCAACAACCCCGGGTGCCCGCCACCGATC
>WNFF01002565.1_pt1 | contig 19531 bp, 16 predicted proteins | sample 5400441 | NCBI WGS metagenome assembly WNFF01 (sample SAMN13153345, study PRJNA577476) | soil metagenome | isolation source: 120 cm saprolite under Douglas fir tree site 2 hole 3 replicate 1 | place: USA:California | collected 2015-04-18 | reverse complement strand
TTCCAAGGCCGGGAGATGATCCCGGCCGCCATTAAGCACACCCCAACCACCAGAGTTCGCACAGTTCCTCCTCTTTCCAGTCGAACACTATCTCCGCCGTTTGGAAAAGCCTGCTAATCTACGCGGCGCGAATCTGCCGGGCGCGTCCTGAGTCGCGGGATTGAATCACGGGGAATTGTATTTCCGTCAGTGATTCAGCTTCGGTTCCGGGCCGAGCTTCCAGCCAGTAGACCTCGCGCTTGGGTCCAACCAGGCGGAAGGGGCTGGACGCGAGCCACGCTGCGAGCGTTCGATAGGCATCGTTCAGGGTCCGATCATCACCTAGATGAAATACCGAGGCGACGGTCGCAGCGGGCAACTGAAAAGCTCTGAGAGTGCCCCGCGCAGATACAGGCCGCTTCAGGAATCGTAAGACTTCGCAGTCAATCGTTGGGCCTTCGTTCGCGCAGGAGTGCCACAGAGCTACCCGCTCTCCGAAAAGATGCGCAGTGCCCACGCGGCGTTCCACTTCTTCGAACATCCCTTCGGCTTCTTCATAACGATGGATCTTCTCCCGCAGCGAGACAACCCACACGGGGTGGGTCTGCCGCAACAGTACTTCAGGGGAAGCGCCACTCGGCTTGCCTTCCAAAGCACGCAACCGCGCATCGATTCGCGCCAGCCGCCCGGCGTCTTCCTGCATCTTGGTTACGAGTGCAGTGCGGCTCTCGCGGAAAAGTGTTCGCAATTGTCCGGCAGTCAATCGGCGCCGGAGCAGATGACGAATCTCCAAGAGAGAGAGCCCCATGTCCTTCAACACGTGGATCTGGTGGAGCTGGGCCAGTTGCCGCGGGTCGTAGTGCCGATAGCCGTTGTCAGGGTTCACGTACGCCGGCCGGAGCAGGCCCGCTTGGCCGTAAAAGCGAAGCGTTCGCAGAGAAACATTTCCCAGCCGCGCGAAATCTCCGATTCTCATCGTTTCGCCCCCTTGTTTCCTTTCTGAGATGCAGGCTACAGGTTGACGTTACGTCAAGGTCAAGCGGAAATTCTGCTTGGAATGGTAGCGGTCGCGAGGAGTGTGGCCGCCCTCGAAGATGGAGAGAGGGGTGCCGCTTCCTAATCCCAGAGCCCTACTCCTGTGGCCAGCCAGAACGGCGTCTTTATTTCGTGGTGACCGCAAAGCGCTCAACCAAACGGCCGCCTTAGGGCTTGATGCGCTTCAACAGGCGGCGCGCGCCCAAACAAATTCTGCGGCCAGTTAGCCGAGCCCGAGAAAAATCAGCAGCATTCCCGGCCCGGGCGTGACCATCATAACGGCACCTGCAAGCAACAAAGTGAATCCAGCGAAGATGAGGAAGACCCGGCGGACCTGCTCGACCTTGCGAAGGATCATGGAACCTTTGGGACACGACTTTGTGGCGGAGAGGGTGGGATTCGAACCCACGGTAGGGGTTAACCTACACACGCTTTCCAAGCGTGCGCCTTAAACCGCTCGGCCACCTCTCCGACGCTGCGAACAACCTAACCAATTTAGCAGAAACCTTTGCTTCACGCACACCGCGCGGCAGGGTGGAGGAGAGCTAAGGCGCGACTCGATGCACAGGATCGGGGTTGGAAGCCGCGGTAGCGTGAGGAGAGTGAATTGAGTATGCTAGGCGCGGCGTCCTGAAGAAGTCCCATGGCTGAAATCCCCGAGCGTATCGGTCCTTACCGAGTACTTTGCAAAGTTGGCGAAGGCGGAATGGGTGTGGTGTACAAAGCGGAGGACCCGCGCCTGGAGCGGGTCGTCGCGCTAAAGGTGATTCGCCAATTCGAAGGAGACTCTTCCCGCCGCCGGTTCTGGCAAGAAGCGCGCGCCGCAGCGCAAGTGGCGCATCCGAATGCGTGCCGGATTTACGACATTGCTGAAGAGCAGGACCGCCTGGTCCTGGTGATGGAGTTCATCGAGGGGGAAACGCTTGCGCGGCGCATCGAGCGCGGTGCGCTGCCCGCTCAAGAGGCCGGCCAGATCGCGCTGGCGCTGCTGTCCGCGCTGGAAGCCTTTCATAAGATAGGAATCGTCCACCGGGATCTGAAGCCCAGCAACATCGTGCTTTCGAACGGCGGAACAAAATTGCTGGACTTCGGCATCGCGAAGCACGTGTCGTTGAACACGGCGGAAGAAACCGCAGCGACTCTTGTCGACGCCACGACTCCAGGAATGTTTCTGGGCACTCCGAGGTACGCGTCCCCCGAACAGTTTGGTGGCCGGGCTGTTGATGCGCGGTCGGACCTCTTTTCCATGGGCGTGATTCTGTTCGAAATGCTGACCGGACGGCCGGCGTTCCCCGGCGAAGCGTTCGGTGAAATAGCCCATGCGGTGTTGCACGGTTCTCCGCCGGCCCTGAGCGGGTCGCCGGCCATTGCGGCGATGGGCCGCATCGTTCACCGTGCCATATCGCGCGAACCTCGGGACAGGTACGCGAGTGCCGAAGCGATGGCCGCGGAGCTGCGTGCCACGCTGCTGATGGAGGGTATCGAAACAAAGGTGCGGGCGCATCCGGTGCGGAGGATCATGGTGCTGCCGTTTCGGATGTTGCGGCCAAGCGAGGACATCCAATTCCTGGCGTACAGCCTGCCGGAAGCGATAACGGTTTCGCTGGCCGGTTTGGAAAACCTGGTGGTGCGCTCCTCCCTCGTGGCCTCACGATATTCCACGGAGGCGCCAGACCTCCAGAAAATCGCCAAGGAAGCGGAAGTCGATGTGGTCTTGACCGGAGCGTTGCTCAGTGTGGGCGAGCGGCTGCGGATCACAGCGCAACTCATCGAGGTGCCAAGCGGAACGCTCATCTGGTCGCACTCCTCCGAGGCGACGAATCGCGAACTCCTGGAGCTCCATGACGACCTGGTGGGTCGCGTTGTGGATTCCATCCTTCCGTCGCTGACGGTACAGGAGCATCAGTCGCTGCAACAAGACCGGCCCGCCAGCGCTACGGTCTACCAGCTCTATTTGCAGGCCAATGAGTTCAGCCGGCAATGGGAAAATCTCCCCGGCGCCATCGAGATATATGAGCGCTGCGTGAGCCTGGACCCATCGTACGCCCCCGCTTGGGCGAGGCTTGGACGTGCCCGGTGGCTCGGCGACAAGTACAAGCTGGGTTCGCTCGAGGGGCTGCGCACAGCCGATGAAGCGTTTCAGACGGCGCTGCGGCTGAATCCCAATTTGACGCTCGCTCACAATTTATACACGCACGTTCAGGTGGACCAGGGCCGCTCGCTGGATGCGATGAAGCGGCTCCTCGACCGGGCCCATCAACGTCGAAGCGATGCGGAACTCTTCGCCGGACTGGGACACGTGTGCCGCTATTGCGGGCTGTTGCAGCCGGCGCTAGTAGCTCATCAGGAAGCTCGGCGCCTGGATCCGCTGATTTCAACAAGCGTGATGCACACGTATTTCATGCTGGGCGATTATGAGCGGGCGCTGGAAAATTCCGGGAGCGATTTTGGATATGGAATGGCACTGGCTCTGGCCATGCTCGGGCGAGTTGACGAGGCCGTGTCCTTGCTCCGTCAGCGAGAGCCGGCAAAGCCGTGGCGGCTTGGAAAATTGTACTTAACGTCCTTGCGTGCTCTCTTGGAGGGCAAGCGCGAAGAGAGCCTGGCAGCGAGCGACGAACTGATGAAGGCTACGTTCCGCGATCCCGAGGGGATGTATTATCTGGCGCGGCAACTCGGTTACTTGCGCGAGGAAGCTGCAGCACTGGATATGCTGTCGCGCGCCATCGACAACGGATTTTGCTGCCATCCGGCTATGTTGCGTGACCCCTGGCTCGATTCGCTGCGAGCGCGGACTGAATTTACGGGCCTCATGAGCAAGGCTCATCAAATGCACCGCGAAGCCTCAACTGCCTTTCTCGCTGGAGGCGGGGCTTCACTACTAGGGATCCATTCAGAAGGCTACTGAGGCGGGTGGACGTCCCGTGCCCGGTCCTGACTATTCGTAGCGCAGGGCCTCGACGGGATCGAGGCGGGCGGCTTTGATGGCGGGGTATATGCCGAAGAACAGTCCGACGCCCATAGAAACGCCCACGGCGAGCACGACAGCCCAGAGCGGAATGGACGACGGCAGAGTGGGCACCGCGAGGTTGATCAGCAGGCTGATGCCGCCGCCGAGCAACACGCCGATGACGCCTCCCGCACCGGTGAGCACGACGGCTTCGGTAAGGAATTGCCAGATGACGTCGCGGCGGCGCGCGCCGATGGCTTTGCGAACGCCGATCTCGCGCGTGCGCTGGGTGACAGACATCAACATAATATTCATCACGCCGACGCCGCCGACAAGAAGTCCGATGGAACTGATGACGGAAATCAAAAGCGCCACGGACGCGGTGATTTGACGAAATTGATCGGCGATCTGCTGCGCGCTGGAAATTCCAAAATTATCAGGCTTGCTGTAGGACACGTTTCTGCGGCGCCGCAACACGCCGCGGATCTGGTCCTCGGCCTCCGGCATGCGGCCCGGGTAAGCTACGGCGCCGATCATGTTTTCGTCGTCCTGAGGGATGTGTTTGTGATAGGTGCGATACGGGACCATCACAGCTCTGTCCGCGGATTGATCCTTGACGAGCTGGCCCTTGCGCGGCTCCAGAACGCCGATGACTTCGTAAGAGACGCCGTTAACTTGGATGGGTTTTCCGAGCGGCTCCATATCCGGGTACAGGGGGAAGCGTCCCGTTGTAATCAATCCCCGAGACTTCCTTGCCGAGATAGCGGGCGGTGACGGGCCCGCGTGCGGGGCCTTCGTCTGTGAAACGGGGATAGAGGCTGGCGGTGACCGCGCGAACGGCGGGACACAACTGCGCGATGGCCTCGGCGTCTTCCAGGTTGAGAGGTTTACGAGCCCGTTCATCGGGAGTGAGCCTGCCGGTGTGGATGCCGGGATCGAAGCGGAAGATGAAGAGAGTTTCAGAACCGTAGTCGGACAAGTAGGCGTTCACGTCGCCGTAGACGCCGACGAGGATGGAGACCACGGAAAGAAGAGCGGTGATGCCGATGACCACGCCGAGAACGGTGAGAAAGGAGCGCATCTTGTTCTCACGCAGAGTGGTGAGAGCCATCTGAGCGTTCTCGCCGATGTTCATGCGCAAGGTGATTTCCATCGCTCTCACAACTCCTGCCGCAATGCTTCGATGGGTTGCAGGCTTGCGGCCCGGCGCGCCGGATAAACACCAAAGAAAACGCCAACGGCGGCGGAGATCAATTCCGCAAGCAACACCGCGGGAATGGGAACGTTCATCGGTACGGACGTCGTTGCGGTGGCCAGGCCCGCGATTCCGTAGGCCAAGCCGACGCCAGTGGCGCCGCCCACTGCAGCCATGACCGTAGCTTCGACCAGGAATTGCAGGAGAATGTCGTTGTGGCGGGCGCCGAGGGCTTTACGGATGCCGATTTCCCGCGTCCGCTCCGTGACGGTGGCGAGCATCACGTTCATGATGACAACACCGCCGATCACCAGGAAGACCGAGACGACGCCGACCATGGCGGTAGCGATTACACCCGTCAAGTTTTTCCATAATTCCATCAGCGTGGCCTGGTCGAAAATGCCAAAGTTATCCTTTTCGTTGGGAGAGAGGTGGCGCCGCGCCCGCATCATCGCCCGCGCCTCGTCCTGTGTCTGTTCCATCCACTCCGCGCCGCGCGCCTGAATGTTCAGCCAAATGGTGTCGTTGGTTCCATACATCTTGAAGTACGTCTGAATCGGTATATACGCAAAGTTATCCTGCGATTGGCCGAAGGCCGATCCGATGGTTTTCGCAATGCCGACAATCTGGAAGGGCCTCCCTTCGATCAACAGTTCATGACCGATGGGGTCAACGTCTGGAAAGAGTTTGGTGGCCAGGTCATTGCCGATCATCGTGACCTGGGCCCGGCTCCGGTCGTCGCCCTCGGAGATGTAACGTCCGTCCCGAGGTGTAACGATGTCGATATCCACCATGTTGGCGGTAACGCCGCGGATATTTGTGTCATTGAGGCTGTGCGAGCCCGCGCGCACTTTTCCATCGATGCGCAGTTCCACCCCTACGCGCTGAGGCAGCTTCATATTGTCGCGCAGAGCTTCGAAGTCGTCCCAGGTAACCTTTTTGTTGCGCCGGTTGGCCTTCACGTACTCGTCGACGTCGGTGATGATGGGAAAGCGCGTCAGGAGAAAAACATTGGAGCCCATATTGGCAACGCGGTCCGCGATGTAGCGGTTTACGCCCGAGATCAGCGCGACGACCACGATGAGGGTGGAAACCGACAGGATGATGCCCAGGAGCATCAGGAAAGAGCGCATCTTGTGAGCGCGCAAGGTCTCCAGAGCAACGCCGATCGGTTCGCGCAGCATTAACCGGCGTTTCATGTGTCCGTTTCCCCCGCCCATTCTACGTGCAAGTTATTGAAAAGGTTTCGAGCCGCGCAGTCTATTCCCGGCATGCCGTGGTCCGGCTCTGAAACGTTATCACCTGCTGCTCAAGAATGGCACGGAAAATGAACGGCCGGAAAGTCCGTGGATGGGCGGAGCTTGGGCGCATTTGCAGGCGTCTGCTACACTAATTGGGCCGGTTCCGGGATCGTCTAATCGGTAGGACATCAGCCTTTGGAGCTGAGTATCCTGGTTCGAGTCCAGGTCCCGGAACCAGATTCGCCTTCGAGTAACAACCCGGCCTCTCACTGCCAAGAAATTCGATCCCAGACATGAATCGATTGAGATCCTTCGCTACGCTCAGGGTGACAGTTGCAAGAAGTTGAATCGCTGCCATCGCGCAGTGTTGTGTCAGCCAATCACATTTCGCGGTAGTTCAGCAGGACAACTCCGAACCAAGAGAGTATCCGCGGGAGTTTGCTAGCTGATTTCGAGCGGCTGCTGGGAGCCGTCCGGGCGAATCAGCGTCAGGCGAGAGCGAACCGCGTCGACGCGGACATTGAAGCGGAGCTTGATCGGGATGTCTGGTACCGATACCGCACTCTTCAAAGGAAGGTTTGATTCCAGGAGGACGGCATGCGCGGCGGCTGGAGCAACGATGAAAAAAGCCGCAACCGCGGCCAGCGGAATGAGCGCGCAAAGATTTCGACGGCCTGGCTGCTTGACTTTCCTCTTCGCCAAAAATGGCGAAAAGCTCAGTGGCAGCGACAGCCGGGCTTTGACTGCTAGAAGAAAATTATGCAGAAGCCAATGCGGATTGGCATTTCATTCGGCGCCATTGCCCGGACAAGGCTGTCTCCGCGGTCCGCGGACAACCTAGGGAAATTCGCCGGTGCGAACGATGGCGATGCCGGACGAAATTATTCCTGCGTGCCGATTTCGTTGCTGTGGTTCCAATCGATGGTTGGATCGGACGCGGGATCGGTAGCAACTTCGGGGGTGGTCTTATCGAGCTTTCGCTGCGCGCGCTTTTCTTCCTTCATTTTGCGCTTCTCAATGCGCTTCATTTCTTTCTGCCGCTTCTGAAATGTCGTGGTCATAAGCCTCTCCTCACAGCAGAGTGCGGCGAGGGCCCTGGCCCCTGCCGTCCAGCCCATCCATGGAAAAGGAAAACTACCAGCGCGGTTCGCGCGGCTGGCGCGCTGACTCACGGTAATCTTCGTTGGAAAAACGGTCGCGTCCGCCGCCCTTGCCTCGTCCGCCGCCTCCGCCCGGTCCGCCAAAACTCTTCGGACCGCGTGGCGGGCCGCCTTCGCCCTTCGGGCGCGCTTCATTCACTTTCAAATTGCGCCCGCCAACCTCTTTTCCATCCAGGGCGGTCATGGCCGCCGCCGCTTCGGTGTCGTTGGGCATTTCGACGAATGCAAAACCGCGCGCGCGGCCGGTCTCCCGGTCCATGGCCATGTGAACGCGCGTTACCTGGCCGAACGGTGCAAACAACTCGCGAAGTTCACCCTCCGAGGTCTGGAAGCTCATGTTGCCCACAAATAAACTCTTCATCTTAATTCTCCCTGTACTCTTCGAAGCACCACGAGCGCAGGATCTTGGTGAAATGCCGCTTCCCAGACACTACGAGGTTAGCCTAAATTGCCGGAAATCGGTGGAGGGCAAGGCGCAACGCGCGCCCTTCAAGGAATCCAGGCAATTCTACTTCGGGAGTCTACACAACGACATTAACACATTTCTCCGCGAATGGCCGCAAGTTCATTTTGAGCCCGGCTTTGCAGCCGAGACGACGCCGCGAACGGCAGTGACCGATGGAGGAACCGCTAGCCGTGAAGGAGTTCGCCGACGGCGCGCCAGGCCTGATCGATGGCCACATCCGTGTACGCGTTTGCGCCGGCATCGGAGTTTGCGATGGCGATCTTGCCGAATCGCTTCCGGCCAATGACCCAGGGTTTCTCCTCTTCTTTCCAATCGGGATCGAACAGCGGATTCGGCGTGAAGGCGTAGCCGTGCGCCCAGCGATTTACGGTGATGCCCTCGATGTCCTTCGCCGGGTCGAATGCCGCTCCGCCGAGCATGCGGCCCAATTGGTCGCGGATGTTTCTCTCGAATTTCGAAAAGGGCGTCTGCAGCAGCTCCGCGCGCCCGGCGCGATTTTGGTCGCGCTGCGGCAGTCCGGGCTTGCACGGAGTTCGCAGCATGAAGAGGACCGCCGGCTCCTCCGGGTTGCTCGGAAAACGGTACTGACCGAGGCTCACCGGGAAATCCAGCGCCGTGTAGGTGTGATATCCGCCCGGCGCAACGATGTGGTGCACATTCAGCTTCGCGAACGAGGTCCAGTTCCGCAGCGCCACATGAGAATAAACGAGCGGCATTTTTACCAGATACGAAAGCGCTTCTTTTTGCTTCTCCGGCAGTTCGGGGCAAAGGTAAGGAATCATCCCGTTGTAACAGGCCAGCACGCAATTTTTTGCCGCCACGGTCTGCAGCTTTCCGCCGCGCACGTATTCAAGCTGCACTTCCCTGTCCGCGTTGGTGTGCTGCACATGGACGACCGTGCTGTTCAAGCGGATGCGCACCGCACCGGCCGCTTCGTCCAGCTTGCTGTAATCCGCTTCTGCGGTGACCACGTCCTCCATCGTCGATCCAGGAATTGCTTCCGGGATCAAGGAGCGCACCAGCAGCCGCGCAATCGAGGCGTTGCCATCCGGGAAGTGAAAAATGTAAGGCTCTTCCTTGCCGGGTTCCGGCAATCCCAGGCCTTGAAAACCAGCGTAAGTGAACGAGCCATAGTCGTCTCCCGCTTCGTAGCAGGCCATGGCTGGGACGGATTCAATGCCGATGCAAAAGAGATCGTGCGTAAACGTCTGGAAGAACGGCAGCGCTTCCGGAATCAGTTTGCAATGCTTCGTCAAGTATTCCGCATAGCTGATCTTGGTCAGCAGGGCGGTCTTCTCTTCCACGGACTTTCCTGCCAGATAATCTTTCTTCTCCGTGTAGACTCGCGCGATGTCTTTTCGCACGGCGTCGGAGAGCGGAGCTTTGGCGAGGAATTCCGGCCACGGCGTGGCGTTCATGCCGGTGACCAGGCGGTCTTCGCCAAACGTTTCCTTATCGAAGAACGCCGCGGTCCCCATCTTGGAATAGAGTTTCTTGTCGTAGGCCTTGTAAAACTTTTCCGTTTTGACGCCGATATCGAGAATCAGCGCTTTTGCAACATCGCTGTATTTCCCCGGACTTTCGATGGACTGCGTCCCGCCGTAACTCAGCACCACGCGGCCGCCCGCGCGAAATTCATTGCGCTTGGCGTGGCCGCCAAAATCGTCGTGATTGTCGAGAATCAGAATGCGCGCGTTTTTCCCTGCGCTCTTGCGGAAGAAATATGCGGCCGCCAGTCCGCTGATGCCTCCGCCGACGACGACGAGGTCGTAATTCTCGCCGGTACTTACCGCATCTCCGAAGGAATCCGCGCCTTCGCCGTCCCGCAAGCGATGGGCAAAGGTGAATGTTCCGTCGTGATTGCCGCGCATTCCCGTGCGCGCCGGCGGGTAGTAGTCCGGCGCTTTTTCCGGTGCGAACTCATCGAGGGCGGCCGCGGCCAGCAGGGTCTCCGTCCCAATGCCTCCTCCGACGAGAGTTCCTCCGACGCCGATGGCCACGCCGTTCAGGAAATCCCGGCGCGTGATTTCGCGATCCATGCCCAGATCTTTGTCTTTTTTCTGTTTGAGCATTGCTGGTCCCCTGCCGCGCTCCACAACCGCAGATTATAGCCTGCTCCGGCCAACTCTACACATTTCAAGTAATCTTTCCCGCATCATGGCGTGGCCATACTGGGTTTCCGAGATGCATTGATGCCTCACTTTTGCAGGAATGGTGCGAGCCTGGGTTTGATTATTTATAACTGGCCACGACTTCGCCGTTCTCGATCCGCAAATCCGTAATCTCGGAGGGCAGTTTCAGTTTCTCGCGATTCTCGGGCGAGTCCATGAGCCGCCGCACGGCCGACTCGAGCGTGGACTTGGGAATCGGCAGCGAACCGATCTGTCCGCTGAGGGGTTCAAAGCGCAAATAGCCGTTTTGCGCGCCGAGCCGGCCTTCCAATTGCAGCGTCATGTCCTTCCCGTGCACGTCAAAGACAACGTAGGCCTTTACCCGGTCGTCGATCAGTTGCACCTTGAAGTCCCGTACATTCGAGCGCATCTGCTCGACTTCCTGCGGCGTCGGGGCCGCGGCGCCAGGAGCACCTTGCGCGCGTCCCGCGGAGGCCTGATTCGGCGCGTCGTGGCCAGCCAGCGCCAAGTGGGAAGCCAGGTAGGAATTCAACTCCGTCTCGTCCATGCGCAACGTCGCAGGCTGCCCGCTCCCGACCATCTTTTCGACCCGTTCAAATTTTTCTTCGGCACGCGCGGCGGCCTGCGGGCTAGTCTCCACCAGCGGTGGCGGCGCTTTATGGAGCAGCAGAATGAGCGTGACGAGGGCCAATGTGTAGGTCGTCCAGCGCACGATCCTGAAGATCCGCTTCCACGGGCTGGCGCTCGATGGGCTGACATGGGCGAATTCGTCCTGATCCGCTGGGGGAGCCGGTTGCGTCATGATTCCCTCCTACAAAAATTCTTGTCCCGTGGGATACAACTAGACACCGTTTTCGTGCTACAAAGAAACCGTAGACCTCGGAAGCGTCCGCGACAAGAAAACCGCGCGCGGTGGAGGCTAATTCGGCAACTGGCTCCACGCAGGCGTGCCGCGCCGCTTCAGAACCAGGTGGGAGTCGCGCCCATCCGGGCGAATCGCAAACTTTGAACGAGGTATGATGAATTCCGGGAGACCCATGACACTACCCTTGAACAAGCAGACAGCAGTGATTACCGGCGCGGGAAGCGCTGAAGGAATCGGTTTCGCTATCGCGCGGAGACTGCATTCTGCGGGAGTGCGCGTGGTGATTACTTCCACCACGGATCGCGTTCATACCCGCGCTCGCGAACTCGACGCCGGCGGCGATGGAGTGCTTTCCTTCATTGCCGATCTCACCGTCGAAACCGACGTGCAGCGATTTGTCGATTCCGTGCTCTCGCGCACGGGCCGGATCGACATTCTGGTGAACAACGCGGGCATGGCGCAAACCGGGCAGCCAACGGATAGCAAGCAGCTGATGGAGACCTCGTTCGCGGAGTGGCAGAACCAGATTTCGATTACTTTGCATACCGCTTTCCGCATGACCCGCGCGGTTTTACCCGGAATGACGCGGCAAAAGTACGGCCGCATTGTGAATGTTACGTCGGTGACGGGACCGCTGGTCAGCAACTCGGGCTCCGCGGCATATGGCGCGGCGAAGGCGGCTATGGACGGCATGATGCGCGCCGGCGCCATCGAAACAGCCGGCGATGGAATCACGATCAATGGCGTGGCTCCCGGCTGGATCGCAACGGCCTCCTCGACGGATTACGAAAAAATCGCAGGGCTTCATACACCGCTCGCCCGAGCGGGCACGCCGGACGAAGTCGCCGCCGCGGTTTGCTTCCTCGCTTCGCCCGAAGCCTCCTACATCACCGGACAAGTCCTGGTGGTCGATGGAGGTAATATCCTTCAAGAAAACAAGGGCTGCTGAATTAGCCGCTCACCGCTTGCCGGAATCCAGACGCTGGGCCAAACTCGGAAGAGCTTCGCAAATTCTCGATGCTCGAGCTGCTACTGAGGAGGCCCTTGATGCGCCGTGCTGTATCCATTCTAGTCCTGCTTCTGGCACCTCTTTGTCTGCACGCGCAGCAGGAGAACGTCTCGAACTCAGCCTCCCCGCAAGTTCCTGGCAATCCCGTTGTCTCCGAGACAAAAATCGCGCCGCGGCCGCGACCCAAAATCGGCGTGGCGCTGGAGGGCGGCGGCGCGATGGGACTCGCGCACATCGGCGTCCTGAAGTGGTTTGAGGAGCATCACATTCCCGTGGATTACGTCGCGGGGACCAGCATGGGCGGCTTAGTTGGCGGCTTCTATGCTGCCGGGATGAATCCCGATGAATTGAAAACACTCATCGAAGGCCTGGACTGGCTGAAGATTCTTGGCGACCGCACGCCCTATGAAGACCTGTCGTTCCGCAGAAAAGAAGATCAGCGCGCCTACCCGAATTCACTCATCTTTGGTTTGCGCCATGGTTTATCGGTGCCTGCGGGACTGAATGCCGGACATCAGATCGGACTGCTGATCGATCGCGTGGCTCTTCCTTACTACGGACTGCCAACGTTCGATGAGCTGCCGGTGCCATTTCGATGCGTGGCAACGGACCTGGTCAGCGGAAAGCCCTATGTGTTCAAGGACGGCTCACTTGCGGTAGCGCTGCGCGCGACGATGTCGATTCCCGGCGCGTTCTCACCGGTGCATGAGGGGCAGGCCGTTTTCGTGGACGGCGGCCTGATGAACAACCTGCCTACGGATGTGGTCCGTCAGATGGGCGCGGACATCGTGATCGCGGTCCATCTGGAGAGGGCTACTGTGGAGGCCAAGGACATTCAGTCGATCTTCAGCGTGCTGGAGCAATCGGTGCGTGTGGTCCTCGCAGAAAACGAAGTGCGAGACCTAGCCCGCGCGGATGCCGTCATCTCCGTGCCTCTCGCTGATTACGGCCCGCGGGACTACCAAAAAAGCGAACGGATCATGCAGAAGGGCTATGAAGCAGCAAATGACCGATCACGCTTGCTCGCGGCATTTGCTCTCGAGGATGCCAGCTGGCAGGAGCACCTCCGGCAGCGCGCGGCAAAGAAACGGACCGAGGCTCCGGTGCCGCGGTTCATCAAGGTTGAGGGGACCAGCGAGAATGGAGCGACGGACGTCGGGCTTTATCTCAAGTCATTTCAGGACAGGCCCCTCAATCCGCAGAAGCTCGACCATGTTTTGACGCGGCTCAAGGGAGTGGGCCGCTATGATTCGGCCGGATACCGGTTCATCGAACAAAACGGCCGGGCGGGGCTGCTCGTCCAAGTGGTCGAGAAAAGCGATGCGCCTCCCATGTTCCAGCCGGCCTTTGAAGTGGATGGATCGCAGGCCGGCAATGTCGATTTCACGATGGGGACGCGTTTCACATTTATGGATGTGGCCGGCTTCCGCTCGGAGTGGCGGACCGATTTGCTGCTCGGAAATACCTACGGAATCCAGACCGAACTCTATCGGCCGTTCCGCGCGGAGAGCCGCTGGTTTTTTGCGCCCCATGCGGCTGCCCGCGATACGACGTTTCAGATCTACGCGAAGAATGATCCGCTGGCGGATTACCGCATCTACCGCACCAACATCGGAGGCGACCTGGGATACAGCTTCGGGCGCTTCAGTGAGCTTCGCGTGGGATATGAGGTTGGTTCGCTGAACACCAAGCTGCGGCTGGGTGCACCCATAATTCCCTCGGTGGCAGGGCGCGTGGGGCAGACCCGGCTGCATTACCTGCTGGATCACACTGACGATCCCGTGATTCCGCGCCGTGGTTTCAGTACGGAATCGAATTTCCGGTGGTTTGACAGCAGTCCTGGGGCGAAAGAAAGTTTTCCTTCCATGGACCTGAAGCTGGGATATTTCCAGCCCGTCGCGCGATTTGCCTCGATTTATGTCGAAGGAGAAGGCGGCACAACGTTTGGCTCGACGAGCACGGGAATCCCTCAGTTCTTCCTGGGCTCGCCTTTGCGCCTCAGCGCGTATGGCCAGAACGAATTCCACGGAAATCAGTACTACTTATTCCGGACCGGTTACTTGCATGACCTCCTTACTCTGCCACCATTCGTTGGCAAAAAAGTCTACGCCGTCGGAGCCTATGAGTTCGGCAAGATGTATGGCGCAACGAACGCCAGCAAGTTCCCGAACGACGTGGCAGCCGGCCTGCTGGCGGAGACGGCCCTAGGCCCTTTCTTCATCGGCGGCAGCGTCGGCGACTCCGGCCACCGCAAATGGTTTTTCCAATTGGGGCGCGTGTTCTAACACGTTGCCGAAAAGCCCGTTTACTGTCATCCCGAGCGAAGCGAGGGATCTGCTTTTTGAGACCAGCGATCGGGCGGCGGCGGTGTAATGCACTTGTTTTTACGCTTTTTTATTCGCCTCTAGTGCGGGGTGGCAGTTCATCGCCAGCACGGGGTCGCTTGCCGTCACGTCGCCCCATGAGCTTGTCAAAAGCCTTGAAGTCAGCACGGGCTTTGCGGCTGGCGAAAAACTTGGTGGAAATCCTTGCTCGAACTTCTTCCAAGGGTACGGTCTTCGCTTTCCCGGAGTCTATATCCTCGATCCGTCGAGCAATCTCTTCATTCCATGCAGCCTCGGCGACTTGGTCGACGGTGGCGTCGGGGCTCTCGATGAGCGACCCAGCCAGTTCGGCGCGTTCTTCTTCGGAGAAGGGAGTGATTTTCCCGTTCTCGTCCACGACAGAGGCTACGAAATGGGGGTTCAAACCACACGAGATACTTGGATATTTAGGATCCCTTTGAACAACGAGAAAGTCATTGGCTATCTTCGTTCTACGCTTCGCGTAAGCGCCAACAATCTCGTCGTAGCTAAGGCCAGCTTTGGCTGCAAGAGCCATGAGCAAATGCCCCATCTGGTTCTCAGTGAACTGGCCAAGCTCGACAGTCCTCTCGAAGATTGGCTTCAAACTGTCATATCCACGAATCCGCCAGCAGAGCTTCTTCACGGTTATCTCCGTCTTAATTCCGAAATGAACCGGCAGCCCGTTTCACGGCTTAAATCCTCCGCTACGTGCATATTGGGACAGATTGATAGACTTGGCCTTCAGCTCAGCCACGAGGGGCTTAGGCACGGCACAACTAGACTCTGTTAAGGCAAGGCAGGTTTCAAGCTCGCCTATCAGCATGCGGCGCTCCGTACTGTTCCAGCGTTCTGCAACGTCTTGCAAGATGCTTACGAACAAAGCCGTGGCCGCTTCTTCTGCAGTCTTCTTAACTACTATCGCGCCTCCAAGAAATGACTGACTCGTCTCGTGCAGTTTGCTAGCGATATAGAAACACGAATAAGGATCGTTGGATGTTTCCTTATAACAGTTGGCGATGACAGACATATCTTTCTCGTCCCTATTCATCACTGTAAGAAATTTTGGCTGGGCTGCAATCTTTTGGATAAGGAGCGGAGCCACCGACGACGAACTTGCGTCTGCCGTGTCGTAAACTACTCGGATCTTTAACGGAGTTGTCTGTGCTGAGGCCGTTGCCCCAAAAAGTAAAACGACTGCAAATGCGAAAATATTCTTCATCGCTAGGTTCCTCCCAGCTTCGCTTGTACGGACAATAACACGCCGTTGCCTGCGAATCGGATCAGCGTTGACAGTCCACGTCCACTTAAGTCGCCATTCGGAAATTGGCCCACTAACTAGTTCCGAAATGCTCTTGACTTTCGCTTTTTGTTCGCCTATAGTGCGGGGCGGTAGAGGAAACGGGAGACGGGCGGCGCGCCGGCTCCATTGCCGAAAAGGCTCTCACGAGTCGGCAGCCGCCCGTTGAAAGTTCCGAGCCGTAAGCGGGGTGAGGGGTCAGCTTGCAAGACGATCCCTCGACTCCGGAAGCCGACGGCGTCGGCTCCTTCGCTCGGGAGACAGTATATGCGTCTCGCTTCCCTGCCAGGAGCCGCTATGGACGTCTGTGTCGAAAACGTATTCGTCGCCCCTGCCATTGAAGAAATGAATGTGACTCCAGCAATCGCGGAAGTGGAATGCCGCGAGGCTTCTTTCAAGCCAGAGTGCGGGTCTCAGGACAAGCAAGCCCCGCGCTACAAAGCTGCGGGGCAGGAAACTGCAACGCAGAGTCCTTCGCGCGATCCCGGGGCGAGCGCCAGTCCTGCGGGTTCATCGGAAACGCCGCGGACGGAAACGGCGGCGGAGAAAAATCCTTGGTCGGCCTGGGCGTGGCTGGGACTGTGCAAAACGCGTACGGAGAAAAACCTCTCTTGTAGTGGCGCAGCATGCTGCGCCACTACAAAGAGCGTTCGCATTCCCAACATCGTGCACGTGGATGTGGACGCGTTTTTCGCTTCGGTGGAGCAGGCGCTGAATCCCAAGCTGCGCGGCAAGCCCGTGCTGGTGGGGCGCGGCGTGGTGGCTTCGGCGAGCTACGAAGCGAAGTTTCGCGGCGTGAAAACGGCGATGAGTTTCCGCGAAGCGCTGCGGATCTGCCCGAAAGCCATCGTCGTGCCCGGGCAATACGAGCACTACGCCGATTTTGCGGAACGCGTGCGGCGGATTCTCGAAACGTACACGCCCGCAGTGGAAACCGCCGCGCTAGATGACTTTTACCTTAACTTTGCAGGGACCGAGCGGCTGTATCCGGATTATGAAGCCACGCTGCGGCGCCTGCAGGCGGAGATATTCGGCCGAACGGGCCTGAGCGTTTCGATTGGCGCGGGGCGAACGAAGGTGGTGGCGTCTGTAGCGTCGCGGCTCGATGGCCCACGCGGCTTCCGCATGATTACTCCTGGCGAAGAAGAGAACTTCATGACGCCGCTGCCCGTGGAAAAACTCCACGGCATCGGCCACGTGCACGCGGGAGCGCTGGCCGACCGCGGCATTGCCACGATCGGGCAACTGCGCCAGGTGCCCAAGCCCGCGCTGCAGGCTGCGTTCGGCGATAGCATCGGCCAGCAAATCTGGGAACGCGCCCGCGGCCTCGACGGGCGCGAGGTGCTGCCCTCCGGGGCAAAATCAATTTCGCGCGAAACGACCATCGAAGGCGGCACCATCGACATGGAATTTCTCGGCGGCCTGATCGCGTACCTCAGCGAGCGCATCGGCTCAACGCTGCGCGAATGCGGCAACCATGCGCGCACCATCGGGCTGCGCATCGGCTATGTCGATCACTTTTCCTCGCACCAAACGGTGCGGCTCAGCAAACCAACCAACGACGAGCGCGAGTTGCTCGCGGCTGCAAAGGAATTGTTCGGCAAATTGTTCACGCAGCGCGCGGCCGTGCGCATGGATATGGCGGTGTGTGTTTGAGAGTTGCGGAAGCGCAGGCACTCCAGCAAAGTCACACAGATCCGCGTGAACCTCTGCGGGCCCGCCCCCAGCGCTGCCATGGATGATCTCGAGCGGTTGGCAGCCCGAACCGATGCACTGCCGACAGAGGTAGCACGAGGGACACCGCCGAGCGCGTGGAGGTTGCAGCCCACGCTCGGCAGCGGGATACTTTCTCTATGGCTGTCCCCGGAAAGCGCGGCCCCCTGTTTATTACGGCATTCGCTCTAGCGTTCTGCGCGATCGGTCTTTCCGCGCGTGCGGACGAGATTCGCCTCAAGGACGGCAAGAAGCTTTACGGCGTGATCGTCAGCTACGAAGACAACATGTTCAAGGTCAAAACCGACTTTGGATATGTGCTCGTCGAGAAAGACAAAATCGCATCGATTGTTCCGTCGACGCCGACGGGAAAACCCGAGCCGGCATCCGCGGGGAAGAAAGATGCAACACAGCATCCGGCAAAGCCAGGCGCCGATTCGCAGCCACCGGCCGAGCCAGCGGCCGCATCATCTTCAGATGCTTCGGCCTCACCAACAAACGCCAGCGCAAGAACGGCAGAACCGGGCCCGGCGGGGAAAACCGACAAAGCATCGCCGAAAATAACGAACGCGGCAGTGAAAACAGAAGTTCCCGGGAATACACCCGCGGCCAATGTCGCGGCGCCAGCGATCAAAGGATCTCCGGCGGCAACGACGACTGGCCTGGCGGCGTCTGCAGCATCGCCTGCCCCGCCGAAAGAGCCGGAAGTCCCCACAAACCGTGAAGAGATCCAGGGTAATCTCTACACGAATTACACTCACGGCTTTCGCATGTACAAGGCGCCGAGCTGGAGTTTGATCGAAGAAGCGCGCGGCGCGCTGCCGAACGCGATCGTGGCGATGGGCACGTCCAACGAATCCACATTGATGGTGGTCGGCGAGGAGAAAACAAAAGAAACGCTGGAAGCCGCGGCGGCGGCCATGGAGAAGCGCTTGCATGAGGCCTACTCCAACTACCAGCAACTGTCGCAGCGCAAGGCGGTGGTCGGTGGATTACCGGCAGTTGAGTATAAATACCGAGGAAAAGCCGACGACCACGACTGGACGGGAAAGCTGGTGGTTGTTGGGCGCGGCAAGGACATGTTCACGGTGCTGGCCATGACATACGCCGACAGCGACCTAATTCAGATTCAGGAAAACGTGATCTCTCGGGCCATCGCGAGCCTGGACTTCAGCGCGCACTAGATGAGTTTTTGCGGTTCTTCGTTTTTAGTTGTAAGTTGTTAGTCAGAGAAAAAAAACGCCATCTTCCTTGCTTCACCCCCCTCCTGGTTTTTTGTAAGTGTTGCTGATAAAGGACTTAGTGTTTTTGTAAGTGGTTTAGAATCAACAGTTGCGGGCGGTTGTGTAAGTGTTGATTCTAAAAGGGTTTGCCGTCGATGAGGAGGCGGTAGTTGTGGTCGAAGTGGAGCGCGTAGGCGTCCCTATTTGGGGCAGGTTGCGGAGTGGGTGGGCAGGTCCGGGGTGGGTTGTCGGGCTGGGCGGTCGGCGCAGCCGACGGAGCGACTGGGGTTGAAGGGAGGGGATGAGATCCTTCGCTCCGCAGACCCATCCGGAGCGCTGAAGGCGCGCTACGCTCAGGATGACAAACTGGGTGAGAGGTTGCGGTGTGGGCAGCGGGTGTTTGTGGGGCGTGAGCTGAAGTTGGAGATTGGGCTGGAGAGGAGGAAAAAGCAGGTTCCTCGCTCCGCAAATTCTCCCGGAGGGCAAAGTCCGCGCTGCGCTCGGAATGACAATTCACGGGGGTTTCGGCGGGATGTGAGCCCGGTTGAGGCGGGTTCGGGGGCGTGGATGACTTCTCACCGGTCTGAAGACCGGCCATTACATGCTGAACGAATTCGGCGCCCGTGGGAGGCAAGGGCGTGTGCGGCGATGGGGAAGGTTGTTGGGCCCGGCCTTGAGGTTGGGCGGGCCGGTGGGTTTGGGCTGGTGGTTGGGCGGCGGGCTGAGGTTGAGGCGGCGAGGCGGGGCGAGAAGCCTCACCCCTGAAGGGGTGAGCTACAGCGGCTACAGCGGCGGGTTGAGGTTGGGGTGATTCGCTCGGCAGATTCGTCCGGAGCGCAGAAAGCGCGGGCTGTTCGGGTTCGGGGGCGGGCGGGAAGCGGTAGTCCTGGTTGGAGTTGACGGAGTTGCGGATGGATTTGC
>WNFF01006686.1_pt1 | contig 19534 bp, 26 predicted proteins | sample 5400441 | NCBI WGS metagenome assembly WNFF01 (sample SAMN13153345, study PRJNA577476) | soil metagenome | isolation source: 120 cm saprolite under Douglas fir tree site 2 hole 3 replicate 1 | place: USA:California | collected 2015-04-18 | reverse complement strand
TTGATGACCGCCTTGGTCACCCCGAAGCTCACGATGAACGAGGTGATGGCGGTCTTCGAGCTCAGCCCGAATTCTTGCTCGCCGAGGAGGGGCAGGACAGTCCGCTCCAGCCCCACCATGGCGCCGACGAATGCGTTGAGGAGGACCAGGAGCGAGAACTGGGGCAGGTTCTCGCGAAGGCCCAGCCGGACCTCGCTCACGTTCGGCCGAGATTGTGGCGGCGGTTCTCGGCGAACGCCTCCGGCTGCGGTGGGAGATCGGCCAGTACATAGCTCACGAACTCGGCCTTGGATGCAAATTGCAAGGCCGGGTTGAAGCGCCGCTCGAAGCCGATGGTGGAGCCGGGCTTGCCGCTCAGCCCCTTGCCACAGGCGGAGCCTCCGAAGTGGGCCGGGAAGACCTCGATGTGGTCCGGAAGCTTGAGCAGCTTGCCATGGATGCTCTCGTAGAGCTGCTCCGCGAGCGCCGTCTCTACACCCTCTCCGAGCAGATCAGGCCGGCCCACGCCGCCCGCGAAGAGCGTATCGCCGGTCAGCACGAACCAGGGCTCGGATCCTCGGGTCTTGTCGGTGACCAGGAGCGATACGCCGTCCGGTGTGTGACCTGGCGTGTGCAGCACGGTGATCCGCACGTTGCCAAGGTCGTGCTCCTCCCCATCCTGGAGATCCACATGGAGGAACTCGACCGGAGCCGACTCGTGGACGAGGATGGGCGCGCCGGTCACTGTCGCGAGACGGCGCGCGCCGGAGGCATGATCCGCCTGGACGTGCGTCTCGAAGATGTGCGTGATCCGCATGTTCTTCTGGGCGGCGGCCTCGACATAGGGCTCGATGTCTTGCTGTGGATCCACCACAGCGCAGCTAGCTGCACCCCCTCAGCCGAAGAGATAGCTGGCGCAGCCGGTCTTGGGGGCCAGGAATTGACGGAAGATCATAGGAGCCTCCTTTTCTGGCAGCTCGAGGTGTTCCTCGCCATTGCCCGCGCGTCCGTTGCTACTTTTTGCGGGGGTCGTCCCCCGGGTTGACGTAGGTGACCGTCCACGGCCCCACGCCGTGTACCTGGACGACGGTCTCGTCCTTCGTCCAGGCGAAGTGTCGCGTACCGGGGTGCATGATCGCCACGCTGCCCGGCCCCAGAGCCTGCCATGTTGAAGGTGCCGCTGATCACGGTGACATGCTCGATCGCGCTGTGGAAGTGCGCGGGGATCCGGTAGTCGGCGGGTAGCCGCAGGCGCATCGTGAAAGGCTTGGCCTCGTTCATCGGTCCCTCGATCACGGCGATCTTGGCGCCGGGCGGCAGCGAGGGCACGTCGGCCCACTTGAGGTCCGCCGGCGCGACCATCAGGTGGTCGCCGTGGCCCTGGGCGCTCCCGGCCGTCGGCGTGAGCGTGACGAGCGCGATAGCGATTGCCGCCAATGTTGCCAGCTGTGGCATGGATGTCCTCCTTTTGGTTAGGGCGACACGACCTTGTCGGCCGTCGCCACGTTCTCGGAACTTGGGGCCATCGTCATCCTCTTTTGGGTTTGTGCGCCCGGATGTTCACGCCCTCGGTCTCGAACTTGTCCGCCTTGCGCTGGCCGCTGGCCCCGGTGAAGGGCCTGCCGCGCCAGGTGACCTGCACGTCCACGAAGCCCGCCTGCCCGATCTTCTCCAGGTACTCTCCTTCCAGGAGAGCGCCCCCGATTCAGGCCGTCCAGATCGCGAGGTCCTCGCGCGCCGCCGGGGGGATGTCGCGGTGGACGACGATGTCGGCGATCTGCAGCCGGCCACCCGGCCGCAGCACTCGGAAGGCCTCGCGAAACACGCAGTCCTTGTCGAGGGCCAGGTTGATGACGCCATTGGAGATGACGAGGTCCGCGGCGCCATCCGACACCGGGAGGGCCTCGGCGAGCCCCTTGCGATATTCCACCCATGGCGTGCCACTCAGTGCCGCGCTCTCCCGCCCGCGCTCGAGCATCGCGTCGGTCATGTCGACCGCGATGACGCGTCCCATCGGCCCCACCGATCGGGCGGCCAGGAAGCTGTCCATCCCGCCGCCGGCGCCGATGTCCACGACCGTCTCGCCCGGTCGCGGCTCGCCCATGGCCAGGGGGTTCCCGACGCCGGCGAAGGGCGCCGTTACGGAGTCCGGCAGCTCGGCCAGAGCCTGGGCGGGGTAGCCGAGGCGCTCCACCGCGTACTCCGGCCCGGTGTGGAAGTGATAGCCGCGCTTCGGATCGCGAACGACCTCGCTGTAGACCTTTCGAATCTCCTCGCGCAACCGCTCCGCATCAACCGGCATGGTCGTCTCCGGTGCCATTCGACTCCGGCGGGAACACTGGAACGTGGGTTTCAAAGATGTGCGTGAGCCGCATGTTCTTCTGGGCGGCGGCCTCGACCATAGGAGCCTCCTTCTGCCCGGGGCTGGGCGGTTCGGTTGCTTCTAGGTACCTCGGCCCAGCGATAAGCTCCAATACTCTTTTCTTACTACACCAATAGGTCTAGGCTTATGGCATGACGCTCCGGCAGCTCGAGGTGTTCCTCGCCATTGCCCGCGCGCACAGTTACCGGCAGGCCGCGGAGGTCCTCCACACGAGCCAGCCGGGCCTTTCCCAGCACGTACGGGAGCTGGAGGCGGAGCTGGGCGTGCGACTTTTCGATCGCCTCAGCCGCGGGGTCCTTCTGACCGAGGCCGGAGGGCTACTGGAGGAACGTGCAAAGCGGGTGTTCGCGACGCTGACCGACGTTCGCGAAGTCCTGGGGGAGCTCCAAGGACTCCAACGTGGGACGCTTCTGGTCGGCGCGAGTACCACCCCGGGGATCTACGTGCTGCCCGCCGTCATCGGAGAATTCCGGCGTCGACATCCCGGGATCGACTTGCGGCTACGGATCGCCAACTCGCGCGTGATCGAGGAAGCTATCCGCGCGCATGAAGTCGATCTGGGGGTAGTCGGTGGCCATGGCCTCGCCCCCGGGGAGGAATGCCTGGCGGCGGGCCTCGCGGACGAGCTCGTCCTGATCGTGTCACCGAGGCACCGCTGGGCTCGACGTCGAGAGGTCGCCGCAGCCGATCTCTCTGATGAGCCGCTGCTGGTCCGAGAGGAAGGCTCGGCTACCCGCCGAGTCACCGAGCGGGCGCTGGAGCAGGCCGGGGTGGGTTGGCGCGTGTCGATGGAGCTCGGCCACACCGAAGCCATCAAGCAGGCGGTCATGGCTGGACTGGGTGTCGCCTTTGTCTCGGTGCACGCCGTGCGTGGCGAAATTGCCAGCCGCCGGCTCGTGGCGATTCGGCTCCGCCGGCTTCGGATCCAGCGGCACTTTCACGTCATCCATAGCGAGGCGCGCACGCTATCGGTCGGGGCCCGGGCGTTGGTAGCCATGCTGTCAGCACCGGCCAAGCGAGCCTGACGGCCGAAGCCCGTATGCGTCGTTGACCGGCCTGTACTTCCGCACCCCGATGCCCGTTCAGCCCGGCCGGGCGCCGAGGAATTCGCCTTGACCTTCCAGTAGCTGGAAGGACTATCGTGCGGGGCATGCGAACCATGGAGGTGAGCCGATGACTCCTGCTCTCACCATCGGGCAGCTCGCCAAGGCTACTGGCGTGGCGTCGAAGACGATTCGCTACTACGAGCAGATCGGCGTGCTGCCGGCCCCGAGCCGCTCTCCAGCCCGGTACAGACAGTACGACCAGTCCGGTGTACAGCGGCTGCGCTTCATCCGGCGTGCGCGCTCCTTACGGGTGCCACTCCGCGAGATCAAGTCACTGGTCACGGCCCTCGAGGAGGGACGTCCGGGCATGCGTCCTCGGCTCCGGGCACTAGTCCGACAGCAGCTCGTGGCGGTGCAGCACCAGTCCGGTGAGCTCCAACTGCTGCAGCAGCAGCTGGAACAGGTATTGCGCCGGCTGCTGATGTCGCCCCGACGCCGTCACAAGGATGGATGCCGGTGCCTCGACGTCGAAGGCGTTGATGGGAGCCTGCCGCGTCGGAAGGCTACTGGATAGGCGCTAGTCGAGGCGAGGGGTGACAGCGCATCACCGTGGCTCCGGTCAGCGATTGCCAGGCTCGGTCCTCGCCGCGGCGTTCCTGTTCAATCTGGGGCAGGGGGTTCTCCGCCCTTCGCTGCCGCTCTATCTTCAGCGGTCCTTCACCGCGAACTATCGGATGGTCACCTTGATCCCGGTGGTCTTCGGCGCGGGGAAATGGATCGCCAGCCTGCCCACCGGATACCTGCTGGACCGTTTCGGACGTCCGCTGATGATCTGGGGCTTGTTGCTGATCGCGATGATCGACCTCGCTAGCATCATGACCTCCAGCTACAGCGTTTTCCTGGGCTTCCGAGCCCTCGGAGGAGTGGGCTGGGCGATGTTCGCCACGGTCGCGACGACCGCGATGGTGAGTGTTCCGGCCGTTCAGCGACGTGGCCGTGCGGTGAGCTTGTTACTCATGAGCGAAACGGCAGGACTACTGCTGGGGAGCGCGGTCGGCGGCTGGCTATATCAGGGTGTCGGCGCGGTGAGCCCATTCATCTTTGAATCGGCGTGCATGCTGGTCGCGGCTGTCTCGGCAGGGCGCTGGGCGTCACTTCCAGCTCGCCGCTCATCGGTGACTGGAGGGTCCCATGACTGGCGTCTGCTCAGGACGGTACTCCGGACGCCCGGTGTGCTCGTCATGGGTGTGACGAACGCGGCGCTGATTGCCATTCAGACCGGTGTCCTCGTCTTCCTCTTCCCGCTCTACCTGGCCAACCGCGTCGGGGTAAGCCCAGAAGGTGTCGGGTTCTTCATCAGCCTGGGCGTGCTCGGAAGACTGCTGGCGCTATGGTTTGGGGGCAGTGGGTCGGATCGATGGGGCCGCATGCGCGTGTTGATCCCAGGCTTGCTCATCTATGCCGCATTGCTCGGAAGCCTGATTCTCCTGATGGACCCGGTCGCACTCGGCTTGTGGAGCCTCGCGATTGGCGCCGCTGCGGGCCTTGTGGCTGCTCTGCCGACGGCTGTCATCGGCGATCAAGTTCAGCCATCCCTCCAAGGAGTGGCAATCGGCTGGCTCCGCATGATGACGGATAGTGGCCAGATCGTAGGGCCTCTCGTGATGGGTGCCTTGGCAGATGGGGTGGATCTCTCCACGCCCTTTCTCGTGGGGTCGGCACTGCTGATGATGGTTGCATGGCAGTGCCGCCGGCAGGCCAAGTCAATGTTGACTGCTGTCAGTGGTGGACAGGGAGACTCATGACCACGGTGGGTGGGCGGGCCATGGTTGTGACCGCGCACCCAGACGACCCGGAGTTCTTGGCGGGCGGGACTGTCGCAAGGCTGGTCAAGGAGGGCCGCGAGGTCACGTACGTCATCGTGACGAACGGCAACAAGGGGTCTAGTGACCGCACCATCACGTCGCAGCGCCTCGTGCCTATCCGGCAGGAAGAGCAGCGGCGTGCCGCTCGCGTGCTCGGCGTGGAGCGTGTGGAGTTTCTCGGCTACGAGGACGGTGAACTAGAAGATACACGCAATCTGCGGCGTGATCTAACCCGCCAGATTCGCCTATGGCGGCCCGACTTGATCATCAGCCAGAGCCCGAAGCGGACATACAGTAACTTCCCCGGGTGGCACCGGGACCACCGGATCACGGGAAGCGTTGTGCTCGACTGTGTTTACCCCCTTGCCAGGGACCACCTGGCATTTCCGGAGCTCTTCCCCGAGTACGAACCGCACCAGGTGCGCGAGGTGTACCTAATCCAGTGGGAGCAGCCCAAGCTGCTCGTCGACATCACGGACACGATGGAGGTCAAGCTGAAGGCCATCGCCTGTCACGTGAGTCAGGTCGGCGACCTCAAGGGCGTGGAAGCGCGGATGCGAGCGCGGGCGGCGGCCCTTGGCAAGGCGAGGGGCCATATGTACGCCGAGGGTTTCGACCACGTGCTCCTTCAGGGATGAAGGGCCTCCTGGACGCAAGGTCCAGATCGTCGGGGCCTTGGAGGTCGACGGGCCGAGGCACTGCGAGAAGATCGCGCGCCAGCTGCGGGTCCACGGAGCCGTCATTCTGCGGGAGGAGGAGTACCGAGACGGCCGGCAAAAATTCAGGGACTTGATCGGTCGGCCTCTGTTGCGGCCATGCGCGCGAGCTGGCGGATGATGGCGATTCCCAGGTCGGGCTTGGTACGAACGAGGTGCTCGAGGCGGTCGGCGGGAACGACGAGAAGGGTCACGCGCCCGATGGCCAGGGCGGTGGCCGAGTGTGGCCCGTCGCTGAAGAAGGCTACCTCACCGAGCAGATCTCCCTTCGCGAGAGTCCGAAGAACCCGCTCCCCATTCGGCGTCCGTCTCCGGACCTCGACTGTTCCGTCGTGCACGAGATAGGCCTCCCGCTGTCCAGCATCCCCCTGGCGGAAGACCACCTCTCCCGGCCCGAAGCTCCGGGACTGCATCCCTGCGATTCGACGACCCGATGCGGCCATTGGCGGCCATCCTAGACGAATTGGGATCCGTTCGTCACCCCTCCCACCGAAGCAGGCGACGGGCGAGATCCATCAGTGATGGTGCCGATGGTGCAGATCCGGGAAGTGCGGGTGGCGGTGACGGAGCCGCGCGTGCACGTGGGCATGGCTATGCGGCTCCCCGGGCGGAGTTCCCGGCACGTGGATGTGCTGGTGGTGCTCGTCGTGGACGTGCGCGTGCGAGTGCTCGAGCGCCTCGTGCTGGTGCTCGTGCTCGTGCCGCTCGGTGAGGTGAAGCCATACGCCGGCCCCCATGAGACCCCCGGCGAGGAAGGCCTGCCAGGTCAGCGGTTCATGGAACGCGACGGCGCCTGCGATCGCGCCCATGAAGGGCGCGGTCGAGAAGTACGCCCCCGTCCGAGCGGTGCCCAGGAGACGAAGGGCGAGGACGAACAAGACGAGGCTCGTGCCGTATCCCAGAAAGCCGACAACACCCGCGCCGAGAATGGCCGCGGGCGCCGGCCAGGGAGCCTGCTGGACCACGGCCAGCAGGACGTTGATCGAGCCGGCTGCGATACCCTTGAGGGCGGCGATCTGCAGCGGGTCGCCACCGGACACCATGCGGGTCAGATTGTTGTCGATGGCCCAGGCCAGGCAGGCTCCAGTGACGAGCAGGGCCGAGGTGTCCAGCGCGAGCGCGTCGGCGGGCCTCCACGAGAGGACGACGGCTCCGCCGGCGATGGCCGCCATGCCGATCGCGATCCGCGCGTCGAAGTTCTCACGGAAGAAGGACCAGGCGAGCAGCGCCGTGAAGACACCCTCGAGGTTCAGCAGAAGCGCCGACTGAACGGCCGTCCCGCCGGCGAGGCCGTACATGAGCAGCACGGGGCCGATGATGCCGCCGACGGCGATGGCTCCGCCGAGCCACGGGAGATCCTGCCGCCTGAGCGGGGCTTCTGATCCTTCGCGTCCGAGGAGCCGCTGGGCCAAACGGTAGAGGCCGAGGCCGATGCCCGAGCCGAGATAGAGCAGGCCGGCGAGCAGCCACGGATCGACCGTGCCGGCCAGCAGCTTGGCCGCCGGCGCGCTGAGCCCGAACAGGACGGCCGCGGCCAGCGCGAGTCCTGGACCGTTCCGCCTGGCGTCCATGACGCCATCCTAGCGCCGTCCGAGCGCCAGAGGGCATCGGGTGTCACAGCGTGAGCTCGAGCACGTAGAGACCACCGGTGATGCGATCGACCGCGTAGACGATGCCGCGCTCGTCGACGAAGACGTCGTTGATCTGCACGGCGCCGGCGCGGGAGCCGCGCGGCGCCGCGGGGATGTAGTAGGCCGCTTCCGTGGGCCGGAAGGGATCGGAGAGATCGAAGGCGCGGACACCCCCGTTGAAGAAGGTGCCGACGACGATCGTCTCGGACACCCAGGCGCCGGGCGCGGGCCGGTTCTCGTGCAAGTTGTGGGCGCCGTATCGACCGCCACGTCCCTTGTACTCGGCGACCGGCGGCAGCGGGCACGTCGCGATGGGCACCGGGTTGGTCTCGTCGCGCACGTCGACGACCCAGACCAGCTTGGGCCAGTCTTCGCCGCCCTCCCGGGTGGCCTCGTCGGAGACGATCAGGAGGCCGCGGCCGAGCAGCGGCAGCAGCGTGTGCGTGAAGCCGGGGAAGGGCGGGTGATAGTCCCAGCGGCTCACCAGGCGGGGATGGGCCATGTCCGAGATGTCGAGGATGACCGCGCCGCCGTCGATGTAGCCGACCCACGCGCGGTCCGGCCGCTGCGGGTAGACGTTGGTATTGTGGGCGCGAAAGCCGGCGTCGAATGTCGGATGCCGCGTCGGCGGTGGCTCGGAGTCGCCGTCGCGCGTGCCCGGCAGCCACCACCGCCCGACCTCCGCTGGCTTCGACGGCCGCCGGACGTCCACGATCCGATAGAACTGGTCGTCCTTCGGGTTGCGGGCCTTGAAGTCGGCGGCGCCGCTCGCGATGTGGACGTAGGCGCCGTCGACGAACCAGAGGTGGTGCACGCCCCGCGAGTGCGGGCCCGAGGCGTCGAAGAACGCGACCGACCGGGGCTGGGCGGGGTCGCCGACGTCGAAGATCTCGAAGCCGGCGGGCTTTAAGCCGACCGTCTTGGTCTGGTAGGCGACGACGAGCAGGTCGCCCGCCAGGTCGAGCGAATTCGAGCGCATGTCGTGGTGGGGCAGATCGGTCTGGAGGATGACCGCGGGCTTGCGGGGATCGGTCACGTCGAGCGCGGTGACGTTCTTGGGCGCCGACTCGTGGGCCAGCCACAGCACGCGCCGGCCGTCCCGCGCGAGCTGGATCACCATGCCCTCGCCCACGTTGCCGAAGCCGTTGAGCTCGTGGTGGGCGAGGAGCTGCATGTTCCTGGATGTGTCGGTGGATGCCATCGAGATCCTCCGGTCTAGTAGAGGTGACACGCCACCAGATGATCCGTGGCGATTTCCTTCAGCTCCGGCTCGATCTTGGCACAGTGGGGCATGATGGAGGGACAGCGGGGATGGAAGCGGCAGCCCGAGGGCGGGTTGATGGGTGAGGGGACTTCTCCCGCCAGGATGATCTCGTCTCGAACAATGTCGGGGTGCGCGGGAAGGGCCGCCGAGAAGAGGGCCTTGGTGTAGGGGTGGAGCGGATTCTTGAACAGCTCCTTCGTCTTCGCCTTTTCCACGATCTTGCCCAGATACATGACCGCCACCTCGTGGGCCATGTAGCGAGTTGTCGCCAGGTGGTGGGCGATGAGCAGATAACTCACGTGGTACTGCTTCTGGAGATCCACGAGCAGGTTCATGATCTGCGCGCGAATGGAAACGTCCAGGGCGGAGACCGGCTCGTCCAGGATGATGAGCTTCGGATTCGACACCAGGGCGCTGGCCACCGCGATGCGCTGGCGCTGCCCACCGCTGAACTCGTGGGGATAGAGGTCGGCCTGCTGCGGGCGCAGGCCGACGCGGGCCAGCATCTCGGCGACGCGTGCTTTGATCTCCCCGGAGGAGGCCGCCTGCCGGTTGACCACCAGCGGCTCGGCCACGATCTGCCGCACCCGCATGCGCGGGCTCAGAGAGGACCAGGGATCCTGAAAGACCGCCTGAACCGTGGTCCGGTATTCTTTCAGGAGGTCGCCGCTCAACGTGTGAACGTCTTTTCCATCGACGAACACCTGGCCATCGGTCGGCCGTTCCAGGCGCAGGATGAGCTTGGCGGTCGTCGTCTTGCCACAGCCGGACTCGCCCACGAGGGCGAGCGTCTCCCCCTGTGGAATCGTGAAGCTGATGCCGTCCACGGCCTGGACCCAGCCGACGACTCTGGTCCACAGCAGGCCCTCGGTGACCGGAAAATGCTTCTTCAGCCCCTGGGCCCGGAGGATCAGCTCGGCTGCCATGCCTGCTCCAACCGCCAGCAGTCCGCGGTGTGGCCGTCTCCTACCGTGAACGAGGGAGGGTAGTCCTGGCGGCAACGGTCTTCGGCGTAGGGGCACCGGGCGGCGAACCGGCACCCCTCGGGGAGGTCCCAGAGCGCGGGAGGCTGGCCGGTGATCGAGTAGAGCCGCTCGACGTCCTCGTCCATGCGGGGGACGGAGTTCAACAACGCCTGGGTATACGGATGGGACGGATGATTGAAGATCGCCCGCACCGGGCCGCTTTCCACGACGCGACCGGCGTACATCACCATGACGCGGTCGCACATCTTCGCCACGATGCCGAAGTCGTGCGTGATGAAGATCAGCGCGAGGTTCGTCTCCTCCTGGATTTCGCGCAGCAGGCGCAAGTATTGAGCCTGGATCGTCACGTCCAGTGAGGTGGTGGGCTCGTCCGCGATGATGACGTTCGGCTCGCACGAGATGGCGATGGCGCCGACGACGCGCTGCTTCATGCCGCCGCTGATCTGGTGCGGGTAGTCCCGTACGCGACGCTCGGCGGCCGCCACCCGCACCTGCTTCAGGCCGTCGATCGCTCGCCGCACGAGCGACCGGCGACCGTCGCGGTGGTGGATCTTGATGGCCTCGATGAGCTGGTTGCCGACGGTGAACACGGGGTTCAGGGAGGTCTGAGGGTCCTGCAGGATCATGGAGATGCGTCGCCCCCGGATCTTGCGCATCTCCCGCTCGCTCTTGTCGAGGAGTGATGCGGGCGGCCGGCCGGGGGACCAGTCTCAACAACGACAGCGCGGTCATGGTCTTCCCGCACCCTGACTCGCCCACGATGCCCAGAGCTTCCCCCTGGCGTAAGGAAAAGCTCACCCCGTCCACCGCCTTCACCACACCCCAGCGGCTGAAGCAGTACGTGTGGAGGTCCTCGACCTCCAGGATGACGTCGCCGATCCGTCTGGGCATGCACGACTTGGCCGCCAGGGGAGGAGGGCCGTCCCCGGGCGGCCGCGGCGGTCCTATTTCCCGGGCTTCACGAGATGGAAGTGCGTCGACCTCCCGGCCCCGAGCCCCGGGTACACCCACTCGCCCACGACCTTGGGGTTGGCGACGACCTCGTTGGCGAACCAGAAGAGCGGGATGTCGGCGAATTCCTCGAACAGGTGGTCACCGATCGTCCGCGCAATGCGCTCCCGTTCGTCGGGCCTCACCGCCTTGGTCAGGGCGTCGTAGTGCTTGTCGATGAACTCGTTCTCGTAGTGGTGGTTCGGGCTCTTGCTGTAGTAGCTCGTCCGGATCCACTCCTCCGACGGCCTCCAGGAGATGATGTTGGGCCAGATGCAGCACTGGATGACTTTCTTGCGAAACATCTCCCGCACCTTGGCCCAGTCGAGCACCTCGATCTCCGTCTCGACGCCGATGTCTTTGTAGTAGATGCCGAGTGACTCCGCGACCTGCGGGCCTTCCGACTCTCCGGGCTCGGTGAACGCCAGGACCTTGAACTTGAGTTGCCCGGGACCGTAACCGGCGTCCTTCAAGAGCGCCTTGGCCTTGGTCGGGTTATAGCCGTACATCTGGTCGAATCGACTCTTCCACTCCGGGTTGTAGCCCTCTGACTGCGGGGACCAGCCGGTCACGTACGTGAGCGTCCCCTTGCCCGCGAACACCGCGCTCAGCAGCTCTTTGCGGTTGATCGCCATGTTGAGCGCCTGTCGGACCGGCTTCTTCGTCCAGGCCACGTCCGGCTTGAAGGCCGGGTCCCCGGGCATGTAGTACTGGCCTCCCAGGTACACCGTCATCCAGTCCACCGGGAACGACGACGAGTAGATCTTCATGCCCCTCTTCAGCGCGTCCTTCTGCAGCTCGCGAGGCAGGTCGGCGATGTGGGCCTCGCCCGACAGCAGCAACGCCAGCCGGGTCGACTCTTCGCGGGCCAATCTGAACACCAGCTCCTTGAACGCGGGCTTTTCACCTCGCCAGTGGTTGTCCACTCGCTCGTAGCTGACGGACAGGCCGGGTTGCCGTCCGACGTAGCGGTAGGAGCCGGTCCCGGCCGGCCGCTTGTCGAACCCCTCCAACCCTTCCTTGTCCCACTGGGCCTTGCTGACGATCCGAAGATCGCCGGCGCGCGACGCCGCATACGGCATGACGGTGGTGGGGCGCTTGAAGCGGAACACCACCTCGTGGTCGTTGATGGCCTTCACCTCCTCGACCTGGCGCCAGAACCCGGCCAGGGTCGCGGTGGCTTCCGGACGCATCATGAAGGCGTGGGAGTGCACGACATCCTTGGCGGTGAGCGGGCCATATCCGAAGTGGAACTGGACACCCTTGCGCAGGATGAACGTCCACTCCTTGGAGTCGGGGCTGACCGACCACTTCTCGGCCAGGCGCGACGTGTACTCGCCGGTCTTCGGGTCGACGTCGAGCAGCGTTTCCAGGAACGGGTCGTACTGGAGATGGTCGGGGCGGGAGACCACCCAGAAGCGGTTGCTCTCGTCGAACCCGGCGGAGGCGAAGACCAGTCGCTGGCCCTTCGCCTCTTGTGCCGATCCGGATGTCGGCGTGCTCCCCGGGATGAGGGCCAGCACAACCAGCACCCCGACCAGAAGGGAAACGAGTCTCGGTTTCATCGTCGGGATCTCCTCATTCGACGTGCCTGAGCTTGGTTCCTAGATGTGCCTGAGCTTGGGGTCCAGGTGATCTCGGAGCCAATCGCCCAGCAGGTTCAGAGACAGCACGGTCAGCATGATGGCCAGGCCGGGAAACATCGAGACCCACCAGGCCGTGACGATCAACTCTCGCCCGTCCGCGATCATGAGACCCCACGCCGGGGTGGGACGAGGGAGCCCCGCACCCAGAAAGCTGAGAGCGGACTCGAGCAGGATGACGTATCCCACCTGAAGCGTCGCCAGGACGATCAGCGAGTTGGCGACGTTGGGGAGGATGTAGCGGGCCATGATGCGGCGGTGGGAGGCTCCGGCCACCCGCGCTCTGGCAATGAAGTCCCGCTCCTTGATGCTGAGGGTCTCGCCGCGGACCAGCCGGGCATAGCGCGCCCACAGGAGCACCACCAGGACCGTGATCACCGTTCCGAAGCTGGGGCCCACCGCGGCCACCAGAACGAGCGCCAGCAAGATCGTCGGCAAGGATAGCGAGATGTCCACCAGGCGCATGAGGACGGCGTCCACCCAGCCGCCGAAGTAGCCCGAGATCAACCCCAGGCTGGTGCCGATGGAGCCACCGACGAAGATCGCCACCAGGGACACCATGAGGGATACCCGGGCGCCGTGGATGATCCGGCTCAGGATGTCGCGCCCGAGCTTGTCGGTGCCCAGGGGATACGCGATGGTCCCACCCTCCTGCCAGAACGGCGCCCTCAACCGGTTGGCCAGAGACCCCTTCAAGGGGTCGTGAGGCGCAACCTGCGGCGCCAGGACGGCGGGGATCACCAGGAGAAACGTGAGCAGCGCGAGCGGCACCAGGGGATACCGTCCCGCGCAAGCCGGGGCGGTGAATACCAGGGGAGTGCTCTCACGGTCACGGTCGCCATGTCTGGGCCTCCTTCCCGGCCTTCACTGATACCGGATGCGTGGATCGAGGTAGGCATAGAGAATGTCGACCAGAAGGTTCGTGAGAATGAAGATTCCGGCAAAGACGATCACGACGGCCTGGACCACCTGGAAGTCCCGGGCCCTCACCGCGTCCACCACCAGCAGGCCCGTGCCCGGCCAGGAAAAGACGCTCTCGGTCACCACTGAGCCCGTCATGAGCACGCCGGCGATGATCGCGAAAAAGGTCAGGGGCGCAATGGCCGCGTTGCGCAAACAGTGCTTCCAGACCACCTTCCACTCCGCGAGCCCCTTGATGCGGGTCAACTTCACGAATTCGCTGTCCAGCACGTCGAGCATGGACGAGCGGACCAGCCGCATGATGGCGGCCACCTGGAACCAGCCGAGCGTGATGGCAGGGAGGAGCATGTACTGGATGCCTCCCCGGCCGGAGGTCGGAAACCAGCCCAGGTGCACGGCGAAGATCCACATCAGGACGATTCCCAACCAGAAGGCCGGCAACGACTGGCCGAGCAGGGCGATGATCTTGGCCGCCGAGTCCCAGGCCGAGCCTTTCATGACCGCGGACAGCACCCCGATGGGCACCGCGATCGCGATGCTGATGGCCAGCGCGAAGCTGGCGAGCTGGAGGGTCGCGGGCAAGCGCTGCAACACCAGGCCCATGGCCGAATGGCCGTGCCATTTCCAGGAGTTCCCGAAGTCGCCGCGGACGGCCTTGCTCAGGAAGATGGCGTACTGGGTGGGGAGCGGTTGATCCAGTCCCCAGTACTTGGAGACCCGCTCGTACTCCTCGGGCCCCGCCTCCAGCGGCAACATCACGTCCAACGGGTTGCCGCTGATTCGCGCCAGACTGAACACGATGAGGCTCATGACCCAGATGGCCAGCAAGCTCTGCAACGCGCGTCTCGCCACGAACCGCTGCATGGATCCCTCCGCACTGAGGGAAGTCGGCCTGGATTCGGTGACGGTATCCTACGTCACCGTCCGTTGCAAGCCGCGCCGGGGCTAAGCGCCTGGCCGACAACGGCCCTGCCCAAAGTGAAAATCTTGGAGTAGGATAGCCGGACTCTCCCAGACCTCGAGGGCCCCAAGGAACACGAAGAGGTGCCCATGGGCAAGTTCGGCTTCCACGGACCGGGCGACGCCGCGCGCGTCACGGATCTCGCCAAGGCAGCCTCCGTCGGCGTCGCCTTCTTGCTTCTGGCCGCGTGGATCTGCTTCGAAGCGCTCCAGGTTCCCCTCGGAAGCTTTCGGATGCCCGGGGCGGGGTTCTTCCCGCTCGTCCTGGGCCTGGCGCTGAGCATCCTGTCCGTCGTCCTGCTCGCGATGAACCTCGCGAGCCCGGCCGGTGGATCGACGCATGTCTGGCCGGAGCGGCCCGAGGTCCTCTACCTGGTGGGGAGTCTGGTCGCCGCCGTGTGGTTGTTCGAGCGCGCCGGCTTCCTGCTCACGATGACCCTGTTTCTGGGGGTGGCGATGAGAGTGCTGGGAAGGATGAGCTGGCTGACGGTGGTCGTGCTGTCCCTGGCGGGAAGCGTCACGTCATATGTCCTGTTCAGCCGGGCGCTCCTGATCGCCTTGCCCTCCGGGATCCTGCCGTACTGAGGAGCCCCGCATGGATGCGCTGCAGGGCCTGATGTACGGCTTCTCGGTCAGCCTCACGGCGACGAACCTCTTGTACTGCGCGCTCGGCGTCGTGCTGGGGACCATCGTGGGCATCCTTCCCGGGATCGGCCCCCTGGGCGGCATCACCCTGTTGCTCCCGACCACGTTCGGGATGGAGCCGGTCTCCGCCATCATCATGCTGGCGGGCATCTATTACGGCGCCATGTATGGGGGCTCCACGACGTCGATCCTCATGAACATCCCGGGCGAAGCGGCCTCGGTGGTGACCTGTTTCGACGGCTATCAGATGGCCCGCAAGGGCCGCGCGGGTCCGGCCCTGTCGATCGCCGCCATCGGCTCCTACATTGCCGGCACCCTCAGCGTCGTGGGCTTGATGCTGCTGGCCCCCTTGCTGGCGGGCCTGGCCCTGAGGTTCGGACCTCCCGAGCAGTTCTCCCTGATGGTCCTCGGCCTCATCATCCTCGCCTACATGGGGACGGGATCGGTGCTCAAGTCGATGATGATGATCGTCCTTGGGCTCGCGGTGGCGATGGTGGGAATCGACCACCTGTCCGGCTTCTCGCGGTTCACTCACGGCCGCGTGGAGCTGGGGGACGGGGTCAACGACTTGCCGGCGGAGCGTGCCTGAGCCGCTGAGCCATATCGATCGGTGCTTCACGGCGGTCCTTGTTCGCCTCCCTTCCCCGCGCTATGCTCTCGACGGTTTACCCCACACTGGCTCGGCTCGTTGGAGGCCTGGTTTTGAGGTGTCCGCAGTGCCAGCACGAGAACCCCGCGAGCATGAAGTCTGTGTTCTGCTTTGCAGGCAAGGAGATGGACAAATGAGCGGACTGCCGAAGCTCACGAGAAGCTGGTTGCTGTTTGGCGTGTTGCTGGCCGGCGTCCTCGTTGGAGCTAGCGCGGCCACAGCCCTGGAGGTCGGGGAGAAGGCGCCGGACTTTACGCTCCCCGGCACGACGGGGGAGAAGATCAGCTTGAGCCAGTTCCGGGGCAAAAAGCTGGTTCTCATCGAGTTCTACGTCGGCGAGTCCCCTACGTGAGGCAAGAACCTGTCGGCCAGGAAGGTCGACCACGGCAGGTTCCAGGACTTGAACGTGCAGGTTCTCGGGATCAGCGCTGACCACACCTTCGCACAACAGACGTTTGCGGAGTCGCTTCAGCTTCCGTACCCGCTCCTCAGCGACTTCCCGGACCTGCAGGTTATCCGGAATTACGGCGTCCTTTGGCCACACAAGATTGGCCCCAAGAAGGACGGCGACGTGGTGATCAACCATCGACCGAATACGGCTGCACGGCGGGCGTTCTTCCTGGTGGATCAGCAGGGGATCGTCCGGGGGAAGTGGTTGATCGCGAACAACGCCGTTTTCGCCAGCGAGGACATGCTAAAGGTTGCGCGCGAGATGGCTGGCAAGCAGTAAGACGCACCGCCCAAGAACGAGCACCCACGCTTTCGCGAGGGAGGACACAAACATGGTGAACTTCGTGAGCCGAACGTTTGGGGTCGTGCTGCTGGCAACTGTACTGGGAATGACCTTGGTCGCCGTCGGCCCAGGGCCGGCGAGGGCGGTGGAGGTGGGCGAGCCGGCGCCCACCTTCACGCTGGCGGGCACCACTGCTAGCGACATCTCGCTGAGCGACTTTCGGGGCAAGAAGTGGGTCCTCCGCGAGTTCTACGGCGCAGACTTTGCTCCGGTCTGAGCGGCGAACCTGTCGGCCAGGAAGGCCGACTACAAGCGGTTCGAAGCCCTCGGTCTCCAGAACCTCGGCATCAGCGCCAACCTGAGCTTCTCGCAGCAGGTGTTCGCCGAGTCGCTGAAGCTGCCGTACCCGCTGCTCAGTGACTTTCCCGACCGGAAGGTCATGCGCAGCTATGGGGTTCTCAATGAGAAGACTCAGATGACCGCGCACAGATCATTTTTTCTCATCGATCCCCAGGGCATCATCCGCAAGAAGTGGCTGATCGAGAACGGCCCGACGACCGTTGTTCCTAGCGACACCCTCCTGTCGGGTATCGAAGAGGTGATCGGCAAGCGCTGACCATGGCGCCGAGCCCTCCAGCGGCGATGGAAGCCTGGGCGCCCGCCTTGCGCGCCGCCCGGACAGGGCTGCTCGCCTTCGGCTTGCTGGTCGCCGCCCTGGTCGGTGCTGCGAGCTCGGACGAGCCGGCCCTGGCATCTCTTCTCAAGACCCTCGACCTCCGTGGCTACACCTCCTGCACGGCGCCCCCCCAGGTCAGTGGCAGCACGCTCGACGCCCGACAACTGTCAATGACGGCGCATCGGGGGACAGTCGTCGTTCTGAACTTCTGGGCGAGCTGGTGTCTCGAGTGTCGGTCAGAGATGGCCATGCTCGAGCGGCTCCAGCGAGAGTTCTCGTCGCGTGGACTCTCGATCATCGGAGTCAATGCTCGGGAGAGCAGGGCAGCCGTCGGGCGCCATGCCACGGAGCTAGGCCTGACGTTCCCACTTGTGCTGGACCCAGACGGCAAGATCAATGCCCTGTACGGCGTCATCGCGCTTCCGACGACGTTCGTCGTCGGCCGGGATGGACGCGCCATCGCCTTTGCCGTCGGACCTCGCAAGTGGGAGAGTGCGCCGGCCCGCGCGCTCATCGAGGCGCTCCTGGCCGAGCCGGCCCAGGGCACGGCCGTCCAATGACGGCGGGCCGCGGCTCTCTGCTGGCGCTCGGAATCGTGCTTTCGATCGCAGGGCTGCTGGCTCGCGCGGCCGACGCGCAATCGCCTCGCCTGGTCAAGATCGGAGCGCTGACGGAGTCATGGGGACCGACGCCGGGCAACGTCGGGCTCCGCGACGGTCTTCAGGAGCTTGGATACCGAGAAAACCAGGACTTCGTGATCGGAGTGCGCTTCGTACAGGGCAACGTCGCCGAGCTACCCGAGGCCGCCCGCGCCCTCGTCCGCCACGGGGTGGATCTCATTGTTACCAGTGGTGGAGACAATGCGGCGAAGGCCGCCCAGATGGCGACGACCCAGATCCCGATCGTCTTCATGGCCGTAAGCGACCCTGTAGGAGCAGGACTGGTGAAGAGTCTCTCGCGACCCGGTGGGAACATCACCGGGATCGCGGATCTCGAGCTCGAGCTCGTGCCGAAGCGAATGGAGATCTTTCGCGAGCTCATCCCGGGCCTGAAACGCGTTCTCCTGGTCTACGACGCGACGAACGCAGGTGCTGTCTCGAGACTGCAGGTGCACCGCGATGCCGCGCACCGCCTAGGCCTCACGCTCGTCGAAAGACCGGTGCGGACAGAAGACGAGGCTCGATCCGTGATCAGCGGGATCAGGAAGAACGAGGTAGACGGAATCTTCTCGCCCCGCTTGCTGTTGCAGAATATCCCAGGCCTGATTCTCGAGATCGCACCCAAGCGGGGGATTCCGACCATGTTCGACGATCCGTTCTTTGTAGAGCGGACCGGGCTGGCGAGCTATGCCCCGAACAACTACGTGCTGGGCCGCCAGGCCGCGCGTCTGGTGGACAAGATCCTCAAAGGCGCCAAGCCGGGTGATGTCCCGATCGAGCAGCCGACGAAGTTCGAGCTGGCGATCAATCTAAGGGCCGCAAAGGCGCTCGGCATCACGATTCCTCAATCGATACTGGCGCGTGCGGACCGGGTTATCGAATGATGGTGGCGCGTTAGCGTAGGGGTTGGAACTCAGACAGGCTTGTTCTCCTCTAAGGCAATGTCAGAAAACAAGTGAGCGAAGTTGAGGAACCGGTCGGTACGCTTGATGAGTGAACGTCAGGGTCTGCCGGGCGAAGTACACGGCCTTGGCGCCGACCTTGACGGAGCGGGCCCGGCGGATCTGGGCCGCCACGGAGGCCCGGGCGGCGGGACGGGGCGGCAGCACCATGGTGGCGCGCGCCACGCGGATCGCGTATTCCACCATTCGGCGCGGGCTGCAGGAGCTGGAGGCGAGCACCCCGGTTCAACCGCGACGGATCCGGCGCCCCGGCGGCGGCCGCAAGCGGACGCTGGTGAAGGATCCGACGCTGCTGACCGATCTCGAAGGGCTGGTGGAGCCGACCGCCTCGGGCCACCCGATGTCGCCGCTGCGCTGGACCTCGGAGAGCCTGCGGCACTTGGCGGCCGCCCTCCAAGCCATGGGGCAGGCTAGTTGACTCGAACTCTACTCGGACCGAATCATGCGTCGCCATCCGTCCTGATCCGGAAGCGCCAAGTCAGGTCGACGCCCCGAACTGCGGATCATAGCAGATACCGGCAGATCATGCGTCCGAGTCGGGGGATGCGGGCGGGACTGAAAATCGCGAGCTCTTCGTAGATGTGCCGCAACGGACTTCACCGGCACAGCGGCGAAGTCAAAGAGTCGTTCTCGCGACGCTGACAAGAGGGGCCCGTAAGGCGGTTCTCTATGGGATTCGCGTCCGCACATGCCCACACTAGGGCGAGGGTACGGGTGGAGAAAAGAGATCGAGGCGGCCGCAGAGTTTCGACCGCCCCGATCACCTGCTCAGATATCCGAACAGTAACCGCCTCGGATTAGTTGATGACCGCATTTCTTGAGGGCC
>WNFF01003590.1_pt1 | contig 19549 bp, 10 predicted proteins | sample 5400441 | NCBI WGS metagenome assembly WNFF01 (sample SAMN13153345, study PRJNA577476) | soil metagenome | isolation source: 120 cm saprolite under Douglas fir tree site 2 hole 3 replicate 1 | place: USA:California | collected 2015-04-18 | reverse complement strand
CCGATGGACGTTCTGTGGACTTTGATTACTTGCTGATTGCCACTGGAACGCGCGCCCGCCCCTGGCCCGATGCCGAGGAGGCCGCACTCGATGGCGTCTTCGTTTTGCGCAATCGCGATCATGCCTGCCAGGTATCTGCCCGCCTGGCGACCAGGCCCAGGCATGTACTGGTCGCTGGCGGCGGCTTTATCGGCTGTGAAGCTGCCTCGGTCTGCCGTGATCTTGGCCTGGATGTCACCATTGTTGAACGTGGCCCTACCCCGCTGGGAGGCGTGCTCGGAAGCACCATTGGTCAGATCATGGCGCAACGACAACGGGACTATGGGGTCTATCTGCATACGGGTGCCGTGGTCACGACACTGCAGGGAAATCAGGACCACCGCTTGTGTGGCGCTCAGCTATCTGATGGCTGCTCATTGGAGGCTGATGTGGCGATCATCGCGCTTGGGGCCATACGCAATGTTGAATGGTTATTGAATACCGATCTCTCCGTCGATGGTCGGGGGATTGTGTGTGACCTCTATTGCCGTGCGCTTGATAGTCAGGGGGCAGTGGTCGAGAACGTCTTTGTCGCCGGTGATGTCGCGCGCTGGCCTCATCCGCTGTATGCGTATGACCATCAACTGCTTGCCGTTGAGCACTGGGGAAATGCCGTCGAGCAGGCTGCAATAGCAGCGCATAATATGTTGAGTCCTTCATTTGAGTACCGGAGGCATACCGCTCTGCCGAGATTCTGGTCAAGCCAGTTTGGGTTCAATATGAAATCGGTTGGCCTGCCGACCGTAGCCGACGAGGTGGTGATCACACAATGCTCCTTTGGCATGAGGCGTTTTACGGCTGTCTATGGACGCCAGGGACAGACTGTCGCAGCCGTCTCTTTTAACGCCGGACAGATGCTGCCATCGTATCAGACCCTGGTTGAGCAAGCTGCTCCTTTCCCGCCCGACTTACATGCGGCTGATGGGCCTGCCAGAGCACAACCCATGCCAGCAGGTTTTCCCGCGCAGGGACATCCAAAGTATGACACCGGGATGGAGCCCTATACGGTCTCCCAACCGTAACCGTGCTCCTGGTCTCTACATCCGGTCAGTTTGTGAGACAAAAACTCAAACTCCCTAGAAGGAGAAGTTGAATGACAACAATAACTCATGAAAACCTTTTGAATCAGGTCCTGGATTACACCAACCGCGCCGATCCCTATCCGATCTATGCGCGGATGCGGGAGCATCCGGTGTTTGTACAGGATGATGGACGCTACATTATCAGCACGTACGCGGAGATCCGCGCCTGCCTGCAGGATCCGCGCTTCAGTTCTGACTTACGGAAGGGCTACAGCCAGGCTGATCAACGGATAGTTGACGAACCGCTACAAGTTAGTTTTATTACAATGGACCCCCCCAAACATGATTGGCTGCGTCATCAAGTGATGATGCACTTTACCCCGGAACTGATCAATGGGCTGCGTCCACGGATCGAGGAAGTTGCCAGTGCGTTACTGGATGCACATGAGCAGCGGGCCCGGCTCGACATTGTGGATGACTTTGCCTATCCCTTGCCGGTAACCATCATCTGTGAATTGCTGGGGGTCCCTCGTGAAGATGTAGCGCTCTTTCATACCTGGGTAGACCAGCTCATTCTCGCAGGTGATCCTGGGCAGGCCGCAAACAAAGAGGTCGTACAGCAGGCAAAAAGCGCCAGAACTGAGCTCAGGCAATATATGGGCAGGCTGATAGACAAATTTCAGCAGACGCCTGGCCCCGGTTTGATCTCTGCCATGCTGCATGATACGACGCAGGAAAAGCAGATGACGAAAGATGAGCTGATTGCTTCTTCAGTACTGCTCCTCATTGCCGGTCACGTGACAACAGTAAACTTGATCGCCAACAGTATGCTCACCCTGCTGCGCTATCCTGAGCATTACGAACGGTTGCGTCGTGAGCCATCCATCGTTGCTAATCTTGTGGAAGAGGTGTTGCGCTATGAACCACCGGTCCAATTTGTGCGTCGCACCACGTTAACAGAGGTTCCCATCGCGGGAGTGACCATTCCTCAGGGGGCGCCGGTCTATCTCGTGCTGGCGTCGGGGAACCGCGATCCTTTGCGCTTTGACGATCCTGATCGTTTTGATCCTGATCGTACCGATATTGAGCATCTTGGCTTCGGCGGGGGTATTCATTACTGTGTGGGAGCGCCTCTGGCCCGGCTCGAAACGCAGATCGCGCTGGTCGAACTGGCTCGTCGCCTCCAGGAACCACGCCTGGTCGAAGATCCGCCTCCTTACCGGGAAAGTGCGTCCCTGCGTGGCCCGCTACATCTTCTGGTGTCACTCCACAATCGCTAGTACTTTTTGTACATGTGGGAAGTAAATGTTGAAGAACCACGAAAAATCAATATATTCCCCACCAGAGAGCAATTCGTTTGGCTGGCAAATTTTAGGAACACTAGCATCAAATCGTCAAATTAGTAGACACACCTCGACAAACAAAAAAGAGGGAGGAAACAACATGAATCTCAACTGGTTCAAACACCACACCTGTCCGGAAGACGAAGAGGAAGCCACCTTGCTGGTAGATCCCGAAACCGAAACCATCCCCGAAACCGACGAGGACGGCAACCTTTTGTACTACTGTATCGAAGGCCAGCACATCTTCTCTGTCGACGAAGACGGCAGCACCGGCAATAGCGCAAGCAAAAAGAGACGCTAACCTGGTGTACCCCTTCCGTGCCTGGACGAGAAACCGCATCCTTTCTCGTCCAGGCAAATCTCACCACCGGTAGCATTGACCCTAGACGGGCTGGTACAACTCAATATGGTTGCCCTCCGGGTCCGTAATCCAGCTAAACAGCCCCTTACTTCCTGTTTTGGACTGTCTATGACATATACTCCTCAGGGCGAATCTCCACATACTTGAGGAACCACTCCAGAGCTTTTTCCCAGTACGCAAACCATTGGCTCGGCTTTGTAGTTCCAATGTGCCAGGCAGCAGGCACACGCACGAACTCAACCGGAACTTTGCCCATCATCTTCAACGTCATATAGAATTGTTCCGATTGCTCGATGGGGCAGCGTAAATCACCTTCGGGATGCAGGAACAGCGTCGGCGTCGTCACACGAGCAGCATGCGTCAGCGGTGAACGCTCATGATAGTAGGCTTCGCGTTCCGCATCCCACGGATAGCCTTTAGCTTGCAGTACCTGCCAGAAGCCGACATCGGACGTTCCAACAAAACTTGCCAGGTTGGAGATTCCAGCCATCGGCACCGCCGCTTTGAAGCGCTCCGTCTGCCCAATGGTGTACATAGACATATAGCCTCCATAGCTGTATCCCGTTACCACCATCCTTTCGGGATCCGCCACACCGCGTTCAACGCACTCATCGACGCCACGCATGATATCCTGGAAGTCCCAGCCGCCCCAGTCACCTTCTACCTCGCGCATGAAGGCCTGTCCACAGCCCGTACTTCCATGCGGGTTACAATAGAAGACCGCAAAACCCTGCACTGCGAAGTACTGGAAGAGAATATCCATGCCCACACCAAATGCCCATTGAGGCCCGCCATGGATAGACAGTAGTAGGGGATAACGCACTCCTTCGCGTGCCCCTACAGGACGGATGAGCCAGCCATCAATCTCGTCGTTATTCGAACCGCGATACCTCACTCGCTCAGGTTCGCTCCAGGTAAACTCGGCCAGTCGGTCATCGTAGAGGTAGGTTAGGCGCACCGGCTCACCGGCGCCATCAGCGCCCAGTGGCAGCAAGTACAGCTCCCAAGGATGCAGGGGCACCTCTTGAGCAAGCAACAACCCGCGTTCGTTGGGGAGCAACGCCAGGAAGTAGATTAAGTGCTCGCCCACAGACAGGGGCCTTACAGTCTTCTGTCTAATGTCTATGCGGTAGACATTAACACAACCGCGTTCCGTGAGTACGAAATAGACACGCTCACCATCTGGGCTCCACTGCGGGCGATAAGGACCGGGCCACCCGAAATCGCCGGAAGCTTCAGGGAAGACCGGGTTGTCTATTTCAGCCGTCAGATTCCGGATCTCACCGCCATCTCGCGAGACAAGGTAGAGGCGCGTATCACAGCCTCCCTCAATACGCTCATCTAGCGAGGCGACCAGCATCACCTGGCTGCCATCCGGCGACCAGGCATACGAGGCTATCTGTAACGTACCATCAGTGATGCGACGCGCCCCGCCCGACTCACGACTGATAACCCATAAGTCCTCAACAAACGAGCGGTCACGGTCATCAGCAAGGTTGCACAACACGCTGATCTCAGCGCTATCAGGTGTCCAGGAGGGCTGGTTACGATCAACGTCATCCGCTGTGAGGCGGCGAATCGTAGTCGCATCGATTAAGCTATCATCAGAAGCAGGCGCAGGCATGACAAACAGCTGATTGAACTTCTCGAAGAAGCCACGGCCATCGACGCGGTACCAGACTTTCGTCGTCGAGCGCAGGCGGATACGCTCTTCCTCCTCGTGCTTTTTCTTCTCGGCTTCTTCCAGGGGTTTGCGTCCGGTCAACATCTCATCATCATCCATCGGCGAGACCATAGCCGTGAAGGCGATCCACTGCCCATCCGGCGACCAAGAGGCCTCGCTGACGCCGTTGAGCATATTCGTCAGTTTGCGTGCCTCACCACCATCAGTATCGATCAGCCAGAGCTGGTTCTTCTCTTCTTCACGATCGGAGAGGAACAACAAACGCCTGCTATCTGATGCCCAGACAGGATTTGTGTCGTTCTTGACGCCGCTCGTTAACTGGCGTGGTCCACCTACGGCATGTCCCTGCTCGTCGAGTTGTAGGAGGTAAATAGTGCTATGACGTTCATTCTTCGCCTTATTAAGGCTGTGCGTGACAAAGGCCACGCGCCTTCCATCAGGCGAGAGGACTATATTGCCCATCTCCTTGAATGTCCAGAGATCATCGGCGGTAAGTTTACGCGGTGTGGTCATGAAAAGGTCCTCTCTATGCTAAACCGCTTGCGCCTTCTGCTTGCTACCCACTATGTTGCATAACATATCATATTCCGAGGGCATTTCCAAACTCCTGCTCGATCTTCCCCCTATCCCAACCAGTCGGCCTTGATCATCTGTACATTTCGAGTGATTTCTGCTAAGATACCATTGAGGAAAAAACCTGGGCAATTTACAAGGACTTTTTTCTGCTAACATTCTGAATATCCCTCGTAATGCATTTCTGCTAAGGTCTTTGGGCCATCCTGAGGTAGGCATGAAGCGGCAAGCGAACCCTCACCTCTCGTCCCCTGGCGAGTGCGCCTTGGCACAGTATCAACAGACGCTCCGTGAGCAGGAGGATCTCACTCCTGCCTCCGTTCGCAACTACCTGAGCGATGTCCGTCATTTCATGGCCTGGTACGAGCAACGAGAAGCAGAGCGTGCGACTCATGCCCAGGGCGGCAGCGGTTTTCACCCGCAAGCCATTACCATCCCAGCACTCACCCGCTATCGCACCTATCTCCAAACGATTCAGAGGCAGAAGCCTGCCTCGGTGAACCGCTCGCTGATCAGTGTGAAACGCTACTTCGGCTGGGCACGACAAAACCAGCGCATCACCTACGATCCCTCCGCCGCCGTGAAGCTGGTGGGACAAGAAGACGCGGCTCCCCGGCATCTGCATCGCTTGGCACAAATCATGGGGCATGATTCATTAGATACGACCAAATTGTATATTCAAGGGACGAAACAGGATTTACAGCAGGCTGTTAAAACGATCGCCTGGACATAAGAGGAACTCCTGCGGAGCAGCGTCTGCGAAGCGTCGGCAACAGGCACAATGTTAGCAGGGACAGCGGAGGACCAGGGACAGCGGAGGACCATCGCTATGCAGAAGATCTTTGCACTCCCATCCAGACCAGTCCCTGGCGCTGGCCAGGCACCACCACACCGCCTGCCCGTACCACTGACTCCCCTGCTTGGCCGTGAACACGAACTCGCGCAGTTCACGCCCCTGCTGCGCCGACCCGAGGTACGCTTGCTCACCCTCACCGGTCCAGGAGGTGTCGGCAAAACCCGCCTCTTGATCGCGATCGCGCACGCGCTTACGGCTGACTTTGCAGATGGCGTCTACTTTGTGCCTCTAGCTGCCATCAGCGATCCCGACTTCGTTGTCCCAGCCATCGCTCAGGCGCTTGGACTGCGGGAGACTGGTTCTCGTTTGCTCCTGGAGGAGCTGCAAGCGGTGCTGGGCGATCAGTCCACCCTACTGCTACTCGACAACTTCGAGCTGCTCGCCGAACTGTTAGCCGCCTGCCCGCACCTGCACCTGCTGGTGACCAGTCGCGCTGCGCTGCGCCTTCACGGGGAACAGGAGTTTCCTGTGTCCCCACTGCCTCTTCCCGATCTGAAGCATCTTCCATCGAGTGAATCCCTGGCGCAGTATGCCGCATTAACCCTCTTTGTGCAACGTGCGCAAGCCATCAAGCCGGATTTTCAGCTGACGGAGGCCAACGCTCGTCCCATTGCGGAAGTGTGTATTCACCTGGACGGACTTCCCCTGGCGATCGAGTTGGCAGCCGCTCGCATTAGGCTGCTTTCGCCGCAGGCCCTGCTGGCGCGTCTGGAGCATCGCCTCGATGTACTGACCGGCGGAGCACGCGATGGGCCTGCCCGTCATCAGACCTTGCGTGCGACGATCGCGTGGAGCTACCACTTGCTAGCGCTCCAGGAGCAGCAACTCTTCCGACGCCTTGCCGTCTTCGTCGGTGGCTGCACCCTGGAGGCCGTCGAGGCCGTCACGAAGAAAGCTGGCCCTGGAGCGGGCAATGTCCTGGATGGGGTGAGCGTGCTGCTGGAGAACCACTTGTTGCATCAGGAAGAGCAGGCTGATGGCGAGCCACGCCTACTCATCCTGGAGACGATCCGGGAGTACGGGCTGGAGTGCCTGGAGAGCTGTGGGGAACTGGAGGCGAGCCGCACCGCGCATGCCGGGTATTATCTGGCGCTTGCCGAGGAGGCCGAACCCCAGTTGCGTGGGGCTGAGCAGGCCCGGTCGGTTGCACAGCTGGAACGCGAACAGGAGAACCTGCGAGCGGCGCTCAGTTTTCTCCTGGAGCGGGCACGCACGCAAGAGGGAGAGAAACAGGTCGAGTTAGCTCTGCGTTTGTGTGTCGCCCTGACCCGATTCTGGCATGACCGTGGCTATGGGCGAGAAGGGCTGAGTTTTCTGATGCAGGCCCTGGCAGAGCGTGCTGGCGTGGGAGCGGCGCTACGCGCCAGAGCACTGTATGAGGTAGTCTATCTGGCGGACATCTATGCACGAAACATGCCCCTTGAGAGGCTGGCTGAGGAGAGTCTCGCGCTCTACCAGGAGCTGGGCGATCCCGTGGGTATAGCCCGCAGCCTGTATCAATTGGGCTCTGTCGCCCGCCTCAGGAGTGAATTTGCGCAGGCCCATGCGCGGTTGGAGGAGGCCATGATCCGCTTCCAGGAACTGGGCGACCGCTGGAGGCAAGGCCAGTGCTCTACCGAATGGGCACGCGTCGCCACCGAACAGGGGCAGTACGAACAAGCCCGTGAGCTCCTGGAGAAAGGACTTGCGCTCTATGAGGAGCTAGGCGATCAGCAGCGGATTGCCTGGGTTCGCTACTTGCTGGCGCGTCTGCTCTTTGTGTGGCAGCAGGACCAGACGCTCGCCCGTGCCCTGGCCGAGCAGAGCCTGGCGTACTTTCGGGAACAGGACGACATCTTCTACAGCGCCGCCCCGCTTGGTTTGCTGGGACTCATTTGTCTAGAGCACGGTGATCTGGTGACTGCGCGTCCCTTGCTCGAGGAGAGCCTGGCGATCGACAAAAAGTTAGGAACGGAGACCGAGGACATCCAGAGGAATAACGGTCTCGCGTGGCTTTTAGCCGTGCAGGACGATGTAGCCACGGCCTGTCGTCTCTATCAGGAGAGTCTGACTCAGCTGTTTAAGTTCGACACCTATAAAGAGAGCATTGCCGCCAGCCTGGAAGGACTGGGGATGGTGCTGGTAGGACAGGGGGTACTTCTCAAAGCGGTTTGGTTGTGGGGGAAAGCAGAAGCACTGCGTGAGGCCATAGCTGCGCCCATGCACCCGGTCAATCGCGCTACCTATGAGCATGCACGGGCGACCGCCCGTGCTCAACTGGGCGAGGAGGCGTTTGCCACCATATGGGCCCAGGGTAGGACAACATCATTGGAACAAACGCTCGCTGCCCTGCCGCACATCTTCTCCCTGGTGGAGGATGCGGCCATCCTGCGCCACCAGCAGGCCTTGCAGCCGGGGCATGCATTTCTCATTGAGATTGATGCGGGGCAAGTAGCTCAGGAGGTGGCCGAGATTACCGAAAGCGACTACTTCCAGCAGCTGCTGCAAAAGGTGCAGCGCTTGCGTCCCGACCCAGGCTAGGACGAGCCTGGACTATGGCAGAAAGGCAGACACGCCCATGTCTAAAATCATTTCCGTTCACTCCTATCGAGGGGGAACAGGTAAAACCAACCTCATCGCCAACCTTGCTTGTCGTGCCGCCCAACAGGGCAAACGAGCGGCTGTGGTCGACACCGACCTCCAATCACCAGGGTTGCATGTCCTCTTTGGGATGGATGGGCAAACGACTGGCCTGACCCTCAACGACTACCTCTATGGCCGTTGTCGCATCGAGCAGGTAGCGCACGATGCCACGGCCAAGCTTGGCCCTGCCGTAGCACCTGGAAGCATGCTCTACCTCGTTCCCGCCAGCATTAAGTCGGGAGAAATTACCCGTGTCTTGCGGGAAGGCTATGAGGTCAACCTGCTCACTGATGGCTTTCGTACCTTGATCAAGACATTGCAGCTCGATTATCTCTTCCTTGATACCCATCCTGGCCTCAATGAGGAAACACTGCTTTCCCTTCTTCTCTCCGACATCCTGGTCCTCCTCTTGCGACCCGACCAGCAAGACTTCCAGGGCACGGCGGTCACCGTCGAAGTCGCGCGCAAGCTGAAAGTGAAGCATCTGCTGCTGGTGGTCAATAAGGTCCTTCCCAAACTGAACACGATCTCCCTCCGGCAGCAGGTTCAAACGGTCTATGATGCTCCTGTTGCTGGCGTCTTGCCGGTCTCGGAAGAAATGATCGAACTCGGCAGCGCTGGTATTTTCAGCCTGGCCTATCCTGATCATCCCTATAGCCAGGGAGTGCGCGAGATTGCTGCCCAGATAATGAAGTAGGAGCAGCATGGAAGGAGAAGGAACCATGCCCACCGACGATGAACTGTTCACACCTTCCGAGGTGCTGGGAGGCTTTCCAGCGAAGCGAGCGCGCTTGCTCCTCTTTCAAATTGAGAGCCGGACGGCCCATCTTATGCTGCAATCACGGCGCACGGTCGATCTCTATCTGACCGAAGAGATCGCCGAACAGCAAGACCTGGCGTTCTTTGAAGCCCTGGCGGCGGGCCGCGAACTGCCTGTCCGTCCGACGATCCGAGACCTGGAACGCTACGCCCCGCAGTGGCAATCCCTGGTACCTCCCAACTCGACCCTACAAGCCACCCTGGCACACCTGCTGGCACAGAAATACCGCTTTGCGCAGCGAGATATTCCCCACATCAAGAGCGCTTTAGCACTTGAGAGTGAAGGAGTCCAACAAGCTTTCCAACGTCAGTATCAGCAGTCGCTTGACATGATCTATAGCAGGAGAGTTGATCTGCTTGAGTGGGCGGGTTGGCAGTGGAACAAGCTGAGTGCGTGGCTAGAGCATTTACCCCCTTTTTGGACGGCCTATGCGCTGACCTTCACCCAGATCGTTGGCGCATCCATTCTCGCTCTGCCCATTGCCCTGGCTGGCCTGGGACCATTGCCAGGCGTGGTCATCCTGGTGGTGATAGGCCTGATCAATGTGCTCACGATTGCTGCGATGGCTGAAGCGGTGACGCGCAACGGGTCGATCCGCTATCAGGGCAGCTACCTGGGTCGGCTGGTGCAGGACTATCTGGGAAGAAGCGGTTCCACGCTGCTCACCTCGATGGTCGTGCTGTACTGTGTTCTGGCGCTGATCGCCCTATATTTTGGGTTCGCGCTTACTCTGGCCGGGGTGACACCGGTGCCGGCCGCAGTCTGGGCAGGAGTCCTGTTCCTGATTGGATTGTATTTTGTGCGTCGGAACACGTTGCGTGCTACGGTCACAAGCGCCCTGGTTGTCGGGGTGATCTCCATGAGTTTGATACTAATCCTCTCTGGGCTTGCTTTGAGCCACCTTCGACCGGTGTACCTGCTGTACGCCCATGTTCCATTCTTGAACGGAGGGTCTTTCGAACCGGCCCTGTTGGGCTTGACCTTTGGCGTGGTGTTTAGCGCCTACTTTGGTCACTTCTCGGCGAGCAGTTGTGCCAGGACTGTGCTACAAAGCGACCCCGGTGGACGATCCCTCATCTGGGGCTGTATCGCAGCGCAAGCAAGCGCCATAGCGCTGTACATCCTCTGGGTCGTGGCCGTGAATGGAGCCATTGCGCCACAGACCCTGGCAGGGTTATCCGGGACGGCTCTGACGCCGCTCGCCAACCTGATTGGTCCTGCGGCGAGCGTCTGTGGAGCGCTTCTGGCAATCTTTGCCATGGGCATGACTTCTATCCACACCAGCCTGGCGCTCTTCTTCACGGTGCGGGAGTGGATCCCTGGCCAATCTCGCTATACCCTGCCGCTCGCGCGACGACAAGGAAAGTTGATCTTTACCCCTCGCAGGACGACTCATATGAGCCTGTCTTTGACGTATCTTGGCCTGAAAGGAACGCAACCGCAGTTCCGCCTGGACCTTCAACGGGAGGGGGAAGCGCGTCGCTTTGAGATCGGAATAACTACGAACTGGGAAGCGACCACCTTACTCGCTGAACTCACCCCAACCCGTCCCTCCAGGAGCATCTACCTGGCGTTAAAAATAGTGAGGGCCGACGCCGATACGGTCCGAGTACAATGTACCACCACCATGCGGATGGTCTATGAGGGAAAATGGGATACGCTGGGATTCGACTTCTTACAAATGAATGATACTGCTGAGACTTCTCAAACGGACTTCGTCAAGTGGCTAGCAGGCCGAGAGCAGGCCAGTTTGGAGGAAGTAAGTCACTTCCTCCAAACTGAGCAGAATCCACAGGCTGTTGTGAACAGATTGGTGGAGCAAGGGGTCATAGTGGAGACTACGGAGAAAGGCCAGACGTGGTACCAGGTGCGTTTTGCTGCCAGGCGCAGGCGACAGGTTCCGGCGGTTCTCGGACAGGCCCTGGACGATTCTGAGCAAGTGGCAGCCAGGGAACGCGACGCAGCCCAACGGATGAAGCAATGGATGTGGCTGAGGCGGATGAAAGCACTGGCGCAAGGAGAAGAGGCTCGTTCCTGGCTGGGCCTGAGTCCGCTGCTCCTCCTTTTTCTGTTCGTTGAGTGGCTGATAGCACACAAGCTGGGTTCATTTCCCCAACTGCAGAGTTTCAGGGGAGCAGTCACGGTAGCTGTGGTGGCAGGCGTATTTCCGGTACTTTTGCTGGTGGCCAGCCGTAGAAAGGGAGAAAACGTGCCACGATTTGTCTTGCCGTTTTTGGCCCATCCGTTGGTAGCAGGTGGCATTTACCTGGTAGCTCTAGGCAGTCTTTTCCTGCATGGCTTGTTGATCTGGCAGGACCCGTTCCGAAGAGCGGTGGCGCTACTCGTTGGGGTCGTTGTCCTGGGAACGACCTACCTGATGGTGCGACAGGGCGCTTTTGCTCGCCGCCTGGTGATCGAGATACGGCAAGATGCAGCCGCGGAAGGTGCTGGTACATTTACAGTGACGGACAGTGGCCGGGCGGCAACACAAGCCAGGGTGAGGTTGGGCTATGCCGATGGAGAGCGTGTGTACCAAGCTGCCAGTGGGGAAATTCCGGAATTTCCCACCTTGTGCTCCGCGACAATTCACTTGCTCGGCACATCGGCCCAGGAACTGCTGGTGTGGCCGCATCGCGTGACACCGGAGGGCTACTCGCAACATCTGCCTGCACTCGTGAAAGTGTCCTGGGGGAAAAACATCCGGGAGTTTCAGGTGGATGGAGCCGGGAAGCCGTTCGTGTTCCCCTTGCGAGAGGTCGTGAAGCAAGAGCAGAAAGAAAACCCGGGCGTGGAGAGTCAACTCACCGTCGAAGTGCAGTTCGCGGCTCAGACCACCTAGGAAACGGACCCTGGTGGTTCAGCCAGTGAAGCCCTTGTGCGAGGGAAAAAGATACGCATAAGATGTGAAGGGCGCAAGACGGGGGGGAGCTGGGAACATGGGTGCGCCAGGAGCCAGGCCTTGGTCCACCCATGTTCCTCTACAACACCATCTTTATCAACTCAATGACGCTGTGGTATCCAATAATCGCCAGCGCCGCGCATGCCAGCGGGATATGCACATACCGCCACGCCCGTATAATCAAGCGAGCACGCTTCTGGCGCTGCAAGGACCGCCCCAGGTACGCTCTCTGCATCAGCACCTCGTAGACCCGCTCAAAATCACCCAGCTCCTCAGGCGCCAGCACCGGCAGCATCTCAGGCAGTGAAGTCTTTCTTCCCAGCGCCTCCGAGCAGTAGAGTTTGAATGCGGCAGACTTCCCCGCGCTGAAGCGTTCAATCGTCAGTTCCAGCTCGTGCAGTCGCTCCTGCACAGCCTGGACAATGCCAACCCCGTTGCTATTGGCCTCCGCTGCGATCACATGCGCCTGCCATCCATCCAGGAGACGCCCTATAATACCGCTGGCGACAAGCAGCACCAGCGCATACAGCGCCAGCATCCCAAACGCCGCCTCGCTGAAACGCATCTGCGTAAAACGGAAATCGCGCAGGATGTTGGCATAGTTTTCATGCAGGAACGCCACCAGGATACTGCAAACTCCAAACCAGGTATGTACCCACAGCCAGTTCTGCATCCTACCTGGCATCGTGCGTTTGAACCGTCTCCGTAAGCTATAGACCGCGACGACCAGCACCAGGCAAAACGCCACGATCCCGAACAGGCGCAGCGGATCAGTATACGGTCCAGGGTATTGCTGCGTCCTGATCGCGTGCACATACCATGCATAGATGCCGCCATACACAGCCAGCGAAACGCCAAGCCAGATCCAATTGAATCTTGATCCAGGTGTTCTCCATATCCGCCGTATCGCCCGCTCTTGTAACGGCGGCTTGGTTGTCAGTGCCAACGGTTATACCCTCTCCCTACATCGCTCGTCTTCTTAAGATCTCTTCCGTCGAACCAAAAAACTTTGTCGGCTGTATGCGTATCGCCGCCCCCGTCGGACACGCCTCCACGCACGCCTGGTCCTTATATCCCGCGCACAAGTCGCATTTGATCGCTATCTTCTTGCGCAGTTCGTCATAACCATCGCGATGCTCGAGCGTGTCCAGCGGACCAGGCGCGGCGTAGTTGCTCATGGCTGTTGCCCCTCCCAGCACAGGTAGATTTTTGCGTGCCCGCTCTTTACCCGTACCTGCGCCTTTTGTAAAGAAATCGCTGAAACGCTGCCAGGAGGAGTGTGATACTGTCTCATCCTCTATATTCATGATCGAGATAGCCCCGTAAGGGCAGCGTTCCGCGCAGATGCCACAACCGATGCAACTCTCGGTAATATAGACCTCCCCGTTGGGATGACGCGCGATCCCTGCGCGGCTGCACAACATACACACCGGGTCCTGGCACTGGCGGCAGGCAGTAGCTATACTGATATTGCCAACGATCATCCCCTTGCGATTCATGCGGGAATGCCCGTGTCGCCGTGCGCACGCCTCTTCGCATTCGCTGCAGTGGATGCACTTGTCCAGGTCGATCACCAGCACCTCTGTCCCCTCGACCACGCCATCGCTCACCAGCGCGTGTAATCCCGCCTGCACCGCTTCATCAGGCCGCGTACTCATCGCAGAGAACCCCTTGAGCAGTCCCGTTGTGAGCGCGTATCCCTGCGTCGAAACGCTTGTCTCGATGTATTCGCGCAGTCGCAGGTTGAAGCGCTGGTTGACTTCGGGATATCGCTGGAGGAGGGCCAGCATCACCTTACGCGGTACCTCCGCTACACGCACGCGGTTAATGGCGTTCACACTCACCGCCCGCCCATCGCCCAGTAGATCAAGTCCCCCGGCAAAGTAGTCACCACCCTGACGATACGCGATAATGCGTTCATCACTTTTATGGTGCCCCGTCCCCGCCGTAGTGTGGCGCGCAACCTTCACAAAACCCTCCAGCAGGATATGCAGCGTCTCACGCGCCGGGCGTCCCCCCTGGTCATCTTCCGCGAAAAGCCGCTCGTTGCGCTCGTACTGCTTTACCGGCGTCTGCTTGATAAGCGCCTGTAAATCGGCAGCGGATACCCCCTGAAACAGCGCCATCCGTTTCAGAATAGACTTCATCGAACGCGCATTGTTCACCTGGTCAAAGTAAGCTCGCACATTGGGGACCAGCTCCATTAGTCGCTGCATGGCCTGTTCCGGTACCTGCAGTACCAGTGTGGGTGCCTGTGCCTGTGCCGTCACCTTGTACGGCTGCCCTGTGAGCATCCCATCCTCGCCCACGTGCTCGCCCCGTCTGAGGATCGCTATCGGGAATCTGCTATCGCCAGCCTCGCTTGCGTAGACCGCCAGGCGCCCTTCCAGAATCAGGTGCAGCTCGCGCCCATACTCACCCTCGCGTATAGCAGTATCGCCAGGCATAAGTATCCTCAACCTGGAGGCTGCAACTACATGCAGCAGGTAGTTCTCCGGCACGAGTTGCGCATCGCTCAATATGCGGTGCTCCCGTAGGCGGCTGGTGAGCTGTCCCAGCGTCCACCCCGCCGGCAGGCTTTCAGCGATGCGGCTCATATCGACCTGGTTATCCCAGGACACGCCCACACGCTGCTTGAGCGACAACATCAAGAGATCGCGGTGGTTATCGACCGGGCAGACCGGCACGCACGAGCCACACATAATGCACTCGTGCGTAAAACGCGCCACGTGCGCAGTCACATCATCGCTCACCGTGGCGTGGTTGAGATCAGCGATATTCACCAGTGACGACATCGGCACCGGGCAGGCATCCATACAGCGATCGCAGCCAATGCACATATCGATCTCAAAACGTATGCGCTCCCCTGTCAATGCCTGCACATCCCCCCGGTGCTCCATCCCCACCACCATAGGGGTGCTGTAGGGGCGGCCCTCGTGGCCGCCCGCTTGCGAAGCGCGTTTCAATTCCTTCGCGCCCTCTCCCCTTACTTGCCTTACGACACTCGTCTTGGCCGTTGGGTCCTGATTCATTGTCCCCGCCGTCATCGCCGGTCGTGGATACGAAAAATACACCAGCGTATCACCTATCACCATCCGGTCACCATGCGACAGGTGATAAGCGTTATTAATCTTGCCCCTGTTGACAATCACCCCGTTGCGGCTCTCCAGGTCCCGTACGTAAAACCCATCCGGCGCGCTAAATATCTCTGCGTGCCTGCGCGACGACGCCATGTCATCCAGCGGGATATCATTCTCCCTACCCCGCCCGAGCGTGTAGCGCCGCTCGAACTCCACCGGCACAACCCTGGCGCTATCGCCCTGCCTCACCAGCACCAGCGTAGGCTCCTCTTTCAGCGACGCCAGAACACTCTCAGGGATAAAGCGTGACACATTCGCATGCAATTGAGTCCCCTCTACATGCCGGAAGGCCATACTCGAACCCTGCGGAATATCACTATTGTCTGCCACCTGGTTCCGCGCCTCAAACCGGAATTGCGCATCACCAAAACGCACAACGTCCAGATTGCGCAGCGTATACGCCCTGTCCATCGCCAGCGCAACATTATTCACAAACGTACCATTGGTACTTCCCCTGTCACGCAGCACATACTCCCCATTGCTACAGCCGATCTCAGCATGCACACGCGAAACAGAACCATGCTCGATCAAAAGCGACACCCCGCGCTGCCGCCCGATCGTAAAAACCTCGCCCTCGCTGCCCGCCCCAATCCGCGCCTCTCGTACATCAACCCTGACCCTGGCATGCGGAACCGGCACCAGGTACGCCATCCCTGACTCTCCCTGTTGAGCGGCAGCCGTCCAGGGTAGGGGCGACCCTTGCGGTTGCCCTGTGTGGGTTGGTCGCCCGGTGAATTGATCTAATCGCCCGGTGACCTCCCGCGCTTGCCCATCAACTCTCCCCACATTCAAAATCACCTGCGGCACACCTTGCCCGTCCAACCAATCGTCAAGATGAAAATTCTCAGCGAACAAGCGGCCCGCAACCGGAGCCAGGTTGACCCGGTGATCGATCGCGCGTTTAAAGGCCAGCGCGTTCTTACGGTCTCCCAGGAAGAGAGCGCCTACCGCAACACCCTGCTGGAGAATAACCTTGCGATAGCTGCGGGGTTGTGGCTCGGCTGCGATCTGCTGAAAGTGCTGGCCTCCTGGTAGCTTCGTCGTCAATCCAATCGACACGAAGTCCAGCCCGTACAGGAAGGTTGCATTGTAGTAATCATTGTCGGCGTGTGTAGCTGCCTGCACGTCGAGCATGCTGTAAGCTGCCGTGCGCGCCTGTTGAATAGAAGGATACCATTGACCAATGACCCGCGTTCGCCCCGTCACCGCCTCGGTCGTTTCAATCACGTCCCCGGCAGCATAGATATTCGGGACATTGGTGCGCATGCCGTCATCAACCTTGACGCCGCGCCCACATGCGATGCCGCTTGCGCCAATAAAGCCCGTCAGCGGCTCGATACCAATAGCAATCAAAACCATGTCGCAGGGAATGCGTGCCCCGCTTGTAGTGATTACTGCGCAAACCTCACCTCTTCTGCCCACGATCTCAGCAATTTCTTCCCCCGTACGCACATCGATACCATCGCGCTGTTCTTCCTGCAGCACAAGATCAGATGCAATCGGATCAAGCACCTCTGACCAGAGCATGCTTTGTCGCAGCAGGTGCGTCACCTCGTAGCCGCAATGGTTAAGCGTTTCGGCGCTCTCCAGCGCCAGCGTACCACTGCCGCACACAACAACCCGTCTCGCGCTATCCAGGCGGCGCAAGATTTCCTGGTAATCAGCCACGGTACGCAGCGTGCTAACACCCGCCAGATCAAGCCCGGGACACGAAAGTTGCCTGGGACGCGCACCATTTGCAAGTAATAGTTTATGGTAACCAATCTGTTGGCCGTCATGCAGTTGCACGAAGCTCTGCACAGTATTGATACCCATCACACGACCAGGAATAAAGCGAATACGTTGTTCCCGGTAAAATGTGCCTGGACGTGCCCACAGCTTATCCTCGTTTAACCGCCCTCCAAGATAATCCTTGAGAGCAGGGCGATAGTAGACTGGAAACGGATCATCTGCCACGATGGTTATAGAGCTTGTGCTGTCCTCGGAACGTAGAATCTCAGCAGCAGTTACCCCTGTAATACCATTCCCGACTATCAAATAAGCTAACTCTTTGCCCATCGTTACCTGTTCATCTCCAATATCCTACGCATGTGCAGTCAAGGCTACAACCATTTACCAGCAAGGGGCGATGCAAGCATCCCCACCACCCATCCCCACCGCCCCCGCCCCTACGCGGTTTGAGAGAACGGTTCGCCAATCTGTATCCCAACCAGGCCAGTACATGATTCCATACTATCCCGTAGCGTACTATATCTTGCTGTATCAATGTGTTTACTGGGACTCTTGTACTACACAAAGGTCTCTCATCACGCGTGTGAGATGATCGAAGCTAGAAGAGTACTGGACATTTTCATCCGGTGGTCAACTTGTTCGGTTAAGATCAGACGATCACCCTCCCCCCACAAGTCCTACTGTGAGCACAACAAATTGACGCAAATTGGTACATCTATGTACACTTCTCAACCGAGGGGTTAGATACTTGAGGGTTTGCCTTTTCCCGGTGGGACGTTCGAATAACCCTGGTAGGAGTACACTTACATGCAGACAGTATCCGTAGATCAGCTAGTCGGAAATACCCTGGGGGATTATCGAGTAGAGCGGCTGCTCGGTCGCGGAAAGTTAAGCGCCGTCTATATGGCTCAGCAGCGTTCGCTGAATCGTACGGTTATGGTCACAACCTTCATCCTCCCTGCAACCCTATCAGCCGAAGCGCGCGAGCGTTTTAACATGCGTTTCCTCAAAGAAGGTGCGCCCCTCGTCAGGTTGAATCATCCGCATATTCTCCCCGTCTACGACTTCGGTGTGCAGTTTGGCCTTCCCTATTTAGTAACCTCCTTCGTCAAGACCGGATCGCTTGCGCAGGTCCTCAAACAACAGCAACGCTTTACCCCCGAACGAGCCTTGGATATGGTGAAGCAGATAGCAGCAGGCCTCGACTATGCGCATAGCCAGGGCGCAGTGCATGGCCTCTTGAATCCCGCCAATATTCTGGTGAGCAGCGAGCAAACCTTGCAGGTGACTGGCTTTGGTCTCAAGCAGATGCTGCAAATGCGAGGCATCGAAACGAGCTATCATCCGCAGGCCCACCTCTTCAATATAGGAGGAACTTTTCTTGGCGCTCCTGAATATCTTGCCCCCGAGTGCGTGCAAGATCTGCCTTTCGATGCTCGTGCCGATGTATACTCCCTCGGTATCATGTTCTTTGAACTCTTAAGCGGCTCATTGCCATTCACAGGGGCCGAGCCTCTAGTTATTGCTGCAAAGCGCTTGCAGCAGCCCGTTCCCGCACTGCACGAGCTATCTCCCGACCTCCCTGCTGCATATGACTTGCTCTTTTACCAGGCGCTTGAACATGACCCGGGCAAACGCTTCAAGTATGCTGGCGAGGTTCCCAGAGCCTTCGAGCGCGTGCTGAAACTGTTAAAAAGTGACGGGAACGCTTCTGCAACTGCAAACACTCTGCAACTGCAAACACACAAACGACTATGCATTCGCAGATCACGCTGCCGCCTACAGTCAACTGGTTCGACGAGGGCATCATCCCCACCAGGAAATGGCAGTTGATGCCCCCCGTTGTCACCGGGCATCTCCCTGCTGCGCAAGCCCCTGCTCAAGAAACAGCGGCTGCACCCCCGGCTCCTGCACCTGCAACGAGCAGTTGGCAATACGAGTCAACTGGACCCGTAAAGCCTTCATCGTTGGATGCCCGGCCCCAGAACCCTCCCGGAGCCGACCCTTTTGCCTGGTGGTCAGCCACTTCAGCATCACCGGCACAACCTGCGCCGGGAACCTTTGCGCGTAGCGCGACCAGGCGTCCTTCCACAGGCTTTGCTGCGAATAGGCAGCGCAAAGCGTCCATCAAGGGCCGCAGGCAGGTAGTAATTGGGCTGCTGGCAGGCACCAGCGTTGTGGGCATACTCGGCATTGGCGGCATTAGTTTTGCCCGCTTTATTCAGAGCATGAAGCAAACCCAGCCAGGCAATACTGCTCTAACAGCCGCGTCACCAACACATGTGGCAAAGCCTGCACCTACCCACGGAACCCAGCGCAAACCTGTAGCCCCCAGGGCGCAACCCTCACCGGCAAAGACTGCTCAACCCACCCCGAAGCCACAGCCGACGCAGCCGCCGCAGCCCACACCAACCCCTCCGGCTCATACGGGAACGGTAATCGGCTCTACTAAGCTGCCT
>WNFF01019896.1_pt1 | contig 19551 bp, 17 predicted proteins | sample 5400441 | NCBI WGS metagenome assembly WNFF01 (sample SAMN13153345, study PRJNA577476) | soil metagenome | isolation source: 120 cm saprolite under Douglas fir tree site 2 hole 3 replicate 1 | place: USA:California | collected 2015-04-18 | reverse complement strand
CAGGGCTCCATGGCGGGCCGCAGAGGGGTGAACTCCCGCACGCGGCCCGCCACGCCACCGAGAATCCGGTTGATCGTGGCGCGCTCGGCCGCGGAGAGCTCGAACTCGGTTCCCGCATCGTTGGCGTCCACCTCGGCGGGGGTGCGGGCGCCCACCAGCGCGGTGCTGATCGCGGGATTCGCCAGCACCCAGGCAAGCACGATCTGACTGAGCGGCACCCCGCGCGGCTCGGCCACCTCGCGGCGCAGCCGCTCCACCACGCCCACGTTCGTCTTGAGGTTGTCCCCGCGGAAGATCGGCTGGCCGAACGCCACCCCGCCCGCGCGCCAGTCGCGCCCGGCCTCGAACGTGGTGGTCGCGGTGAACGCGCCGGTGAGGAGGCCGTGGCCAAGCGAGCCGTAGCCCATCACCCCGATGCCGTTGCCGGCGCAGTACGGGAAGGTCTCCTGCTCCTGGCGGCGGTCGAGCATATGGTAGCCCACTTGCGAGACGTCCACGCGTCGGGTGCGCATGCACTCGGCCAGCATCGCGCCGGTGAAGTTGGACACGCCCACGAAGCGGGCGCGGCCGGAGGCCACGACTTCCTCGAGGGCCCGCATGCTCTCCTCGAACGGGGTGCCCGGGTCCGGCCAGTGCACGAGCAGCACGTCCACCCAGTCCGTGCGCAGGCGCTTCAGGCTGGCGTCGACCTCGTGAAGGATATTCGTCCGGCTCGCGTCGCGCAGCGGGCCGGGCTGGCCGGGCGGCGGCACCCTCACGCCGCACTTGGTGACGAGGATGACCTCCTTACGCCGACCGGCAAGGGCACGGGCGACCACCTCTTCCGAATGTCCGGCCCCGTAGGCGGGCGCGGTGTCGACGCAGTTCACCCCGAGGTCGAGGGCGCGGTGGATGGCCTTCACCGCCTCGTCGTCCTCGATCGCGCCGTAGCGATCGCCGGCCATCGGCCAGCACCCGAAGCCCACCACCGACACCTGCAACCCGGTCCGGCCGAATCGACGGTAGCGCATGGTCATCCTCGCGGGGACGCTTCGGCGCCGGCGGAGAAATAGACGCGGGCGACGCGGGGGCCGACGGTCGTCGCGATGTGGTGGAGCCCGAGGCCGTGTCGGGCGGCCACCTCGGCCGGCGAGATCTCGAGATCGCCCTGGCGGCCGATGATCACTACCTCGTCGCCCACGGCGGCGTCGGGCACGGAGGTCAAGTCGATCCGCGTGTGCTCGAGCGACGGGGAGCCGATCAGGGGCACGGCGCGGCCGCGCACGAGGACGCGGCCGGCGTGGAGCCAGCGCAGGCCGTCGGCCGATCCCATCGGGATCACGCCGAGGCGCAGCGGCGCGGTCACCGGGAAGGGCGCCAGCTCGGCGAAGCGCTCGCGCGGCGCCAGCTCCTTCAGCGCGATGACGCGCGTGGTGAGGGCGCGGAGCGCCGGACGGAGCGGAACCGGCGGCGTCTCCCCCGGAAACGTGATGCCGTAGAGCATCCGACCGGGATCGACCGCGTTGAGATACGTGTGCGGGAAGCGCAGCACGAACGGGCTCGCGGCCAGGAGTCTCACCGGGACCCGCACCCCGCGCGCCTCCAGCTCGTCGACGACTCCGGTGAACCGGGCGAGCTGCCAGTCGGCATACGCGGGATCGCCGCCGACCTCGGCGTGGGGATGGGCGCACAGTCCACCGAGGCGGAGGTGACGCAGCTCGAGCATCGCAACGATCAGTTTCACCGCTTGTTCGGCCGGCACCCCGAGGCGCTCGAGGCCGACGTCGATCTTGACGAACACCTCGCACGGCCCGGTCGCGGCCTCCGAGTACGCCCGCGCGGCATCGAGATCGACGAGGGTCGGGACGAGGCCGTGGGCGAGCGTATCGGCCGCGGCGCCGGGAAGTGAGTTCGGATAGACGAGGATCGGCGTGGCGATCCCCCGCTGGCGGAGCCGGATCCCCTCGGTCAGATCCGCTATCGCCAGATAGTCGGCGCCGTTCCGGGCGAACACCGCCCCCATCTCGGCGGCCCCGAACCCGTAGCCATCCGCCTTGACGACGGCGAAGATTCTCCGCGAAGGGCCCACGAGGGCCCGGACCGCACGGAGATTGTCCGCCGCCGCGTCGAGATCGACCTCGAGCGTGGTGGGACGGAGCGGGCCGCTGGTCATGGGTCCCTCGCTACGCGGTCGCCGCCTTCAGATCGTCGAGCTGCTTGCGCACGCCCGCGACCATCGACGCCAGGTCGGAGCAGAGCATGACCAGGTCGAAGCCGCGCTTCACCGAGCCGGCCGCGAACGCCGCGGACGCGCAGTGCATCGCCGCCTTCTTGCCGTGCTTGTGGGCCGCGTCGCGGATCCGGTCGCACGTCGCGATGTGTAGCGGGTCCGGATTGTCACCCCGCGGCGCGAGCCCGAGCGCGAACGAGAGATCGGCGGGGCCGATGTAGATGCAGTCGAGGCCCGGGGTGGCGCAGATCGCGTCCAGGTTGGCGAGGCCCTCCTTGGTCTCGATCATCGCCATGACCACCATCTCGTCGTTGGCCTTGGCCACGTAGTCGGCGCCGCCGTAGTGCACCGCGCGGACCGGCCCCGAGGAGCGTATGCCCACCGGAGGATAGCGGCACGCGGCCACCGCTTTCGCCGCGTCCTCGGCGGTGTTGATCAGCGGCACCAGGATGCCGTACGCGCCGAAGTCCAGCGCCTTCATGATCGTGGCCTGGTCGTTCGAGGCCACCCGCACCACCGGCACCGTGTCGGTCTGCGACACCGCCTGCAACATGGGCCAGAGGTTGGCCATATCGGTGAGGCCGTGCTGCATATCGATCACGAGGGCGTCGAAGCCCTGCCGGGCCATGACCTCCGCGGTGAATCCGTTGGACACCGAGAGCCAGCCCATCGTCACGCACTTGTTCTCGCGCCACATCTGCTTGATCTTGTTCGGCCGCATCGTCACACCTCGTCGCAGAGAAGGTTAGCCGGAGTTGCCCGGCGGGCGGGCGAAGCGTATCACAGCCTTTGGTGGTATAACACGCGCCATGGATCTCGAGCTCGGGGACAAGGTCGCGATCGTCGGCGGCGCCAGCAAGGGCCTCGGGCGGGCCTGCGCTGAGGTACTGACCCAGGAAGGCTGCCACGTCGCGATCTGCAGCCGGTCGCGGGACGATCTGGAGAAGGCCGCGAAGGACATCCAGGGCGCGACCGGCCGCGACGTGCTCGTCTTCGCGGGCGACCTGGACCGGCCCGAGACCATCCGCGGCCTCGTGGCCGCCACCGTGGAGCGGTTCGGGCGGCTCGACATCCTGGTCAACAACTCGGGGGGGCCGCCGCTGGCCCAGGCCCAGACCGCCAGCGAGGAGCAGTGGGCCACCGCGGTGGAGCGATCGCTGTTCTTCTTCGCCCGGATGTGCCGCGAGGCGCTGCCCCATCTCAAGCAACAGGCCGCCGGCCGGATCATCAATATCCTGGCCAGCACCGTGTACCAGCCCATCCCCAACCTCGTGCTCTCCGGCGTCACCCGCCTGGGCGTGGTGGCCTTCGCCAAGACCCTGGCCGACGAGGTCGGGCGCGACGGCATCCTGGTCAACAACGTGTGCCCCGGCTCGATCATGAGCGAGCGGATGCTGTCGAACGTGACGGCCCGGGCCAAGCAGCTCGGCATCACGCTGGAAGAGGCGCTGGCCCAGCGCGCGGCCGAGACCGCGGTGGGGCGCCTCGGCGAGCCCAGAGAGCTGGCCCACCTGGTGGCGTTCCTCGCCTCCGGCAAATCCAGCTACATCACCGGGACCACCATCCTCGTGGACGGAGGTCTCGTGCGCTCGGTGCTCTGAACCGTCCGGACCGGGAGGAGAAGCCAATGACGCCGATTTCCCAGACCCGCCGAGACCTGCTGAAAGGAGCCGCCGCCCTCGCCGCGGTCGTAACCGCCGGCGCCGGCGAAGCCACGATGTCCCGCCGAGCTCATGCCCAGGGAAGCGCCGGCCCGGCGCGCGCGCGCATCGACGGCGTGCTCCGCCAGGCCGTCGACGCCAAGGAAGTGCCGGGCGTCGTCGCGATGGCGGCCACCGTCAAGGGCGTGCTGTACGAGGGCGCCTTCGGCCCGCGCGTGCTGGAGCCGGGCGCGGCCGCGATGACGCCCGACACCGTCTTCCGCATCGCGTCCATGACCAAGGTGATCACCTCGGTCGCGGCGATGCAGCTCGTCGAGCAGGGCAAGCTCAAGCTGGAAGATCCGGTGCCCAATATCGACCCCGCGCTGGGCTCGCCCCAGGTGCTCGACGGCTTCGACGCGTCCGGCGCGCCGAAGCTCCGCGCCGCCAAGCGGCCGATCACCCTGCGCCACCTGCTCACCCACACCGCCGGCTTCAGCTACGACATCTGGGACGCGAACACCGGGCGGTACATCAAGGCGTCCGGCATGCCCGCCCGGGCCACCGCCAAGGTCGCGTCCATCCGCACGCCGCTGATCTTCGATCCGGGCGAGCGCTGGGAGTACGGCGTGAACACCGACTGGGTCGGGCGCATCGTGGAGGCGACCAGTGGGCAGCCGCTCGACGCGTACTTCCGCGACAAGATCTTCGCGCCGCTCGGCATGAAGGACAGCGGCTACGTGACCTCGCCCGAGCAGCGCGCGCGCCAGGCCCGGCTACACGTGCGCCAGGCCGACGGGGCGCTCCTGCCGCAGCCGCTCGAAGGGGTGCCGGTGGCGGGCGAGTTCTGGTCGGGCGGCGGCCCACTCTACTCGACGGGCCGCGACTACATCGAATTCTTACAGATGCTGCTGCACGGCGGGAGCTGGAAGGGCGCGCGCGTGCTGCGCCCGGAGACGGTGGCCCTGATGCAGCAGAACCACACCGGCAGCATCCCGGCCGGCATCATGAAGACGCAGATGCCCGCCCTGTCCAACGACGTCGATCTCTTCCCCGGGGCCCAGATCCGATGGGGGCTCGGCTACATGCTGAACGTCGGACCCGGGCCGAACGGCCGGAGCGCGGGCACCGTGAGCTGGGGCGGGATCTTCAACACCTACTACTGGCTCGACCCCGCGAAGCGCGTCAGCGGGCTGATCATGACCCAGATCCTGCCCTTCGCCGACCCGCGCGCGCTCAAGCTCTACGGGCAGTTCGAGAGCGCCGTGTACGAGGCGCTCCCGTCGGCCTGAGCCGGCCGCTGAAAAAGGCCCACCTGCTTCGTTGGCGCCCTCGGTCGGGGCGCTCAACGTACAGGAAGTACGCCTCGCGCCCGACCTTCGGGCGCCGCCTCGCAGCTGGACCTTTTTGACGGGCGGAGCCGGCACCTCGAAGGCGTTGACCACCCCGCAGAGCATCGCGAAGTAGTTCGCGGCCGCCGTCATCTCCACCATCCACTGGGCGTCGTGGCGCTTGGCGAGCGCGTCGAAGGCCGCCTGGTCCACCTTGTTCGTCCGCATGAGCTGGCGCACGTAGACCACGATCTCGCGCTCGTCGGTGGGGAGGCCGGCCGGGTCGCCCTTGGCGCGGAGCACGTCGATGATCGGCTCGCTCACCCCGTTGCGGCGCGCCTGCGCGGTCTGAGCCGACCAGACGTAGGCGGCCTCGCGCTCCCGCACCGCGGCCAGGATCGCCACCGAGCGGAGCTTGCCCTCGACCGTGCTCTCGTCGCGGAAGAACGTGACGAGGGGCAGCAGGCGCTCGGCGAGCTGCGGGCTGTGCAGTAGCATGCTGAAGGGCCCGCGCACGCCGCCGAAGACCTTGACGACCGCGTCGACGACTCCGTGGTGGGCGGCGGGGATATCTGATTTGCCGGTGATGGGGGTGATGCGTGGCATGGGGCGCTCCTCTCTCGGGTGATCAGTCGGTGGTCAGCCCGCGCAGCACGTCGAAGTACTCCGGGAAGGTCTTGGACACGCAGGCCGGGTTGACGATGCGGATGCCCGGCGCGCGCAGGCCGGTCACCGCGAAGCTCATCGCGATGCGGTGGTCGTCATAGGTCTGCACGTCGGTGGGCTGGGGCGTGCCGGGGTGGATGGTCACCGAGTCCCAGGTGCTGTCTACGCGCAGGCCCATGCGCTGGAGCTCGGTGGCGGCGGCGACCGGCCGGTCGCTCTCCTCGAAGTGGGTCTGGGCGATCCCGCGCACCGTCACCGGCCCGTCCGCGAAGGGCGCGATGGCCATCAGCGTGGTCGCCACGTCGCCCATCCGGGTGAAGTCCGCGTCTATGGCGCGAAGCCGATCGGGGCCCCGCACTGTGATGGTATCGAGCCCGACGGTGACCTCGCAGCCCATCCGGGCCAGCACGTCGAGCAGCCCGAGATCGCCCTGCGCCGAGTCGGTGCCGAGCCGCGGCACCACCACGCGGCTGCCGGTCACCGCGGCGGCCGCGAAGAAGTAGGAGGCCGCCGAGGCGTCGGGCTCCACCGCATAGACCCGCCCCTGGTAACGCTGCCCGGCCGGGACGCGAAATCGCCGGTCGCCTTCCCGCTCGGCGCGCACCCCGAAGGCCTCCATGGTGGAGAGGGTCATCGTGATGTAGGGCGCCGAGACCAGCTCGCCCTCCACCTCGATCTCCACGTCGTGGCGGGCATAGGGCGCGGCGAGAAGGATCGCGCTGAAGTACTGGCTCGAGATGTCCCCGCGCATGCGCGCGCGGCCGCCCGCGATGCCCTTGGCGCGCACCACCACCGGCGGGCAGCCGGTGCCCTCGCGGCTCTCCGCGTCCACCCCGAGCGCGCGCAGGCCGTCGAGCAGCGGCTGGATCGGGCGCTTGCGCATGGCGGGCGAGCCGTCCACCACGAAGGTCCCCTGCCCGAGGGCGACGGCGGCGGTCAGGAAGCGCGCGGCGGTCCCCGCATTGCCGATCTCGAGCGTGGCCTTCGCGGCGGGGAAGCGGCCGTCGACGCCCTCCACCTCGAAGGCGCGCGCCGCCTCGTCCGCCCGCACCCGCACCCCGAGCGCCTCGAGCGCGCGGTGCATGTAGCGCGTGTCGTCCGACCAGAGGGCCTGGGTGATCTCCGAGCGCCCGCGGGCCAGCGCCGCGACCAGGAGCGCGCGGTTGCTGTAGCTCTTGGATCCCGGCAGGGCCACCTCCGCGTCGAACGGCCGCGTGATGGGCTCGACGGCCCGGACGGGGGCTGGTGTCTCCGCCATGATTGGCGCATCATACCCCGGTATGAGCCGGACGGTTCGCGTGCTTCCCCTGGCCGTCGTCGCTCTGCTGCTGCTGATCGTGCCGTCGGGCCACGGCGCCCCCGACATCGACCGCACCGCGGTGGACTGGAAGACCCCGGCCGAGATCAAATGGGTGCGGAACGCGGCGGGCACGAACGAGTCGGCGGTGCTCTTCGGCGACCCGAGCAAGCCGGGCCCGTACAACCGTTTCTTCGTGGTGCTCTCGGGCACCTGGTGGATGGGCACCGGCGAGACGTTCGACCCGGAGAGCACGGTGCCCGCGCCCGCGGGCAGCTACGTCATCCACTACGCCAACAAGGTGCACTACGACGGCGCCAAGGCCGAGGAAACCATCATCCAGGTCTGGGGCATGGGCCCCGCGACCTCGACCCCCGCGGAGAAACGCTGATGGCCATCACGATCCGACAGGTCGGACCCTGCTTCGCCGGTGAGGTCGACGGCATCGATCTCGCCCAGCCGCTCTCCCCGGAGCACGCGGCCGCCATCCACGCCGGCATGGACCGGTACGCGGTGCTGGTCTTCCACGGCCGGCCCGTTACCCCCGAGCAGCACATGGCCTTCACCCTGGCGCTGGGCCCGATCGAGCACGCGGTCGGCACCGGCCTGCGCAAGGACGACGACTACCGCCTGCCCATGACGTTCGCCGACGTGTCCAACCTCGACAAGAACCAGCGGGTATTCGAGCGCGACAGCCGCACGCGGCTCTTCGGCCTCGGCAACCGGCTCTGGCACTCCGACAGCTCGTTCAAGCCGATCCCCGCGAAGTACTCCCTGCTGCACGCCCATAGCATCCCGTCCCGCGGCGGCAACACCGAGTTCGCGGACATGCGGGCGGGCTACGACGCCCTCGACGCGGAGACCCGGGCGCTATGCGAGGACCTGATCTGCGAGCACTCGCAGCTCTACTCGCGCCAGATCCTGGGCTTCACCGACTTCACCGACGAGGAGCGTGAGCGCTTCGCCCCGGTGCGCCAAGTGCTGGTGCGCACCCACCCGGTGACCGGGCGCAAGTCGCTCTACCTGGCCTCACACGCCGGCGGCATCATCGGCTGGCCGGTGCCGGAGGCGCGCGCCTTCCTGCGCGACCTGGTCGAGCACGCCACCCAGCGGCAGTTCGTCTACTCGCACCAGTGGCGGGTCGGCGATCTCGTGATGTGGGACAACCGGCAGACCATGCACCGCGCCCGGCCCTTCCCCGAGAACGAGCCGCGCGACGTGCGCCGGACCACCCTCGCGGGCGACCGGCCGACGGTGGCGCAGGTCAGCTGACGCGCCAGCTCTTGTCCACGTAGCGGCGGCCGTCCACCGTCGAAATCTGAAGGGCGGCGCGGTAGGCGCCGGCCGCCGCGGTGTGGATGCGCGTCTCCACCGCGACCCGCTCCGGGTCGGGCCCGCCTTCGAGGGCCTCGGTGACGACGCGGCCGTCCAGGCCCGGCTCGCCGTCGATACCGAGCAAGGCGAGCACGGTCGGCGTCACGTCCACGTTGCCGGCCGGCGCGCGCACCGTGACCCCTTTCTTCACGCCCGCGCCCCAGGCCAGGAAGGTATTGCGCACGTTCCAGGGGCTCATGCTGCCGTGGTCGCTCACGTAGGGCGCGCCGCCCGCGCTCACGTTGGCGAGGTCGGTGCCGGAAACCCCGAAGGCGTTGCGCCGCGAGGTCCACGGGAAGGTGAAGAGGAGATCGGGGCAGGTACCCTCCACGGGCCAGGCCGAGAAGATCACCCCGCCCCAGTCCTGCGCCTGGATGAAGCGGGCGAGCCGCGCGATCCGCTCCTCGTCGTGGCCTTCCACGTGGAGCGCGACGGCTTGGCCGCTGCTGGCCAGGATCACGTCCGTGGAATCGGGCGCCGCCTTCAGCTTGGCTAGGACGAGCGCGCCCGCCACGTCCACACCCGCGGTATTGGTCGTGAACCCGTGGTCGGAGACCACCAGCACGCTGGTCGAGGCGGCGTGAAGCCCCGCCAGCACCTGCGCGATCTCGCGATCGTCGTTGCGGAGCGCCTCCCGTGCCGCGGGCGAGCCGACGCCGGCGTGGTGCTGGCTGTGATCCGGCTCGGTGAGCCAGTTGATCACCACCGCGGGCGCGAGCTCCGGGAGCACGTACTCGCGCAGCACCCGCTGCGTCCAGGTGACCGCGGCGTCGAAGCGCGCGCCGCCGGGCGCCTTCACCGGCGCCGGCCCGAAGCGGGCCAGCACGGCCTCGCTGATCCCGGCCGGGTAGGCCACCGTCTTGCCCGGATCGAGGTAGCCGTTGACGAGCACGCCGATCCCGGAGACCGCCTTCGGATTCAGCAGGAACGCGCTGCCCGTCGAGCCCGAGCTGACCCCGGCCAGCATGAGCCCGCGGGCGTGAAGTCGCTCGGCGAGCGTCGGCGCCTGGAGGACGCGGCCCCCGGTGGCCTGGTCGAGCGTGAGGAAGTTACGGTAGTTGCCGGTGTCGAACGCGCGCCGCGAGTCCACCGCGGGCACGAACATCTGATTGCCCACCAGGCCGTTCGTGCCCGGCTGCGTCCCGGTGGCGATCGCGGCCGCATTCACCCGGGTCACGGTGGGGAACACCGCGTGGCTGTTCGCCAGGTCCACACCCTCGGCGCGCAGGCGGAACAGAGTGGGCGCGTCCTCGGCGGTGATAGAGTCGGGCCGCAGCCCGTCCACCACGAACACCAGGACCAGCCGCCGATCCGTCGGCACTAGGCCGGGTCGATCCCCACGATCTCGTTGAACCGGCCGAAGCCGATGTAGAGCGTGGTGTGCGCCACCAGCTCGATCACCTCGGCCTCGGAGAACTGGGCGCGCACCTCGGCCCAGAGCGCGTCATCCACCTTCTGGTGATCCACCGCGAGCTTCTCGGCGAAGCGGACGGCGGCCCGCTCGCGCGGGGTGAGGAGGTTGGAGGTCTCGTCGTTGATCGCGGCGATCTTGGCTTCGGTCGCCCCCGCATGCCGGGCCCCGGCATAGCGCGCCTTGAGTCAGTAGCGGCAGGCGTTGAGCCCGGCGATCTTGATCCGCACCAGCTCGCGGATGACCGGATCGATGGTGCCCTCGCGCGCGAGCGCGCCGCGGAAGGTGGCGAGCGCCTTGACCACCGCGGGGTTGCGGGCATAGGTGCGCGTGCTCGCCGAGGTGCCGATCTGCTGCTCGGACTCCTCGCACATGTGCCGGATCTCGTCGTCGACCTCGTGGATGCTGAGCGGTTCCATGCGCGCCATTCGTGCCTCCTTTGACCACCCCTCACCCTACCCTCTCCCCTGAGGGGAGAGGGTTTCGACGTTCCCTCTCCTCGCGGGGAGGGTCCGACGTTCCCTCTCCCTTCTGGGGGGAGGGTTTCGAGGTTCCCTCTCCCCTTTGGGGAGAGGGCCAGGGTGAGGGGCCTGGGTTAGCCTCCCGCGATCTGCGGGAGGAGAAAGACTTCGCTGTTGGTGCCGATCGGCTCGAGCAGGGCGTCCTGGAAGATCTGGCCGTCGATGGCCACCGCGACGCCGCTCTCGAGATGCGGCGCGAGCGCGGGATGGAGCTCGCCGAGCTGCCGGAAGAGCTGCTGCACGGACGTCGCCGAGAGATCGAACTCGGCGACGCCCCCGGTCACCTGCGCGAGGTTGCCGACCAGCACCACTCGCGCCATGCGTTCGGCTAGGCCTTGTTGAGGCCCTTCTCCTTGAGCGCCTTCAGCACCTTGGGCGGCGACATCGGCAGCTCGGTGAAGCGGATGCCGGTGGCGTTCTCCATCGCGTTGGCGATGGCCCCGAGCGGCGGGACGATGGGCGTCTCGCCGACGCCGCGCACACCGTAGGGATGCTTCGGGTTGGGGACCTCGACCAGGATCGCGTCGATCATCGGCACGTCCGAGGCCACCGGCATGCGGTAGTCGAGGAAGCCCGCGTTCTGGAGCTTGCCGTCGGCGCCGTAGATGTACTCCTCGTTGAGCGCCCAGCCGATGCCCTGCACCGCCCCGCCCTGGTACTGCCCCTCGACGTAGGCCGGGTGCAGCGCCCGGCCCGCGTCCTGGGCCACCGTGTAGCGCAGGATCGTCGCGCGGCCGGTCTCCGGATCCACCTCGAGATCCACCAGGTGCGTGCCGAAGCTCGGCCCCGCGCCCTGGGCGTTGATGCGGCCGACGCCGCCGATGGGCCCGCCGGTCTTGCCGGCGGTCTTGGCGAAGTCCGCGATGGACATCGGCTTCACCTTCTCGGCCAGCGCGCCGAGCGGCTTCACGGAGCCACCCGAGAACTCGACCTGGTCCGGCTTGGCCTCCCAGAGCTTGCAGGCCCGCGCGCAGAGATCGGCCTTGATCTGCTTGGCCGCCTCCACGATGGCCATCGACCCCGAGAAGGCCGAGCGGCTACCGCCGGTGAGGAAATTGAACCCGAGCGAGCCGGTGTCGCCGATGATCGGCCGCACCTTGTCGTAGGGCACCCCCAGCTCGTCCGCGACCACCGAGGACAGCGAGGCGCGCAGCCCGCCGATGTCCGGCGTGCCGGCCATCAGCGAGATCGTGCCGTCCTCGTTGACGGTGAGCGAGACCGTGGTCTCGCCGCCGATATTGAACCAGAAGCCGGAGGCCACCCCGCGGCCCTGCCACTTCCGGAGCGGGGTGTTCCAGTGCTCGGTCTTCTTGATCGCGTTCAGCGTCTCCTCTAGCCCGATGGGGCCGAACTTGGGGCCGTAGGCCGCCTTGGTGCCCTCGCGCGCCGCGTTCATCATCCGCAGCTCGATCGGGTCGAGGCGGAGCTTCTTGGCGATCTCGTCCACCACGCTCTCGACCGCGTACTCCGAGATCGGCGCGCCGGGGGCCCGGTACGCGGCCACCTTCGGCCGGTTGGACACCACGTCGTAGCCGATCACGTACACGTTCTCGATGTCGTAGGGGGCGTAGGCGCACATGGTGCCGGGCTGCACCGGCGAGCCCTGGAAGGCGCCCGCCTGGTACTTGAGCTCCGCGAAGCCGGCCACGAACTTGCCGTCCTTGGTGGCGCCCATCTTGACCCGGACCGTCGCGCCCGAGGTAGGCCCGCTGGCCTTGAACACCTCCTCGCGCGACATGACCATCTTCACCGGGCGCTTGGCCTTGCGGGACAGCGCGATGGCGAGCGGCTCGAGGTAGACCACGGTTTTGCCGCCGAAGCCGCCGCCGATCTCGGTGGCGGTGACCCGGACCTTGCCCATGTCGAGGCCGAGCAGCCGCGCGCAGTGGGCGCGCACGATATAGTGGCCCTGGGTGGTGGTCCAGAGCTCGGTGGAGCCGTCCTCGGAGACGGTGGCCAGCGCGGCGTGCGGCTCGATGTAGCCCTGATGCACCGGTGCCGTCTTGAACTCCCGTTCAATGATGACGTCGGCCTTCTTGAATCCGGCCTCGACGTCGCCCAGCTTGATCTCGACCCGCTTGGCGATGTTCGAGGGCTTGTCCGGCCTCGGCTCGACGCCGACCGTGAAGAGATCGTCGTGGAGCAGCGGGGCGCCGGGCCGCATGGCCTCGACCACGTCGATGACGTGGGGGAGGATTTCGTATTTGACCTCGATCAGCTTGAGCGCGCGCTTGGCGACGGCGACGCTGGTGGCGGCCACCGCGGCCACCGGGTGGCCCTCGTAGAGGACCTTCTCGCGCGCCATCACGTTCCGCACCACGTCCTTGTAGTTCATCATCATCTCGCCGGCCGGGATGAACTCCGATGGCTGGTCGCCGAAGTCCTCACGGGTGACGACCGCCTTCACGCCGGGCAGCGCTTCGGCCTTGGAGGTGTCGATCGAGACGATGCGCGCGTGCGGGTACGGGCTGCGCAGCACGCGGCCGATGAGCTGGCCGGGCAGGTTGAAGTCGGCGCCGAAGCGCGCGCGCCCGGTGACCTTGTCCACGCCGTCCGGGCGGATCGTGCGAGTGCCGACGTAGTGCTGCCCGTTCGTCTGGGAACGCCCGTTCGTCTCGGTCATGTCTATCCCTTTCTCATCGCCGCGGCGGTGTCCATCACCGCGGTCACGATCTTGTCGTACCCGGTGCACCGGCAGAGGTTGCCGGCCAGCCAGAACCGCACCTCGTGCTCGGTCGGGTTCGGCGTCTTCTCGAGCAGGGCCTTCGAGGCCACCAGGAATCCGGGCGTGCAGATGCCGCACTGGAGCGCGGCCGCCTCCAGGAATCGCCGCTGCAGGGGATGGAGCGACTCGCCCTTGGCCATGCCCTCGATGGTCTCCACCTTGCGTCCGGCCACCTCGCAGCCCAGCACCAGGCAGGAGCAGACCAGCCGACCGTCGAGCATCACGCTGCACGCGCCGCAGTCGCCGGAGGAGCAGCCTTCCTTGCTGCCGGTCATGTTGAGCGTGTCGCGGAGCACGTCGAGGAGCGTCTCTTCCGTCTCGCAGAGGAACTCGACCGCGTCTCCGTTCACGGTTGCTTCGATATGGTGCTTCGCCATCAGTTCGCCCTCGCTCGGTCCAGCGCGATCAGGGCGGTCCGCCGGGTCAGCACGGCCGCCACGTCGATGCGGAATTCGATGGTGCCTCGCTTGTCGTCGATCGGCCGGCAGGCCGCCCGCGCCGCCACCTCGAGCCGGTCCTGCGCCGCCTTGTCGAGCCGACTCCCGATGATGGCCTGGGCTGCTTCCGAAACGAGCAGCACCCGCGCCGCCACCGCGCCCAGGCTGACCCGGGCCGCGGTGATGGTCCCACCCGCATCGAGGCTCAAGCTTACCCCCGCGCCCACCACCGCGATATCCATTTCGGTGCGCGGGATGAAGCGCAGATAGGCATCGCTCGAGCGCGGGGGCCGGGGCGGCAGCAGGAACGACACGACGATCTCGCCCTTGGTCAGCGCCAGCTTGCGGGGCCCGAGCATGACGTCCTCGACCAGCAGGTCGCGCCGGCCCTTGGGCCCGGCCAGGGTGGCCACCGCGCCCGCCGCGATCAGGGCCGGCACGCTGTCGGCGGCCGGCGAGCCATTGCAGAGGTTGCCGCCCAGCGTGGCGCGGCCCTGCACCTGGGTGGAGCCGATGAGGTTGGCGGCCTCCACCACCCCCGGCCACGCCTGCTTGAGCCGGGTGTGGTCCTTCAGCTCCGCCCCGGTCACCGCGGCCCCGATGCGCCAGCCACCCTTCTCCTCGGTGACCGTCCGGGTCTCCGGGATGTTCTTGATGTCCACGATCAGCTCGGGGTCCACCACGTCGGCGCGCATCTGGACCAGGAGGTCGGTCCCCCCGGCCAGCACCCGCGCCTCGCCCTTGGCTCCCGCGAGCAGGGCTCCGGCCGACATCATACCTCAGCGCGTCCGGAGCTTGAGGTCCTCGTAGGGTGACATGTAGAAGCCGGGAGGCGCGGTGGCCATGATGTCGTCCATGCGCGGCCCCACGCCGATGGGAAAGCCCAGGTGATAGATCGGGACCTGGGTAACCTGCTCGTGCAGCACGCGCTGGATCTGGTGCAGGATCGCCTCGCGCTTCTTCCGGTCCAGCTCGCCGGCCTGGCGCCGGAAGAGGTCATCCACCTCGGGCAAGGACCCGTAGGCGAAGGCGCCGGTCTTCGTGACGAACGACTCGAGCCGCGTCGCCGCGTTGCCGGAGACGCCGCTGATGGTCAGCACCACGCCCCGGTGCTTCTTCTCGCGCCACGACGTCATGAAGGTGCCGCGCTCCATGCTGCGCACGCGCGTGCGGATGCCCACCGCCTGCAGCCACCCCTGGATGGTCTCGCCCATCGAGTTGTAGGGCGGGAACGGGGTCAGCTCGCCGCCGTCGAAGCCGTTCGGGTAGCCCGCCTCGGCCAGGAGCTTCCGGGCGCGGGCTGGATCATAGGGATGCGGCTCGAACGGCAGCGCGAACTCGAAGTCGCGCGGGACGGTGCTGCCGGTGGGGCGCGAGAGGCCGAGGGTCTCCGCTTCGTTGAGCGCCTGCCGGTCCAGCGCCATGCTCGCGGCCAGGCGCACGCGCTTGTCGGCCCAGGGCGACTTGGGATCCCACTGCTCCGGGAAGTCGAGCCAGAAGATGCCGAGCAGCGGCGCGGCCAGGCGCATGCCCGGCGTGCGCTTGATGTCCTGCGCGGTCGGCCCGCTCAGCAGCATGGCCAGATCCACCTCGCCACTCTTGAGCGCGGCCGCGCGGGTGGTCTCGTCGGGCAGGCTGCGGAAAATTATCCTTTTGATGGACGGTTGCTTCCGCCAGTAGCCGTCGAAGGCCTCGACGACCAGCTCCACGCCCGGGTTGAAGCTCACGAACTTGTACGGGCCGGCGCCCACCGGCGCCTTGCGGAAGCCGTCCTCGCCCACACGCTCGAAGTACTTCTTCGGCACCACCCAGCCCGCGCTGGCCACGAACGTGCCGAAGAAGGCCCCGAAGTCGGGCCACGGGTCTTTGAAGACGAACCGCACCCGGTTCGGCGCGGGCGTCTGGATCTCCTTGACCGCGTCCTTCAGCACCTTCGCGGCGCCACCCCGGTAGCGCTCCAAGGAGAACTTCACGTCCTCCGCGGTGACCGGCTCGCCGTTGTGGAACTTCGCGGGCCGCAGCGTGAAGTCGGCGGAGAGCATGTCCTTGGACATGGCCCACGACTGCGCCAGGCTCGGTCCGGAGCCCACCCCGGGCATCGGCTTGAGCAGCCCGTCGTGGAGCGCGTAGAGCAGCAGGTAGGGCGTGATCGTGCTCTCGCCCTCGGCGGGGTCGAGCCACCGCGTGACCGGGCTGAAGTGCATCGCGATGGTGAGCGTGCCTTCCGGGGCGGCGGCCACGCCGGGAACGCCCGCCGGCCCGAGCATCGCGCAGAGGATCGCCCCCACCAGGACAAGGCGGGAGGCAGGTCGAGAAAGGGTCATGGATCAAGACTTTTGAACTTTCTCGCGCCGTTGTCAAGGCACAATGAACCCGTGGACACCGAGCTGACGTGCCGCCGCTGGCTCCTGATCGCGGTCCTCGCCATCGCCCTGGTCGCCCCGCGCCAGGGCGCGGCCGCGGAGCCCCTCTCGTGGGAGACCGGCGAGGGGAAGAGCTACGTCATCCCCGCGCTCGAGATCGGCGGCTTCCTCACCGGCCTCAACCAGGTGAACCGGCACCTCATCGATTCGAAGGAGTACGGCAGCGACGGGCACTCGATCTGGAAGAACATGAGGGAGCCGCTGGTCATCGACAAGGACCCGTTCAGCATCAACCAGCTCGGCCATCCCTACCAGGGCAACATCTACTTCGGGTTCGCGCGCTCGGCCGGCCTCGACTTCTGGCAGTCGCTGGCCTACAGCCTGGGCGGCAGCCTGCTCTGGGAGACGGCCGGAGAAACCTCGCCGCCCGCCCTCAACGACCACATCAATACCGCGATCGGTGGGGCCTTCCTCGGCGAGGCCGCGTTCCGGATGGCCAGCCTGCTGCTGGAAGGCGGCGGCGAGAAGCCGGGATTCTGGCGCGAGCTGGGCGCCGCGATCCTCTCACCGCCCACCGGCTTCAATCGGCTCGCCTTCGGCGACCGGTTCGACGCGGTCTTCCCGAGCCGGAACCCGGAGATCTTCATCCGCCTCCGGCTCGGCGCCACGCTGACCAACGAGGTGAACAACGATATCAACAAGGACGTGAAGCGGCAGGAGGGCGCCGCGGACTACTCGATCACCTACGGGCTCCCCGGCAAGCCCGGCTATGAGTACAAGCGCCCGTTCGACTACTTCCACTTCGAGTTCACCGCGGTCCCCAACGCGGGCGACATCACCGACGCCATCGAGAACGTGTCGATCCGCGGGCTCCTCGGCGGGCGGCGGTACGACCTGGGCGACGACTTCCGCGGCGTGTGGGGTGTCTTCGGCAACTACGACTACTTCTCGCCGCAGATCTTCCGGGTGTCGAGCACCGCGGTGTCGCTCGGCACCGTCTTCCAGTGGTGGCTCACGCGCCACGTCGCGCTGCAGGGCACCGCGCTCGCTGGACTGGGCCTGGGCGCGGCGGGCACCGTCGGCGACCGGGCCGAGCGCGACTATCACTATGGCCTGACGCCGCTGACCCTGCTGGGTCTCCGGCTCATCTTCGGTGAACGGGCGATGCTGGAGGCAACGGGCCGCCAGTACTACGTGGCCGGGACCAGCTCGAACCGAGAGACCGGGGTGGACACCAGCCACTTCAGCCAGGACGTGATCCTGCGCGGAAGCGTGGGGCTCACGGTGCGCATCTACGGGCCGCACGCCCTCGGGCTCCAATATCTCGTCACGAGCCGGAACACCGGCGCTCCCGACCTGCGCGACCGGCACCAGTCGGTGCAGACCGTCACCGTCTCCTACAACTTCCTCGGCCACACGCGCTTCGGCGCCGTCGAGTGGCGCCCGGCCGCCGAGTGAGGCCGCCCCCCTCACTCGGCCAGGTAGCGATCGAGGATCACGCGGAACTCGGGGGGAACCGCCAGGCCACCCATCAGCTCGCCGGTCTCGGCGTAGTAGGGCCGGCCGAAGGAGGTGCCGTCCCGGAGCCACAGCGTGAGCCAGTAGCGCCTCTCGCCGACCGCGTGCGCGACCGGCCGGCGCATCGGGGCGTGGACGATCAGGTCGACGAGCGCGTCGATGTCCTGGGGTGCCCGGATCGTCACGGGGTTGCTCCCCACCGCCGGTGGCGGCTCGGCCCGCTGGACATCGATCGTCCGCACCTTGCCTGCGATGTCGAAGAGATCGCCGCCGACCCGGGCCCGCGGATTGCGCCAGGCCTGATAGAGGAAGATCCGGCCCCGCCAGACCGCGGCGAGCCGGAACTCGGTCGCGTAACCGCGCACCGCGTAGAGCCGGGTGCCGGCCGGCATGAAGGCAGCGCCCGCGTCGATCCCGTACGGGCAGCCGCGGACGTCCTCGCTGATCGAGCAGACGATCGTCGCAAACTCCACGCCGAGATCGCTCGCCGAGAGCGCGCGGCCCGGCTCCTCGGCCCAGCGGATGTAGTCGATGCCGTCGAACGAGACGAAGTCCAGCGGGGTGGACGCGCCCGCCCCGCCGGCGACCGCAACCACCCCGAGCGCGAGCGCCAGCGCGCTCGGGCCGAGGCGTCTCCGGCGCCTCACGTGGGCCAGCTCGCCTCGTGCGTTCCCGCCGGGACCGGCGGGCGCGCCCAGAACGGAGGCGTCTCGGACAGGCGCGCAGTGGGCGTCACGTGCGTGAGCCGCCCGAACGGGCTCTCGCACGTCGCGAGTAGATCGCCGACGTCGGCCTCGGCCTGGTCGGCCACGTGGCGGCCCGCCACGCGCCCGAGCGAATCGACCCAGCGCCCGGTCTGCACGAGCGAGACGCGCACGAGATAGCTCCCGCCCTCCCGGGCGCGGCGCGCGAGGGCGATGAGCGCGCCGAGGGCGGCCAAGTAGCCGGTGGCGTGATCGACGACCTGGGCGGGGAGATGGAGCGGGCGGCCAAGCCCGCCGCCGAATCCCTGCTCGTGGGCGAGGCCGCTCACCGACTGGATCAGCGTCTCGAAGCCGCGCCGCTCGCGCCACGGCCCCGCGTGGCCGTAGGCGGAGAGCGTGACGTAGACGATCCCCGGCCGGAGTCGCGCGACCTCCTCGGGGGCGAAGCCGAGCCGCGCGAGCGCGCCGGGGCGGTAGGACTGGGCGAAGACGTCGGCGCGCCCGATCAGCGCCCGCAGCCGGTCGGCGTCCGCGGCCCCGCGGAGGTCGAGCGTGGCGGCCCGCTTCCCGAGCCCGAAGTCGATGACGTGCGACGGCAGGTTCGGCAGGTGCGGGCTGGTCACGAGCAGGACGTCCGCCCCGTGCGAGGCGAGCGTCCGCCCGCCCTCGGGGCCCGCGATGACGCGCGTGAGGTCGAGCACGCGCACGCCGGAGAGCGGCCGGTCCCCTTCGCCGAAGGGCTCGGGCGCCGACTCGCCGATGCGCACGATCTCGAGCAGCGGCAGCTCGGCCACCGCGCGCGCGTGCGGATGTGCGAGCCATTCGTCCTTCGGGCGGACCATGCCCGCGGGAAGCCCGGCGCCGTTCAGCGCGTCCTCGAGGTCCTGCGCCTTCCACGTGGCGACCGCCGCGGCCATCGACTCCCGCGTCTCCTCGCAGCCGAGGAAGCGCACGTGGCCCGCGTGATGATGCGGCATGTTCGCGTGGATCTGGATCCAGCGGCCGTCGCCGGTGGGATAGAAGCCGAAGAGCGGGCTGCGGCCGTCGGGGGCGGGCCCGCCGTTGACGCGCAGGTAGCGCTCGCTGCGGAAGGCCGCGATGGCCGCGCGCACCTCGACCGCGACCGATTGCGCGCGCCCGGTCCGGAGGCGCCAGAGCTCGCTCGCCGCGAGCCCGGTGGCCGCGATCACCGCGGCGGCCGCGGTGCCGATCCGGACGTCGGTCGGGAGCATCGGATCGTCGCCGGTCAGGCTCACCCGCTCGAGGGCGGCGGCATCGCCGCCCACCGCAGCCCAGACCTGCCCAAGCGCCTGCCGCGGCGTCATCACTGAGAAATCTCGCGTGAGGTGGGCCGG